>WBZO01000182.1_pt1 | contig 163390 bp, 162 predicted proteins | sample 5204261 | NCBI WGS metagenome assembly WBZO01 (sample SAMN12412400, study PRJNA552823) | activated sludge metagenome | isolation source: activated sludge from anammox sidestream of wastewater treatment plant... | place: USA: North Carolina | collected 2017-09 | reverse complement strand
GCAGGCAAGTGGTAAGCGAAACGGCCCGGGCGCTCATGATGAGCGCTCGGGCCCTACTCTGAAAGGAACGGAGCCATGCCCTACGTTCATCTGAGAGTCACGCGCGAAGGCGTCACCCGCGAACAAAGGCAGGCGCTGATTGCCGGCGTCACCGACCTGTTGGTGCGCGTCCTGGACAAGAAACCGGCCCAGACGTTCGTGGTGATCGAGGAGGTGGATACCGACAATTGGGGCTTGGCCGGCCTCACGGTCACGCAACTGCGGGACATCGAGCGGAGAGACCTGGGACGCAAATAGCCCGGCCTCGGTCTCGCCATCGTGTAACGATGGGACCAATCGGCAAGGAGCCTCTCTAGCCTTGAGGCGGCCGGCTAGAAAGAGGCAATGAACGGAAGGTCTAACGGTCGGCAACTTGGGCGCGAAGAGGTCTCGGCAGATCCTGCACGCCACGGAGCGGGGGCCCTCTCGTTCACCATGAGAGGGCCCCCCACCCCTCACGAGATGGCGTCACGTTTCCATCAGCTTTTCCGCCCGAATCCCTCTGTGGTCATCACGTCCGCCACGTTTTGCCCGTCGATGAACACGTCCGCCAGCGTCCTTCCATAGACGTCATGGCCGTGGGGAACGATCCGGATTGTCCCTTCGTGCAGCAACTCCTGCAGGCGGAGCGTGGCCTCCAACCCGCCCGCTCTCCTCTCCCACGTATGCGAATACCCCTCGTAGTTCTTCTGTGACTACACTCAGTCCACCAAGGGTCGCCTCATAGTCTCGCTGGGACGGAGCTTGGGCATGCGTATACTGAATCGCGTCCTGCACGGCGGCCACCATTTTTACACAAAGATCCCTTATATCTTTCAACTAGTTTTGACGGCGTTGCAAGCAGTAGCCGAGCCATGCGGCCGGAATCGCAATGATCAGGGGCGGCAAGTCCTTGAATGCGCTATATACGGCAGCATTCTTCTCCGGATAATGCATCTTGAGCGCAATGCCGATGACAAGCGCAATAAGATAATCCGTCGAGACGAATCGGAGATTCCGGATGAACACCCGTTGATTCATGTTGTCTCCAAGACGCTACCTCGCAGCGTATCGGGCGGCAGCCAGTATGCTCGATAGGCCACGACTTATCGTGAGTGTTCGGTTGGGCTGTCCCCCTTCATTGATCACATCGGCCTAACGGTATGTCGTGCTAGCTGAACACAAATTTTCCAGTGGTATCGGCAAGAAAGCTCCACTCCAAGCGTCCGTTCCTTATCGAGCCCAACCACCAGGTGCCGTCCGGAGGATAGTGAAACAGAATCTCTGAAAGGTTCGTGCCGCTGAAGCGCCCCTTGTAAAAAGGGCGACCGTCCCGAACTTGACCGAATCCGCCTGTGTTGCCTGCAAGGCTCCACTGTAACTGGTTGCCTTGCAATGTACCTAGCCACCAATTTTGATCGCCAGGATGGTAGAAAAGGACGTCGAATCCTCCTCCGTTGAAATCGTCCACCCAAACAGGCCGACCGTCCCAAACCTGACCGAATCCACTCGTGTTACTCACAAGGCTCCATTGCAGCTTGTTTCCCTGCAAAGTGCCAAGCCACCAGTTTTGGTCACCCGGATAGTAGAAAAGGATGTCCGTGCGAAAGACACCCCGGAGGTACCCAGTCCAGATGGGCCGCCCGTCGGCAAGATTGCCAAACCCGGCGGTATTGCCGACATTTGTCCACTTCAACTGGCCTTGCGCGAAAGACCCCATCCACCAGTTGTGGTCGCCTGGATAGTAAAAAAGGATTTCATCCAAGCCATCGGCATTGAAATCACCGATCCAAAACGGGCGACCGTCATTGAGATTGCCGAAGCCGACCGTGTTCCCTACAAGCGTCCACTTCAAATTTCCATTGTCGATGGTTCCCAACCACCAATTGGCGTCACCCGGGAAGTAAAAGAGAATCTGTAGCTTGTCTAAGACCGCAAAATATCCCGTCCAGAAAGGCCTTCCATCCCAGACTTGCCCGAAGCCGCTCGTATCCCCCACGTGCATCCACTGAAGCGTGGAAGCTTTTACGGCACCCATCCACCAGTTATGGTCGCCCGGATAGTAAAACAAAATCTGATGACTGAAATCTCCCTTGAAATCCCCGGTCCAGAACGGTCGTCCATCCGCCAAGTCTCCGAAACCGCTGGTATTGCCCACCTCTTGAAAGGTCAATGAACCGTTCCTCACCGTGCCAAGCGACCAGTTATGAACGATGGGGTTGTATGAAAGCAGATCGGTGGCCTTCGTACCCGCGAACCGGCCCATCCATGTACGAAGTCTCCATCTATCTCCCATCACGATCCCAGTCAGGCCGCGAAACGCCCACGAATCCATGTCACATTCCCCATAGGCGATCCTGAAGAAGCCGGCTTCTCCACCATTCACTCCCCAGCTGTTCTTGCAGATCCAGCAGCCATTGACGTCATCAAACCCTACGACAAGTACACAATGTCCACTGCGGTATGCGCCTGTTACGTGACGGTAAATACCACCGGTTCCCCGGTCGAAGAACGCGTCGAAATCCTCATACACCGACATGCAGGCAATCATGGGGCCCACCTCGTTCAGATAACCTTTCCTGGATTCTGCATTCAGAAATGCGACATCCCGAGTTGCCTTAATGGTGACCTTATCGCGGTTCGGAACGGTGACACATGAGGGAGCAGTCAAATCATACGGAGACATGCTGTTGACGACCGCTCCTTCGTGCAATGCGCGTCCGATGGCAAATCCTTCCCACCAACCCGACTGACAACTGGCCCATTGGCTGCAGAAGAAAAATTCCGCTTCGGACAGATGGGATTGCAAGCCCTGCTCGATGAGCAGCATGGATTCCATCAAGGCGATGGTTGCAAAGGCGACACACGAGCCGCAGTTTGCCTGATCTCGTACAGGAGTAATGGCGTTGAGACCCTGGTGATTTCTCCAGTCTACTTGCGTCGGACGGGGAGCGCTGCGCGAACTGGGAGTGCCTTCTAGTGTCTGCTTGAAAGAGCGGGAAGTCTTGGCGGCTTGTAATACGGATTCAAGAGATGGCTCCGCGCGGCGTCGGATCTCCAGATCTTCCCGCCTGGTCGTATCGTCGACCCGCCGGCCGAGTGCATGCATCAAGACCGGACCCTTTGCTCGTCGGTCCAATCGCCAATCGACTGCACTTCGATTAAGCTCTGCGCGAATTTGTTCGTATGTGATAGGCATAACGCACTCCTCCGTGGGGCTGTACCAAGCCAGCGGTCAACTGAGAGGCCGGGTAGCGTCGCCCGCCTGCTAGTCAAAGAGTCAATTGCAAGGTCGCAACGGTTCCTCCCGAAACCGCGACTACTGATTCGACTTGCCTTGGCTTGTTGGCCACGCTGCCGGTCACTCGGATCTTGCGAAGGCCTGCCTGTAGCCCTGTCACAGCCGCCGATGTGCCCGTGCGGTCCGTCTCGGCTCCGTCATCGATCGAGAGTTTCCACGCGCCGTCGGTCTGATCGCCGTTCTTCACCTGAAGATTTAGACCACCTTGCTCGGCAACCGAGGCCTTGGCCTTCGCTGCGTCATCAATCTGCTTAAGCGCATCCTGGAATTCCGCAATCCAGGTGGACGTCTCTTTGCCGATTGCGGCGTCGACCTGTCCGATGAAGGTCTTACAGCAACCGAGCATTCGCTGGACTTGCTCCAGCGAGGGTGTGTCTGCCAGGTTGCCTTGTCGGTCTCCCAATCCAGTTGGAATTCATGCAGCCGCCGCCGAATGTCGTGCTCTGTGGAAATGAAGCGCATCCATGGGCTGGAACAGCCGAAGAATCGATCGATGAGGACGAGGAGCACGGCGACGGCCAGCGCGACCGAGGCCCATGCCGGCTCAAGGGGGCTTTCCCGTTCACAGTGTAGATCTGGATGAGAACGGGTAACACTCCCGCGATGAACGTGCAGCCGATCGCGCCGAGTCTGGTCGCTCGTCCACAAAGTCGCTTGGGGCGACGGGCCCTGAGATACCAGTTGATGGCGGACTGCGCATGTTCTTGCGCCTTTTCGTAGGTCGTCAGGAGAGAGGTGCTGCCATGCTCGGGGTCCCAGAAAAGGTTCGCAAGATTTTGCGGCTTGATGTCATCCGACATGACAGCGCTCCTTGTGCAGAGATGGTCTTTGCGATCGAGCAGGCGGTTCGCGGTGTCTCGTTAAGACATTGTCCCTACGGTTGTGCGTCGGGCGCGCACCGCGTCATGAGGAGATGTCATCAAAAGAGCGACACCATCCGTTTGGCTTGCTCCGTCAACGAGTCAATCTTCTTCTCGAACCCCGGCCATTTGTAGTCGGCGAATCGGAAGAGATCGATCCCCATCAGAAAGAATGGGGATTGGCTAAACATCTGCCCGTGGTTGTTGGTGTCCCGCCAGACCACTCCGACGTTGATAAAGCGCCCGTAGTGGGCCATGACCCCGATGCCCGGCCGCAGATCATCCCTAAACGAGGCGACCGCCGCGATGCCCCAGTAGTCGAAGCCTGCAGAGGGATTGTCTGCGTCCTTCCATCTGTACCAGGTGTGGCCGATGACATCGACGAGAAGGGCTTGCTTGGCCTTGATGTCTTTGAAGGATCGCGTGCTGAGCTCAACGCCCAGTTCGGGATGGAGCAGAATCCACTGGCGTTCCGGCGGCTGTTGGATGTTGTGGACGTCGATAGACGGGTCCCAGCTATTCAGGGCGGCTTCCCACGGGTATTGCGAGCGTCCCTCGCGGAGAAACAGTTCCCAGCGTTTCGCGGCATTGCGAATGCCGAGGAAGTTCTCTTTCAGTATGGGTTTCTTGAACTCCGTCAATAGTTTGTTCACCGTCTCTATACGATAGAGAAAATCCTTGGCTCGGTCATCTTTCAGACGTTCGAGCTGCTCGTAGGAGACCTCGTACGGTTTCCCGTTGAAGCATTTGGTGTCCGGACAGGGAAACTGAAACTGTCCGGTGGGGAAGCGATCAAGAAATTCCGACACGCTGGCTTCGACTGAATCGACAGGAGGCCTGAACTGAGAGAAACGGTCAAGGAGTGAGTCCATCGCCGCGCGCAGATGCCGGTATTCCGGCTCCTGCTTGGTCCACACCGCTGAGGCGTCGAATTCCTGACTCAGGGCCTTGAATACCGCGGGGTATTCAGAGCGGCTGAGTTGTGGCCCGAACCGTTTCGCGGTCTCCTCATAAGCCCGAGGATCCGTGGCATCGCGAAGGGAATTCCAATTTTCCGGGTCGAGGGCCAACGACTGGCCGGCCGACATCAGAAGGATGAACGCCAGCGAGATCGTACGCGCAGCTTGTGGGATCACGTCGAGCCCTCCATCGCGGTTCTCATGGCTAGGAGTTTCTTGAGCCATTCCAGCCCGGGCAGATCATCGTGTAACTGACCGGTCAAGGTTTCCAGATTGGCTGCAACCTCCTTGAGTTTGTCGACCAGGTCCCCGTTGGGTGGAAACTGAGGAAAAGCATCGACCGCAGCGATCTCTTCGTCCTTCCCTACGGCCTTCGCGCTCACGACTCTGTTGAGAATCTTGATATGCACACGGGGATCGAGCAGGTAGTGGCTCAGATTATGGACATTGAGCTCGCGGTAATGCCGCACCACAACGGAGGTGTAGTTCTTCCATCCTTCCGGTTCGAATCGTCTGGGAAAGGGCACCGGATCGGCTTCGTGGCGGACGTTCCAATAGGTGGCGCAATACGAGCCGGGGTCTTCCACCGGCCCCGGTTTCACGATGGACTCGTAGGCTTTCTTCATTTCCTTATCTTCACTCTGGAGTAGACGGCTGGTGTTGGCGATCATGAACAGATGCTGAAACCGCCAGTGGGCCGGACCGAGCGCGTTCGCGAATTTGCCCTTCCCCCAACGCACGGTCCCGAGGAGATGCAAGCAATCGTGTGCCACAGCCGTGCCCATACTGTGGGCGAGGACCGAACAGGTCGGTGATTCGACCTCTTTCGTCGCTGTTTCGAGACAATTCGCGATTTGAGCGATGACGTGCGACCGCACGCGCTGTCGATACAAGGGAAACAGGCGATACATGGCCAGGTCGGCGAGGTGGGACCACCAGAAATCCGTGTCCTTCGCGTCGGCAAGCCATGACAGGCCGTTCTTGAAGAACCCTTCGGTGTCGAACTGCACAATCGACGAGGCGTTTTGACGCCATTGGGCGATGATCTCGTTGAAGACTTCGTCATAATGCACGCTGACGAATTCCACTCGATCTCCGAGTGGATCGCGATCCGGGTTTTGGAAATACGTGTATTGCCGACTGACCTGTCTCAGTGTCTTGATGGGGCCGTCGAGTTCTTCCCCCCAGTCAGTTCCGTGGGTGCCGATTCCGTGGATGAGAAACAGAATGTGTTTGGCCATAGTCTCCGAGCCCCTGTGAGGTGGAAACCGTCTTTCACCTGCCCAGGGAGGGATGCCCCCGGGTCAGCCCACTACATAGCGTGCGAAGCTTGTGCCACGTTACGGAATCTTCAAAATTATCGTCCTGACAAGGGGCGGATCTTCGCATCCGCATACGAGGTGAGGAACAATAGGTGGAGTCGGAGTAGGGAAGGAACTCGGGTAATTAGGCGAGGGCTCGGCGAGGTCTTGTATCCGGATCGATACAAGATTGTATCGTTAGTGATAACACCGGTATCTCAACTTGCGACTTCGAGAGGGGCTGTCGGCTGACCAAGCCGTGGCCATCCCAGTAAATGCCACCTCACACCCGAACTCTTGCGCTCTCGATCAAGTGACGGACGTGCATATAATGATCGTCGAGGTGGACACCACATTTCTGGAGGAAGTCCAAGAGTCCGACCAGTTCCGCCTTCATCCTGATCACCTGTTCCGTCAGTTGTTCTTCCGTGATTGCGTTCACCAGTGGATCTTGGGAACCATCCTTCTTTGCATATACTGCCTTCCAGCGGGCAAAGTACTTATTCATGCTTTGTTCATAGGTCTTCACCAGCTCAAGGTCCGCTGAGGACAATACCTTCGAGAGCTGATCAGCGGTGACAATCTGAACCGTCCGCTCTTGCTGCGTGACCACTATCTCATTCCCTGCGGGCTTGATCTTGTAGCGCCAACGATCCTCATCTCCCTCGGCCTCCTTCGGGCGCCTTGTAAGTACGCTCTTAATCTGGCCAGCGACTTTGTCGAATATGTCGATGGCGCCCTTGGTAGCAGCGATGACAGCAGCGATTTCGGCGGGTGTGAGCATAAGTTCCTCCGCAAAGTGGACCCGATTCTGAACGCCGTGCGGGTTTCTGGGTCTCACCAATGTGGAAACTGTCGGATCGTCCAAGGAGTGTTGACAATATCCCACGGGGACTGTTAGCCGTTGGTGAAGCCGTCGCCAGATCTCGACATCGCTAGCGTGGCGCCAAGCCCTGCTCCTACTCCGTTTCTTGACCCACCCTTCACGAGATGGCGTCACATTTCCATCAGCTTTTCCGCCCGAATCCTTCGCTCGTCATCACGTCCGCCACGTTTCGCCCGTCGATGAACACGTCCGCCAGCGTCCTTCCATAGACGTCATGGCCGTGGGGAACGATCCGGATTGTCCCTTCGTGCAGCAACTCCTGCAGGCGGAGCGTGGCCTCCAATCCTCCAGGTTCCGATCGTTCCGGTGCGTTGTAGCCGCGAAGGCGGATGCGCTCGGCGCCGTAACGCAACGTGTCGCCGTCGATGGCGCGCACCAGACGGCGTTCGAGATCGACGCCCGGCTCCGGCTGGCCGAGACGGTAGTGCGGCAGCAGGCGAAAATGACTGCCCCTGGCCTGTGATTTCTTGGCGAAGGGATTCTTATGCGGACGCGGCCCCCTTTCGTGGTGGCCGCGACGATGGTGTGGGACTGTATGTTGTGGAAGCGGGGTCCGTTCCTCCGGCTTCAACGACCAACAGTCGCTGCAGGAGAACGGCTGCTGGCTGCCGGACGGGGCCGGACTGTAAGTACGCAGGTCCGATCGGCTGTCGTCCACCGCCCCGACCGCGTTGGCCGCAGGCGAGATGGTCAGCAGCGTCAGCGTGACGCGGGTCATGAGGTTCGAACACCATCGAGTCAGACTGGACATGATGCAGGTCCTCCTGCCCATGGTCAAAGCAGGCTTCGTGCCAACGTCCTTTCCCACTCCCACAGCGTTGACAGCGCAGAAAACGGCATGCTGAAATGGGCGACTGGGAAGAGCGTATGGCGAATGGCCAATGGCAGATAGCCTAATCAGCTCGAAATAACTTGGGCAGATCGGATCTATTTTGTTCGTGCTATAGGCCAGGAGCCGTTCGCTCTTGAGTTTTGGCCATCAGCCATATGCTATTAGCTATCAGCTCCTAGATCCGATCACTTGGAGGTTCAACCAATGGATATGTTTGGAAAAGTCGGCCTGGTCGAAGTGCCGATCCTGATCGCGCCGGACCAGAAGCTCTGGCTCGATAAGATGATCAAGGAAGGCAAGATCGCGGTGCCGCCCGGCGGAACGCTGGAAAAAGGCTCGCTCTATTCGATGTTTATTCGCATGCTCCTGCACAACGCGATGGAAGAGCAGAAGAGGCAGGAAGCCATGGATATGGACGACGAGGACGACGAGTAGCCAGGATGCTGAAAACGGCCCCCAGCTTCGTTCTCGCGTCGCTCGGGCCCTCTCTCGCTGCGGCTTTGCCGGGACGAGGCGCGTCTAGGCGCGCTGCGGTTGGGTGGGTGAGAATCGCAGGCCGTTTTGAGCATTCTGGGTTATGTGTGAATCGTATCTCGGGAATCTCTGGTTCAGCCTGCCTGGGCGGCAAAACTGTATCCAAAGAGAAGGGGCCCGTATCCGAAGGGATACGGGCCCCTATCTTTTGCGAGCGACGCTACGAGCTACGCGCTCAGCCCCTTGAAAGCCGCTTGCGCCGCTTTGATGGTGCGGTCGATGTCTTTCGGTGTGTGCGCCAGTGACATGAAGGCCGCTTCGAACTGCGAGGGGGCAAAGTAGATCCCCGCTTCCAGCATCTGGTGGAAAAACTTGGCATAGGCCTTCGTATCCGACTTCTTCGCCGTTCCCCAATCCACGATCGGTCCCGTTGAAAAGAAGGCCCCCATCATCGAGCCGACCCTCGTTTGCGTGAGCGGTACACCCGCCTTTTTCGCCGCCTTGCCGAGTCCATCTGCCAATGTTGCGGACCGTTCTTCCAACTGATCATAGACGCCCTTGCCCTTGAGCCGCTTGAGGGTCTCGATGCCGGCCGTCACGGCCAAGGGATTGCCCGACAGAGTTCCTGCCTGGTAGACCGGCCCTGAGGGGGCGATCATCTTCATGATGTCCTTGGAGCCGCCGTAGGCTCCGACCGGGAGACCGCCGCCGATGATCTTGCCGAGCACCGTGAGGTCGGGGGTGACGCCATAGAGCGTCTGGGCTCCGCCGTACTGGACGCGGAAACCGGAGATCACCTCGTCGAAGATCAGCAGCATGCCGTGGGCGTCGGTCAGTTTGCGCAGGCCCTGCAGGAACTCCGGTCCCGGCGGGACGACTCCCATGTTGCCGGCGATCGGCTCGACGATCACAGCGGCCAGGTTCCGGTAGTGTTGCTTGACCATCTTTTCGAGCGTGGCGAGGTCGTTGTAGGGCGCGGTCATGGTGTGCTTGGTAAAATCTTCCGGCACGCCGGGGCAATCAGGGATACCCAGCGTGGCGAGGCCCGATCCAGCCTTCGCCAGCAAGTAGTCGCTGTGACCGTGGTAGCAGCCCTCGAACTTCACGATGCCGTCACGCTTGGTGTAGGCACGGGCGACACGGATGGTGCTCATCACCGCTTCGGTGCCGGAGCTGACCAATCGCACCTGCTCCATGGAGGGCAGGGCTTCCTTGATCATCGTGGCGAGCCGGATTTCCAGTTCCGTCGGCGCACCGTAACTCGTGCCCTGCGCCGCTGCCTGCTGAATCGCCTTGGTGACGGAGGTTGGGGCGTGGCCCAGAATCATGGGTCCCCAGGAGAGGACGTAATCGATATAGCTGTTTCCGTCTGCGTCATAGAGACGGGCCCCTTTCGCCCGCTCGATAAACCGCGGGGTGCCGCCCACCGATCGGAACGCCCGTACGGGACTGTTGACCCCGCCCGGGATGACTTGCTGCGCCTCCGCGAATAACTGTTCAGAACGCTGTGTTTTCATAGGCCTCTTCCATGAAGACGTAAGTGGGGCGACAACCTAGCACGTGACTGTGGGAGCGTCAATCGGGGGACAATAACGTGATTCGTCGTTCGTGAAGCGTATCTCACGCGGTTGGCACGTGAAACGTCAAACGAGAGATGTGGGACGATCGAACACTTACTCCTGACACACTGTGATCTCGCGTTTCTCGTCCGACATCTCACTCTCACGCCCATCACGCCATCGGCCCTCGGCTGTCAGCCATCCGCCATTAGCCATAACCTGGGTCGTATTTATTTGGATACGAGTCCCGATCCGATCGGATACACCCCACGGGCAGCCGGCTGAACCCTCTGTCCATTTGTCCTGGAAACATGGAGGTTTAGCTGCAGGCATCCGTAGGCGCGGGTCTTGCTGAACCTCTTGCTGTCACCCGTAGGGAGAAGCTATGAAAGTCATCTGCGCCTGGTGTCAAAGCGAAGGTCGTCCCGCCTTGGTTCGGGAGAAAGCCCCGCTCTGGGATGCGCGGGAAACCCACAGCATCTGCTCTCATCACCTGGACAAAATGAATAGCAGACGGCCCTCCTCGGTTCCATCCGCAGACGAGCGTATGATGTCTCACCCGGAGTCCCTCCTCCACTCATATTTTCACCGTGAGCCGGCCATTTGCACGGAATAGACTGGCCATCGACTGATTCGGTGGAAACCTGATTCCACAGAGCCGGCGCCTCACCTCCGAAGCAATTCCGAGTCAGATCTTCGAACGACGACCCGCCTGAAGACAAAAAGCGTCAACTAGAGCCGGAATGTCACGGCTTTTCCTGAAACATCTCCACCCCCTTCCCGGAACGATTTCCTATCCGGTTGAATCTTCAACAGTTTGGGCGGTCATGCAGCGTGGGCGGTCGGTGGTGTGACTCTTGCGACCCTTCGCCGCCTATGGCCATGACGGGTCGAAGGGGGGCGTGGTGAAGGTGTTGTGTGCTTGGTGCGTCCGCGAGGGGAAGCCGGCTTTCTTGCGGGACAAGGCGCCGCTCGATGACCCGAGTGAAACGCACGGCCTCTGCGCCGACCACTTCAAATCACTCAGCTCAGGTGTCAGCAGCTGCGTCCACTGGACCGCTCACCTGACCCCGTTCCTGCACGACCTCTATTGGAGTGTGAACTGGCGGGTGCACCGGTGGATCGCTCTGATCCGCCCGTAGCACCAGCGTGAGTGGCGCCCATCCACGGTTCAGCCGCCGATGGGCGAGCCTAGCCGAGTTTCCCACCCAAGAGCTTCAATCCCTGCTCCAACAGCTTCGAGTCCGGCAACTTTCCGTCCGGCGTCAGCTTGTCGATGAGACCGGGAAGGAGATCGGCCAGTTGGCCGCCGGCAACCTCGGGGCTGACTCCGGCCTTTCCGGCCACTTGTTTCAGGAGGTCGCCGCCGAGCCCCTGCCGAATCTGGTCCGCAGAGATCGGGAGATTTTTCCCCGTGCTGACCCAGGAGTTGACGATCTCGCCCAACCCGTTTTTCTGAAACGCCTGCACGAGCCCCGCGAGCCCTCCGAGGGAACTGTTCTGACCCAGGAGTCCCACGAGCGCTTGCATCACGGGGTGATCTTTCCCTCCGCCCATCATCCCGGCCGCCGCCTGTCCGAGTTGATCCAGGAGTCCCATTTGTCCCTCCCCCTGTGTGAAGAACCGTTGCGTGACTACCGTTTCTTTGTGCTTGTTGACGTCCGTCCGGCCGACTTCTTAGCGGTCACATCCAGCTGGAGCGGCGGGACCAGCCAGTTCCGGCGTTTGCTTTTGTGCCGCGCAGAAACCGCCAGCACCGTGTGAAACGGCAGGCCGGCGCCGTTCGCTTCGTCCCGGTGACTGCTCCAGCCTTCCCCCGCTTCAGTCAGGATCTCGATGAACGTCTCGTAGTCGTCTTCCTCGTCCGGCTTCACCAAGACCTGGTCCGCCTCCGTCACGATCACCACATAACCTTTGGCCGGCAACCATTCCAGATCGATGAGGCATTCCTCGAGTGCATCCCAGTTGTGGCCGAAATAGTCCGGGAACGACAGGGCCCGGGCGAATTCACACAGCAACCCGGCTTTGGTCTTGCACTTTGCGCCTGAGACGGTCTTGAGCAGGAAACCGGACGGCAGGGAAAGGAGCGCCTCGGGCTTTTGTTGATCCGCGTGGACCAGCAAATGGGCCCAAGGTTGTTTGGTCGATTGCAGGACGGTCGTGGGCATGGAACCTCAATTCATCGGAATGAACGTCTTGTAGTGATCGCCGGTGTAATAGGCTTTGCCGGTGCGCCGGTCGATCACGATCCGCTCTGGACCGCGATTCTTGCCCGGCACTTTCGGGTGGACGTCGTACTCACGATAGGACCCGCGGGGGAGGCGTCGTTCGCGATTCTGAAAGGTTCTTCCGCCGACATAGCCCGGGACCGGTTCGCCTTTGCGCGCCTCGATCAATTGCAGGGTTTCTCGCGCGACGCCCGGGACTGTGCCGTTGGCGGCGGGAGCGAGACTGTTGCGGGCTTTCGGTTGGGCGGCGGTGGATGGAGAGGTCGGAACGTCGGTCTGCGTGACGAGAGCCGGGGGCGCCTCATGCAGCGCCGAGGCCGGTTCGGCCGCGAGGCCTGCCCCTGTCCACGCGAAGATCGCGCTGAGGAGCAGCAGCACAATTTGGGTCACGCATCGGATGGACACGATCGACGCGCCTCTCACTTGATGAAAAAAACCCTAGCATGCCTCATCCCGCAGGGTCAACGACGGCCTGTTGAGACTACGCAGCGGATGTCTCACAAGCGATCCGGCGCGCGATCCGCCCCGTGCATGCGGGCAAACAATTCCCAATCGAACTGCTTCGGGCAGATCGCATGCAGCGGAATCGTCTCCATGGTGTTCGAGTCGCGATAGGCCACCATCGAGCCCACGATCGATTCCGGCTGTTCGACGAGGCGCCGAACGGTCTCGTAGGCCAAATGCTGGCCGATCATCTTGTCCTCCGGCGTCGGAGGCGCGCCCCGCAACGTGTGACCGAGAATCGTGGCCTTGGTGGCGGAGGCCAGGGAGTACTGGTCTGTTCCTCGGCGGCGCGGCGGCCATTTGGCGATGGCGGTTGCGACATACTCGACCAGGCCATGGACCCCGCCGTCGGGATGGTGGCGATGCGGCGTGCGTTCCGCCACGATAAAGATATGGCTCTTGTTCGGGACGCCGAGCGTGCGCGTCAAGGTGCCGAGGATCACTTGGTCGATATAGGCGTTGGGGTCGGGATGTTCGTTGACCAGGATGCCTTCCGCCCGCGCCTGATAGGCGCAGGCCAGCGCCAGGTGTCCCGAACCCGCTCCCATCACCTCGACGAAGAAGATGCTGCCCATCGCGGCACTCGTGGCCTTGAGCGATTCAATCGATTGGTTGGCCAGCGCAATGGCCGAGTGAAATCCCAATGAGGTCGTGCCGGCGAGGTTGTTGTCGATGGTGCCGGGAATCCCGACGACCTGGACGCCGAAGGTTTCGAAAATCGCCCTGGCACCGCGCAGGCTGCCGTCGCCGCCCAAGATCACCACGGCGCTGTCGTCGAGATACGGTGCCAGGCTGCGGATCGCCGCGCGCTGGACCTGTTCGTCCTTGAAGTCTTCGAAGCGGCTGCTGCCGATGGGGCTGCTGGCGTGGCTGCCCATCCCGCGCGTGTCTTCCTCCGTCACGCGTGCGATCCAATTGTTCGCGAGCCCAAGAAATCCGTGGCGCACGAAGAGCACGTCCAGCCCGAAGCGGTTGCCCGTCACGCGCAGTTCCTTCAAGGCCGCGCCCCCGCCGCCGAAATCGCCGCCGGAGACCAGGGCGATGAGCCGCTTGACGTGCCGGGGTTTGAGCGTGATGCGATCCTTCCGCTCGCGCTCGATCGTGATCCAGGCTTCGCGGGCCAACCGTTCGCTCTCGATCAGGCCGACCGCCGTCGAATACCCGGAAAGCTGGTTGTTCTCGAAGGTCAGGAGGACGACGTTGTCCTGGCCTTCCTTGTATTCGCCGAACTCCGAGAAAGCTTCGCGAAAGGGGCGGGGATCGAGATAGATGCGCAGCGCGCGCAGAGTCGAACTGTGGGTGTAGAGGCAGAGGACCTGGCCCGGATTCGACCGGCCCAACTGATGGAGCCCGTCGATGACGTCCACGTAGAGATCGAAGAACGAATGGCCTCCGGGGTAACTGTAGAACGGATGCTTGATAAGGCGCTTGGCGCTCTTGATGTCGACGCCGAAGGCCTGGGCTGCCGCCTCCGCCTCCGCCTGCTTTTCCATTCCCGTCGCCCAGCCGAAGTCCTGCGACTCCAAGGTCGGCTCGGTCATGGGCTGCGGAGGCGGGGCCGTCTCGTCGCGTTTGGGCATGAGAGCGCGGACGATCCGCCCGCAGAGTTGCTCCGTGTTCGGGCTCGTGCTGATGCGATGGAGAAACCGGGTCGGGTCCAAATAGTTGTGCAGGCGTAAATAGTCGAGCTGTTGACCCACGACACCCACCATTCGGGCCAGCGCGGCACCGACCGTATCTGCGCGGGGAATGCCCCGCTCCTGATCCAGGATGTTGACCAGCCGCCGACCGACGCGATGGGTCTTGCTCTCGACTTGGGACACGCCATGGCGCATCGTGAAGAACAGCGCGCGGTCCTTGAGCTCGCGCGGAAGCAGCCAAAATCGATCGTCCCCCAAATCGAGCACGATGCGGCCTTCCGCCAACTCCGGCGTCAAATGCGCGCGCGGCACGATGGCGACGGGCCGCCGGTGGGCCGGTTTTTGTACCGCGCCGATCGGGGCGCGGAAGAGCGGCGCCAACTCACCTCGTGCCAACAGGTAATTCCAGGCGGCGTAAAACACCAGCTCGTCGCCGCCGCAGGCCTTCGCGATCAGCTCCCGTCGGGCATCACGATAGGCGCCCGCGGTGGGCAGGCCCGCCATGACGCGGCTGACGAAATGCCGGACTGCGTCGAGGGCCGCGTCGGCGGCGCGGCGCCGGTCCGGCGTCCGGGGCGGAGACGCAGGAAGTACGTATCGGTCGGTGGAGGACCGTCGCGCGAGCGACTCGGCGTAGGCCAGCAGTCCCTCGATGGTGACGAACTCCAGCTGGTCGGTTGGTCGGTCCTTCGGCGTCTCCATGTGGCACCTCGTCGGGGTGTGATGCGCGCGAACGGACTGCCGGTGCGTGCGCCGTTCGAGTTGCAGGCGGCATGCCGATGTTGTTTTGCGGCATGGGGAAGCGTTTGCTAGAATGACACAATTGCCGACTCGATGAAAGAAACCTTCTGAAGATCCACCCCTGTTGTCGCAGATTGTGACAGCCGCGTCGGATCGGAGTGCTCCGTGCCGACCATGCGCAAAGCGAAGATCGTGTGCACCGTCGGGCCGGCGAGCCAGAGTCAGGAGGTGCTGGATCAGCTCATCGGTGCCGGGATGGATGCGGCGCGACTGAACTTTTCGCACGGGACGCACGAATCGCATGGCCGCGCCATCAAAGCGATCCGCCAGGCGGCCGAGCAGCGCGGCGTGGCGGTCTCCATCATCCAGGACTTGCAGGGCCCACGAATCCGGGTCGGCGAGCTTCCGGACGAAGGCGTGGAATTGATTGAGGGCCGGCAGGTGCGATTGCAGACGGTCGCCTTGCGGTCGGGCGGACAGATCGGCGCCCGCGCCCTGCGCCCGTCGGACGACATCACCGAATTGCCCGTCACCTACCAGCAATTGACCCGCGACGTGCGGCCTGGCGCGAGAATTCTCATCGACGACGGACTCGTGGAACTGCAGGTGCAGCGCATCGTCGAGGGGAGCGTGCTCTGTTCGGTGACGGTCGGCGGGCGCGTGACCGCCCACAAGGGGATCAACTTGCCTGGTACGCAAGTCAGCGCGCCGACCCTGACGGACAAAGACCGGGAAGACATTCGCTTCGGCGTCGCGCAGGACGTGGACTACATCGCGCTGTCCTTCGTGCGGGGACCGGAGGATGTCGTGGCCGCCAAACGGATGATCGCCGAGTGCGGCGGCAACATGCCGGTCATCGCCAAAATCGAGCGGCAGGAAGCCGTGGCCTCGCTGGCCGACATCCTCGAACAGGCCGATGGGGTGATGATCGCCCGGGGCGACTTGGGCGTGGAATTGGGGCCTGAAGCGGTGCCGGTCCTGCAGAAACGTATCATTTCCTCAGCCAACCGCCGCCGGTGTGTGGTGATCACGGCTACCCAGATGCTCGAATCGATGACGCACCATATCCGACCCACTAGAGCGGAAGCCTCGGATGTCGCCAATGCCGTATTCGACGGGACCGATGCCGTGATGTTGTCGGCGGAAACGGCCGTAGGCCGGTATCCCGTCGAGGCCGTGCGGATCATGGATCGGATCGTGCGGGCGGCGGAAGTGGAGACGGAGCCGAGCTTCGTCCGGCGCGCGCAGCCCGACGGCGGGCTGGTGTCGTTCCCGGAAGCCATCTCCACCGCCGCCTCCACGGCGGCGGCTGCCACCGGCGCCGGCGCCATTGTCGCGTTCAGCGAACGGGGCATGACCGCGCGGCTCCTGTCGAAGCAGCGTCCTGCCGCGCCGATCATCGCCTTCACGCCTTTCGCGCCCATCCGGCAGCGCATGGCGCTGTATTGGGGCGTGCGGCCCTACACGATGGCGCAGATCTCCAATACCGACGAGCGGGTGGATGAAGCCGAGCGCCGATTGAAAGCCGAGGGGCTCGTCACCCCGGGACAGCAAATCGTCATCCTGTCCGGGACCCGCATCGGCCAGCCGGGCGGAACCAACCTCATGAAGTTGCACGAGGTTGCCTAAGCGATGAGGAGATCAGCGCGCCGCCTGCTGTTGCTGTTCGCATGCGTTGTCGCCTGGACGGCCGGCTCCGTTCCTCAGGCGTCGGCGCAAACGAACGCCAGCACCCGTTCACCCGCCAAGGTCGTGGAGAAGTATTTCGCGTTGGACAACAAGGGCGTCCGGCTCGATGCGACTTCGTTCGACGCGGTGGCCTCCTTTGTGGATTGGAAGGAAGAGCCGACCTGGGGCAGGATCGTCGTCATCAACGGCTTTACCGTCCCCGATGATTTCCGAAAATGGGACATCGTCGATAAGCTGGAGGTGGTGGTCCCGGTGCAGTTCCAGGTACTGGGGTATCTGTACATGGAAACGGCGGGGTTCGTCCCGGAGCCGAGCACCGAGGAAATCCGGGTGCGGGTGAAGATTCAGGGGGCGCGGTGGAAGATCATGGAACCGGTCGTGCCGCCGCATGTCGGGCAGAAGCGGATGTTGAATTTCGTGCGACAGGCGATATTGGATGAGCAGGACGAAACCCGGCGCGCGGCGCTCACGACGCTGCAGCAGGAATTGCGAAAGGCGAAGGAATGAAACGTACTGCGGTGGATCTCTTGATCTTCGACTTGGACGGCACGCTGATCGAGTCGAAGTGGGACATTGCCGACAGCGTCAACTTGACGCTCCGGGAATTGGGCGTGCCTGAACGGCCGCAAGAAGAAATCTTCGGCTTCGTCGGCGACGGCGTGAAGAAATTGCTTCGCCTGGCGGTGGGCGAGGCCAATCCGTCCCTCTACGACGAGGCCCTGCGCGTGTTCCGGGGCCACTACCTGGCGCACTGTCTCGATCAAACCAAGTTTTATCCGGGGATCGAGACCATACTCGGGCATTTTTCGAGCAAATCGAAAGCCGTCGCGACGAACAAGTCGATTGAATACACCAACGTCATCCTGAAGGGCCTCGGCCCCCATCACTTCAGCTATGTCGTCGGCGGCGACAACGGGTTCGGCCTCAAGCCGGAACCGGGCATGTTGCTGCATGTCTTGGAGCGATTGGGTGTGGAAAAAGACCGGGCGGTGTTGATCGGCGACAGCACGAACGACATCAACGGCGGGCACAATGCCGGCATCCGGGTCTGCGCCGTGGGGTACGGCATGGGCAACCGCGAGCGCATGGCGGCCTGCAAGCCGGATTGGTTCATCGAACGGCCGGAAGAACTGATGGAGATTTTCGTATGAACATGAATAGGTCTCGCGTAACTCGTGAAGCGCCTCTCGATAAGGACAAGAGCATATGGCCGATGGCTGATGGCGTATGGCACGGGCCCAGAGTCTTCTCCCTGGTTGCGTTCTTCGCGTTCAGCCTTCATCTCGGCCTCGGCCTGAGCCCGGCCTCGGCGGATTCCTCGAATCTGGCCGAGCGGGTGATCGAGCACAAGCTGGCCAACGGGATGACCGTGTTGATGGTGGAGCGGCACCAGACGCCGGTCGTGAGCATCAACATGACTTTCGGGGTCGGGGGTATCAACGAGCAAGTCGGGCAGACCGGCTTGGCCCACCTCTACGAGCATATGGCCTTCAAGGGCACCAGGACAGTCGGCACCAGGGACTATGCGAAGGAGCAGGCGGTGCTCGACGAGCTGACCAAAGTCGGGACCGAACTCGAGAGCCGCGAACGTGAGGAGGCGGCACAGGCGCAGGTGGCCGGCAAGTCCGCCGCGCCCTCGAAGGAGCTGGAAGCGCTGCACCATCGGTTCAAGGAGCTGCAGGAGCAGGCCGGGCAGTATGTGGTCGGCAACGAGATGGCCATGCTCTACCAGCGGCACGGCGGTGTCGGCTTGAATGCGTCGACCGGCAAGGACATTACACGCTACGTGATCAGTTTGCCTGCCAACCGGCTGCCCCTGTGGGCCGCGCTGGAGTCGGATCGGATGGCCCATCCCGTGCTGCGCGAGTTTTACAAGGAGCGTGGCGTGGTCATGGAAGAACGCCGGCTGCGGACGGACGACAGCCCGAACGGGCTGCTGTACGAGACCTTCACCTCGACGGCGTTTCAGGCTCACCAGTATGGCGTGCCGACGATCGGCTGGGGGTCGGACATCCTCTCGCTGACGCCGGCCGCGACGGAGACCTTCTTCAAGACCTACTATGGTCCGAACAATGCCACGGTGGCTATCGTGGGCGACATCAACCCGAAAGAGGTCATCGCGCTGATCGAGTCGACCTTCGGCACGATTCCGGCGGCGCCCCCGATTCCGCCGCTGGTGACCGAGGAGCCGCCCCAGCGAGGCGAGCGGCGCGTGGAAGTGGAGTTCGACGCCGAGCCGGCCGTGGCGATGGGTTACCACAAGCCCACGATCGGGCATCCCGACGATTTCGTATTCGACGTGATCGACGCGGTGTTGACGGAAGGGATGACCTCGCGGCTCTACAGCAAGCTCGTGCGGGACAAGCGGCTTGCGGCCGGCGTCATGTCCGACACCAACTATCCTGGCGTGCGCGCGCCGAATCTCTTTGTGCTGGCCGCGACGCCGCTGGCGCCTCACACCACGGCGGAGGTGGAAGCCGCGATCTACGAGGAACTGGAACGGTTGAAGACGGAGCCGGTCTCTCCGAAGGAATTCGAGCGGGTGTTGAACGGGCTGGACGCCGACTTGGTCCGGTCGTTGCGCTCGAACAGCGGCCTGGCCTCGCAGTTGTCGTTCTATCAGACGGTCGCCGGGAGCTGGCGTTATGTCCTCGAGGCCCGCGCGCGGATCGCGGCCGTGACGCCGGCCGACGTCCAGCGTGTGGCCACCCAATACCTCACGAAGTCGAACCGCACGGTGGGGATTCTGGTGAAGAAACCTTCGGACAAGAAAGTCGCGTCGGCCGGTGAGGTGGCGCGATGAAACAGCAAGCCGGCGAAGCGTATTTCATGAAGCGTGAAGCGAGGGCAGAGCGGATGCAGCACATGCGGGCGCGGTTGGCAAGCGTGGCGGTCGTGGTCTTGTTGATGATGCAGTCGTTGGTGGGGCTCGCCGCCGATCAGGCGTCGGGCGACCCCCGAACCATGCGGTTCCCGACCGTCGACTTCAAGCCGCCGGACGCCGATCGCGTGGTGCTCGACAACGGCATGGTCGTGTATCTCCTGGAAGACCACGAGTTGCCGCTCGTGACCGTGAACGCCACGCTGAGGACCGGCAGTTGGCTCGACCCCGCCGACAAGGTCGGTTTGGCTGGTCTCACCGGTTCGGTCATGCGCACCGGCGGCACGGCGAAGATGTCGGCCGACGAGGTCGACGAAGAATTGGAACGGCTCGCGGCGAACGTCTCGGTCGGGTTCGGCAAAGAATCGGGCTCGGCGTCCCTCGACGTGCTGACGAAGGACCTCAAGCGCGGTCTGCAGATCTTCGGCGATCTGTTGCGGACCCCGGCGTTTGATCCCGGCCGGGTCGAGCTGGCCAAGTTGCAGGCGATGGAGGGTATTCGCCGCCGCCAGGACAATCCCGGCTCCATCGCAGGCCGTGAGTTCGGCAAGCTGCTCTACGGGGCGGCGCACCCGAGCGCCCGTGAAACCTCGAACGCCTCGATCCGCGCGATCACGCGCGAGGACCTGCTCGCGTTCCACAAGCAGACGGTCCATCCGAACGGCATCATCCTCGGCGTCACCGGCGACTTCGAGAAGGGTGCCATGCTCGCGTTGTTGCGGGAGGTCTTCGGCGATTGGGCCAAGGGAGCGGTTCCGGAGTTGAAGATTCCCGACGTGGCGACGGGTGAGACGCAGGCCGGCGCAGTGCGGTTCATCAACAAGGAAACGTCGCAAACCCATTTGCGGGTGGGGCATTTGTCGCTCCGCGAGACGGATCCGGACTATGTCGCCCTCTCGATTGCGAACGACATCCTCGGCGGCAGTTCCTTCCGCAGCCGGCTGTTCAACGACGTCCGTACGAAGCGCGGGTTGGCCTATTCGGTCGGTAGCGGCATCCGTGCCGGTGTCCATGACCAGGGTGTGTGGCTGATGCGGGCCGAAACGAAACTCGCCTCCACGCAGGAGGTGGTGAATCGCTTCGTGGCCAACATGGAGCGGTTGCGCAACGAGCCGGTGACGGATGCGGAACTCGATGAGGCGAAAGAAGCCTACGTGAACTCGTTCGTGTTCTCGTTCACCAGTGCCTCAAGCATTGTGGCCCGGTTGATGGACCTCGAATACGACGGCTTGCCGAAAGACTGGCTGCAGCAAATACGCGACAAGGTCGTGAAGTTGACCAAGGAAGACCTGCAACAGGCGGCGCGGAAACATTTCAACCCGGAACGGCTGCGGATTTTGGCGGTCGGATCGGGCGAGGTGCTGTCGAAGGTGCTGGCGAGTTTCGGAGAAGTAAAGGAAATAAAGCTGGCACCGGAAGGGTGAGGGTGGGCGACCCGAAGGGGATGGCAGTTTCGAATGTTGCCGCAATGCGCGTGGCCCTGACGTGCTGCCGTCTCGCGTACGCGTACTTGACGCAGACGCCTCTAAAGCCGTGACGAGGTCACGATGCCGTCGTCTGCTCAGCGCGTAGGCTGCCTGAACGGCGGTGCTCGCTGCGGCTAACCTCGAAACTGCCATCCCCTTCGAGTCGCTGAAGTGAACTTCCGGTGCTGCGAGGGAGACGGGAAAGAGGGAAGGCCGGACGCGAGGTCGCCGCAATGCGTTCGGGCCGGTGTGGCTAGTGAGACGCTCTATGCTGCATCGAGCCTTGGCCACCACCCGCGTTTGCCGACTGGGTCGTAGATTGGGTGAAGAGGTGGAGGGGAGAAGGAGAGGACAGCGCGACGTTGAGGAGAGAAAGCCGAATGGGTCTTGGGTACACTTGAATCGGCGAGTAGCTCATGGTTGAGCTGTCCATGCCAGATTGAATCCAGTCAGTCCCGGCCGAGCGCCTTTCCCCAAAGAAATTCGACGCCGCAGCTTCTCTCATGACGAATTTTCAGGTCATTCACGGCGGCATTCTCGATGTCGACGCCGAAGTGATTGTCAATGCGGCCGACAGTTATGGCATGATGGGCGGAGGCGTGGCCGGCGGCCCTGTTCCCAATTATGTGCCATACACCACATGCTATAAGCCATTTGCTTAAACTCTCATGTTGGAAGACGAATTCAGCGACATCATCAAGAAGGCGCGGACGGGCCAGCAGCGGACGGTGGCGGACGTGGCTCGTGCGAGCGGCCTGACCGAATCGGAGTTGGGAGACCTGGAGCGCGGGCATGCGCCGCGACGGAAGGAACAGATCCGCGCGGTGGCCCATGCGCTGGGGTTGCGGCCCGAACCCTTGCAGCAGGTCGTCGATGGATGGGGACCGAGCGGTGTCCCTCAGGCCGTGGCCCACGTGGAGACCATACTGGGCTCCATCGGTGGATACGAGGTCAAGGGCTACGTCGTTCACGACGGCGGCGAAGCGGTGCTGATCGATACGGCCTACAATCCGAAGGGCATGTTGCAGGCGCTCGCGCAGAAGGGGCTGCGCTTGCGCGCGATCTGCCTGACGCACGGACACTCGGACCATGCGGAAGGAATCGAGGATCTCCTGCAAAGCACCAGGGTGCCGGTCTATCTTGGGCCTGGCGACCTCGATCTCCTCGGTTGGCGTCCTCCGGCGGAGCTGCTCACTACCCCGCAAGACGGTGGCACGATCGCCGTCGGCGGTCTGACCATCACGTTCATGACCACGCCGGGCCATACGCCCGGCGGCATCTGCTACCGGGTCGACCAGGCCGACCGACCGATCTGCTTCGTGGGGGATACGCTCTTTGCCGGGTCCATCGGCCGATCCAACCCAGCCGGCCTCTATGCGACCCATCTGGAATCCGTGAGGCGGCGTGTGTTGAAATTATCGCATGAGACTTGCCTCTTTCCCGGCCATGGCCCTGCCACTACCGTTCGCGAAGAACTGGTCCACAACCCCTTCGTTCAATAACGCGACGGAGGCCGATCGGTGAATCGGGACGAGACGGATCTCCCTCCTTCCGGTTCCCTGCACGCTCCTCCCGGCGATCCACGCCCGGCCCCTGTGCCTGCACCCACGATCGTCGACGAGCCGCAGGTGGAGGACGACGATGAAGAAGCTCCCTCGTTCCTTTCGGCAGTGCTGCTTCCGGTGGGGCTGCTGCTGCTGACGGTCTTTACCACGCTCTGGGCCGGCGCCTATCAAACGAACACCAACCCGCTGGTCGGGGCTTGGGCCTTTCTCGCCAACGATCCGACCGTGCTGTGGAATGGGATTCCGTTCGCCGCGACCCTTCTGGGTATCTTGATCACCCATGAGTTGGGGCATTATGTCCTTTCGCGCATGCATCGCGTCCCGACCTCCTTGCCGTTGTTTGTCCCTGGGCCGCCCCATTTCGTCGGCACCTTCGGTGCGATCATTCGGATGCGCGGGCCCGTGACGGATCGGCGCGCCCTGTTCGATATCGGCGTGGCAGGGCCGATTGCCGGGTTCGTTGTGGCGGTCATCGCCCTGGTAATTGGGCTGCGGATGTCGACGGTCGTGCCCCTGCAACCAGGTTACGGTCTCCACCTCGGAGAACCGTTATTGTTGCAGTTCGTCTCCTGGCTGGTGATCGGACCCCTCCCTCCCACCGCTGACGTGATCCTCCATCCTGTCGGCTTTGCCGCCTGGTTCGGCCTGTTCATCACCTCTTTGAACCTCTTGCCGATCGGCCAATTGGACGGCGGCCATGTCGCCTATGCTCTTTGGGGCGAGCGGCAGCGCGGCTTGGCTGCGGCGATCGTGCCGATCCTCTTGCTCTTCGGTTGGCTCGGTTGGAAGGGATGGTTTCTTTGGGTGGGGTTGGCGGGAATGATGGGGCTTGCCCATCCTCCGGTGCTGGATCCCCATCGGACATTGGGACCGGGGCGGAGAATCGTCGGCTGGTTTGCGCTCGGCATCTTTCTCGTGACCTTCTCCTGGGAACCCTTTATTCTGCGGTGAATGGGGCAGGTCAAAGAGCTTCTCTCCTGCGTTGAAGAATCGGTCAACCCCTTTTACTTTGCCGGGCGGGTAATGGTCTTTCTGCTGCTGGCCGGCCTGGGCTGGCGCTTTATCACGACCCCGCTCGAAACCAACTACACCGGCGAATCGTTCCTGCACTTGATCAACCTGCCGTTTCACGAAGCGGGCCACCTCATCTTCATGCCGTTCGGAGAGTTCATGACCATCCTGGGCGGGAGCCTGGGACAGATCCTGATGCCATTCGTGTGCTTCGTGACCTTTCTCGTGAAGACACGCGATCCCTATGGGGCCTCCGTGGCCCTCTGGTGGACGGCGGAAAATCTCATGGACCTCTCGCCCTATATCAACGATGCCAGGGCGTTGGACCTGTTGCTGCTGGGTGGATTCACCGGCAAGGAAGTCGATGCGCACGACTGGAACAACCTCCTCACGATGTTGGGCTGGCTGGAATACGACCATCGCCTGGCGCATCTCTCGTACGGCACCGGCACGTTGTTGATGATGGTCGCGCTGATGTGGGGGGCCTGGCTCCTGGGCCGACAGTACCAGCGGCTCGATTGGTAGTGCGTTGCGCTTCGTTGGGGTGCCGATCCCGAGCCCGTTGCAAAGACCTGAAACATCGGGCACACTGGCGTCGTCATGCGTTCCCGCCGCTCTACGATGCTTGCGTCGATCCTGTTGCTGGCCGGTTCTTGGCCCGGTGCCGCGCCGGCAGAGGAGGGTGCCTCGCGCTTTGTGCTCCAGTTCGACGGCGAAGCGGTGAAGGACCAGAAGACCGGCCTGATCTGGGAGCGGGAACCGGACTACGTCTTCGACGTGTGGGACAAGTCGGTCGCGCGCTGCGGTACGAAAACCGTGGGCGGCCAGACCGGCTGGCGAGCCCCCAGCATCGAAGAAATCAAGACGCTGGTCGATCCCGAGCAGCAGGATCCCTCGCTTCCGCAGGGCCATCCGTTCCGTAACATCAGGTCGGGCATCTACTGGACCGCGACCCCGCATCCCACCGACGACATCGTGGCTTGGCAACAGAGCTTCTTCTCCGGTCAGGCCGTGACCGACCAGAAGTCCGGCACCCGCCGCTTGTGGTGCGTCCTGGGGCCGGGCAGCCGCTAATTCTTCCGGATCTTTGTCACGTTTCAGTCTGATTTTTACGCCGTTTTTACGTCCAGGTTGATAGCCTCACTGCGTCAGGGTGGTGCGACCCTGTTCGGCTCGACGAACCAGGCGAGGGGGCATGGACGCGGATCTCCTCTACATTGCCGTCACGGCCGGCTTCTTTCTCCTGTCCGTCTGGTTTGCGTCAAAGCTCGACGGACTGTAAGGAGTTCTCACGATGCACGTCGTCTATGTGCTCGGTGGGTTGTTGGCACTTGCAGTGCTGGTCTATCTGTTGGTCGCGTTGCTGAAACCGGAGCGGTTTTGATGACGCTGCTGCAAGTCCTTCAACTCGGCTGCTATTTCCTTCTGTTGCTGAGCTTCGTCAAGCCGCTGGGCTGGTTCATGGCACGAGTCTACGAATGCAAGCCTTGCGGTCTCGATCGGCTGTTCGGTTCGGTCGAGCGGGCGATCTACCGGGCGGCCGGAGTCCGACCGGGGGACGAGATGACCTGGCAGGTCTATAGCGTGGCCATGGTGATGTTCAGCGCCACCGGCATGCTGGCCCTGTATGGCTTGCAGCGGGTGCAGGGATGGCTTCCGCTCAATCCGACCGGGGTCGGCGCGCCATCACCGGATCTTGCCTTCAATACGGCGGCGAGCTTCACCACCAACACCAATTGGCAGGCCTACGGGGGAGAAACAACGCTGAGCTACCTGACGCAGATGCTCGGCCTGACCGTGCAAAACTTTGTCTCGGCCGCGACCGGCATGGCGGTCTTGGTTGCCTTGATCCGAGGCCTGGCTCGCCGCGAGGCGACGACGATCGGCAATTTCTGGGTCGACCTGGTCCGCGGCACCCTCTACATTCTCCTGCCTCTGTCGCTGGTCTGGTCCCTGTTGTTGGTATCGCAGGGTGTGGTGCAGACCTTCACCGTCTCTCACGTGGTTGCGCTGCTGCAACCAGTGACGTACGACAAACCGGTCACCGACGCCGAGGGGCAGCCGATGATGGATGAGCAGGGAACGCCCAAGACCCTGTCCGCGACGGCGACCGAACAGGTGCTGGCCGTGGGACCGGTCGCGTCGCAGATCGCCATCAAGCAATTAGGCACGAACGGCGGGGGATTCTTCAACGTGAATGCGGCGCATCCGTTCGAGAACCCGACGCCGCTCTCCAATTTCCTTGAGGTCCTGGCGATCCTGCTGATTCCGGCGGCGCTCTGCTACACCTTCGGCGTGATGGTCGGGGATACCCGTCAGGGATGGGCGCTGCTCACCGCCATGACGATGCTGTTGCTCTGCGCCCTGCCGATCGGGTTGTGGGCCGAACAGCAGGGCAATCCGCTGTGGTCTGAGTTTGGCGTGAGTCAACTGGCGGGTGGCGGTCAGAGTGGCGGCAACATGGAAGGGAAGGAAACCCGCTTCGGCATCACCGACTCGGTGTTGTGGACCGTCGTGACGACCGCCGCATCCAACGGGTCCGTGAACTCGATGCTCGACTCCTATACGCCGCTGGGAGGACTGGTCCCGCTATTTCTCATGCAATTCGGGGAGGTCGTCTTTGGCGGTGTGGGGTCCGGCCTCTACGGCATGATCGTCTTTGCGATCATCGCAGTCTTCGTCGCAGGGCTGATGGTCGGACGAACGCCGGAGTATCTGGGAAAGAAAATCGAACCCTACGAGATGAAAATGGCGTCGCTGCTGATCCTGATCATGCCGATGGTCGTGCTGGGCCTGGCGGCGTTGGCGGTGAGTACGGATGCGGGACGCTCATCGGTGCTGAATCCCGGCGCCCATGGGTTCAGCGAAATTCTGTACGCCTATACGTCGCAAGGCAACAACAACGGCAGCGCCTTTGCCGGTCTCAATGCCAACACGCCGTTTTACAACGTGACGGGCGGCCTGGCGATGTTGCTCTCGCGGTTCTGGCTGGCGATTCCGACATTAGCGCTGGCGGGCTCTTTGGCCGGGAAGAAAACCGTGCCGGCCGGTCCCGGCACGTTACCGACGCATACTCCGCTTTTCGTGATGCTGCTGATGGGCGTGGTTATCCTGGTGGGCGCCCTGACGTTCGTCCCGGCGCTGGCGTTGGGTCCCATCGTCGAACATTTGCAGATGATCAGGTGAGTCGGGTCGGTGAAACAAAGGGAGAGCTGGTATGACGGGAGATCCCGTGCCCCTCAAAACTCGGACTCTGCTCGAGCCGGCGATCGTAGGGCAGGCGATCAGGGGGGCGTTCCGCAAGCTCGATCCCCGCCACCAGGTGAGGAATCCGGTGATGTTCGTGGTGTGGGTGGGAAGCCTTCTTACATCGCTGCTGTTTGTGCAGGCACTCGTCGGTACCGGCGAGGCCCCGGCCGGTTTTATCCTTTCAATCGCCCTCTGGCTGTGGTTCACCGTGTTGTTCGCGAATTTTGCGGAAGCCATGGCCGAGGGGCGTGGGAAGGCTCAGGCTGCATCCCTGCGGGCGGCCCGCCGCGACCTGAGCGCAAAGAAGCTCGCTCGCTCGGCCGCTGGCGTTCCGGCGGTCCCGGTCCCCGACGTGATCGGGAAACCGGATGCCTGCTATGCAGTCGTCCCGGGGGGCACGCTGACGAAAGGCGACCTTGTGCTGGTCGAGGCCGGCGATATCATTCCCTGCGACGGGGAGGTGGCGGAGGGGATCGCTTCGGTCAACGAAAGCGCGATCACCGGTGAAAGCGCCCCCGTCATCCGCGAGAGCGGCGGCGATCGCAGCGCGGTGACCGGCGGCACCAAGGTGCTGTCAGACTGGCTGATCATTCGTGCGACGGCCGGGCCGGGCGATACGTTCCTCGACCGCATGATTGCAATGGTCGAGGGGGCGGCGCGCCAGAAAACCCCGAACGAGACTGCGTTGAACATGCTGTTGGCCGCCTTGACCATCATCTTCCTGCTGGCGACGGTCACGCTGCTCCCGTTTTCGCTGTACGCTGTGGCCACGGTCGGCCAGGGTTCGCCGGTCACGGTGACCGCGCTCGTGGCGCTCCTCGTCTGCTTGATTCCCACGACCATCGGCGCGCTGCTGTCCGCCATCGGCATTGCCGGCATGGATCGCATGGTGCAAGCCAACGTCATCGCGATGTCGGGGAAGGCGGTCGAGGCGGCGGGTGATGTCGACGTGCTGTTGCTCGATAAGACCGGCACCATCACGCTGGGGAATCGGCAGGCCACATCGTTCATCCCCGCCGAAGGCGTATCCGAAGCCACGTTGGCGGATGCTTGCCAACTGTCCTCCTTGGCGGACGAAACGCCGGAAGGCCGCAGTATCGTCGTGCTGGCCAAGGAACGGTACGCGCTGCGGGCCCGCGACATCCATGAACTGGGCGCCACGTTTATCCCCTTCACGGCGCAGACGCGCATGAGCGGCGTCAATCTCGATCGCCGAGAGATCCGTAAAGGTTCGGCGGACGCCATCGAATCCTACGTCACGGGGTTGGGTGGGCACTTCTCGCCTTTCGTGCATGCGACGGTGGAGACGGTTGCCAAGCAGGGTGGCACGCCCCTGGTGGTGGCCGAGGGCGCGAAGGTCATCGGAGTGATTGCCCTGCAGGACGTCGTGAAAGGCGGTATCAAAGAGCGCTTCGTTGAACTGCGCCGCATGGGGATCAAGACGATCATGATCACGGGGGACAACCCGAGGACGGCTGCGGCGGTGGCCGCGGAGGCGGGGGTGGACGACTTCCTGGCGCAGGCGACGCCGGAAGCCAAGCTCAAGCTCATTCGCGAATTGCAAGCCGGGGGCCGTCTGGTTGCGATGACGGGCGACGGGACCAACGACGCGCCGGCCTTGGCGCAAGCCGACGTCGCGGTCGCGATGAATACCGGGACGCAGGCTGCGAAAGAAGCGGGCAACCTGGTCGATCTGGATTCGAATCCCACCAAGCTCATCGAGATCGTCGAGATCGGCAAACAGCTGCTGATGACGCGGGGGGCGCTCACGACGTTCAGCCTCGCCAACGACGTGGCGAAGTATTTCGCGACCATCCCGGCCGCGTTCGCCACGACCTATCCAGCGCTGGATTCGCTCAACGTGATGCACCTGGCGACGCCGCACAGCGCGGTCCTCTCGGCGGTGATGTTCAATGCGCTCATCATTGTCGGCCTGATTCCGCTGGCCCTGCGGGGCATCCGTTACCAACCGATCGGTGCCGGCTTACTGCTGCGCCGGTATCTGCTCATCTACGGTCTCGGCGGTGTCGCGGTTCCCTTCATCGGCATCAAGCTCATCGATCTGTTGCTGGTGGCACTGCATTTGGTGTGACCTGGGGAACGGGAACCTGCCGCGTGGGGCCGGTCGGGCTTGTGAGGGAGAGAATGGTCGTGATACGGGCGTCGTTGAAACCGGCCTTGAGGCTGTTCCTGCTGTTGACGGTACTGACAGGTCTGGCCTACCCGGTCGCCGTGACGGGTCTGGCACAACTGCTCTTCCCGCATCAGGCGAACGGCAGCCTGATCCAGCGGGAGGGAAGGCCTATCGGCTCCTCGCTGATCGGGCAACCGGTCGATGCGCCGCAGTATTTCTGGGGCCGGCCTTCAGCCACCGCGCCCTATCCCTACAACGCTGCGGCCTCATCAGGCTCGAACTTGGGCCCAACCAATCCCACGTTGATCCGGGCGGTGCAGGCCCGTGCCGCCGCCCTTCGCGCGAGGGAGTCAGGAAATGACTCTCCTGTACCGGTCGACCTCGTGACCGCATCCGGAAGCGGCCTGGATCCCCACATCAGCCCTGCGGCCGCCCTGTACCAGGTCCGTCGCGTGGCACAGGCGCGTGGCCTGGACGAGGCGGCCGTCCGCCTGTTGGTTGAGCAGCAGACGGCCGGCCGTCAATTCGGGCTCCTGGGGGAATCTCGAGTCAACGTGCTGTGGCTGAACCTCGCCTTGGATGAGGCAACGCCGACGGCTGCTCGCGCGGCCGGTACGGCCAAATGAGCAGCCGCCGAGACGATTCCGGCGGGCGCTACGTTGACGCAGCATCTACCCGTTCATAGAATGAAGCCTACCAGGCACCGGATGTGGGGACTCCGATGGATGCGACGCGCCCTGATCCCGACAGGCTTCTGAAACGGGTCCAGGCCGAAGAGGCTGAGCGAACGCGTGGGAAGCTGAAAATCTTTTTCGGCGCCACGGCCGGAGTCGGCAAGACCTACGCCATGCTGCAGGCGGCCCATGAGCAGCAGGCCGACGGCGTGGACGTGCTCATCGGCGTAGTCGAAACCCACGGGCGCGCCGACACGGCGGCGTTGGTGCGCGGACTCGAACTGCTGCCGCCTCGGTCCGTCGAGTACCACGGAAAAGCGCTCCAGGAGTTTGACCTGGATGCCGCCTTGGCCCGTCGCCCCTCCATCATTCTCATCGATGAACTCGCTCATACGAACGCGCCGGGCCTGCGGCATGCCAAGCGATGGCAGGACGTGCAAGAACTGCTGAGCGCCGGCATCACCGTCTACACCACCGTCAACGTCCAGCATTTGGAGAGTTTGAACGATGTGATCGCGCAAATCACCGGCGTGCGCGTGCGCGAAACCGTTCCCGACTCGGTGCTCGAACGGGCGGATGATGTGGAACTGATCGATCTGCCCCCCGACGATCTGCTCCAGCGATTGAAAGACGGCAAGGTCTACGTGCCGGAACAGGTGCAGCATGCCATTCAGAACTTTTTTGCCAAGGGCAATTTGCTCGCCTTGCGCGAACTCGCCCTGCGCCGGACCGCGGAGCGCGTCGACCAGCAGATGGAAACATACCGCCGCGACCACGCGGTGGTGCAGACGTGGCCGGCTGCCGAGACCATCATGGTCTGCGTCAATTTGAAACCGCGCGGGCCGCGGCTGGTGAGGGCGGCGCGCCAAATGGCGGCCGGATTGCATGCCAAATGGCTTGCCGTCTACGTTCAAACGCCTCGCCACCTGACGTTGTCCGAAGATGAACGGAACCGCGTGGTCGAAACCCTGCGGCTGGCGGAGAAGCTGGGAGCGGAGACGGTCACGCTGACCGGCGATCAAGTGGCCCAGGAGTTGCTCGCGTTCGCCCGCAGCCGGAACGTGACGAAGATCATCGTCGGCAAACCGGTGAGGGCCTGGTGGAAGGAATGGGTTTTCGGTTCCGTCGTGTCCGATCTCGTGCATCGTAGCGGCGACATCGACATCTATGTCATTACCGGAGAGGCGGGAGAAGGCCGGCCTCTGGTGAGGCGGACGCTGCAACGCACCAGCGACTGGTCCAAATATGGATTTGCCGGCCTCGGTGTTTCGCTCTCCACGGCCCTGGCCTGGGCGATGTTTCCCTACTTCGGCTCCGCGAACCTCATCATGGTCTATCTGCTCGGGGTGGTGTTTGTGGCGGTCCGTTGCGGGCGGGGGCCGTCGGTGCTCGCATCCGTCTTGAGCGTCGCGACCTTCGATTTCTTTTTCGTCCCGCCCTACTACTCGTTTGCGGTGTCGGACATCCAATACCTGCTGACGTTCGCCGTCATGCTGGTCGTGGCCTTAGTGATCAGCAATCTCGCAGTGCGCATCGGGCGGCAGGCGGACATGGCGCGATACCGTGAACGGCGGACCGGCGTGCTCTACGCGATGAGCCGCGATCTCGCCACCCATCGCGGTACCGCGATGCTGGCCCACGTCGCGGCCAAGCATCTCCGCGACGCCTTCAACAGCCAGGTCGCCCTGTTCCTGGCCGACGGGGAGAAGCGCTTGCAGTTGCAGCGAGGCGAGCAGTTGTTTTTCGAGTTCGATCCCAAGGAAATGGGAGTGGCGCAGTGGGTGTTCGACCACGGCGAGCGGGCGGGCCTGGGGACCGATACGCTGCCGGGCTCCAGTGCCCTGTACCTTCCGCTGGTCGGTTCGACCGGCGCGATCGGGGTGGTCGCCGTGCGTCCGTCTCAATCACATCTCCTGTTGGATCCGGACCAGCTCCACCTGCTCGAGTCCCTCATCGACCAAACGGCGCTGGCGATCGAGCGCACGAAGCTGGCGGAAGAGGCGCAACGGGCGCATGTGCAGGCGGAAACGGAGCGCATGCGGAACGCCATTCTCAGCTCCGTGTCTCACGACCTACGCACGCCGTTGGCCACGATTACCGGTGCGGCCAGCAGCCTCTTGGACGACTCCGGCCGGATCGATGCCGCTTCGAAACATGAACTCGCGCGGTCCATTTGCGAGGAAGCGGGGCGCCTCGATCGTTTGTTGAGAAACCTGCTGGAGATGATGCGGCTGGAGGCGGGAGCGGTGCAGCTCAAGAAGGAATGGCTCACGCTTGAGGAGGTGGTCGGCGCGGCTTTGGGGCGCTTGGAGCGCCGGTTGCGCGACCATGTCCTCCAGACGAAGATTCCACCGGATCTTCCCCTGGTCCGCGTCGACGGAGTGTTGTTGGAGCAGGTCGTGATCAATCTGGTCGAAAACGCGCTCAAGTATGCGCCGCTGGGAACGCCGATCGACCTCTCGGCATCGGCCGGCGATCGGGAAGTCGTGGTCGAGGTCGCCGATCGAGGGCCCGGTTTGCCCCCGGGCGAGGAGGGGCGTATCTTCGAGAAATTTTATCGGCTCCAGCCTGACCGGGAGGGCGGTGTCGGCTTGGGGCTGACGATTTGCCGGGGGATCGTGGAGGCGCACGGCGGCCGCATTTGGGCGGAAAACCGGTCGGGGCGTGGAGCCCTGTTTCGCTTCACGATTCCTGTGACCGAACGGCAGCCCGCCGCCGATTCCGAGTCGATGGAGGCTCGCTCCGCTTAGTTTCGCCGGGCTGGTTCCGTTGGTCCGATCAATCCTATGGCCCAAGATGCCTCGATATTGCTGATCGAAGATGAACCGGAGATCAGACGGTTTCTACGGACGTCGTTGCCGGCGCATGGCTTCAGGCTGTACGAATCATCCACGGCCGAGGGCGGGCTCATCGAGGCGAAGGCCAGAAATCCCGATGTGATCCTCCTCGATCTCGGCCTGCCGGACCAGGAGGGCCGCGAGGTGATCCGGGCTTTGCGGCAGTGGACTGCGACGCCGATCATCGTGTTGTCCGCCCGCGACCAAGAAGCAGTCAAGGTGGCTGCGCTTGATCTCGGCGCCGATGACTATGTGACGAAACCCTTTGGGATCAACGAACTGCTCGCGCGGATCCGCACCGCCCTCCGTCACGCCGCCCGTCCTGAATCGGAATCGGCCTCCTCGGTCTTCACGCTTGGTAACCTGCGGGTCGATCTCGAACGGCGGCAGGTCTTCGTCTCCGATACCGAGATCCACTTGACGCCGATTGAATATAAGCTGCTCACGACGCTCATTCGCTACGCCGGCAAGGTCATCACCCACCGGCAACTCCTGAAGGAAGTGTGGGGGCCGCTGCACGTGGACGAGGGGCAGTACCTCAGGGTCTATATGCGCCAGCTGCGACAAAAAATCGAAGCCAATCCTGCACGACCGCGCTACTTCGTCACGGAGCTGGGGGTGGGTTACCGCCTGCGGACGGAATGACTGTCCTACGGATGAGCCGCCACTTCGTTGCTCTGTTCAGCAATTTTTATCCCGTCTTGATACGACACAGTGTAGAGTCCATCTCGTGAACAGATCGGTGTCGGAGTTACGCGAGACAGGACGATACATGCTCTGCGTCGTGGCCTTCGCCTTGATGGCGGCGGGCCCGGCCGGCGCGGTGGAAGGTCCATCCTGGACGGGGGAGAACTCCCTGCCGTCGGGCGCGAGCCCCACGGAGTCGGCTTCAGCTCCTGCCGGCCTCTGGCATTACGGCGCCTATGCCGACGTCGGCTACGTCCTGAATTTCAATTTTCCCGAGAACCATCTGTGGCGAAGCCGGTCGACGGCCGAGCGACACAATGAGCTGGCGCCCAATATGGGACTGGTCTACGTTCGGAAGGACACGACCACCGATTCCCGCTGGGGCTTGGAGTTCGGCCTGCAAGGCGGATACGACTCCAAGAATTTCGCGTTTCTCCAGGGCGAACGCAAGGTCGACGGTGCGGACGCGTGGCGCCATCTCCATCGGGCGAACGTTTCCTACCTGGCTCCCGTGGGCAACGGCCTCACGATTACAGCCGGTCTGTTCAACAGCCTGATCGGGTACGAATCGCTCTATGCCAAGGACAACGCGAACTACACCCGTTCCTGGCTGGCCGACAATACGCCTTACATGATGTTCGGCATCAGTGCCAAATACCCGGTGAACGAGAAGCTCACGGTCACGGCCTTCGTCATCAATCGCTACTATCACCTTGCCTATGCCAACGACCAGCCGTCCTATGGGGCGCAGTGGTCGTATAAGGCTACGCCGCGCCTGACGCTCACCCAAACGCTCTATGCCGGTCCCGATCAGACCAACACCTCGCTTGAGTTTTGGCGTGTCTACGGCAACCACATCGTCGAGTGGAAAGGGGACGACCTCACGTTGGCCCTGTCCTACGACATCGGCACCGAGAACGTAGCGAACCGGCCGGGGCAGCCAAGAGCCTTCGTGACTGGCGCCAACCTGGTCGCGCGGTGGCACATCAGCGGACCCTGGGCGGTCGCGTTCCGGCCGGAATTTTACTGGGACCGAAACGGCCGATGGACGGGCCACGAACAGTTTGTGAAGGCGATGACGTCAACCCTGGAATACAAGGTTCCCTACGGCTGGACGAACACGACGGTCCGGCTCGAACATCGGTGGGATGAATCGACGGGGGCCGGAGGGGGATTCTTCAGCCGTGGAGAGATTCAACCGGGCGTGATTGGCCTGACACCGAATCAGCATCTGGTGTTACTGGGAATCCTATGGACCTTCGACAGCCCCTAGTCGGATGCTGAAACGATCTCCTGCCGGCCTGCGCAACCGTGATGCTCGTTATGCCTCGCATCACACACCCCGCGGCCTTGCCCGGCGGTCGTTTTGAGCATCCGCTCACACGATTACCGGACGAACGCGCGAGGCGCATCTGGTGAAGCGTCTTCCCGCCGGAACGAGAGACGAATAACGAGAGATGAGATACGCCGGTTGCTATTTCGCTGCCCGCGCTTTTTCTCTCACCAGCCGCAACATATCGACGATTTCCCGCTCGAAGCGATCGAGCGCCACGTCCTTGGCCTGCGCGGTCGCGCGCTGATCTTCGACGAAGGGCGCCGGACCCACCAGGGTGGCTTCGCCCTCGGCTGTTTGGGTGCCGAAGAGGTAGCCTGTCCGCACATCCCAGAGCGAGCCTTCCATCATGAATAGGGCATGGCTTTCCGTGCCGTGCGCAAAGTAGGCGCCGAGTCCGGTTGCGTACCAGGCTGCGTGGCCGTTGTTGTACCGTTCCAGCGCAGACGCTCCGTCGATGATGAGGATCGCGTCCGCATTGTAGCGGGCTGCGGCCAGGCGGAGATCGCGGAAGCTCGTCCCCTGCACCGAGGAGTTCGCCAGCACCGAGACCTGGGTAAGGAGCCCTTCGTCCTTGAGCTGCGCCAGCACTTTCAAGAGCCGATCGGCGTCGGCGCTCACCCAGTCCACCCGCCGCAGCGAAGGTTGCGAAGGGAAATCCTTGTGTTTGAAATAGAGGGCGAGCCGGTAGGGATGGGTGAGATTCGGCGCCGTCGCCATCGTGTCGGCGATGTCGCGATCCGTGACCATCTCCGGGTGTTCGTGGAACGATTGTTGGAGCGCTTGCCGGTTGAATCCCTTGGCGCCGCTGCAGGCGGCAAGGCTCAACAACAGGATCGCGAGTATGACCTGCTTCATGGAAGACCTTTCCGTTGTATGCATGACATTAGGACCTGGACGGTTGTGCAGGCAGGTGGACGTGGGAGAGTGTCTCGATCGCCAGGAGCAGCGCGTGGGTCCCGGAACGTCCGTGGCCGAGTTCCTGAACCTTCCGATACAACTGGTGGACGAGTGTCAGCCCTGGGAGGTGGAGATCCCGCCTCTTGGCTTCTTCCAGCGCGATGCCCATGTCCTTGACGAAGTGATCCACAAAAAAGCCTGGCTCGAAATTCCTGGCCAACATACGAGGAGCGAGGTTGTCGAGCGTCCAGCAGGCCGCGGCGCCGCCGCGGATCGACTCCAGCATGCGCGGTAATTCGAGTCCGGCCTTATATCCATAGAGCAGGCTCTCACAGACGCCGACCATGGTGCCTGCGATCACGATCTGGTTGCACAGTTTGACGTGCTGCCCCGTGCCTGGCCCGCCCTGGTGGACGATCTTCTTTCCCAGACATTCAAACAACGGCATGACGGCCTGCACGGCTTTGGTCCAGCCGCCGACCATGATGGAGAGCGTCGCGTTGCGCGCCCCGACGTCGCCGCCGGAGACCGGCGCATCGATCGCGGCCACGCCGCGTGCCTGCGCCTGCTCCGCGATCTCGCAGGCGAGGGTAGGTTCCGTCGTGGTCATATCGACGAGCACCATTCCGGGCCGCGATCCCGCGAGCACACCGTGGTCGCCGAAATAGACTTCCCGCACGTCCTGGGGAAAGCCGACCATCGTGAAGAGCGCATCTGTTTGTTCCGCGACCGCGCGAGGCGAATCGGCCCAGGTCGCGCCCTTCGCCAGGATCGGCAAGGCCTTGACGCGGTTGCGGGTAAAGAGCGTGATCCGATACCGGGCATTCTGCAGGTGTTGGCACATCGGTCCGCCCATCACGCCCGTGCCGATCCAGCCGACTCTGGTCTCCGAAGGAGCGGCCAATCTCGGTGCGGCGATGGAGGGTTCGATCGGCATGTCGGCCATCGGCTATTCCACCAGGGGGGTGATGCGCGTGGCGATGGCTTGCACGACCCCCTCCTTGTCCATTTGAATTTTGCCGCCCTTGAAGCTGAGCGCATAGCCGCCGTGGCTCGGGGCTTGAATCGTCGCTTCCACCACGACACGCGCGCCGTTGTCGACGTCCGGATCCTTGACGAGCGGGATGCCGCAGAGTCCGGGGACCGCGACGGCGATGGTGCCGCTGTCGTCCTCTAGGTTGAACAGGTACCCCCCATAACAGGTGCTGCCGGCCGGGATCTCGTAGGGGTCGAGCGGTTCGACGTTGCGCACGGTGCCTTGCAAGGAGACCTGCCGCAAATGAAAGACGCCCGGATCCGACAGGATGTCCTGGACGGAGGTGGTCTCTTGCGCCAGGGCCCCGTCCGATCCGATGAAGAAGAGCCAGGCTCCTACGAGCAAGAATGCCAGCCGGCGCACACACAACCCCTGTCGCATGAGGCGCATTCTATCATCGTTGTCGCGACGGTTCGTACCCTTCCGTGGCTTTCTCTCAGAAAAGCGACCCGGTATAATCGCCGCGGTTTCGCCGGCGCACATGAGATCCGGTGAGTCCATGACGGTGCTCGACAGCCGGACGACGGCGGCCGAAGTCGGAAAGGAGCAGGATGAGCCACATGGATACCCTCGACACCTTTATCAACGAGGTCCGTCCGCAGTACGAAGATATGCTGGGCCAGGCGGTGGAGATTCCCTCCATCAGCATGGACCCGAATCATGCACCGGACATCGGACGCATGGCGCAGCTGGCCGCAGATTACCTCCGGGCGGCGGGAGCCGAAGCCCACATCGTGCAAACGCCCGGCTATCCGGTCGTGTCGGGAGGGTGGACGCTGGATCCTTCTTATCCGACGGTTACGATTTACAATCACATGGACGTGCAGCCGGCGCAGGAGCCGGAATGGAAGCAGGCTCCGTTCGCCTTTCAGAAGGACAACGGGCTCTATCGTGGACGAGGTGCGACGGACGACAAGGGCCCTGCGCTGGCGGCGCTGTTCGGCGCGCGCTACGCGGTCGACCGGGGGATGCGTGTGAACATTCGCTTTCTCTGGGAGCTGGAGGAAGAGAACGGTAGCCCCAGCTTCGCCGCGGCCATCAAGAATCGCATCGCAATTCCACGTCCCGATTCGGTGCTGATCTCGGACACCATCTGGTTGTCGAAAGGCCGGCCGGCGATGCCCTACGGGCTGCGCGGATTGCTGGGTGCGAGGCTCGTGCTCCGAACGGGCGAGAAGGACGCGCATTCCGGGGTCACCGGCGGGGCTGCGCGCAATCCGCTCGTCGAGCTGATGGAGATCACCCATGCCTGTGTCGATGCGAAGAGCGGCAAGGTGAAGATCCCCGGATTTTATGACGACGTGGTTGCACCGACGAAGGCGGAGATCGCGAGCTTCCTGAAGTCGGGATTCCAGGTGAGCAAATTCAAACAGGCCTACGGATTCAAAACTTTGCGCACGCACGATCCGGCCGAGGTGATGCGGCGGATTTGGGCCGCTCCGACGTTCGAGGTGCATGGGCTCACCGGCGGGTATCACGGTCCCGGCGTGAAGACGGTCGTGCCGGGCCATGGCGAACTCAAGGTCAGTATGCGGCTGGTCCCTAGTCAAACTCCGGAGAAGGCTTTCGCGCTCCTGAAGAAATACGTGGCGAAGCTGAATCCCGCCGTGAAGGTGGAACGCGAGGGTATGTTGCATCCGTTCCGCGGGGTGTTCGAAGGGCCCTACGTCGAGGCCGTGAAGCGGGCCGTGAAGGAAGGGTTCGGCAAGGAGCCGGCGTTCATCCGCGAAGGCGGATCGATCGGCGCGGTCGTGACGATGCAAAAGACCTGGAAGGTCCCGATCCTGTTCATGGGGTTGAGTCTGCCCGAACATGGCTACCATGCGCCCAACGAGTACTTCGATTGGGGCCAGGCCTCGGGCGGCATGAGAGCCTTCGCGCACTATTTCTCGGAATTGGCGAAGATGGGAAGGCGATAGGAAGCCTGGGCCGGCTGCCTGAGCCGCACCGTGCGAGGTTAGGTAGCCCGCCGGAGCAGCGTTCGATACAGGTCGTAATATTGGGCAGCCTGCCTGGCGGGGGAGAACCGATGAACTGCTGCGCGGCGAGAATTTCTTCCCAGCCTGTCCCGTTGGTCTGCATCCGTGAGCAATTGGACGATGGCGTCGCCCAGCTGAGCCGCATCGTTCGGTTGGACCAAGAGCCCGGTCCTCCCGTGCTGGACCATCTCCGGAATACCACCCACGTCGAACCCTACCACCGGCGTCCCGCAGGCCATCGCCTCGAGCACGGTATTCGGCAGGTTGTCCTGGAGCGAGGGGATGACGAAGACATCGGCCGCGCTGTAAATGTTCGACAGGAGCCGGTCGTTCTGGATATATCCCAGGTGAATCCAGGGAATGCGCAGGCCCGGCGGCGGATCGTTGTGTCCGACGCAAATCACGGTGGCATTGGGAATCCGGTGCGCGACTCGATTCAACGCCTCGCTGAGCGCGGCGAATCCTTTGCGGACCAGCGGCAAACCGTCGGCAACGAACAGCACCGTCCTGGCTTTCTGGGGAATGCCGAAGACCTCTCGAGCGCTCTCGCGATGGCGTGGAGAGAAATGCTGTGGGTCGATGCCGTAGGGGATGATCGTGACGGGAAATCGGCTCAGAATCGGGCTTCGGCGGACTTCGTTGGCCAACCAGGCGCTCGGTGTCGCAATGTGCAGGCGTTCAGGATTGAGGCGCGCGAACATCGCTTTCTTCCGGTCCCAGATCCGCGAAGAGAGGTCATCCTTCTGTTCCGACTGGAGTTGGGGGCATCCATGGCATCGGCTGAGGTATCGTCCGCAGCCGAGATCGTAATGGCAGCCGCCCGTGAAGGGATTCATGTCGTGGAGCGTCCATACGATGGGAGTGGTGTCGGGAAGCGTCTCGAAGAACGAAGGATAGTCGACGAAATCCACCACCCAGTGGAGATTCACGATGTCGGCACGGGGGAGATTCACCGCAAGGTCTGTCCCATATTCCGAACGGTCGAGGCGGAAGGGTTCCACGTTGTCCGCCGTCGCGCAGTGTTGTAACTCGCGGCGCATCCGTTCCCGTCGAAACCTTCGGCCGAGTCGGCCCAACAGCTTTCGAGTGGGTTCAAAGGTGACGATCGAGGCATCGCGCGAACGGGCTTCGCGGACGAACATGACGGATTGAATTCCTGCTCCGCGAAGTCCCCTGTGGATACGATATGCGGCGCGGGCGGCGCCGCCCGCGACATCGTAGGTGCTGAGGTGCACGACGGTGAGGGTATCGAGATCGTCGCAGGTCGCTTCAATGCCATAGGCCGGGTTGTAGGATTTCGGCGATGGGTGAAGGTGAGGGAGGATGCCCATGATCGGGATTGCGTCCTGTGCGGAAATCGATCGATTGTGAAGTGAGTTTTCAGAATAGCAGGGTGCTGAGACGTGCTGTACTAGGAAGAAGCCTAGCTCAGCTCGAACCAACGACGTGTCACTTTTCGACAAGGCAGCTGCAGCCCCGTGGCGATGACGGCGACGCCTCATCCCAGCGACGACGTGAGACGCCGATCCCAGCTGTACCGGACTAAGACGGTTTTCCCCTGCCAACCTGGAGGGTAGCTTCGCCCTGTGCCGTAGAAGTCGCCGTCGACGACGGTCAGCAGAGCGGCGCTGTGAAGCCAGTCCTGCACTTCACCGTTGCCTTCCACGTAAGACATAATATGATAAGTGCCTCCTGAGAGCGGGAGTTCCGGCAGAACGAAATCGACACAGCCTTCCCCCTGCAACTCGAGGGGTGTTGGGTCGACGAGATCCGTGGACATGAGGAAGTAGGCGGTCTTGAAATAGTCCCCGAGCCTGACGTGGAACGAAAGCTCGACGCGGCACCGGCGCACCGTCCGGTTGTCTCGACATCGAAAGTGCCAGCGCAGAATGGTTTTCCGGCCGCAAATGGCCGACACCACCGGGTGATACTGTTCGTCCAGGAACTCGATCGCCGTTGCGATCAACTCTCGTCGGCCTTGTCGATCGGCGCGTTGGTCCAACGGCGTGCGTGAGAGATCCGCCGCGCAACCGGCGTAGGCATCGACGACCTCCTTGGCCGCTCCCACCATCGCGACCTGGCCCTTGGAAAGCAGGAGCGCACGCTGGCAGAGATGCTCGATCACCGGCATGTTGTGACTGACGATCAAGACCGTCCGTCCCCCGTGACTCACTTCCTCCATCTTGCCCAGACATTTTTGCTGGAAGCTGGCGTCGCCCACTGCCAGCACCTCATCGACAATCAGAATCTCCGGATCCAGATGGGCTGCCACCGAGAACGCCAGGCGAACATACATGCCGCTGGAGTACCGTTTGACGGGCGTGTCCAGGAAGTCCCCGATACCGGAGAATTCGACGATCTCGTCAAATCGGCGGTTGATGTCGGACTTTCGCATCCCCAGCATCGCCGCATTCAAGAAAATATTCTCGCGGCCGGTCAGTTCGGGGTGGAATCCGGTACCGACCTCGAGCAGAGAACCGACCCGACCGTAAATGTCCGCTCCGCCGGAGGTCGGACCGGTAATGCGGGACAGGATCTTGAGCAGGGTGCTCTTGCCGGCGCCGTTATGTCCCACGATTCCGAACACCTCGCCGCAGTGAATATCGAACGTGACGTCACGGAGTGCCCAGAAGGTATGCTGATCAGGCTGCCGGTCGCGTGGGCGATTGAGCAAGCGATCCACTGCGTGCACCAACCGGTCTCGGAGGGTATCGTGTTGAGGGATGTCACTGATGCGGTACTGTTTGGACAGGCTCTCCACTCGGACGGCAATCTCTCGATCGACCATAGGGACTCCCCGGTTATCACGAACTTGCGCGCCCCGAGTGAATGATGGAGCGCAGCCGTGCCGCCTAGGGGTAGCATGGGGGGCCTCTGTCAGCAATGAGGGATCACCCTAGTGGGTCTAGGGACGGGACCAGGGTGGATCGAGGGAATGATCGTCTGATGCGTGGATGTGTGCGTATGCGCACGCGTGGTCGCAATGTAGTGCGAAGAATCCCGCCGGCCTATTTCATCGACGCGAGGTCGATGACGAAGCGGTAGCGCACGTCGCCGCGGACGAGGCGCTCGTAGGCCTCGTTCACCTGTTGGATCGGGATCACTTCCACGTCGGCCCCAAGGCGGTGCTTCGCGCAGAAGTTCAGCATCTCCTGTGTTTCCTTGATCCCCCCGATCAACGACCCGACCAGCCGCCTCCGTCGCAGCAACAGGGGGAATGCCCCGAGCGCCGTCGGTTTGTCCGGTGCCCCAACCAGGATCATCGTCCCGTCGGTCTTGAGCAATTCGAGATAGGCGTTGAAATCATGCTGCGCCGATACCGTGTCGAGAATGAAATCGAATCGTCTGCCCAATTCCATGAAGGTGGACGGGTCAGATGCGGCGTAGAAGGCCTTGGCGCCGAACCGTTTGGCATCCTCGGCTTTCCTGTTCGAGTGGCTGAGCACGGTCACTTCGGCTCCCAAGGCCTTCCCAAATTTCACGGCCATGTGGCCGAGTCCCCCCAGACCCACCACGGCGAGGCGGTGTTTCTTCCCGACGCGCCAGTACCGTAGCGGAGAGTAGGTCGTGATCCCGGCGCAAAGGAGCGGTGCGGCTTCCTCGTGCCGGAGGCCTTTCGGAATGCGCACGATGTACCGGTGATCGACGACGATCTTCGTGCTATAGCCCCCGTAGGTGGGCGTGGTCCCGTCCAGTTCCGTGCTGTTGTAGGTAAAGGCGATCGAACCCTCGCAATATTGCTCCTGGCCTTTCTTGCATTGCGGGCAGGTGCGGCAGGTGTCCACGAAACACCCGACGCCGACGCTGTCTCCGATCTTGAATCGCTTCACGCCGGCGCCGACCGATTCGACGGTACCGACGATTTCGTGACCCGGGACCATGGGAAAGCGTGCGCCGCCCCATTCGTCGCGGGCTTGGTGCAAGTCGGAATGGCAAATGCCGCAGTAGCGGATGTCGATGAGCACGTCGTGCCGGCCGACTGCCCGACGTTGAAACGTGAAAGGCGCCAGCGGTGTCGTCGGCGTCATGGCGGCATAGCCGTGCACTTCGATCTTGGGTTCGGGTTTCGTTGTCCGGTTCATGGTTGGCATGCGGTCTCCCTCTCTATCATGGAGCCGGTGTCGGCGCCGGACTGATGTCCGGTTCGAGCGATAGGTTGAAGGTGCCCGGATCCTGCTCCCATGCACCCGGTGCAAACAATCCGAGCAGCGGCAGGAGAAACAATGCACCCCCGATGACGTCGACCAAGCCGACGCTGCTGAGCTTTCTGGACGTGGCACGATAGCTGGTTTGGTATCCGGGCTTCCGGACCTCGATCCGGAGGTCGCCCCGGCGCGGTGCGTCATACCGGAGCGGCGTGGTGCCGGCTTGTGTACCGTTGACGAGGACGGCGGCGCCGGGTGGCTCAGAATTGATCAGCAGCTGTTGCGAGGTGCCGCCGAAAAACGAGCAGCCCGCCAGGTAACTGGTGGAGGCCGTGAGGCAGACGATCAGCCGAAATGTGCGGGAGATGGAACCATAACAGGGCATGGGGTCCTCGCTCGGAGTTCGGATCAGGGTTACCACAGCGATGCCGGATCGGCAAGCACGGGTCCGACCCTTGGATCGGAAGGGGGAGAGAAGGCCGTAGGAGCCGGCTCCCACGGCCCTGCGTGTCAGTTGCTTGCCGACGCCGGGGCGGGCGTGGCGGCCAGGAGCGGCGAAAAGCTAGGGTCCGCATCCATGACCGCCTTCAGGAGGCTTGTCTGAATGAAGTAGCGCCAGATCTCGTCCGATTTGCCGGGCACTTGATCGAACCAACGCTTCGCCTCGGTCAAGTGGTGCAGCATCTTGGCCTTGTCACCGTAGTTCGGCATGAAGATCATGCTGTAGGCCATCGTATATTCCGCCAGGAACTTGTCGAGCGGCAACTCCGCGTTGGCCAAGGAGGCCTCGGCATCGGCATAGGCGCGTTCGCTTTCCGGATCGTGCAGGATGCGGTTCCAGGCCACTTTGGTAATGCGTGACCAGGCCAGTTGCAACTGCGCCTCGGCTTTCGGGGTCTTGCGGTTCTCGGGTATCTCTTTTACGAGCGACTCGAAGGTCTGGATCATCGGGACCTGATCGTTGTTCCATCGGTAGGCGACGCCGAGCTGGAACCGATAGTCCAGCTGCTGGGGCCTGATGGTCACGAGGGTTTGCAATGCCGGCAACATCCGGTAGAGAAAATCGGCGGGCGTCGGTTCCGGCAATCCACCCATTTCCATGCCGTTGGAAAGATCCAAGCGTTCGGCCTCGGCATAGATATTCCAGTAGAACTCGTCGACGACCAGCGCCAGGGCCGGGTCCTTCACGCTCAGTTGATGGCCCTTGCGTCCCTCACGCAGGATCATGGTGTAGAGGTTCCGGGTCAGGACCGTGAGCGCGTCCGGCTGTTTGGGATCGATCAGCAGGATGCGGTTCAGGAGGGCGACGCGATCGCGGAGTTCCGGATAGGTCGCAGCACGGGCCGCCGCGGCCGTCAGGGTGCCTGGTTGGTCGTTCGGCTGCCACCACACCAGCGTGTCGACGAGCGCACGGCTGGTCTCCGTCGCGAAGGGAATCTTCTCCGCCGTCATGCCGGGGGTCTCCGGCTGCGACGGCACCGGCAGGTTGAACACCGCCGTGTCACCCGGGAAGCCGTGCTTCTTGAGTCCGCTGAACACAACCCACTGCGTGGTGACCGACTTCAATGCCAACCGCGGCCGCTTGATGGTATTGGTCCACTTCACGAGCCCTGGAGCATAAGTCAGCGGAGAAGTGAGCGGATCCTGGTAGTCGACCTTCAGCAGGACCAGTGTGGCGGCCGCGGCCAACACCTTGCCGCCGGTCTTCAGTCGGAACGATCCACCCGGTATCTGCCGGCTCTCCGCGACGGTCAGGTGGAGGCCGGTACCAGGAGGAGAAATGCCGAGCGCATCCATGACGAACGCGCTTGCCGGCATGCGGGGTAATTCATCGCCATAAAATACCAGCGGCCCGGTGCTGGGCCAGATGATGTCCATGGCAATGTCCGTCCTCCGCAGCGCCGGGGCATGGGCTGCCGTGAGCGGCGCCCAGCAGGCTTCGTACGAAGGGTCCGATGGGGACGCAAACTGTTTCACCGGTCCGGTTGCCGCGGCGACCGAACGATATTGGCAGGCAAAGTCCAGTTGTCCGGTCAGGACACGGTCACCCTTCGCGATGGCTTCCGCGTACCGCAACGCGGTCTGTTCGGCCTGGGACTGGTGGCCGGCTGATTTTGCTTTCTGCTGTTTCGTCGCAGCGGCCACCGACTGGGCGGTTCCGCCTCCGATGATGACGGCGGCCGCGACGGACAAGGTGAGGAGCAATCTTGTATGAAGGAGCGCATTCCCGCGATTCATGACGTGCAAACCTCCGGTATCAAGGTAAGAACGGTCACTCTACCACGGGGTTCTTTTCGTGCGAAAGGGGTTTGGTAGGGGTCAGGGGGTCGGGGGCGGAGGGGTCTGGGGACGGCTGAAGCGGACAAGCGAGCGGATATACCGAAGCACTGCCTCCTGATCTTCCTCCGAGAGCGTCCCGTTCCAGGACGGCATGGAGGTGTGGGGTTTCCCGTTCGCGATGATCTTGAGCAATTCCTTGTCGGATTTTGCGGAGGTAGCGGCGGAAACGAGATTCCCCGGTCTCGGAGAGAGAAAGGGTGCCTTGGCGCCGTCGCCCTTGCCTTCGGTTCCATGACAGTCGGCGCAGCGTTCTCGGTACAGGGTTTGGCCGTGCTGCAAGTCATCCGCTCGTGCGGTCATGGCCAGTCCAGCCGCGAATCCGAGGACGAGCAGCAGCAGAAGTGTGTGATCGAGGAGGCGTGACGAAGTTGGAGCCGGCGCCTGCATCGTCGGCGGGGGTCGGTCGGAAAGACCGCGATGCTGGGTCCATTCCCGCCGCATAGAGATCAGGCGGAGGCCGCCGCCTTGAGGATTTGGCGTCGCAGCGTAGAGCGGGTTTGGGGGGACAGAGTCGGTGCCGGGCGGTTTTGACAAAGACGGACGGTCTGGCGGAGCGAATCGAGAAATACTTCACAGTTCGGACAGTGTCCCAGATGGGAGCGGATTTCCTGGCAGACGTCGTTCGAGAGCTCGTCATCCAGGTAGGCCGACAGCCGCTCCAGAATTTTGAGGCAGTGACCCTTTCCGTGACCGGTGTGGACTGGTTTGCGAGAGCCGGGTTGGGTGCGAACGCGTGAGACCATGATGACCTTCTTTCCCACTATACCAAATCAATCCGCATTTGTGTGCTCGTTGTGCCGAGTATCCTTCGTCACACCCCTGGCGCTCAGCTCTTTACGGACGAACAGCCGGGCACGATGCAGACGTGATTTTACGGCCCGCTCGTTCAATCCCATGATGCCGCCGACCTCCTTGGCGCTGAGCCCTTCCATATCGCGTAGAACGAGCACCATACGATATTTCTTCGGGAGTTTGGCGATGGCGTGGTCCAACATGCGCCGAAGTTCTTTATTTTCCAGCGCTTCCTGCGGACTCATGCCGTCCATCGGGATTTGCAGTTTGAACTCGCCTTCCGACGTCGGGATGAACTCTTCGAGCGACAGCTCCCGCTCGGGCTCGCCTTTCCGTTTGCGGCGCATGCGCATGCAGGCATGGGAGGCAATGGCATAGAGCCATGTGGAAATCTGGGCATCCCCGCGAAAATCCTGGAAACCGCGATAGGCGTTGAGGAACGTCTCTTGGACGAGGTCTTTGGCCGCTTCCGTCTCGCCGCACAACCGGTGTGCGAATCGATAGATCAAATCAACGTTGTCCCGGTAGACCTGATCGAACGAGCGGGAGTCCGGCGCAGGTGATTCAGGGGCGGTGCGATGGTCTGTGTTCTTGCCAGGGGAGGGCATAGAAGGACGGAGTCTACGGGCGGCTCTTCGAGGCTGTCAAGCAACCGTCCTATCGGGAGCTACTAGAGAGGCATCACAGAGGCGGCAGCCCCGTCCGGCGTCTTCCGGACTTCCTAGTTCACTCGGCGGATATCGACGACCGTCCCTTCATGGTCGAGTTCGACCGTAATGGGGGTCCCTTCCTTGAGGCTCGAGAGAACGGTCTTGCCGGTGGCAGGGGTGAAGGATTGTTCCCCTTCCGGCGTGTGCAGGGTCAAGGCGACTCGGTCGGCGGAAGCATAGGTGAGGGGGCCGGTGAGGAACCGCCGCGCCGTGGTCCCATCCTGCAGCAGGTCGATCGCCACATGCCCCTCATGGATCCAGACGCTCATATCCTGGCCCACCTTCGCATTACGCACGCCGGTTTTCGTGCTGACCGTGACGATGCCCAGCGGCGTCCGCAGGAACACATAGCTGGACTTCAGCTTGGCGACGGTGCCGTTGAGCAGCACATGCAAGTGAGAGGCGGCGTGCGGAACTTGGCTGACTTGCAGATCGAACTGCATGTCGTGGATCCCCTTGATGGTGCCGGCCGCGTCGACTTCGACCGTCACCGGTTTCTGGCGGTTATGGGCCAGAAGTTTCGCGGCGAATGGACCCATGGGAGCGGTCTGCTCGCCGTCCGGAGTCCAGAGGGCCAGTGTTTTGCTTTCGTGAGAGATCGCGTCGGCCGAGGTCGTGACGTACCGGTGGATGAGCGTGCCGGGTCCGCGTTCGCGCACGTCCACGACCGTGGTCGTGCCGTGCACATAAAGGGTGATCTTGTGGGAACTCCGGATGTCCCGGAGCGATGTTTTCGAACTCAGCGACAATTTCCCGATTGGGGTCTGGAGAAATACGATGCCCGGCACGGATCGCCAAATAGAACCAGTCACTTGCACGGAGGGGGACACGGGGGCGGCTTCAGGCTCCGGAGCCGCGGTCCCCTGGGCTTCTTCCGACGCGGGCGCTGCGCCCGGTTCGGCCGGTGCCTCGGGTGCCTGAGCCCATCCGGACGGCAATGGACCGGCGCAGGCCAATACCAAGATCCAGACGAAAGGACGGAAGGCGAAACGACGACGGCGTGCCGCGCGGATGACCATGCTGCTCATCGGATGACCTGTTCCTGTTGATCGGCGATGGATGAAGCGGGAATCTCGGACAACCCCCGAAGGAAATTCTGGGAGCCGTCGATGCACAGAGTGTTGTACTCTATCTGTTGAGCGAATAACACGACGCCCCGCCTCAGTCAAGTTGAAAGGCGTTCGTGTCGCCGACGGGAACCGGCTCGCGGGGCGGGTGAGGAGTCAGAGAGGATCGTGCTGCAGCAGGATTACGATGCGGGACTGCTGCCGTCTGGTCGCGTCGGGCATCCCGAAGCCCCTTGCCAGGAGGAGTCCCTCCGCCGAGGCGCAGACGGTTCTCATTTCGAAGTGGCGCCAGTCTTCACCGGCGATGCGCTTTTCCATTTCAGCCAACACGGCGTGAAACAGGTCGACCAACGCTTCGGGCAGGGGGGAAGCGAAGCCGCGATCGTCGAGTCGGTCGTCATTGGACAACGCACGTAGCCAGGTCCTGGCCCTGTCGTTGAGATGGAGGACCCGCCGACTCATCGACAGCACGATCAACCCGCTGTCGGTCGTGGTTGTGATTTGAGGGGTGACACTCAGTTGAAGGGCTGTCGACGGCATGGACGCATTCCTCGCGAGCCGGTGCGGTGCAACACAACCTGCGGCTCGTTCCGCAGGCTGGCGGCTGACGACCGCAATACCCCTACGGAAAAGCAAGATGCGAGCCAGAGCCGGGGTTAGCGTCGTTGGAAGGAACGGGATGAAAACGTGGGAAATTCCGCAGGCTGGTGAACTGACCCGCGCGGTGAAATGTATCCAACTGTGTCAAAAGCGTATCTGTTTCGGCAAGTGCGCCTCACTTCTTGCGCACCATGAGGCGGATCGGCGTCCCGGAGAAGCGGTATTCCTTTCGAATTTGGTTCTCGAGATATTTCAGATAGGCCGGGGTGATGTCACCGGGATGTCCCACGAACAACACAAACACCGGCGGCTTTGTGGCAACTTGCGTCAGGAACGCCGACTTGCTGGCCTTGGTCGGTTTCCCCTTCTTTACCGGCAGCGGGTGTGATTCGAGCAGGCTCTGAAAGAACTGATTCAGATGGCCCGTCGCCACCCGTTTGGTGAATGACAGGAAGACCTGGTCGATCAGTGTGAATAGACCCCGGAGGAAATCCGGTTGCAGCGCCGAGATGAACAGTACCGGTGCCCAGGCGAGGAAGGGGAATCGCCTCGCGAGGTCCTCCTTATAGGCTTCCCGGGCCTCCACATCCTCGCTTTTCAAGTCCCACTTGTTCACGATCAGCACGCAGGCCCGTCCCTGTCGCAGCACCAGCCCCGCGATCTTCGTGTCTTGTTCGGTGACGCCCTCGACGGCATCCAGCACGAGCACGGCGACGTCCGATCGGCCGATCGCGCGTAACGAGCGGGCGACGCTGTACCCTTCGATGCCGCGTTCCACTTTGCCGCGCCGACGGATGCCGGCTGTATCCGTGAAGATGTATTGTTTGTTCCGAAAAGTCGCGATCGAGTCCACCGGGTCACGGGTCGTGCCGGGCACGTCGCTGACCACGACACGGGCTTCACCCAGGACGGAGTTGACCAGTGTGGATTTGCCGACGTTTGGACGCCCCACGATGGCCACGCGGGGGATCTCAGTCGGCTGAGATTCGGTGTGGTCCTCCGGAGGGAGCAGCGGAAACAGCGCATCCAGGAGTTCTGCGACCCCGATACCGTGTTCGGCGGAGAGGGGGAACAGTTGTTCGTAGCCGAGACGGTAGAAATCGGCGACTAACGGTTCCGCCTTGGGGGTATCGATCTTATTGACGACGATGAACACGGGCTTCTTGCTTCCACGGAGCGTTTCAAACACTTCTTGGTCGGGAGGCGTGAGGCCAGATCGGCCGTCGAGCACGAGGATCAGGATGTCGGCTTCGGCGATGGCGAGCTGGGACTGTTGTCGGATCAGGGCCAGCATTCCCTCATGGGCGGTCGGGTCGAGGCCCCCTGTGTCGACCAAGCGAAAACGTCGATTACGATACTGGGCATCTGCGTAATTGCGATCCCGGGTGACGCCGGGTACGTCGTCCACGATCGCGGTCCGACTGCCGAGGATGCGGTTGAACAGCGTCGATTTGCCGACGTTGGGTCGGCCGATGATGGCGACAACGGGCAGAGGGACGCTTTCCGTCAGCGAGAGGTCCGCCGTGACTTCGTTGTCGGATTCGGTGTCTGGTCGAGTCATACGTGTGGCGGACCGTAACATAGCGATTTCGAGAAAGACAACGGGCGTCGTGTATACTGAGGACGATGAAGAACCACGTTTCTGAGCCCGCGGCTCCCTCGCTTGATTGGGAAGAGATCGACGACGTGCTCCTGGATATGGACGGCACGTTGCTCGACCGGCATTTCGACAACTTCTTTTTCGAGGAGGAGCTCCCGCGTCGGTACGCCGCCCTTCACGGGTTGGCCGTGGATGCCGCCCGTGATCGACTGCTGGGCCTGTACCGGTCGGTGGAGGGGGAGTTGGCCTGGACCGACCTCCATTATTGGACCGAACGGGTGGGGATCGACGTGGTGGCGATGCACCGTGAACTCGACCACATGATCGGCTTTCTCCCGGATGCGCCGGAGTTTCTCTCGCAGCTTCGTGGGTTGGGCAAGCGGGTGACGATCCTGACCAACGCCCATCGCGCCGGCGTCGAGGTCAAGGCTGCCAAGACCGGCCTGGATCGGCACGTCGATCGGATCGTGGATGCGTTCGAAGTCGGCTACCTCAAGATGCGGCAGGAATACTGGCCGGCTTGCCAGCGATTGGTGGGGTTCGATCCGCGCCGCTCACTCTTTATCGACGATGACGAGCGGTGTTTGGCCGCCGCCCAACGCTTCGGCCTCGGCCGGATCTTTCACCGGTCCAAGTCCAGTTCTCAGCTACCGCCGGAGCCGTCTGACCGATTCCATTCCATCGAGAGCCTGCTCGTGCTCTCCGATGGCCGTCGCCCATCCTGATCAGGTCCCCTCGCGGCGGGCCGTTCCCCGATAGAGCTCTCCCAAAATTCTCGGTGCACCGGGTACCACGCTTCTGTTCAGGAGTTCCAAGGACAGGCCCGCCTGGGCTATCAACCGATCGATCGGCCGGTTGAGATTGCAGCCGCAGCCCACGACATTCTGAAGGGGATTGAGTCGGTCTTGCCATTTGGCCACCGAAGCCAGATCGCTTCGCCCATGCTCAAGAAAGTGGAACCGCCCGCCAGGTTTCAGCACTCGTCGGATCTCACGCAGTGCCGCCAACGGATCGGGGATCGTACAGAGGGTAAAGGTGCAGATCGCGCAGTCGAACCGCTCCGAAACAAACGGTAATCGCTCGGCCGTGGCATAGACCAGTGAGATTGGTACCGCGGCTCGTGCGATACGGTCGGACAGCCGTCGGGGCAGGAGCGATACAGGATCGACGGCAGTCACCGACCTGACGATCCTGGGATAATGCGGGATATTCAGGCCTGTGCCAAAGCCGATCTCGAGGACTCGGCCGGCCGCCTCGGCAAGCAGCTCCTGTCGGGCGCCGAGGAAGAATTCTCGACCCAGCGCCCAATCCATGAGTCGGGGAAAGATGACGGTGGCATACATACGAGACCGGCGGACCAGGACGGAAAATTGACACTCATTATATAGAGGATTCAGGGCATCGTGCGCGCCGTCGTCCCATTTCCTCTCTCGATGCGTCTCATCCTTGTTGCTCCGGAGCGTCTGTGTTAGCATCCTCCCCTTTGGCGGGCACGACCCATGCTTGGGCTGCGTCGACCCGCCGTCACCAGAAAATTCCCTATGAGCAAAACCTACGATCACTTGGCCGTTGAGGCCAAATGGCAGGCGTACTGGGAACAGCACCGGCCCTTCCGCGCGACGGAGGACCCGGCGAAGCCCAAGTTCTATTGCCTCGACATGTTTCCCTATCCTTCCGGGTCCGGTCTGCACGTCGGTCACCTGGAAGGCTACAGCGCGACCGACATCATCTCCCGCTATAAACGGATGCGCGGGTTCAACGTGCTGCATCCGATGGGTTGGGATGCCTTTGGACTTCCCGCCGAACAGTACGCGGTCAAGACGGGCGTTCATCCCGCGACGACCACAGCGCAGAACATTGCGACGTTCAAGCGACAGATGAAGCGCGCCGGCCTCTCGTACGATTGGGAGCGGGAGCTCAGCACCACCGATCCCGACTACTATCGTTGGACGCAATGGATCTTCCTGAAACTGTTCGAGCGTGACCTGGCCTATGTGGCCGAGGTGCCGGTCAATTGGTGTCCGTCCCTTGGGACCGTGCTGGCCAACGAAGAAATCGTCGATGGGAAGAGCGAGGTCGGCGGATTCGACGTCATCCGGAAGCCGATGCGGCAGTGGGTGCTGAAGATCACGGCCTATGCGGAGCGGTTGCTCGAAGACCTGTCGCTGGTGGAATGGCCTGCCAGCACGCTCGAAATGCAGAAGAATTGGATCGGACGCTCGATCGGGGCCGAGGTGGACTTCGCCTTGGCCGACGTCCGCGGCAACCTCCGCGTGTTTACGACGAGGCCCGATACGTTGTTCGGCGCAACCTATATGGTATTGGCGCCTGAGCATCCGTTGGTCGGGGTCATCACGTCCGAAGCGCAGCGGGAGCTGGTGACGGAGTATCGGGAGGCGGCGGCTCGAAAGAGCGACTTGCAGCGCCAGGAGTTGGATAAGGAAAAGACCGGTGTGTTCACCGGCGGCTACGCCATCAATCCGGTCAACAATGAACGTCTGCCGGTCTGGATTGCCGACTACGTGCTGATGAGCTACGGCACCGGTGCCATCATGGCGGTGCCGGCCCATGATGAGCGCGACTGGGCGTTTGCGAAACAGTACGGACTTCCGATCCGGGAGGTCATCGAGGGGGGCGACGTGCAGCAGGCGGCCTTCATCGATACGGACTGCGGCAAGGTTGTGAACAGCACGACGGCCGACCGTTCCTTCTCGATCGACGGTCTCCTGCCCGCCGAGGCCATCCCGAAGATGACGGCGTGGCTCGAAAGTCAGGGGAAGGGAAAGAAAACCATCAACTACAAGCTTCGCGACTGGTTGTTCGCCCGCCAGCGCTATTGGGGTGAGCCTTTTCCCATCGTGTGGGTCGAGGGAGAAGCGCGGCCGTTGCCGGAAGAGCAGTTGCCGCTCACGCTGCCGGAAACGAAGAACTTCAAGCCGTCTGGAAGCGGGGAAAGCCCGTTGGCCAATCTCGAGGATTGGCTGCAGACGACCGATCCCATCACGGGCAAGCCTGCGCGCCGAGAGACCAACACGATGCCGCAGTGGGCGGGCTCCTGCTGGTACTACCTCCGGTTCATCGATCCCAAAAATCAGGGATGTCTCGTCGATCCTGAGAAAGAACGGTACTGGATGCCCGTCGACCTCTACATCGGCGGCAGTGAGCATGCGGTGCTGCATCTGCTCTACAGTCGCTTCTGGCACAAGGTTCTGTTCGATGCCGGGGTGGTATCGACGCCGGAGCCGTTCAAGAAGTTGGTGCACCAGGGCATCGTGCTGGGCGAGGACAACCAGAAGATGTCCAAGTCCCGCGGCAATGTCGTAAATCCCGATGAAATGATGGACGCCTTCGGCGCGGACGCGGTGCGGCTCTATGAAATGTTCATGGGACCGCTGGAGTCGATGAAACCCTGGAGTACAAGGGGCGTCGAAGGGATCACGAGGTTCTTGGATCGCGTGTGGCGTCTCATCGTGGGCGAGAACGGCGAGGTGAGCCAGGCGGTCACGGCGACCGAGCCGGCGATGGAGCATCGGCGGCTGTTGCATCAAACCATCAAGAAGGTGACGGAGGACCTCGAGACGCTCCGGTTCAATACGGCCATCTCCCAGATGATGGTCTTTACCAACGAGATGACCAAGTTAGAGCAGCGGTCTCGCTCGTTGCTGGAGCCGTTCCTTCTGCTGCTCTCGCCCTTCGCCCCGCATCTGAGCGAGGAGCTGTGGGAACGGTTGGGGCGGATGCCCTTGGCGGGGCAGCAGCCATGGCCGTCATTCGATCCCACGCTCGTCGTGAGTGACCGTATGACCATTCCGGTGCAGGTGAACGGCAAGCTTCGCGGGAAGCTGGAAGTGGAGACGGGGGCAGGGCGTGAAGAAATCGAACGGCTCGCGCGGGCCGATATTGCGGAATGGCTTCAAGGCAAGGACCCCAAGAAGGTCATCTACGTCGAAAAGAAGCTCATCAACTTCGTGATTTAGCGCTGTGCCACAGAGACAACGTCAAAGGGCAAGAGGAAACAGTGCGGTGCGAAGCAATGGGTTTTGCCTGTTGCCCCTTTCTTGTTGCCTAGCACTGTTGGCGATCGCCGGCTGTGGGTACCAATTTCGCGTGCAGGGCTCGGGCCCGACCATCGGCGGAGCGGAGGAGCCGGCGGTCAAGCGGGCCCATGCGCCCCGTCTGGCGATCCTCCCGCTCCAAAACAGCACGTTCGAGCCCAATCTGGAATTGAAATTGGCCAACTACTTTCGACGGGAATTTTCGTCCGGAGCCGGGGCCGAGATCGTGAGTGCCACTGGGGCCGCCGATCTCCTGCTGTCCGGTTCGATCATGCAGATCGAACTGCCAACCTTGAGCTTCGATCGCACGACGACCTTTGAAAGCCGCGTCCAGATGCTCGTCAACGTGCGGATCGAGGACGTGAAGACTCGCCGAGTGGTGTGGACGCAGGTGGCGAAGGGAACGTCGGAGTTCTTTTTGACCCAGGATCTGCAGTTCAACCGCGTGCTTCAAAATCGCGCTCTCGAACAGGCCGGACGGTTCATCGCGGAAGATTTGGCCTCGCGCTTCCTGCTGTTCATGGATTCGGGCGAGTTGGAGAAGGCGCTGGCGCGTCCCGCCAATGCCGATGCGGTGCCGACCTCCGTCCCGTCGACTGGAATCACTCGGTAGCGGGCATCAACGTACAAGCCATGGGACAGACGCTCGCCAGTTTGGAGTTGCCTCAGGCCATCGGCCGGACCGGTCCGGCACCGGTCTATGCCGTGGTCGGTGAAGAGGACTATCTTCGCGACCGCGCGGTGGCGGCGTTGCGAAGTGCCGTGCTGGGGGCCGAGTCTCCCACCGGGTTCAACGACGACGTGTTCCACGGAGATGAGTCGGCGGTCGAGGACGTTTTGGCCTGCGCGGCGGAGATTCCGGTCTTTGCGACGCGGCGATTGGTCGTGTTCAAGACTCTCGACAAACTGGCGGCCAGGGAGGGCGAGAAGCTGCTACCTTATCTTGCCGAGCCCAACGAGACCACCACCCTGGTGCTCGTCGCGACGAAACTCGACGGACGGCTCAAGTGGACGCAGACGTTGACGAAGCAGGCGGTCGTCGTGGATTGTGCTCCATTGCGTGATGCGCAGGTTGCCGGGTGGATCAAGCAGGAAGCCGGGACGGTGGGGGTGCGCCTCGACGAAGAGGCGACGCAGTTGCTCAAGGAAGTGGCGGGAGAGTCTCTGTACGGGGTGCGAAGGGAGCTGGAAAAACTGGCCGCCTATGTGCCTGCCGGTCGAGCGGCGCAGGCAACGGATGTCGAGTTATTGCGGGGGACGGAGGCGGGCGCGTCGGTCTTTGATCTCACGGCTGCCATCGGCGCTCGGGACCACGGTCGCGCGCTGCGAATTTTGGCCAGGAATGTCGAGAACGGCGAGGCGCCCTTGCGTATCCTGGGAGCCTTGGCCTGGCAGTATCGGCGGCTATGGAAGGTGAAGGATCAGCTGGAGGCCGGCGGGCGGGACGGAGAGGCTGCGCGGATGCTTCGCATGGATCCGGGCCGGGTCCGCGGGTTCCTCGGGCAATTTTCCGACACCCATATGCTGCAGGCGTTCCAGTGGTTCATGGAGACGGACGGGCGGCTGAAGGGCGGGAGCGGGAGCTCACCGGTGCGGGTGATGGAGGGCCTGTTGCTGCAGCTGTGCAGTCGGCCGGCTTCGCAGCAAGCATCCCCTGGGCCTGGGCGAACCACTCCTCCGGCTCCAAGGCCTGCGGGAGCTCGACCCGTCTCGAACGTTCGAACGGTTACGCGTGGGAAGCGGCCAGGGCGTTGACGCGCTGGGTGAGACGCGAGACGCGGCGGGACGCCGTGTTCCGCTTCAACACACCCTTCGTGACCGCCTTGCTCAAGGCTGCCGTCGCAGCGCGCAACGAAGCTTTCGCCTCATCGACCTTCTTGTCCGCGATGGCCTCGGTGACCTTGCGGATGACACTGCGGACGGAGCTCAACGTCGCCCGGTTCCGGAGACGACGGCGTTCAGACTGGCGAGCCCGACGGATAGTGGACTTGTGCACAACAGGCATACGGAATCTCCTACGTTCAAAGCTTGGCTTTGTAGCATAGGACGGGAATAATGGTCAAGGCGGTTGACTGACGGTGGGTTTCATGGGGTTCACCTGAGTCGGAGAGAGATCATGACGAGAATTGATGCGAGAGATCGCCTGATGCTGGCCCTGGATGTGCCCTCTGCGGCGGAGGCGGAGCAACTGGTGGCACGTCTCGGCGATCAGCTGCGCTTTGTCAAAGTGGGGTTGGAGCTCTATACGGTGGCGGGCCCGGATATCGTACAGAAGCTCGTTCGGATGGGCAAGCGGGTCTTTCTCGACCTGAAGTTTCTGGACATCGAGGAGACGGTCCGGCGTGCAACGGCCCGCGTCGCCTCCATGGGGGTCACGTTCTTAACGGTCCATGCCAACCGGAAAGCGTTGATCGCGGCTGTCCAGGGGCGCGGCCAGTCGGATCTCAAATTGCTGGCGGTGACCGTATTGACGAACTTCGACAGCCAGGATCTGCGGGACATGGGTATTCAGCGCACGGTTCAGGACCTGGTCACCGCGCGTGCATCCTTGGCGGCCGAGGTTGGATGCGACGGGGTGGTCGCGTCCGGGGAAGAGCCCCAAGCCATCCGCACAAAGGTCGGCCCGGACCTGTTGATCGTCACACCGGGTGTGCGCCCTGCCGGAAAGGGTACGGACGACCATGCGCGGGCCACCACGCCCACGCAGACCATCGCGTCGGGCGCGGATTACCTGGTGATCGGCCGGCCGATCCGGGATGCGCAGGATCCTCGGGCCGCGATGGCCGCGATATTGGAGGAAATGCAGGCCGCCTTCGACGCCCGGAGTATTTCAACCGTCCCTCGCGAAACGTGAAGAAAGGCTCGCTCATTACCTCGCGCGAGGTACGAAATACGCTTTGCGGGAAACGTACAAGTTGGGGAGCGAATGGCTTATCGCTGATGGTGTGATGGGCGTGAGAGGTTCGACCAGACGCGAGATCATAGTGTTTCAGGGCTAAGTGTTTGATCGTCTCACGTCCCTCATTTCAGGGGCCACCGTGCGAGCGCCGCTTCACGAATGACTTCTTCCTCAGCCGGTTGCGGCATTTCCCTGCGGTTTGCTATGATGCGCGTTCGCCACGCTTCTGGTTCTGCAGGATGGTGGGTGTAGCTCAAGGGTAGAGCGCCTGACTGTGGCTCAGGAGGTTGCGGGTTCGAAGCCCGTCACTCACCCCATCCGCTTGTTCGTGTGATCCGCGCAGGAGGACCAATGGCCGGCCAGGCTCACCCGCTGTCCGTCTCGACTGCCGGCCAGGCCTCCCCGTCTTCCGGCACCCGTTTTCACGTGCGCGCGTTTCGTCGGTTTCCGGTGCAGTGCTCCGTCTACTACGCATCCGAGACCGTCCAAGGCAGCGGCACCGTGTGGAATGTGTCCCTGAACGGCTGGCGTGTGGATGGAACGGAGCCGGTTGCGACGGGCACGGTCATGACGCTCAGCGTGATTCTTCCCGGACAGTCTCCAACCGTGTTCGTGGAGCAGGCCACCGTGCGTTGGTCGCGCGGACAGGAATTCGGCGTCGAAGTCTCCTCGATTCGCGAAGAGGAGCAAGCCAGGTTGGTTGATTTCGTGCTCGCGCTCGTGTAGCTCCCGGTCCTCGACCGATCGTCCCTCACCTCCCATTCCCAGATCTCCGGGCCGCGTCGCATCCGAAAACGGAAAAGTCTTTGCCATCCAAGAGCCGATGGGTACACTAACCCCGAGGCACAACACTCCACGACCCTTCACGATTTTGGATACCCATACATCATGGCCAAACAGTTCAAACCCCGCTCACATTCCCGAGTTCCAATCAGCTGCTTTCTCTACTATCTCGGAGAGGGACTCGTCGGCACCGGCAAGGTATGCGATTTGTCCGTAAAGGGCTGGCGGATCGAAGGTGACAAACCCGTCACCGTCGGGATGAAGCTGACCCTTCGGGTATTTTTACCGGACCAGCCCAAAGCGATCGACATCGACGGTGCCACGGTGCAATGGGTGAAGGACCGTTCGTTCGGTCTGGAAATCGTCCGGATGAGCGCCTCGGCCGAAGCCCGCATCCACAAGTTCGTCGAATCGATGTTGCACCCTCCCGGGTCCTCCCGCGTCGCCTGACCGGCGTTCGACTGTTTCCTCCGACTTCCGAGCCAGTTCGGTCCCCGTTCAAACGCACCTTCGCCGCTCACAGGTTCGGCGGGGAGGTCCCCCCTTTAGAGGACTACCGACCGGTCGGCGAATTTTCATATTCTGCCGAGGCTTTTGATTGGCCGGAGGATCGGATGGAACAACAGAATCGTCCCCGCTTCATCGTGGAATGCACCGGATCGCGTTCGGAAGACGGTCGCTTGGTGTGGAATGGCCGCATGTTGGATTTATCGATTCCTGGATGGTCGAGGACCGGCCTAAAGGGGCTGGTTGCCGGTGACCTGCTCCAACTGCACTTGCATCTTCCCGGGCAGCCCAAGCCGCTCTCGGTACGTCTGGCGACGATTCGGTGGATTGCCGATTCCCGGGTCGGCGTCGATCCGATTCTTATGGACGCCGACGACCAGGCCAGGCTCAACGACTTTGCCAGCGCGCATGGTGCCAACGCGCAATTCAACAGCGACCGACACGAGCAGATCGTCATCTCCGATATGCACTGACCCTCCGTGCTCCTTTTCCCGAACAGGATGCCACTTCGGTCGAGCGCCGGCTGAACGCTCAAGGCGTTTCCGGTCCGGCCCCTCCCACTCGCGAGACCGCCGGGATTCCCCGACTGTTTCATTCTGCGTCAACCGGCGCCGACCGGCGTTCGTACCGGGTCAAGGCGGTGACGGGATTGCTTGACATCGGTCGGCCAGATGGTGTCTCTTGCCTAGAGGGTTGCCTTCCGCACAGACTCTGCCTCGTCGTGATGCAGTCGCGGATGGCTCAAGCTCAAGGACTACAGGATGACGACCGGGACGCAGGTGCCTCAGGCCCCCCATACGACGCCCCTGACGCCTGAAACCGAGGCGCAGGTTTCTCAGTTCGCGGAAACCGAGATTCTGGTCGGCATTCCCAGCTTCAATAACGTCGAAACGATCGGGCACGTGGTCCGCGCGGTCAGCGCGGGCCTGGCTAAATATTTCCCCCGAGCCCGCGCCGTGCTGGTGAATTCGGATGGCGGGTCGACGGACGGCACCCAGCAGGTCGTGGCTCAGACCGTCGTCGACCTCAAAACCCTGTTCATCGGCGACCAACAGAGCTCGCTGCACAAGATCATCACTCCCTATCACGGGATTCCCGGCAAGGGCAGCGCGTTCCGAACCATTTTTGAAATTGCCCGCCGGCTCAAGGCCAAAGCCTGCGCCGTGGTGGATTCCGACCTTCGCAGCATTACCCCGGAGTGGATTGAACTGCTGGTGAGTCCCGTCTTGGAGCAGGGGTTTGACTACGTGGCGCCCTACTACCTTCGGCACAAGTATGACGGGACGATTACGAACAGCATCGTCTATCCGATGACGCGGACGCTGTACGGCCATAGGATTCGGCAGCCGATCGGTGGAGATTTCGGGTTTTCCGGCCACTTGGCGCAGCATTATCTCGACAAGCATGTGTGGGAGTCCGAAGTCGCCAAGTTCGGGATCGACATCTGGATGACCACGGAAGCCATCGCGAGCGGGGCCCGGGTCTGCCAGAGCTTCCTGGGCGCCAAGATCCACAATCCTAAAGATCCCGCAGCCGACCTGTCCGCGATGCTGGTGCAGGTTCTGGGCGCGGTGTTCGCCCTCATGGAGGAACACCACGGCGTCTGGGCGAAAACCGAGGGCTCGAACGTTGTGCCGCTGTTCGGTTTTCAATATGAGGTCGGGGTGGAACCGGTCAACGTGAACGTCGACCGGATGATCAGTAGTTTTCGACAGGGATTGAGCGACCTGGCCCCGATTTGGGAACAGATGTTGGCCCCGGGAACCCGCCAGAGTCTCAAGCCGCTCGGAACCTGTTCGCTGCAGGAGTTTCGCATCGCCGACACGCTATGGGCCCGTGTGGTCTTCGATGCGGCCGTGGCCTATCGCAACCGCGTATTGCCGCGCGAACATTTGCTCAAGGCCTTTACCCCGCTTTATCTGGGTCGCACGGCGTCGTTCGTGTTGGATACCCAGGGACTGACGTCGGCCGAGGCTGAGGGCCGCATCGAGGCACTGTGTCAGGCTTTTGAGAAGGACAAATCCTATCTGGTAGCCCGGTGGAATGAACCGCCGGGGAACTGACGGAATCCGCTCCATCCATCTGAAGGCAGGCTGTTGTATGAGCCGGAGGAGGAGACCATGAAGGAATTCTTGGAAAAAGGCTTGCTGGACCCGCTGGAATTGATGGCCCGGCAGGTTCTGGCCGTGCTGCCGAGCATCTTGGCGATGTCAATCATCTTCTTTGCGGGGTTGGTCGTCGCCTGGACCTCCAGCCAGGCCCTCGAGCGGTTGTTGCGTGTCGTGGGGTTGGATCGGTTATGCGATCGGTTGGGAGTGACGGGAGCGCTGCTGCGCGGCGGTGTGAAGACCGACCCTTCCCGCCTCGTTGGGCAGTCGGCCTATTGGTTGGTCATGATTTTTGCCACGGTCGCGGCTTTGGGGGCGCTCAACCTGCAGCCGATCAATGACTTCGCGAAATCGTTCCTGGCCTATGTGCCCCATCTCGTCACGGCCGGCATCATCCTCGTCGCCGGCTGGTTGCTCTCCAACTTCGTTTCACAGGCCGTGCTGATCGCGGCGGTGAACGCGGGCTTGCCGCCCGCCCGGTTGGTGGGGACCTGTTCACGTTGGGGCATCCAACTCCTGGCGGTGGCCATGGCCTTGGAGCAGTTGGGCATCGCCCAAAATATCGTGGTGGTGGGCTTCGGGATTACGCTCGGCGGGCTCGTGTTGGCCGGTGCGATCGCGTTTGGGCTTGGAGCGAAGGATCTGGCCAAAGACTATTTGGAGCGTGGGCTGTCCGGCCGATCGCGGGACCGGGCGCCCGATGACCTGCGTCACATGTAGTGATTCAACGGGGGAACGATGTTGCAACGAGAAGGATTGCGAATGGACAAGAAGCCGAGGGATTCCGATTCGGATGCAAAAGCACGCTTGTGGTTGGGCGGGGAAGCGGTGGTGCCCCGATACCCGAGGCGGCGCCAATGGCCGGCGATGTTCAATCGGTCACTGACCGGCCTGATGGTGTTGGCCATGGGGGTCGGGTTTGCCGGAGGGCTCCTGGTGGGGCTCAAGTCCTGTCGCCGCAACAGTTCCTCCTCCCGCTGAAGGCGGGAGCCTGCCTCGAACCCGGAGCCGGGTCTCGCAGCCTGCCGGCTCGGGAGCGGATAGTCATTCCACGTGATCCGCCGATTCTCCTCGACAGACGCAGGGTTTCATGGCACCGTCGACCCCGATGCGCCGTCGGGGCTTTGTACCTCCTGCTTTCCCATCCGCCTATCGGTGTAATCCATGAATGATGTGACACTCGCGCTCTTGATATTCATCGCGGCCTACGTCGCCATCATCAGCGAGCGCATCCATAAGACCATCGTGGCGCTCTTCGGCGCTTCCCTGATGATCGTGTCCGGTGTCCTGACCCAGGAGGAGGCCTTTCACTCGCCCGAGTACGGGGTGGACTACAACGTGGTCTTCCTGTTGATCGCGATGATGGTCATCATCAACATCGTCCGAAAAACGGGATTGTTCGAATGGCTGGCTGTGTGGGCGGCCAAGCGGACCCAGGCGCGGCCGTTCCCGATGATGGCGCTGCTCTGCACGATCACCGCCGTGCTGTCGGCCTTCCTCGATAACGTCACAACCGTCTTGCTGATGGCGCCGGTCACGCTTGAGCTGACCAAACGGCTGCAGGCGGAGCCCGTGCCGTTTCTGGTCGGTGAGGCACTCGCGTCGAACATCGGGGGAACGGCCACTCTGGTCGGCGATCCGCCGAACATCATGATCGCCAGCAAAGCCAGCCTAGGTTATGTGGACTTTCTCGTCATGCTCGGGCCGGTGACCGTCGTCATTTTCGGTCTATTCCTCCTGGCGATGTGGATCGCCAAGGGGCGAGGGATGAAGGTGTCACCGGAATTGCAGGCTCAGGTCTTGGCGCTCGACCAGAGCAGGACGATACTGGATGCGCGCCTCCTTCGAACGTCGCTATGGCTCCTGGGAATGACGACCGTGGGGTTTTGCTTCCATGGGCTGCTGCATGTGGAACCGGCCACCGTCGCGCTGCTGAGCGCCAGCATCTTCATGGTAGTGGGACATGGACGCGGATCGACCAACGGCGAAGCGGAACTCGGCTACCTCACGGAGGTGGAATGGAAGACGATCTTCTTTTTCATCGGGCTGTTCATTCTGGTCGGTGGGCTTGTCAAGACCGGCGTGATCGGTCTCTTGGCCAAGCAGTTGATCGTGTTCACGCGGGGGAGTGAAGTCGGAACGGCCATGGCGGTCTTATGGGGATCGGCCGTCATTTCGGCGGTCGTCGACAACATTCCCTATGTGGCGGCGATGAACCCGCTGATCGTCGACCTCGCCCGATCTCTGCATCCCGGCATCACCGATTCCGTGGCGCTGGTACATCAGCCGGATATTCTCCCGCTCTGGTGGGCCTTAGCGCTGGGCGCCTGCTTGGGCGGCAACGGTACGGTGATCGGCGCATCCGCCAACGTGATCATCGTGGACCTGGCGCGTCGGGCCGGCTATCACATCAGTTTCGGGAGATTCATGCTCATAGGATTGCCGGTGATGGTGGGATCGATGGTGGTGAGTACCATCTATCTCTGGCTGCTGTTTTACCGATGAGGGAACCCGGTGTTCGCGTTGACCGAAATCCAGTCAAATGCGCGCCAGCAGATCCAGCAGTCCGCGATTCCACCCAACGGGTCCGATGCCGGGAGCCTGGATCAGACCGGAAACCTGTATGTCGGGATCGTATGAGGCGTCGGGTTTTTGCACCACGATCGGGTAGTCCATGAGCTCGAGCATGGGCAAGTCGTTCAAGCTGTCGCCGATACCGACCGTGATAAGCGGTTGTCCCTCCTGGTCAGCCAACCGTCGATAGCACCCCAGCAATACACGGCTTGCAACGCCTTTATCGTTCGCCCCCATCAGGTGATAAAACCGACCGCCTCTCGTGCAGCGCAGGTTACGCGCGGCTACCGCCCGGCACAACCGATCCCAGGCCGCGCCCGGTTCTCCCATCACGAACGGCTCGTCGTATTCCCGTTGTTTTGACAGAAGCGCGTCGGACGGAGAGAGTCCCGTGAGCCGGGCGATCTCTTCGGCAGAAAGGTCACCGAATCCGACCAGCCGGCAATTCAACGTCTGCCCGATTTCCTTCAACGCCAACCGCAGCCCGGCATAGGGCGCGCCGATCTCCACGACTTGGTATTCGCCCCGCAGCACCGAGCGCTCGACCGGAAAGGGAAAGTAGCCCTTCGGCATGAAGAGCCCGCCGCCGTTTTCGACTACGAACGGATGTTCATGGTTCAGGCGGAAGCGCAAGGGTTCGACTTCCGAACGGGTCTTACTGGAGACCAGGATCAGTGATGCGCCGATTTCATGGATTTTCCCCAGGGCTTCATCGGCGGCATCGTAGGCATAGCTGTCGGCATCGAGCAGACTTCCGTCCAAGTCGGTGAAGATCACAATCCGGGCCATACGTCACAGTGCTCCTTTGGCAAATCAGTATACGGAAGTTTTGTCGGGAGACAAACCGCCCGCGCGAGGAACCCACCTCTATCGGTCGAAGGTCTCGACACTTGACGGGGGAGGAGGCCGGGACCGTCATGTGCGACGTCGTACGACGGAACATTGACGGCTGAGGACCTGCGTCCACTTCTGACACAAGGGAAACCCCGATTTAGGAAAGGGCGGCTTTTGCCGAAGAATGTGCAAAATTGGTTGGTGATACCGCCAGTGGTTCCCCCCGGAAGGCTTGAATTCCCGCTAAATTCAGGGGGCTACCCAGGGCAAAACCATACAGTCTATGAGGCACCCGGTTTGCATCGCTCTGATTGTCTTTTCTTCACCCCCTGCTTCGGACTCAGCACTGCCACACCGTACTGGTTGTCCCGAGGGGCGGCGAAATAGCCAAAACCCTGGAATCTGCTAAGGTTATACCGTGCGATCCGACAAGAAATCCCCCCTCAAATCCGACAAAAAGACCCCTCCCAAGATTCAGAAGAAGGGCGCGGTCGGCTACAACAAGAAGTCGGCGTTGTTGGAGGACGCGATCACGCAGATGAACGCCGGCAAATACGGCCGGGCGTCGTCCGCGCTGAAGGAACTGCTGGCTCTCGATCCCCACAATGCCGAGGCCCGGCGTCTGTTTGCGACATTACACCTCCGGCTCGGCAGCCTGATGAGCGCTCGTACGGCGTTCGAATCCCTCGCTCGCGAGGCTTTGGAACGGCAGGACTACTGGTTGGCCGAATCGCTGTTACGGGAGTATCTCGTAGCCGGACCCCGCTGCGTGCCGTTCCTCGAAATGCTCGGCCATGTGTACGAAGAGAAGGGCGACGCGATGGCTGCGGTCGCCGAATATGGCAAGGCGGTCGAGGTCCTGCTCGAAGACCCGGACCCGGACAACCCGAACCGGGCCAGCGATCTCTTCGCCAAGATACGCGATCTGGCTCCCGCCAGTCCCGTGGCATTCCGCTTTGCGGCCATGTTCGATGCCACGACCGGTCTGTTGATCCAACAGACCGCCCAGTCTGCCCCCGTTTCCGGCGCGCCTCCGTCAGAGCCGGTTGCCACGGGGGACAGTCTTGTCAAGGCAACTTCCGAGCCGGGTCAGGTGGAAGAGTCTGACGCCCGGCACCTTGCGACAGCGGCAGCGGACGAACCGCCGCCGACTAGCCTTGAGCAACCAGCCGAGTCTCTCCAATCAACGCAGCCGGAAGCACCGGTTCCGGCTGCGTCGATTGGGGCGGCCGGTGAGGTAGCATCGACCAGCAGCCAGGCCTCGGCCGGTTCAATGTCTGCAGCGGATCTCCATCTCGAATCCGCCTCTCCTGAACCGGTTTCATCGACGGCCTCAGCTCCGGAAGCAACGATTGAAGTCGCTCAGCCGGCCGAGCCGATGCCGATCGTATCACCGGCCCTGTCTTCAGAGGTGGTCATCGGCTCCGCTGCGGTCTCGGCCAGTGTTCCGACCCTGGAGGAGCCCGTCAAGATTCCCGCAGAGCCGGTCCCCGCGGCCATCGTACCGGAAGTGTTGACTCAGCTCAGCTCTGAGCCGATCACCGCCGCTCCGCCGAGTCCGGCGGCCATGCCGTGGGACCAAGTCCAAGAAGTGGCAGCGGAGTTGCCGCCTTCCCCTGTGCCGAAACCGGAGTCGGAAGCGCCAGTCGAACCATCGCGTCCCTCGTTCGAGGTCCTCTCCCAGTCCAGCCCCTTTCCCATCGCGGAGCCGCCGAGCGCGCCGACCCCGATGCCATGGGATCACGTGCAGGACTCCCCGATTACTGTGCCGCAGCCGACGGCCAGCACGACGCCGGAACCGGTTGAGCCGACGCTCCCCGCCACTCCTCCATCACGGTCTTTGGAGGGCGATCAGACGATTCCTCCGGTGGCATCCGGGACCGCCCTGTCGTGGGAAGAGATCCTCAAGGCAGTCGAGCAATTTCGTACAGAATCTTCGACGCAGGTCACCATGCCGCCTGTCCCGGTCGCGGAGCCAGCCGGCTCAGCGGCCCCGACGGAATCGATCGCGATTCCTCCGGGGCCGACGTCGGCGGAGTCTCCCGGCGGCGATCATCAGATCGAGATGACGCCTGCGTCTGTCTCGGAGGTCGTCCTCGATACCACACCCTTGTCCGCGCCTATGCCCTGGGAGCAGGTGGAGCACGACACGGTCGCGATCCCTCGGCTCGAGCGCGAGCCCGAGTTCGGCTCCATACCGGTTGTCCCGAAGCCTGATGCGCAGGACCCGACACTGATCTTGCAGGCACCGTTGGACCACCCCGAGGTTCCGTCGACGGCCCTGGCGGCACAACCGGTGGAATCGGCACCGCCCTCGTCGGCAGCGGAGTCGGAATTGCGGATCCTGTCCCTTGATACTCCCATCGCTCCGTCGGCTCCTGTCGAACGCACAATCCACATTCCTCACGTCGCCTTCGAGCCGATCGAGGAGGTACCGTCGGCGGCATCTCCGGAATCCGAACCGCTCTTGGCTGAAGCTGGGCCCGCGCCGGAGTCGATGGTCGAGCAGCCGACCGAGCTCATAGAGGCTTCTTCCGCTTCGCCGGCGGAGATGGTCGCAAGTGAACCGGCGTTGCCTGTGGATGGCCAGTCCAAGCCAGGCACGGCGGTCGAACCGGCCTCTGAACCGGAAGCGACGGCGGGAGCCCAGGTGGTTGCCGTGCCGCAGCCGGTGACAGAGGCATCGCCGGAGGACAACGTTGCGCTCGCAGTCGAAGAGCCCCTCGCAGGTGCGCCGGAGGCGCAGTCGGTAGTCGGGCCGGAAGCGGTTATCCCCGAGCCACCTGCTTTGCGATTGGCTGCCGAATCAACCCCCGAACCGGCTCAACCGCCGGTGTCCACGCCGGGACCGCAGACGGCGGCGATGGCAGAACCGACCTTCTCGTTGGCCCGACCGGTGGTCATTGAGCACGTGGGAGAAACATCCCCGGCCCCGGTTCCACCTGCGCAGGCGGAGACTGCAGCTCTCGTCGAGGCTATGGCGCCGTCGGAGCCGGTGGAGCCTGAGCCCCCGCCGCGCTCGGCCCAGGCGGCAGACGTCGCGCCTGTTGCCCTGGTTCAATCACCCGATGAGCTGTCTCAGGCTGTTGAATCGGTGGTGGTGCCGACTCCGACGGCCTCTGCGGAGCGAAGCGAAGACCAGGCCCATTCCGAAGCCAGCATGGCTTACACCGAGGTGGTGCAGGAGCCTGTGCAGGTGGTTGAGCCGGCCGCTTCGGCGGAGGCCCCGGCCGCGCCGCTAGAGGTCGATGTCCCTCAGGATCCTCATGCAGTCATGCCTCCGGTCGAGGCTATCGCTCCGACCGAGCCGCTCTCTGCTCCCGTTGCGGAGCCGGTTGCGCCGATCGAGCCGGTTTCGCCGTCACCGCAACCGTCTTCCGTACCGGCGGCCGACGGGAACATTCGAATTCTCTGGGACGATTCCTCAAGCAAGACAGCGCCGCGCTCTTCCAGCGCCGGTTTGCTGGGGCGATGGCTCAAGAAATCGAGCGAGGCGCCTGCCGCGGAAACCCCGGTCGTCGAGGAGCCGGTCCATGAACCTGTTGAGGCGAGGCCGCCGGTGGAGTCCGGTGCGATGCGTCGGGAGGCTGCGGCATCGGCGGTGGACGTGCTGTTCGACCGAACGAGCGCACCAAAACCGGCTCCGACCGAGGAATCGGTTGCCAAACCAAGGCCGAAGAAACAGATGGGCGGGCGAGCCGCGAGCCAGGCGCGCATGGCCGTGACGATCCTGGTCGGTACCTGCTTTTCGACGACCCGTTCATTGATCCTGTCGCTGGTCGCGCTGGTGGGGCTCGTGATCGCGCTGGCGGCGATTGCCGTGGGTGCTGCGGGACTGACCTGGGTATTCCTGGAAGAGCAACCGAACGGGGCCTATCACAACTTGACGGCGGTGCCGCAGCGCACGCTGCAGGATGCGTCAAAGAATGGGTATTTCCTGTTGCTCGGGTTCAGCGGCCCGACCAATCAGGACCCTGTGCGGGTCGGATTTGAGCGGAAAGTCGACGAGTCTGATGCGGAACTGACGCGTGGTTGTCTGGCCGGGGAGGCCGGGTACGGGGTGATTCGACAGGGCGCTTCCGCCGATGTGCTGGCTAAGTGGTACCGCGCGGGCGATCCTGCGGCACTGATGAACGCCGACGCTTCCGGCGTGAAGGCTTGGGCAGGTCAAGCGGATCTGTCGATGAGCCGGTACCAACAGTGGCTCAAGATGCCGTTCGAAGACTGGGGTTATGGAGAAGGGGCAAGTCCCAACTGCGGACTGATCCTCTATGCGCACCGGCTCTACGTGGCCGAAGGCTTCGCCCAGGAGCAGAACACCGGAGTCGACCGGTTGGAGGCCGATCTGGGTGCCTGGCGTTCCGTTCTCGGTCACGCGAAAACGCTGCCGATCAAGATGTTGGCTGCCTCCGCGATGAACGACGACATTGCGGTCGTCAGTGGACTGCTGCTGCGTTCCGATCTCGACGAGCGCCTTATCGGGCGGTTGGCCAAGATGGCTCGTCCGCTGGATCAGGTAGAACAGTCGATGCGGTGGCCGATGCAGAGCCAATTCGTCCTGGCGACGAAATCCGTGGACCAAGCCCTGAGGCACGACAAGGGCGACACCCGGCCGTTCTACGTGTCGGTGGCTGCCGCCCTGCCGCTTCCCAAACAGCGTTGGTTCAATGACTACGCCGAGTACTACGAAGCGGCTGGGAAGGCGGCATCGGAGGGCCAGTACAGCCACATTCCCAAACGGAGCCAGTTCGTGAGGACTCCGGCGGATGGGCTGACCGACTATCTCGTCAATCCGATCGAGCACATCATCGGGCTCGACCCCTTGCCGGCCTGGGAAACCTACGGCGGACTGGTGCTCGAAACCGATGCTCGGTTGAGGCTGGCAGGTCTCCAGGCCTGGCTCAGACGGACGCCGCCGGAGCAAGACCTTCTCACGCGACTGGCCAAGGCAGGGCAGGCCTTCTACGATCCCTTTACGGGTCTCCCGATGTTGGTCAACATGAAACGTGGATTGTTGTACAGCGTCGGCCGAGATCTCAAAGACAGTGATGCCATGGCCCCGGCCGACGTGGTGGCCTCCGTTCCGTTGATGCCGGGCCAGGATGGCAAGCGGAGCGGAAAGACCAAGTAGCAGCTCTCCTCCCGGTCCGTACCCCTGAATGTCTCCGGCCTGATTGTTCCCCCGCAGTTCTCTGTCAACCGAGCGCCCACCTGCACGTTCTCTACGCCATGGACCGATGCCCTCTGGACGGCTGGCCTTGGCGGACACTCCACGTATAATGGGACACCATCGTACAGCAGGTTGGGTGGAGTACCTCGGACGGGGCCTGCTCCGAGAAACTGTAGGACAGCTTGACGATTGCGGTCATCGGGCCGACAATCGGCTGGGTCGGTATCCTGTTCCTGCCCGAACGGGGAGGGGGTAGGTGCCGATGGACGGTGTGCAATCCCGAGTCCTGGCCCCATCGCAGCCCGGCAGTCTGTGCCTGGGCGGGAGGGCGATACTGCTGGAGCAGACCCAGGCATTGGATCGATTCCTTGCGGGGATCGAGCGTCGCGCGTTTCGGATGGCTCACATCGCCACCGGCAACGAAGACGACGCACTGGATCTGGTGCAGGATGCGATGCTCAACCTCGTCGATCGCTATAGTGATCGACGGGAAGCCGAGTGGGGCCCGCTTTTTCACTGCATCCTGCAGAGTCGCATCAGGGACTGGTATCGACGGACTCGAGTGCGGAACCGGTTTCGCGAGTGGCTCGGTGGTCATCAGCACAAGGACGATGAGGAAGACCCGCTCGATCAGATGCCCGATACGTCGGCTGTCCCGGCGGACGAGGAACTGCGGCGCAAGCGCGCCTGTCTGGCCCTCGACCGTGCCCTTCGTACATTGCCGTTGCGACAGCAGCAGGCCTTTCTCCTGCGCGCTTGGGAAGAATTGGACGTCGCATCGACGGCTGCAGCGATGGGCTGTTCGGAAGGGAGCGTGAAGACGCATTTTTATCGTGCAGTGCAGGCCCTCAGAAAGCACTTGGGAGAGCATTGGCCATGAATAAGCGCGTTGACGAGTCGGTCGACCCGCTGTCGGCGTCGGCCAAGCTGGTGCTCGACGATGCCGTGAGGGATCTCAATCAAGACACGACCCTGCGACTCCAACGAGCCCGGATGCGTGCCCTCGAGGGGGCTGCCCATCGTCGGCCATGGATGGCCTGGGCCGGCGGGGTGGTGCTGGCCTCGGCAGTCCTCCTGACGGTCGTGCTCTGGGACACTCCCGCGACGATCGAGCCCCACAGCCAGCTGCACCTGTTGGAGGATTTGGATTTGATGACATCGCTTGAGAACGTCGAAATTTCCGAAGACCTCGAATTCTACGACTGGCTGGCCGATGCCACTTCGACGACCGGGTAGGTGGGCGCTGGCCGCAATCTGCATCTGGTCTTCCCTGGCCCAGGCCGCCCCGCAGACGGTTGCGCCCACTGAAGCCTTGGAGGCAGACTTTCTTGATTTTCTCGGATTCTGGGAGACCGAGGAGGGTCAGGGAGGCGACCCGTTCCAGGAACCGCCGGTTCGACCATCGCCTGACGCACGGAACTCCCGAAACCGGACCAACGAGGAGAAAGCCCTGATGAATTCTGTCCCCCGGCGGCCTCAGACGCCGGCGCCGGTGAACCAGGGATCGACCCCGGTGAAACCGCAGACGACTCCATGATGCGCAGATTCTTTTTCCTGCTGATATTGCTGATGTGCCTGACGGGTCCCGCGTGGGCTCAGCGTGACGCAAAGGGAGTGCCTTGGAGCCAACTCACGCCGGATGAACAGACCGTCCTGAGACGGTTCAGCGACAAGTGGGATCAGTTTCCACCCGGTCGACAAGAGCGATTGCTCAAGGGAGCCCGCCGCTGGAATGCGATGACACCGGAGGAACGCCAGGATGCCCAGAAGCGGTTTCGTGCGTGGCAGAACATGCCGGACGATCAGCGTCGGCAGATGCGGGAACGGTTCCAGCGTTTTCGGGATCTCCCGCCGGAGGATCGGGAAGCGGTGCGCAAGGCGCGCCGTTGGTTCAAATCATTGCCGGAGGAACGTAAGCAGGAGTTGCGTGAGCAGTTCAAAGGGATGTCGCCTCAGGAACGCCGAGCCTACCGCGAACAGTTGCGCCGAGAGATGATGGAAAAACCTGCAGGGGAGCCTTCTGCTGCCGCCCCGCCGGCCCCCAAGCCTTCCGGTGCCGATGAATGAGCCTGATTCGGCTGTGCGCTTTTGCGCCGACTGGTTCTGGGAGGAGCCGCCCTTCTCGACTTGCCTGCCTGACTCGTGGCGGGGGTATGACACTCTATAGCTTTGAGGCCGATTCCCCCTGCGGTGTCCCGACCCCGGTGCCCCGCTGATCCTTCACGTAGACGCTGCCCTTCATCGCTTTCGCGACCTTCTTCAATTCCGAGGCAATCTTGCTGACATCGCCGGGGTGCGAGATCTCACGGTGCTCGTTCGTCACGACGGCAATCGAGAGGCTCATGATGGCATAACGTTCGTGGTTGCCCTTGCGATCCACGGAGTCGATATAGCCCTTTTGCCGGTCATCCGGATCGTAAAAGTCGGGGATCACGAGGTCGAAGCGCTTGATGAGCGTTTGGCAGATGGCGTCGATCGTCTGCGGGGCGCTCATGAACACGAAGTCGTCGCCGCCCACGTGGCCGACGAAACCGTCCGGGCCGGCCAACTCGCTGACCACGGTGGTAAGGATGCGGCAGGCCACAACCAAGACTTCGTCGCCGCGCGCGTACCCGTATCGGTCGTTGAACGACTTGAAGTTGTCGATGTCGAGATAGGCCAGCGCGAACGGCGCTCGGCTCTCGATGCGCGCGGTCGTCTCATGCAGGATGGTGGTGTTGCCGGGGAGCCTCGTGAGGGGATTCGCGTCCAGCGACCGCGCCAACCGACTCAGGCACAAACGCACCCGCTGGGTGACTTCCTCCGCGCGGTAGGGAATGGCGATATAGTCGTCGATGCCCAACGCCGTCCAGTCCAGGTCCCCGATCCGGATGTCGCGGACGAGAAAGACCAACGGCAGCCGACCCAGGAACGGATCGGCGCGGAGCTCACGGGCCAAGGTTTCCGCCGATCTACCGTTCGTGCCCTCGGCAGCGAGCACCAGACAAGGAGGATCCTGTACCAGCTCATGCAGGGCCAGCCCCGTCGTTTCCCCCACTACTACGCTGAAACCTGCCTTGGCCAGCCAGGCCGACAGCCGCTCGATTTCCCCCGGATCGTTGTGCAGCAGAAGGATGCGTCGGTTGGGGGGCAGGTGGCTCATAAATAATCGTCGATCGTCTGGAATTCTTCGCTTGCCTTCGCCAGGCAACCGGCGAGGCTTTGCTCGTCCAGACCGACGAGTTTCCATGCCGGCAGCGACAGGGGCGGGACGAGATCGTCGCCGGAGTGCCCGCAGGCCATGCCCTTCACGAGAATGTCGGCGATATGGACGATGGCCGTCTGCAGCTTGGCTTCCTGGGCGGTGGCGGGCGTGTGGTGGTACATGATCGGTTCGCGCAGCGTGATGGGAAGGTGCCAGGCGGCGGCGAGCCAACCGCCGACGTCGGCATGGGTCACCTCGAAGAGCGCCTGCTCCGTTTCCATCAGGTAGTGGTTGTGGTCCTTATTGGCTGCCGTGATTTGGCGTCCGATATCCGGCCACTTGACGTACAGCACGACTTTGCCGATGTCGTGCAGCAACCCCGCGACAAAGGCTTCCTCGGGATTCTTCATCTCCGCCTTGGTACCGAGAATGTGAGCCGTGATCGCGACCCCGAGCGAATGGCGCCACAGCTGGTGCATGCCGGCTGTCTTCATCATGTCGAAAGCAGTGGCGCAGAGGGTGAGCCCCTTCACGACGTTCAAGCCGAGCACGACGACGGCATGGGCTACGGAGGCGATGCGGGACGGGAAACCATAGAAGGGAGAGTTGGCGAGGCGCAGCACTTTGGCGGAGAGGACTTGATCCTTCTCGATCAGCAGACCGATTTCTTCCGCCGACACATTCGGCCTGCCGATCATCGAGGCCAGTTTCTGCACGACGTGGGGCAGGGTCGGCAGCTCGCCGACCTGTTCGATGCGTCGTTTGAGATCGACTTTCGCGGTCGGGCTCATGATAGAGGGCCTGAGGCCTCGCTGATGCCGTGCGTATCCCGCAAATGTCGACGGATCGCTTCAAGAATCAAGCGTTGCTGGGGATCCTGGTTGACGCGGGAAAAGCGGTGATCCAGTTCAGCTTCGAGTTCGGCCAGGGTCTTGCCGTCGGCGGAGCCTGCCTCTCCCTCGATGTAGACCGAGGCGAGTCCCATTTGGCGGAGGCGACCGATGGTCGCCTCGTCGAGCGCGGCCCCGGCGGCCAGTACCACCATACCGCCGGAATTCGTGACGGGCTTCGCCAAGACCATGCCCGGCGTCAGTTCTTCGAGCACTATGCGCTTCATGCAGGGCGATCGTTCGTCGGGCGGCGGGCTCCCGGCACCGGTGCTTCGGGTCGCGGGGAGATCGCGCGCAGATGAGGAATCCGGGTTCGTAAGGCTGTATCGGACGGATCCAGCCAAATCTGTAGGGACCCTGGGATGGGCGGCCGCCGGGGCAACGGGGGCTCCTGGTCAGGTTCGTGAGGCCTGAAGTCCGCTCGTGGGTCGGACGTTCCGTCGAGTCAGTTGAATCATGAGCGAGTCCCAGCATGTTCGCGACTTGACAGGATCATGGACATTCCAGAGAATCGATCCGCTTCAACTGCTGACAAGGCATCGAGAAGGAGAATGACGAATGAAGAGTGAAATCCTGTATCCGGGGGCATTCCCGATGGTCCGCGTCCATCTGAGCGAAGGCGAGACGGTCAAGGCAGAGTCCGGCGCCATGGTCGGTGCCTCGCCCACGATCGACATCGAGAGCAAGATGGAGGGCGGGTTTCTCGGCGCTCTGTCCCGCAAAATGCTGACCGGCGAGAAGTTTTTCTTTCAGACTCTCCGAGCGGCCCGCGGGGCCGGGGAAGTCCTCTTGGCGCCGACCGTGCCCGGTGAGATCGTCATCATGGATCTGGACGGTGTGAACGAATACATGGTGCAGAAAGATGGGTTCCTGGCGGGCGCCGAGGGCGTCAAGATCGAAAGCAAGATGCAGAGCCTGACGCGCGGGCTTCTCGGCGGCGAGGGCTTCTTCATCCTGCGGATCAGCGGAACCGGCCAGTTGATCCTCAACAGTTTCGGCGCCATCCATAAGATCGAGCTCAAACCGAACGAAGAATACATCGTCGACAACAGTCACTTGGTGGCCTGGACGGCTACGACCACCTACAACATCGAGAAGGCGGCATCCGGCTGGATCGCCAGCCTCACCTCGGGGGAAGGGTTCGTCTGCCGATTCCGCGGGCCCGGCCTGGTGTACATCCAGAGCCGCAATCCGGGGAGTTTTGGGGCGTGGATCAGGCAATTCATCCCTGTCTCGGAATGACATGACACTGAAAATGGCTTCCAGCTGCGTTCTCAGCCGCTCCCTCCCCTCAACCTACGGAGTACTGTACGCCTCGAGGTTCTCGCGGCCTGCGGCCTTACTGGAGAGCCCTTTTGAGTGTCATGTGGCGACCGATGGAAATCCTCCCAAACATGGTTCTCGGCTGTGCGGAACCGGCCGCCTCACCGTCTCGGCGGCGCGCACAGACATGGCGCTTTTTATTCATCGCGCCGTGCGCCCTGCGGCCTCGTCTAGGAGGATTTTGATCAGCCGCTCGAAGAGGCAACCGGATTCTCGGGTAACCGATACAGGCGTGTGTGCGATTCAGCGGGAATCTGGTCTTCTTCCCTTTTGTTCATAAAAAGCCCGAGATTGGTATTGATCGATCTGCCATGATGTCGCCAGCCAACGCGTTGTGTTTTGGTGAGGGGTTCCCGGCCAGCGGTGCGCCTTGTCATGTCGTGGTAACGGGTGACGGACTGCTCTTGTCGGGAGCGGTCGGGTTGGCCGACCAGTCGATTTCATTTTCCCAGGTCTCGGTCGCAGCGGGAGGACTGGATCATGACCATCTCGTGGTGTCGTGGGGCGATGGCCCCGCGGCGCACACACTGTACCTGAAAGACCCCTCCGTCATTGTGGCCTTCAGGCGCACTGCGCCTCCCGAACTTACCTCGCACCTCGACCGCACCGCAGAGGGAGTCCGCCGCGCGCGCCATCGGCATCGGACGCTTTGGACCGCTGCAGCGGGTATATTGGCTGCGCTGGGGTTGTTCCTCTGGTTCGGTTCCGACTTGCTGGTCCAGTGGGCCGTCGGCCGCATTCCGATCGAATGGGAGCGGAAGCTGGGCGAATCTGCCTATCACGATTTCTTGTCCGGCCAGACCGTCATCACGGAGGGAACGGGCGTGACGGCCGTGCAGGAAATGACGCAGCGGCTGACGGGCAAAATTCCGAACAACCCTTACAAGTTCGAGGTGTCGGTGGTGCAGAGTCCCGTGGTCAACGCCTTCGCGCTGCCCGGCGGCTATGTCGTCGTGTTCACGGGGTTGATGAAAAAGGCGGAGAGCGGCGAGGAAGTCGCCGGTGTGCTGAGCCATGAACTGAACCATGTGCTGCAGCGACACGGGTTGGAGCGGATCGTGAAGACGTTGGGGCTCGCCGCAGTCGTAACGATAATCCTGGGGGATCAATCAGGTCTGGTGGGGTTGGCGAAGCAATTAGGGGTGGAATTGGTGACGCTTCGGTTCAGTCGTGACCAGGAGACCGAGGCTGACTTGACGGGTATCCATCTGTTGCACGAAGCGCGCATTGCGCCGGACGGCATGATTCGATTCTTTGAACGACTGTCGGAGAAAGACAAGGAGCGGTTGGAATTGTTTTCCACCCATCCCATGAGCGCCGCCAGGGCGGAGCGGCTCAAGGCCGAGGTGGCGGCCTTGCCCAAACGGAGCCCGGAACCCTTCACGTTTGACTGGAACAAGGTCCGCGAGTCGTTGGCGCCACCGGAGGCGGGGAAGTAGGAGCGACGGTCATGCGCGTGGGCGTGGTCTCGGATACGCATGGGTTGTTCGATCGAGCGCTGCTCCGCCACCTGGCCGGCGTGGAACGGATTCTCCATGCGGGTGACATCGGCTGCGCGAGTGTGATCGAACAGTTGGATGTGATTGCGCCGGTGACGGCCGTGTCCGGCAACGTGGACGGGTTCGAGGAGAGCGGATTTCCCGTCGAGCAAGTCGTCGAGGTGATGGGGCGCCGGATCGCATTGTATCATCGATTGTACGAAGGCGGCCGGATCACGAAAGACGGACAGAGGCTCCTGGATCGCCTGCGTCCCGACGTGTGTGTGTACGGCCACACGCATCAACCGAAAGCGGAGTGGCGGGATGGTGTGCTGTTGTTCAATCCCGGCTCGTCCGGACCGAAGCGATTCAGCCTGCCGCGGGCCGTCGGGGTGCTTGTGATCGAGGCCGGCCGCATCGATGCGCATCACATCCTGCTTGGTGATCGCGCGGAATGACTGTTCACTCCTTAGGTAATTCGCTGCAAACTTTTTCGCTCAACATGCCTCGCCGATGTGGTTATAATGCCGCGCGTGGCGGGCAGTTTTACGTCGAATGCAGCGGCCTATTCACTCTCATCCCAGGAGGAGGACGTCATATGAAGAAGCTTCTTATCGTGGCAGGGGCGTTGGTGTTCGCATCGCAGGCCGGGCTGGCCCTCGCGGCCAATCCCGATACGGGACCCGGTTGCGGACTTGGGAAGCTGGCCTGGGCCGATTTCAAGAACCAAAAGAACATCGCGCCGCAGGTGATGATGGCAACCACCAACGGGACCTTTGGGAGCCAGACATTCGGCATCAGCTCAGGCACGTCCGGCTGTACGAACGATGGCCAGGTGTGGGCCGACCAGAAGACTACGATGTTCGCGCTGATGAATTTCGATAGTCTCACGCAGGAAATGGCGCAGGGGAAGGGGGAGCATCTTGCCTCGTTGGCGACCCTGATGGGTATTCCGGACGAACGGCACCCGGTGTTCTTCTCGCTGACTCAGGAACGTTACACGTCGCTCGTTCAGGCCGGCGAAACGTCATCCGCCGCGCTCGTGAAAGCGTTGAACGACGCCGTGAGCCAGAACCCTGTCCTCGCGCAGGCAGTCACTCGCTAAGGTCTTCCGAACGGGGCTCCGGCGTTCGGCCGGAGCCCCGTTGTGTTTGTGCCCCATCGTGCACCTCTTCCTCGCATCATTGATCCTCCTCCTATCGGCCTCGTTTGTGCGGGGTGAGGAGCGGGCGACCTCCTATCAGGACCGCTTGGTCGACGAAGCCACCGCACGCCGGCTGGCAGACCAGAGAGAGTGGCGGCTGTTGCTGCACTATCGGGACCGGTGGTTCGGCGGGATCGAGAGCGAACAGGATGACCCAGGGTTTTTTCTCTCGCCGGACGGCAAATGGGATCCGGAGGCAGAACTCACCGCGACGCTGAAACAATTCTTCAGCGAAGAGCCGGTCGGCCGTTCCAAACAGTCTGCTCAATGTGCCTTTGTTGCGCGCTATGCCTGGCTGCGCGACCAGCTCCAGTTCGATCCGGCGCAACTGAGACCGCTGGCTTGCGAGCGGTTCGAGCGGTGGTTCGCGGAATTTCATGCCAAGTCCGTCTCGCTCATCTTCCCCGCTGCGTTCTTGAACAACCCGGCATCGATGTTCGGCCACACTTTTTTGCGGATCGACCAGGAAGGCCAGACCCCGCAGACTAGATTGCTGGCCTACACGATCAACTATGCGGCCGAGGTGGAAGCCGGTTCCGATCTCCTCTATCCGATCCGTGGCATCTTCGGCGGCTATCGGGGGCTCTTTTCAACGATTCCGTACTACCTGAAGGTGCAGGAGTACCGAGACATCGAAAACCGGGACATCTGGGAGTACCGGTTGAACTTTACGGAGGCCCAGCTCCGCCGCCTGCTCATGCATGCGTGGGAAATGGGGAATGCCTCCTTCGACTATTTTTTCTTCAAGGAGAACTGTTCTTATCATCTGTTGTCGTTGCTGGACTATGCCGATCCGTCCCTGCACCTGACGGACCATTTCGTCATCTGGACTGTGCCGGCCGATACGGTGCGCCTGCTGAACTCGAAGCCGGGCCTGGTGGGCGATGTCGCGTTTCGCCCCTCGAGAGTGAACGTCATACGCCGGAAGCGTGAACGGTTGACCGACACGGAGTTCGGACTGGTGAAGCGACTCGTCGGTGATCCCTCGTCGGCCACGTCGAAGGAGGTCACCTTGTTGGACCTGCCGCGGCAGGCCTTCGTGCTGGACGCCGCCTCAGATATTCTCCGGTACAAGACCGATACTGACCACGAGAACGGTCCCTTGTATCGTGAGCGAAATCGGCAGGTCCTCACCGCCCGCAGCGCGCTCCGCATTCCATCCGAGGACTTGGAAATCGTCCCCTTCGCACGACAGCCCGAGCTGGGGCACGATACCTCACGTGCCTCTCTCGGCGCCGGCTGGCGCAACAACGATTCGTTCGAGGAACTCACCGTCCGGGCGGGCTACCATGATCTGCTTGACCCGGAGGTCGGCTACACGCCTGACGCGCAAATCGAGCTGGCGTCGGTCAGCCTTCGACACTACAACCGTGCCGACCAGACGAGGATCGAGCGAGCGACGCTTGCCAACATCGTGTCCATCTCTCCGATGGATCGTCTCTTTCATTCTCCTTCCTGGAAGCTGAACATCGGTATGCAAACGATTCGACATGGCGACTGCAAGCTCTGCAGCAACGGTGTCGCCGGCGGGGGCATCGGTGCGGCTACGGAGACGCATCTGCTCAGGCGCGAAGTCTATTTTGCGTTTGCCGAGGTGGAAGCCAATTACAGCAAGGCCTATGAAGAGCGCCATCGTGTCGGCGGCGGTGGGTCGGTGGGCATGTATGCCGACTTGACGGAGCGGTGGCGGTTCATGGTGACGGGCACCTATTTACGGTATGTGTTGGGGGACAAATCCGACGATTTCCGATGGACGGTGGGGCAGCGGTGGACGCTGGAGAAGAATTGGGCGGTACGCTTGGAGTACAGCCATCGGGATTACGATAACGACGTGTTGTTCTCTCTGCAGACATTCTTCTAGGGCTCTTTGTCCAACTTCGAGTATTCGACGGTCGTAGCAGATCCGAGGACCGCGGTTAATTTTTATACGCGTCTCACCGTGGTTGAACCAGGTGCTTCTTTCTAAGTGATACGCTCCCACGTTTGTGTGCCTCGTCACGGCCCTAGGGAATGTACTGTGCCGTCTCCGCTTCTCCAGTTTTCGTTCCAAGGCCATTTGACAAGATTCATGAGGTTACCTATACTCCGGCGTCGTGGGGCCCGGTTCTGCGTGGGATAAAGGGCGCGGGTCCACTAACCGCTAACCTCGAAGAGGGAGGACTTATGAGGAAGTTGACTGTTCTGTGTTCTCTGAGCCTGATCACCGCTGCGTATCTCAGCCTCACCGGCTGCCAGATCGTGGCGTCCCCGATGTTGGGCGGAATCTACAACGAAACCAAGTACGGCGACGTGGCCACGACCCACAACACCGCCACGAAGGAAGGCAAGGCCTGCGGTCAGTCGATCCTCGGCTGGGTTGCGACCGGTGACGCAAGCGTCTCGGCGGCGAAAGCGGCCGGCGGCATTACCACGGTGGCTTCGGTCGATCACTCCGCGAAGAACATCCTCGGGATCATCGGCGAATGGTGCACGATCGTTAAGGGCAGCTGATCTCCCGGTTCAGTGTAACGGGAAAAGGGTCTTCGGGCCGGTGGTCCGAAGACCCTTTTTCTTTCTTCGCCCATTCCCCCACGGCATGGTACGGTAAGCCTTGTTATGTGGCTTGTCGCCTGTGCCGCCGGACTGGTCCTTCTCCTCGGTTTGCCGCCGACGGGTCTCACTGCCGAATTCGGTGACATCGAACTTTCGGTGTATGCGGTCGCCAGTTGGCCCCGGGACAACGGCATCTTCAACCAGGGCTCGACCGTCGACGTCTCGATCAAGCAAGGATTCGGGGCCGGGCTGAGGGTCGGTCTGTTCCCACGATTCACGAATCGGATCCTGGGTCTCGAGCTCGATTCCTTAGGCCATGGCGGCGCCTTGTCGTTTCCCAACCAACCCAACGGGCAGGATCACGGTACGGGCCGCTCGAATCTGTTGGTGCTCAATACCATGTTCAATCTGATCCTCCGCTATCCCGGCGAGACGGTCCGGCCGTATGTGGGAATCGGCGCCGGCTGGTCTCACGGCACCTTGCTCAATCCCAACATCATCGGCCGTGCCGACAAGGATTTCGAAACCGCGCGGGCCCTGGGACATCAATATCTGGGAGGGGTGCAGATCGCCGTCACTCCGAAGGTATTTGTCTTCGGTGAATACCGATACTTTTCGGCCAACTACCACTGGGACGGGTTGGCGGTGGATTTCAGGACGCATTATGGGTTGGTGGGGGCAGGGCTCCGTTTCTAGAGGCTGTTGATCGTGAAGCGCGATGCGCGGTTCGTAAATATGGATCAGAGCGGGTATGAGTTTTCTTGACGCCTTTTTGGTCTACCATCCGGCTCCGTGGGAGGATCGAGACTGGGCGAAGGTGAGCGGCATTCCGCTGGAGGAGGTGTGGTTTCAGGCCGCCGATGGGACGAAGTTGTTCGGATGGTATGCCGAAGCCGCGGCGACGAGTGCGGTCTTGATCTGGTGCCATGGGAACGCCGGTAACATGATCCATCGCTTGGAGAATCTCCGTGCGCTGCGCCAGTTCGGTCTCTCCGTGTTCCTGTTCGATTATCGAGGATACGGCCGAAGCCAGGGACGCCCGACGGAGGATGGACTCTATGCCGACGCATTAGGCGCCTATGACTACCTGACCCGAGGGCGCCGCATCAGGCCCGAACGGCTGGTGGTCTTCGGTCGCTCGCTGGGCGGGGCAGTGGCGGGGGAATTGGCGGTGCAGAGACCGGCGATGGGGCTGGTGCTGGAATCCTGCTTCCCCTCGATCGAGGCCGTAGCCCGCTACTATTACATGGGCCTCCCGGTGCACTGGCTTCTGGGGGCGGCGTTTCGGCTTGAGGATCGCCTGCGCCAGCTCTCGCTGCCCAAGCTCTTCATTCACGGCGACCGCGACGACATTATTCCCCTCGAATTGGGCCGACGTGCGTTCGAGGCGGCACAACCGCCGAAGGATTTCTACGTGGTGCGCGGGGCAGACCACAACAACCTGCCGTTCGTGGGTGGTCAGCCCTACTACGACCGCTTCGCGGGATTCTGTACGTCGGCCCTGAGACGATAGCGCCGGCTCCGGCCGCTCCTCCTCGCCTGACGGGCGCGATACCAGTCCTCGGATTGAAAAAGACAATTCCCGCGAAAATCTGGCGGCATCCCATGCAATTTGATACAGTGCGCAACCGATGATCCGGCGCGCCACGGCGCGCCACAAGACCGGGCGAGGGAATAGAGCAAAGGAGGCATGGTGAATCGGATGGTGCGGCGTTGGGCCGGCGCGCTTGCCGGTGGGATGGGTCTGTGTCTGATCGTGGGTTGTGCGGGCATTCAGGCCGGGACAGTCGATGCGCAGGCGATGCCGCCTGTGATGGAGACGAACCAGAGTCATTTCGAGATGATCCTGCCGGCCCCACCGACCGTCCATCTCGTCGCCAACAAACCGGCAGCTCCAGCATCGCCGCCCGCCGATGCATCGCCCGAGGACCCCTTCTATGATCCCTTTGCCAAGGCGGATGAAGCCGGCGCAGGAGAGGAATACGATCCCTGGGAACCCTTCAATACGAAAATCTTCGAGTTCAATCGGCAGGTCGATCGGTGGGTGCTGAAGCCCTTCGCGCAGGGGTATAACTTCGTGGTGCCCAATGCCGTGCAGATCGGCATCAGCAATCTGTTCTACAACATCCGGTTCCCCTCCCGCCTGATCAACAACGTCGCGCAAGGCAAGTGGAGCGGGGCCGGGACGGAAGTCGGGCGTTTCCTCTTGAACAGCTCATTCGGTCTCGGCGGGTTGGTCGATGTGGCCAAGTATCTCAATGTCACGACGCCCGAAGAAGACACCGGCCAGACCCTCGGATACTATGGAGTGAAGCCGGGCCCCTACCTGGTGCTGCCGTTCCTTCCGCCCTTTACGGTGCGCGATTTCGCCGGCTACATGGGCGACATCGCGTTGAACCCGATCAACTGGCTCGTGTTTCCACTTATCGAGATCGAGGGCGTGCCTTCGCTGGTCGCGCACCACAACCGCACCACCTCGACGATTGCGCAGCTCGGCGGCCGCGTCGGCGAAATCGTGAACGATCGCTCGTTGAATCTGGAGAAGTTTCAGGGCGTGGAAGAAGCGACGCTGGATCTGTATACGGCCGTGCGGAACGCCTACTTACAGAAGCGGGCCAAGGCGATCCGGGAGTAACGGGCGTCGACGGTTTGGCGTCAGGGGATCACGCCTAGTTCCTTGCCGACCTTGGCGAATGCGGCAACGGCCCGTTCCAAGTGCATGCGCGTGTGGGCGGCGGACATTTGAACACGGATGCGAGCCTGTCCTTTCGGAACGACCGGGTAGCTGAACCCCACGACATAAATGCCTTCATGCAACAGCCGCTCGGCCATCTGGGCTGCCAGCCTGGCTTCCCCCAGCATGACCGGAATGATCGGGTGGTTCCCCGGCACCAGCGTGAAACCCAATTCGGTCAACCGGCTGCGAAAGAACTCGGCATTCTCCTTGAGCGTACCCCGTAGCGCATCTCCCTGCGCGACCAGTTTCACGGCCTTGAGGGCGGCGGCGGCGATCACCGGCGGCAGACTGTTGGAAAACAAGTAGGGGCGTGAGCGCTGGCGCAGCAGTTCGATGACCTCCTTGCGCCCGGTCGTGAATCCTCCGGCTGCGCCCCCCAACGCCTTGCCCAAGGTGCTGGTGACGAGATCCACCTTGTCGGCGACACCGAAGAAGTCCGGTGTTCCGCGTCCGTTCCGCCCGAACACGCCGGTGGCATGGCTGTCGTCGACCACGACGGCGGCCTCGTATTGCTCGGCCAGCTCCACGATTCGATCCAGCTTCGCCATGTCGCCGTCCATCGAAAACACGCCGTCCGTGACGATCATGCGTACTCGGCTCGCGCGGGAATCAGACAGAAGCGATTCCAACTCCCCCATGTCGCCGTGTTTATACCGAAGCCGTTTGGCTTTGCAGAGGCGGATGCCGTCGATCAGACTGGCGTGGTTGAGGGCGTCGCTCAGTACCGCATCCTGCTCGTCAAGGAGGGTCTCGAACAAGCCCCCGTTCGCGTCGAAACAGGAGCTGTAGAGGATCGTGTCGCCGGTGCCGAAAAAAGTGGAGAGGGCGCTTTCCAGTTGCTTGTGCACCCGTTGCGTTCCGCAGATGAAGCGCACCGAAGCCATGCCGTATCCCTGCTCGGCCAGCCCCTCGAGGGCCGCCTGCCGGACGTCCGGATGGTTGGCAAGGCCAAGGTAGTTGTTGGCGCAGAGGTTGATGACTTCGCCTTGTGCGACGCGGATCTCGGCGCTCTGGGGGGACAGGATCTCGCGCTCGGTCTTGTAGAGGCCCGCCGACTTGATCTCGGCAAGCTGCTGCTCGACTGCTTTCTTCAGGGCAGAATAGGCCATGGTCTCGTGATGCCTGACAATGCAAAGCGTAAGCGGCAAGGAATTCACACCGGGGGGGTGAATCCTAGAAGAACTCCCTCGCTCCTACGCCTGATCTGTCACGGAAACAGAACTACTTTGCCGCATTGACCGGACTTGATCAACTCAAATCCTTTGGCAAAGTCCTTCAGGGGGAAGGTGTGCGTGATGACCGGGCGGATGTTGAGTCCGGCTTTGAAGAGTCCGGCGAGGCGGTACCAGGTGCTGAATAGACGCCGACCGGTGATGCCGTGGACGCGGATGCCTTTGAAAATGACTTCGTTAGCCAGATCGAGCCTGACGGGGTCGCTGGGGATGCCGAACAGCGTGACGCGGCCGCCGTTCTTGACGGAGCGGAACGCATGGTGCAGCGCGATCGGGTGTCCCGACATTTCCATGGCCGCATCGACCCCTTCACCTTGGGTGATGTCTTGGATGGCGGCCGCGACCGCGTCGGCCCCGTCGGTCTTCGTATTGAGCGCGTGGTCCACGCCGACTTGTTTGGCCAAGCCCAAGCGGTAATCGCTCACGTCGGTGGCGATGATCGTCGCGGCGCCGGCCGTGCGCGCCACCGCGGCGGCAAAGAGTCCCGTCGGTCCGCAGCCCGTGACCAACACCGTATGACCCGTGAGGTCTTCGACCAGCGCTGCATCCACAGCATTTCCCAACGGTTCCTGCACCGAGGCCAATTCAGGCGGGATGTCCGGCGAGGTTTTCCAGAGCACGGTTTCGGGCAGCACGATGAACTCGGCGAAGGAGCCGTCCAAGTCCACGCCCAGAATCCGGTAGCGTTTGCACACGTGGGCTTGGCCGGTTCGGCACTGGAAGCAGGCCCCGCAGGTCAAGTGGGATTCGGCCGCCACGTAGTCGCCGACCGTGACGAGCGTAACGTCCGCGCCGACGGCCACGACCTCGCCGCACATTTCATGGCCGATGATGCGGGGAGGATGAATCCGGCTATGCGCCCAGGCGTCCCAGTTATAAATGTGAGCGTCGGTGCCGCAGAGCGAGGTGGCCTTCACTCGGATGACGGCGTCGGAAGGTCCGGGCTTGGGGTCGGGGCGATCGGTGAAGGTGAGTCCGGGTTGGGGTGCTGATTTGACCAGGGCTTTCATGGCTCCATTATAGCAAGCCGGAGCGAAATGCCCAGCGGCTGCGAAAAAACGGGTTGCACTGGTCCTGGCGGCTGAGTAGGATGCCAGCATGCCGCTCTGTTGTTTCATCACGCGCCGTTTCTCTTCGGCCGGATCGGCGTTAGTCCTTCTGTTCTGCCTTGCGGCTGTCCCGGCTTTGGCCGGAGCCGCATCCTCCTCGCCCAACACCGGTGCGGCCAAGCGATGGGCGCAGTTTGAATTGGTCAACACCGAGGCCGACGGCACGGTGCAGGCCGGCAAGGACTTGGTGTTGGGACTGACGCTTGGGGGCATCCCGGCCGGGACGGAATCCGTCATGGCGATCATCGAGTCTCCCGGTTTCCAGAGCCAGACCGTCTCCCTCAGCGAAGATGAAGTGCCGGCTGTATATCAAGGTACGGCGATCTTGGAACCCAATTCGGTTCTAAAGAGTCGGACGACCGTTCTCCCCAAGGCGGTGCGGGTTCGGGTGACTTTTGCGCGCGCCAAGATTACGGGGCTCGAAGAATACCTGAAGCGTGATGTCTATGTGACGTTGGGAGATCCGCCGGCGGAGGAAGAAGAGGCCGAGCCTGCGGCAGCCGGTGAAGGAGAGAATGCCGAGCAGGATTCCGCCGCGGCGCAAAAGGCCATAGAACACGTGTTGACCGTCAATGCCACGATTCCCGAAGAAGATCTGCTGCCGCTGCCGGCGCCGGGTGAATCGAAGGCGTACTGGAAACAAGTCGGCGACCTCATCAGCCGAAATTGGGCACGTCATGTCCGCGCGATCCGGCGGGCCCCGAGCGGCGAGGTCGTGCGGGTGAAGTTTCGGATGTATGCGAGCGGCGTGGCGCAGCTCATTCAGATCGAGCGCGGATCCGGGGCGCGGGATATCAACGAAGCCGGTCTCCAAGCCATCATTCACGCCCATCCGTTTCCTCCGGTGCCGGCCGATCTCGGCGGTGAGGCCGTAGATGTGCATGTGCGGATGCGCACCGGCGCGAAGGTCGCGGCGCAGGACGTCCAAACCACCGTGGAAAAGCGACCGCTGAAAGCCACGACGGCTCCCGCCAAGGCGACGGAAAAGCCGGCGGCCGAAAAGGCCCCGATCGAGAAAGTGTCCCCTGATAAGGTCTCGTCCGACAAGGGCGCGACGGAGAAGCCGCAGGCAGACAAACCTGCAGTGGACAAGGCGCCGGCCGAAGCCGGTGCAACAAAGGAGACTCCATGATGCGTTGGACAGTGAGGGCCGGTGCGCTGGGCGGACTGATCGTGACCCTGGTTATGGGCAGCCTGTCGGCCCAAGCGGAAATGGCCCGGTACGATGTCGATTTGGACCACTCGATCGTCGAATTCAAAGTGGCGCACATGGTCGTCTCCAAGACCACCGGACATTTCAAGGACTACACCGGGTTCATCGAGATGGATCCCGAGGCCGGCACGGTGAAGGCGCTCGAGGCCACGATCAAGACCGCCTCGATCAACACCAACCATGAGAAGCGGGACGCGCATCTGCGCGATGCGGACTTTTTTGAAGTCACCAAGTACCCGATCATGACCTACAAGATGAAGAGTTACAAGAAGACCGGCGATGGCTATACGGCTGTCGGCGATCTGACCCTACACGGGGTCACCAAGGAAATCACTTTGGTGGGCAACTTCAACGGGGTGACCAAAGATCCCTGGGGCAACATCCGCGCGGGCTTCAACGCCGAAGGCAAGATCAACCGAAAGGATTTCGGGATGGTCTGGAACCGGACGCTCGATACGGGCGGCTTGGTGGTCGGCGACGAAGTGTTCATCAAGTTGGATATCGAGTGCATTAAAGCGAAACAGCAATAACGCTCAGGTGACGGTGCCTGCTCCGCCCGAAGGTGAAGGGCGGTGTGGAGCGCAGAGAGCACGAATCGCGGCGTGCCGCGTGCCGACATGCCGCTCCCTCCCTTCCATCCAAGTCGATCCCATGCAAGCAATGGTGTTACGCCGGTCCGACGATGTGGCGCTCCGCCCGCTGGAGTTGCGCCGGGTCGCCGATCCGGAGCCGGGGCCCGGCCAAGTGCGGGTCCGGGTTCGGGTGTGCGGGGTGTGTCGCACGGATCTGCACGTGGCAGAAGGAGAGTTGCCCGACATCAAGCCGGACGTCATTCCCGGCCATGAAATCGTGGGGTTGGTGGACAAGGTTGGTCCGGCTGTGACGGATCTCCGTCCCGGCGAGCGCGTCGGGGTTGCCTGGTTGCAAGGGACCTGTGGGAAGTGCGAATACTGCGGAGGTGGGCGGGAAAACCTCTGTCCGGCCGCGCGCTTTACCGGCTATCAGGTGGACGGGGGCTATGCCGAATATGTCGTGGCCAATGCCCGCTATGTGTATCCCATCCCCCCGGCGTTCTCGGACGAGGAAGCCGCGCCGCTGCTCTGCGCCGGCATCATCGGGTATCGCGCGCTTCGTCTGAGCGGGATCCGCCCTGGTGAGCGATTGGGCCTGTATGGGTTCGGGGCCTCGGCCCACATCGCCATCCAGGTGGCGCGACATTGGGGCTGTTCCGTGTATGTCTGCTCGCTGAAAGAGGAACATCGCGCTCTGGCCCGTGAGTTGGGAGCCGCCTGGGTGGGGGAGGCCGCCGCCAGGCCGCCGGAGACGTTGCAGGCGTCGATCATCTTCGCGCCGGCCGGGGAACTCGTCCCGCCGGCTCTGCGAGCGCTGGCCCGAGGGGGAACGCTGGCCCTGGCCGGCATTCATATGTCGCCGATTCCGTCGCTCGACTACGATTCCGAGGTGTTCGGTGAACGGGTCATCCGGAGTGTGACCGCCAATACGCGTCAGGATGGGGTGGAGTTGCTGCAGGAGGCGGCCGCCATCCCCATCCGTACACATACAGAACCATTTCAATTGGCCGAAGCCAACGAGGCGTTGAGATCCCTGAAGGCCGGAACGATTCGCGGGGCGGCGGTGCTGAGGGTGACATGATGAAGGATGCTGGCATTTTGAAATCGCGGGCCGATAGGATGCATGCGATGTGGCGCCGGGCGCTGGCCGGCGGCGGGTTGTTGTGCAGCCTGTCGCTGGGCGGAAATCTCTGGGCATTGGAATTCACGGCGGACCAGATCACCAAGATCGACGGGAGAACCTCGAAGGCCAACATTTACTATCGCGACAACATGTGGCGGATCGAGCACCACACGATGGGGCCGGTCAACGTCAGCATTGTGCGAAAGGACAAGCGGGTCGTTTGGCTCCTCCTGTCGAAGATGAAGCATTTCAAGACCGTGCCCTACAGCCCCGAACAGGACCTCTGGGTCTTCGAAAAGCTGGACGGTGAGGTGTCGCGGGAGGAGATCGGGACCGAGACACGGGAAGGCCATCCGACCACGCTCTATGAAGTGACCGTGAAGCACGGGGAGCAGACGGAGGTCTATTACCAGTGGCTGGCGACCGACATCCGTTTCCCGATGAAGTTGGCGAAGAAAGACGGAAGTTGGATTGTGGAGTATCAGCATGTGAAGATGCGGGCGGTGACGGATTATCTGTTCAACTTGCCGCTGAACTTTCGGCCGCTGGAGGATTTTCAGGGTCAGCAGCCCGCGGATGCTGAAAAGCCGAGTATGTAGGGCGCCGGGGTCCGGCCCACCGGGGCGTGAGCCAACCGGACGGTCGGTCGTCGGGAGAGTAATCAGACAATCACAGTGTAACGAGTGACGAAGGAGGCACATCGTGCGAATGGCCGGGTTCGCAAGATTTGGTTTCGTGGTCGGTCTCTGGGCTTGGGCGGGGAGCGCCTGGGCCTTGGACGTCGGGGACATCAGGCAGGAGTGGACGCCGGAGGGGAAAAAGCTGGCACAGGAACGGATCAAGTTGCCTGCCTACGACGAGATGGTTCGCATTCCCGCCGGTCCCTTTACGATGGGGAGCGATCGAAAAGTCGATCGGAACGCCTATTTGGTCGAGCTTCCTCAGCGACAGATCTACCTCGACGCCTACGACATCGACAAGTACGAGGTGACGACGGTGCAGTACCTGAAATTCGTGCTGGCGACTAATCGCCCACCGCAGGTGGATTGGAAATTCGACGGGGGGAACTTTCAGGACACGATGGCGGCGCATCCGATCATGCACGTGACTTGGTACGAAGCCGATGAATACTGCCGCTGGGCGGGGAAGCGTCTGCCGACGGAAGCGGAGTGGGAAAAAGCCGCGCGCGGTGACAAGGACGCACGGATCTATCCCTGGGGCAATGAAATGGCGGGATTGACCCGGGCTAACTATGGACGCAGCGGATTGTCGGGGCCCGTTCGCGATCGCCCCGAACGGCTGCTGCTCTATCCCCCCATCATTTCCGTCTTCAAGTACGACAACTCGGTGAGCCCATACGGGTTGTTTCAAACGGTCGGCAACGTCGCCGAATGGGTCGCCGACTGGTATGAGAAGGACTATTACAAGACTGCCCCGGACAAGAATCCGAAGGGGCCGGAGCAGGGCACGCAGAAAGCCTTCCGCGGCGGCGGCTGGATCGACAGCACGCCCAGCGTGCGCGTGTCGCAACGGAACGGGACTGATCCGAAGACCTCGATGAACTGGCTTGGATTCCGCTGCGCGAGGGATGCGAAGGAAGGGGGCGACGCACAGGACACGAAGCCGACGCCGGGGGGTCTGCCGTAATCGGGTCTTCCCTTGCTCGTCAGCGATCGGTCTTGCCGGCCATGAGGCTGTGCACCTGCTCGGCGGTTTCCTTGACCAAAATGCCCATCTTCGGATGGGACGGTTCCAGATCGATCGGGAGGCCATGGCTCCGTAGCCGTTCGCTGGCGGTAGGGCCGATTGACGCGACGACCATCCGGCGGCACGCGTTCTTGAAGGCCGCTGCCTTTCCTTCCCGCTCCGCCACCTGCAGGAGGTGATCGGTTTGGGCGGCGTTCGTGATCAACAGGACAGAAACCCGCCCGCCAATGATCGCGTCGAGTAGGTGGGTCAGCGGGGCTGTATCTTCCGGTAACGCCCACTTGTAGACGGGAACGGCAAACACGTCAGCCCCTCTTGTTCGCAACGCCTCCAGCAAGTCTGGGTTCGATACGCCATATTCCTGCACGGCCACGCGCAATCCCTTTACCGGTCGGTATTCGTCCAGTGTGGAGACGAGGTCTACCCAGGTGTTGGGTTCGGGAACGGTGAGGGTCGGGGTGTACCCCAGGGCCTTGAGCGCCGCCACCGGTTTGGGGCCCCGCGCGATCAACACGGTGTCTTTCAACGCGGTCCGGACGGCATCTCTGGAATGGCGTGTGTTCAGGATTTCGAACAGGCTGGTGGTGCCGGCGCCGGTGAGCAGCACGAGCACGTCGATGCGCTCGGTCAAGAGCCGGGCTCCGAATCGCAGCGCGGCTGAATTGTCCTCCAGCGGGATTTCCCGTAACGCCGGCGCGACGAGCGGCCTCCCGCCGTGGCGTTCGATCAACCGCCTCATCTCCGCCGCCATACGGCTTTCGAGCGAAGCGACGACTAAACCGTCGAAGTGCGACTTGGTGATCTCGTGATTCGGTGAAGTGGCCGACATCGTGAGGTTCTTGCTTCGCACCCTTTCGCGAGCAGTTGAGACAATGTCACGATCTGCAGCGCGAATGCCTTGGTTCTGTTTCTGCGGTCATTCGTTGGGAAGGTTCCCATGCACCACCAATACCCAAATCGCAGAGTGTGACTTGGCTCAAGGTTCTATTCCGCCAATCCCTACTACCAGATCACCACGTCACGAGTTCCTACTTGACCGATGCGGCGTCCGCCGCGCATCGGAACCCCGTCGACTCATTCCGAATGGTCGGATCGCTGTCTACTCGCGTGAAAATCCTGATGGTGGGTGTTTCGTTCTGCCAGCCGGCTCCCCGGATGACTCGCTTGGTGCCACTCTCCGGTCCCCTCGGGTTCTTCTCCGGACTCTTCTCATAGTATCTGGCATCGTAGTAATCGTTGACCCATTCCCAGACGTTGCCGGCCATCTCGTACACGCCATACGGACTCTTGCCTGCGTCATAGCTGCCGACCGGCATCAGGGTCTTCTCGCCGATCCATTTCTGATTGAAGTTCAGGTGTTTGTTCGTCGGCTCGACGTTGCCCCAGGGAAATCGCCAATCGTTGTTCCCCTTGGCCGCCTTCTCCCATTCGGCTTCACGCGGCAGCCGCCGACCAGCCCATGTGCAGTAGGCGTCCGCATCGGCCCAATCGACATTGACGACCGGTCGATCGACGAGGCTTTCGGAAATCGCCGTGCCTTCCCACAAGTTTCTCGTGGGGTTCTTGGGGTTCTGCGGTACGCGGTGGTTCGTGGCCTTGACGAATTCCAGGTAGCGTCCGTTGGTGACTTCGTATTTGTCGATGTAAAAATCATCAATGTGCACGATGTGCCGCGGATACTCGTCCCGGCCGCCGTCGCGATCACCCGGCGGTACCCCCATCGGAAAGGGGCCGGCGGGGATTAAGACCATCGGTGCGCCGTCCTTGCCCTTGATCTCCTTGGGAAGACCGGCGTCCGCCGCGAGAACGTTCACGGCTGAGCCGGCGGCGGCGCTCAGGGTCACCAGGGTTGCCAGTACCAGTTGTACGACCATGCTGCTCACTCCTTTGGTTCGAGTCCCAGGAATCGTCTGATCGTATCACAGGCACTGAGGGCGGCGACATGGGGAGTTGCGGGGAGCCGGGCAGAGTTCGGGAGGATTGACGCGACGCCGACCCCCCACCTACTATACGGCAACCGATGAGTCCTCCTATCCACCGCGGGCTTCGCCATCTGGCATTGCGCGTCACCGACCTGAAGCGGTCGCGGGCATTTTACGAGCGTTTCCTCGGCATGAGGGTCGTATGGGAGCCGGATCCCGAGAACGTGTACTTCAGCTCCGGGAGCGACAACCTGGCCCTGCACCAGATTGCCGCGGGGGAATTGCCGGACTACCACCCGGCAAGAGCGCAATTGCTCGACCATGTCGGCGTGGTTCTCGACAGCCCTGAAGATGTGAAGCGGATGTACGAGGACGTGGCCCCGGCGATCGGTTCGTTCGGAGGGATTATCGTCAAGCCGCCCAAACAACATCGGGACGGCAGTTTTTCGTTTTACTTCGCCGATCCGGACGGCAACGTCCTCCAAGCCCTCTACGAGCCGACCATCAGCCGGCTGGAATGGGTGAAACGCGGGACGCAAAGCGACAAACGTGAGACGTGACGCGGGACGAGCAATGCAAGATGCAAAACGCAAGAATGCTCTCACGGACCATCATGTTTTCCCTCTTACGTCTCACGCCTGACGATCATGAGCATTTGGGACAAACTGCCGCGCGACCAGTATGTGAGCCTCGTGCCTTGGTGCTGGGTGCAGCTCGAGAGCGGGCAGGAGCCCGGTCCGTTTCCATTCGTGGCCGGGGTCGCCCCGGAGGTCGTCGCCAGCCTCCACGAAGCCCATAGCCTGTTGGCCAGTTCGATCGATACCGCCATCAGCGACGTCTTTTCCAAGCGCGCCTCGGTGGATGATCCGGGGCGGCGGCGGCGGCTGGAAGACGCCTATGCCGAGTTGGTGAATGCCCGCCCCTATCTCCAACAACATATCCGTTGCGGCCGGAAGGGGGACGGTACGTTCCAGTGGGAGTTTCCGACCGACCCGACGAAATCCGCAACCGTGACCAACGGCGGGTTGCGGATCTTTCATTCCGTCAAACGCCAGGCCATTCCGATCGGATTCGATCAGCGGCCGCTGGGGCCGATGGTCGGCAAGCTGCTCGGCATGCTCGACGGCACGCACCGTGCCGACGAACTGAAGACGGTGGTGCAGTCGTCGCCGCGCGAAGCCCAGGGCCTGCTGACACACCTGATGGAATCGCTGCACCAGTACGACTGTCTGGCCGGTGCCACCCGGGAGACGGTCCGATCGTACTGGTTCGATGTGGTGCAGGACCGCGACGTGCTGCATCTGGGCCATGCAGCACTGCTGTACCGCCAGCGCGACCAGGTGCTTCTCTTCGATCCCTGGCTGCTGCCCTGGTTCGCCGAATCGTCCGTGCCGTCGCTCTGGGGCTCGCTGCTGCCCAAGCCGGCCGCCGTGTTCCTGACCCACGACCATGATGACCACGTCGACCCGCGCACGCTCCTGCATCTGCCGAAGGAGACGCCGATCATCGTGCCGAGCCGGCGCAATCGCAAGAAGTTGTACTATGACTACCTGGCGCTGCTGCGAGAGCTGGGATTCGGCCGGGTCATCGAACTCGCCCATGGGGAGAAATGGACCTTCGAGGGTGGGGCGGTCGTGTCGGTGCCCTTTTTCGGTGAAGATCCCTGCGATCTGGAGATGCCCCGGAACTGCTACCTGATCACGGATCGCGGCCGAAACGTGCTGGTGCACGCGGACAGCGGCCCGACGAACAATGGGCGCTCGGCCTTGAAGGAGGGCGTGATCGCGCAACTAGTCGGGCAGTACGGGCCGATTTCCCTGTTGTTCGCTTCGCAACAGCAGTTGCTTGAGCTCCGCAGCCACGCCGCGCACGCGGCCCTCTCACATCCGGGCCGGTGGCTCGAGGTCGGGGAAAACGGCTACCTGACCAATCAGTACCTCGCTGACCTCAGCCTGACGGCGCAGTCGCGCCTGTTCGTGTCCTATGCGACCGGGGGGGCCGACTGGTATCCCGACCACCTCTCCTTTATGTTCAGCCACCGCAATCCGGCGCGCACCGCGCTCCTCACCGCCAATTGGGAACCGCCCGAAAAACTGAAAGAACTTCTCGCTCCGCAGGGTTGCGGGTATCATTATGCTCGCGCACTGGATCTCTTTCGGTCTTCCGACGACGGGCGGGTTCAGGTCACGTCGGCCGCCGACACCCTCTCCCCCCTGGCGCTGTATCGGCGGGATCATGGGGATCCACCGTTCATGAAATCGGGCGGGCGCGCCTAGGACTCCGCCCCTAACCCCAATACGGTGTCTCCATGTCGAGCGATCTCCCTACGGCATCCGTGCCGCGTGTGGCCGTCATCGGCTCCGGCTACTGGGGCAAGAACCTGGTCCGCAATTTTCACGATCTCCGGGCGCTGGCGGCCATCTGCGACAGCAATGACGAAACCCTGCAGCAGTTCGCGCAGCAGTACCCGGGCTGCCGCACCTTCCGCTCCTTCGGTGAAGTGCTGCGGGACGAGTCGATTCAGGCCGTGGCCATCGCCACCCCGGCCGAAACCCATGCCAACCTCGTGCGCGAAGCCCTGCTGGCCGGCAAGGATGTCTGTGTTGAGAAGCCCCTCTGTCTCTCAGTGGAAACGGGCGAGTCGCTCGTGAAGCTGGCGGAGGAGCGCGGCCGAATCCTCATGGTCGGGCATCTCCTCTGGTACCATCCCGCAGTGCTGAAGCTGAAAGCGCTCCTCGACAACGGGGAACTGGGCCGGATTCAATATATCTACTCCAACCGCTTGAACCTCGGGAAAATCCGTCGCGAAGAGAACATCCTCTGGTCCTTCGCACCGCATGACATCAGCGTGATTCTGGGCTTGTTGGAGGAGATGCCGGACGCCGTGCATGCTCAGGGCGGCAACTATCTCCATCAGCGCATCGCGGACGTGACCGTCAGCCTGCTGTCCTTCCCGAGCGGGGTGAAAGCCCACGTGTTCGTTTCGTGGCTGCACCCGTTCAAGGAACAGAAACTGATCGTCGTGGGTGACCGCAAAATGGCGGTGTTCGACGACCTGGACAAGACGCACAAGCTGATCCTGTATCCGCATTCCATCGAGTGGAAGCACCAGCAACCGATTCCGAACAAGGGGGAAGGACAGCCGGTCGCGTTGGACGCGACCGAACCCCTGCGCGCCGAGTGCCAGCACTTTCTGGACTGTGTAGGCACCAGGCAGAAGCCCCGCACCGACGGCCGCGAGGGCTTGCGTGTGTTGCGGGTGCTGCAGCAATGCCAGGGGGCGCTCGATGTGCGGTCGTTTCTCTCCGATCCAGCGGAGCACCCGGCGGCGTCGGCCGCGCCGAAACGCGCCTACTTCGCACATGCGTCGGCCTTCGTGGATGCGGGCGTGGAGATCGGGGAGGGCAGCAGTATCTGGCACGTCTCGCACATTTTGAAAGGCAGCCGGATCGGCAAGCACTGCAAGATCGGTCAGAACGTCGTCATCGGCCCCAATGCGGTGGTGGGCGATGGGGTCAAGATTCAGAACAACGTGTCGGTTTACGAGGGTGTCACGCTGGAGGACGGCGTCTTCTGCGGCCCCTCGATGGTGTTTACCAACGTCTTCAACCCGCGTAGCGAGATTCCGCGCATGAACGAATTGCGGCCCACGCTCGTGCGTCGCGGGGCCACGCTCGGGGCGAACTGTACGATCGTCTGCGGTCACACCATCGGCCGCTATGCCTTCGTCGGAGCAGGCGCGGTGGTGACGAAGGACGTGCCCGACCATGCGCTCGTGGTCGGTTCCCCGGCGCGGATCACCGGCTGGATGTGTGAGTGCGGCGTGAAGTTGAAACTCAAGGGCGCAAAGCTTGACTGCCCCGCCTGCGGAAGGCAATATCGCAAGGCCGACCAGCGGGTGGTTCCGCTGGCGGATCCTCAAGCGCCGGCCAAGAAGTCCGTCGCCTAGCAGGATCGTGACGACCGGTTCGATGCCTCCGCTGATTTCCTATGCCTCGAGGCGTAGCGGATTTCATCGACGACTCTCTTCTTAGAAAGCTAGACAGCCGGGATGGGACAGGACAAGGGATTGGTGTTGGTGACCGGCGCGGCCGGGTTCATCGGATTTCACCTGAGCAAGCGGCTGCTGGATCGCGGCGACCGGGTCATTGGTCTCGACAACCTCAACGATTACTATGATGTGCGCCTCAAGGAAGCCCGCCTGGCGCAACTGCGCCCGCATCCGCAATTCCAGTTCGTGAAGCTGGAGCTGGCCGATCGGGCCGGGATGCAGCAGCTCTTCGCACAACAGCCGATCAGGCGCGTTGTGCATCTGGCCGCCCAGGCCGGGGTGCGCTATTCCCTCGTCAATCCGCACGCCTACACGTCGAGCAACGTCGAGGGGTTTCTGAACATTCTGGAGGGCTGCCGACACCACACAGCCGAGCATTTGGTCTATGCCTCGACCAGTTCGGTCTATGGAGGCAACACCCACATGCCGTTCTCGGTGCATGACAACGTCGACCATCCGGTCTCGCTGTATGCTGCCACGAAGAAGGCCAACGAGCTGATGGCCCATTGCTATGCCCACCTGTACCGGTTCCCCGTCACCGGCCTGCGGTTCTTCACCGTCTACGGACCGTGGGGCCGTCCGGACATGGCGCTGTTCATATTCACGAAGGCGATTCTGGAGGGGCGGCCGATCGAGGTGTTCAATCACGGCAAGATGCAGCGTGATTTCACCTATGTCGACGATATCGTGGAAGGCGTGATCCGGACGTTGGATCGTCCCGCGCAGCCAGACCCGAAATGGTCCGGCGCCACGCCGGATGCCGGCGGCAGTTCGGCCCCGTATCGGCTCTACAACATCGGGAACCATCAACCGGTCGAGTTGTTGCGGTTTATCGAGGTGTTGGAGCAGGCGCTGGGAAGAAAAGCCGAGAAGAATTTCCTGCCGCTTCAAGCCGGCGATGTGCCGGCAACCTATGCCGATGTCGCCGACCTCATGCGCGACACGGGTTTCAAGCCCGCCACTCCGATTGAAACCGGCATCGCCCGTTTCGTGGAGTGGTACCGCAGTTACTACAAGGTCTGACGTCGGTCAGTCTCGTCGCGGTCGCGATGTTTCGCCGACGAGGGCCGTCTGCCCGATCTCCGAGACCCATCCGGTCCGAAATCGGGCAAGGAAGCGGCAGAGTTGCCGGAAATTCTCCATCCGGTCCGCCACCTCCATGCAGAGGGGGTGGGCCAGGATCGTCGCCGTGCCGCCGTGCGCTTCGATCCGGTCCACCTGCCGTTCTATTGTCTCCCGCCAGTCTTGTATGGTTGTCCGTCCCTCGAGCCGATTGTACGTCGTTTTGCCCACCATATACTTCCCATGCAGCAGGCGTTCATGGTCCGGCAGGGTATTGATCGGCAGCGACAAGAGGTCCTGCCCGATCCGCTCAGCCGAGCCCTCGACGCCGGTGACGCGGTCGGAGATGATGCGAATGCCGCGGGCCCCAAGCATGGGGTAGGTGTGTTGGTCGTGCTTGTAGGCGTGGTTGCGCCAGGAAAGGAGCGGCGTTCCGGTCACGGCTTGGATCGCGTCCATGGTGCGGTCGATGTCGCGCTGCTGAAGTTGCTTGGAGCCCAGGTGCGAGCCCGTGAGCTTGCGGGAGAGCCAATGGCGGAAGGAGCGATATGCGGAGAAGGTATGGCCGCCGATCTCACAATGGGGGAGCCGGGCGAGCGCAGTGATCGTCTCTCGTTCCTCCAAGCAGGCCTTGCCGGTTACGAACAGCGTGACCTTCACCCCGTGGTCCGCGGCGATCTCGCAGTAGCGCAGGGCCAACTGCGCTTCGGATTCCTTGGCGTAGCGGGTGTCGGCGCCGCGGTAGGAACGCTGGTGTACATCTCCCGTCAGGCAGATCATCGCAATTCCCGATACACGGCTTCGGTCCGATCGATCGCGCGCGCCAGGGAAAACTCCGCCAGCACCCGTTGTCTGGCCCGGTCGGCCCTCGCCTGTGCGGCCTCGCGATGGTCGAGGACCCACTCGACCGCCCGAGCCACTTCGGCCGGATCTTGCGGCGTGATCAGCGTGCCGGTCTCGCCGTCGGTGATGAGGTTGGGGATCCCGCCCACACGGGTGGCGACGATCGGTTTCGCCATCGCCATTGCTTGAAGCAGGACCTGTGGCGTCCCTTCGATCTTGAAGGAAGGAAAGACCAAGCAGGTCATGGCGGCGAGACATTCCGGCACGTCGGCACGAAATCCGGCCAGGAGGGTCTGTCGGCGCAGGTTGAGGCGATCGAGCAGTTCATCCGCCGTTTGCCGATCCCAGGGAGGGCCGTCGCCGACGAAGAGGAATTGTGCGTGCGGCCATCGTGAGAGAATCGCCGGCGCGGCTTCCATCAAGTACCGGAACCCCTTGCCTCGCTCCAACCGGCTGACGTATCCGATCACAGGCTGCTGTGGGTCGAGGCTGAACTCCTTCAGAACGGCGCTGCCGCTTACGGTGGGAGTAAATCGATTCAAATCGATGCCGGCCGGGATTTCGATCACATGCTCCGGCCGCAAGTTCGGGATGCGCAGCAGATCGGTGCGGGTGTCCGCCGAGGAGGTGAGGATGCGATCCGACAGGGAGGTATAGATGAGGCTGGAGAAGGGGTTCGTCTTGACCGGTGTGCCGATGTGCCTCGTGCGCACAATCGGGACCCCTCGCAGCCTGGCCGCTGGCCCGCAGATCCAATGATCTTTGGATGTGTGGGTGTGCAGCACATCCACCCTCCGGCCCCCCAAGAGCTTCCAGAACCGAATCATCGAAAGCACTTCGTAGGATTGCCGCATCGGAAGGGTCACTGTAGCGATGCCTTGGGCCTGGGCGTGCTGCGCAAGCTGGGCTCCGCGGTTGCAGACGAAGGTCAGGTCATAGCCCCGCGCCTGGAATTGTGCCGCTTCTTCGAGCATGCGGATTTCCAGCCCGCCGAATCCCATGGAGGCGCTGGTATGCCAGACCGTGATGGAGGAAGCAGATCGCGTGGCGTCCATGCCGGCTTGTGGAAGGAAGGGAAGTCGCTGTGCGCCTATGCATAGCTCAGGAGGCCGGAGTGGCGCAAGTGGCGGACAGCCGAGCCACACCTGAGACATTTTCGAGACAATGTCGCTGAGACGGCTCGTTCGAAGGTCGATGATTTCTTGCAAGTTTTCCCCTGGCGTACTTGTTGCTGCCTTTATGCGTATTGTAGAGTATGACTATGATGCCTCGTCAAAAGGTGCATCCGTCGACTGTCCCAGTCGGTGCCTCACTGGTAGGTGGTTGCTGCCTCGCGTTGGTGCTGGTCGCTGCAATCAGCGCAGCCTGGGCCGACGAACCGGTGCAAGAGTATCCGGCCCTCTCAGGCCTACGCAGTCAGGATGGGCCGCAGTTGTCCGACGGCGCTCCGGCCGCCGAAGCGAAGCAGGACCTCATCCGTCAGGCTCCTTCGATCAGCGGCCGGTTCCAAGTGCACGATCAGACTTTCTTGCCGTTCGTCGGGGCGGGGTTCAGTGCCGGGTATGCATCGGAACGGGATCGCGCGTTGGGAACCGACCTCTCGTCCCAGTCCTCCGGCCTGTTTGGAAACGGGTTATCCAAGGGATTTATGCCCAACGAATTTCAGATGGGCATCAAGATTCCCTTCTAGCTCCCTTCAGTGTAACGCGAGTCCCTTCGGTTGTGTAACGACCGCCCTCTCGATCTCTTCGATCACCTGCTCCGGACTCGCACCCTGCAGACTTGGGAATACGAGAGTAGCCTCTCCCAGTTGAGCGGCCGGGTACGTGGTCGCCAGAGCTAAAACCGGCATGCCGGCTCGGAGCCCTGCCTGAATACCGGCGCGTGAATCCTCGATCACCAGACATTCGTCGGCCCGCAGCAACGGCGGCTTCGGCGCACGGGCATTCAGCAGTCGGAGGGTGTATTCGTAAATGGCCGGCTCCGGCTTGCCGGCCGAACAGTCGTCGGCAGAGACGATGAGTTCGAAGGCTCGTTCGACCGGAGTGTCGCCCAAGGCATGGAGAATTTGCTCGCGCCGGCCTCCCGAGGCTACTGCCAGTCGACAGATTTTTCCCGCCTGCCGCACGAAATCGACGACGCCCGGGAAGAGGGCCGGCTTGTGGAGGGCGGTATAGTCCCGGAACAGGTCAGCCTTGCGCGCCGTGATGGAGGCGTGGATGGCCGGGTCGCACCGACCGTCTCGAGCGATGAGAAGCGCCGTCGCGCAGGAGCGTTCGTCCATGCCGAGGTAGGTACCGTAATACTCGTCCTTACTCAAGGAGAGGCCATGTTCCGCTAGCGCCGATTGAAAGCACAACAGATGCGGGGTTTCGTCGTCGGCAATGACCCCATTGAAGTCAAAAATGATCGCTCGAATCCGCCGCGTACCAGGCATCGCGCCTCCCCCCGGTCGGCTACCATACTCGACGGATCGACGCCGGACAAGCGGTTCCGCTTGTTCAGCCAGGATACCTAGGATATGCTGCCACTCGGCATCACTCCCGTTCCAATCTCGGACACCACCGCTACGACGTGAGGATATGAGCGATTACGCAGTCTTAGGCGACTTGTTGGTCATTTTTGCGGTTTCGACCGTCGTCGTCTTCATTTTCCACCAATTCCGTCTGCCGTCCATCGCCGGTTTCTTGGTCGCAGGCGCCCTGATCGGACCGCATGGACTGCACTTGATTCCCGATGCGTCACAAGTGCAGGCGCTCGCTGAAATTGGGATCGTCCTCCTGCTGTTTACGATCGGCATCGAGTTTTCGTCCGTCCATTTCGCGACCGCCAAACGCATTCTTGCGGTGGCAGCGCCGGCGCAGGTCGGCGGGGTACTCGTGCTCGCTCTGATCGTGGCCCTGGCCGCCGGGTTGACCTATCAACAGGGTATCTTCTGGGGTTTTCTCCTCTCGCTCAGCAGCACGGCCATCGTCCTGAAGGCGCTGTCGGAACGGGGCGACAGCGATTCTTATCACGGCCACGCGACCGTGGCGATCCTGATTTTCCAAGACTTGGCCGTCGTGGCGATGATGTTGATTACGCCGATTCTGGCGACACCCACCGGCAGCGCGATGGGCGCAGTGCTGGTGACCCTACTCAAGGCCGGGATCGTAGTCGGTCTCATCGTCGCCGCCGCTTGGTATATCGTGCCGCCGCTGCTGCAGCATATTGTGCGGAGCCGCAGCCGCGAACTCTTTCTACTCTCGATCATCGTGCTCTGTTTGGGGATTGCCTGGCTGACGTCGCTCGGCGGCCTGTCGCTGGCCCTGGGGGCATTCATTGCGGGATTGGTCATTGCCGAGTCCGAATACAGTCACCAAGCGCTGGCGGAGGTATTGCCGTTCCGCGACAGTTTCAACAGCTTGTTCTTCGTGTCGATCGGCGTCCTGATGGATCCCCGGGTCGTCTTGAACCATCCGTTCGTGGTGGCCGGATTACTGGCGGCGGTGATTCTGGGGAAATTCTTCACGGGGGCCGGTGCGATGCTGGCTGCCGGCGCCCCCCCCCGGTCCGCGATTTTGACGGGCGTGGCGCTCGCACAGGTCGGGGAATTCAGCTTCATTCTGGCTCAGGTCGGGCAGGAAGCCGGCTTGTTGAGGGGGGATCTCTATCAGCTATTCCTGGCGGTATCGGTACTCTCGATGATTGTGACGCCGTTTTTGATGCAATGGTCGCCCGCCCTGGCTCGACGGATCGAGGCGGTGCAGCGCATGCGGCGATGGTTGCCCGAACGGACGGCGGCACATGTGGCCCAACTTGAGGGGCACCAGGTCCGGATCAAGGATCACGTCATCATCGTGGGGTACGGCCTGAACGGACGGAATCTCGCCCGAGTACTGGGAGAAACCGAAATTCCCTACGTTGCGCTCGACCTCGACGGCGACACCGTGCGGCGCGAATCACGGCACGGCGTTCCCATCTATTATGGCGACGGGGCCAATGCCAACGTGCTGCGGCATATGCGCATCGACGACGCCAAGGTACTCGTGGTGGCAATTTCCGATCCCTTCACGGCGCGCCGGACCGTACAAGTCGCCAAGGGGTTGAATCCAAAACTCCACATCGTGGTGCGGACTCGCTACCTGCGGGAGTTGGAGGAACTTCATCAGTTGGGCGCCGACGACGTCGTGCCGGAGGAGTTTGAAACCTCGATCGAGATTTTCGCGCTGGTCTTGCGTACTTATAGCCTGCCGCAGGAATTCGTCGTGCGAAAGGCGGAGCAGGTGCGGCGCGAAGGCTATGCCTTGCTTCGGCGGAGCGAAATGCCGGAACTTGCGCACCACCTCAGGGGCGGGACGCTCACCGACGTAGAAGTAGAAACCTGCCGCATCGAGGACGACTCACCGGCCTTGGGCAAGTCGCTGGCGGAGTTGTCGATCAGGCCGAGATCAGGTGCTTCGATCATCGCCTGGACCCGTAACCAGGTCACGCAGTCGAACCCTTCTGAAAAGGTGCGACTGCAAGGGGGCGACATCGTGACCCTCCTCGGATCACGGGATCAAATCCGTCGTGCCATGGCGCTGCTCAACGAACCAGGCTCCGGCACGTCCCAACACGTGGTGTGAGACATATCTCGTGAGGTGTGGTTCGTCTCACGTCCGATTCGCTCCGCTTTGGTGACGAGGGACGCTTCACGAACGACGTTTCACGGTATTGAGCTAGCTCCGCCAGCGGAGCGTCACCCTCTCCTTCAAGGGGTGGTCGAGCGGCTGGCCGGTCTGGACGGCCGTGAGGTGAGCGGCCTTGAGTTTATAGTACCACTTGGCGGGCGTATCGGCGTCGTCGATCAGCATCAACGCCGGCTTGTACTTGAGGCCCACGGCTTGTCGTTCCATCGCCTGCTTGTCCTGCCGCATGAAGACGTTGGCCGCATAGCGGAAGAGCGGCTTGATCAAAGGAAGCCAGCGGAACGCGTTCCAGGCCGCCATGAAATCGATGCGGCATTGCTGGTCGTTGATCGGCGTCACGGTGGCGCGGGTGGAGACAAACAGCGAACCGCACCGAACGAACTCGAACCGCTGGTTGGGCAGGACGAAGTCGATGGTGGTCGTGAGCGGACCGCCGTAGAACATGTTGAGGAGTTTGTAGGGGCCGCTGTTCTTCGAAGGGGCATGGGGCACCATGCGGAACCCGTTCGGGATCGGCTCGAAGGTCTTTGCTTTGTCGTGCATGCTCGCTTGCGTTCGCCACCAGGAACTTTGATGGACGAACGGCCCGTGGGCTGGGTCCATGAGGCCGACGATGCCGTCGTCGATGGTGCAATCGAGGACGGTCGAAATCTGGAGCATGCGGTACGGTTCGGAAGGAATCGGCAACCGCGGAACCTCCGGAACCGGCCGATCCGGCTGCTGGGAATCCGCAAAATACACCCATATATAGCCGTCATATTCGCGGCAGGGATAGGTCGCGATGCCGATCTTTTCCGGCTTGAGGGGCGAGCCCTCGATCAATGCGGGAATGTGTCGGCAACGCCCGCCGGTATCGAACTGCCAGCCATGATAGGCGCATTCAACCCGTTCGCCGTCGAAGTGTCCGTAGGAGAGCGGCATGCCGCGATGCGGACAGATGTCCCTCATCGCCGCGACCTCCCCCTGGCGGGTGCGGCAGACTAGAAGCGGCTGTCCCAACAGTACCTGTGTCCTCATCTGTCCGGGCGACAGGGAGGAACTGGTGGTGGCCGGATACCAAAATCCCAAGAGCGGGGCGCTCTTGGAAGGCTTCAGTTCGGTAATGAGGTCCGTGCTCATGGACGATCGTGAGGGACGCTGGTGATCAGATCATTCCGTTGATTTACCGAACGGACTATAGCGATGGGGCTACCGCAGGTCAAGCAAGCGGGTGTATGGGTCGGAGGGCTCATAGGCAGCGCAGGACGAGCCTTCGGAGTCGGCCGTTTCTTGACAAAAAAATTGGGCGGAGACTATAGTCCATTTTGAAACGACCGGATTCCGACATCGCCCGTGGACGACGCGAGGTAAGCAATGAATACAGCACAAATTGAGCCGACCGCCGCCTTGGCGGAGTTGCGCGAATCCAAGCCTGATCGGGTCACGATTGTTCTGCTGAGCGGCGATATGGACAAAGCGATGGCGGCGTTCATCATCGCCACCGGTGCCGCCGCCATGGGCATGCAGGTGACGATGTTCTTCACATTCTGGGGCTTGAATACGATTCGCCGAAAGGGTGCGACGAGTTCGGCGAGCGACTGGCTCCGGCGCATGTTCGGACTGCTGAACAAGGGCGGCGCGGACGGATTGCCCTTGTCCCGTTTCCATTTCTGGGGCCTGGGAACGAAGATGATGCAGAAGGTGATGAAGCAAAATCGGATGCCTGGGGTGCCGGAGTTGATGGAGACCGCCATGGATTTGGGCGTCCGCTTCATCGCCTGTACGACCACGATGGGGCTCATGGGCATTACGAAGGATACCTTGATCGAAGGGATCGATCAGTTCGCCGGGGTCACGACCTACCTGGCGGAAGCCAAACAGGGAAGCGTCAACCTGTTCATTTAACCGATCGACGGCGATCGTAGAGGGGTAGAGGAACGGGAAGCATGCAGGCCGATGTAAAACTGGATACGCTCGGGTATTTCTGTCCGATGCCGATCATTCTGACCTCGAAGAAAATCAAAGAACTCGCGATGGGGCAGGTGTTGGAGGTTCTGTCGGACGACGAAGGGATCAAGAAGGATATGCCGGCCTGGTGCCAGACCACCGGACACGAAATGGTGGCCATGGAAGAGGAGCAGAGCGCATCCAAACGGATTTACAAAGCCTTTGTCAAAAAAACGAAGTAGAGGCGAGCACACCCCCGCAGGGCGGGGTGGACGGGGAGAGCAAGCCGGCGGGCAGCGGGAGCGAGCCCCCGGCTTTTTTGTTTCGCAGCATCGAAGCCGGCCGGGCCGTGTTGCCGAGCGGATGGCGGGGTAGACCAGGGAGCAGGGGTGAATCAGGTCGTCGAGTGTGTGCCCAATTTCAGTGAGGGGCGGAACGAGGAGACGCTGCGGCTATTGGCCGCGGCGGTGCGTTCGGTGGCCGGCGTGGCATTGTTGGACCAGACCAGGGATGCCGACCACAATCGCTCCGTGCTGACGTTCGCCGGCCGCCCCTATGCGGTGGCGGAGGCGGCGTTTCAAGTGGCTCGTGTGGCGTCGGAGTTGATCGACTTGCGTGGCCATCAGGGCGAACATCCCCGGGTCGGCGCGGTCGACGTCATTCCCTTCATCCCAATCCGCGGCGTCAGCATGCAGGATTGTGTCCAGTTGGCGCAAATGGTCGCCCAGCGAATCGGGAACGAGCTGAAGATTCCCGTGTTCCTCTACGAGCAGGCGGCCTCGCGTCCGGAGCGGACCAACCTGGAGTGGATCCGCAAGGGCGGCTTACCGGGATTGACGGATCGGATGGAGGGTGACCCGGTCTGGATGCCGGATTTCGGTCCCAAACGTCCGCACGAGACGGCAGGGGTAACCGTGGTCGGGGCTCGGCCTCCGCTCATTGCATTCAACGTCAACCTCCGCTCGCACGATCTCGCGGCAGCCAAGGCGATTGCCAAGGCCGTCCGCCAATCCGGAGGCGGGTTGAACAGTGTCAAAGCGATCGGCGTTAATCTCGAGAGTCGAGGCCTGGTGCAGGTCTCGATGAACCTGACGAACTATGAGGAGACGCCCATTCATGCCGCGTTGGCTGCCGTACAGCGGGAGGCCGAATTGCGGGGCATCGAGATAGCGGGAACAGAGTTCGTCGGATTGGTTCCTCAACAAGCCTTATTGGACGTGGTGCAGCAAGCGCTCCAAGCCGAGCGATTTGACGGCGGGCAGATCTTGGAGGCCCGTCTCGATGCCAACGAGTCCCGCGAGGCGGTAGGGAGGTTGACGGCTCCGCCACCGGCTCCGGCTCAGCCGAAAGAGAAGTCCCATGCGGCCAAGTCGTCCATCTCCGAGAGTACGGCAGCGGAGGGACAGACCTTGACCGGTGGGAGTGTCGGGGCCCTGTCCGCAGCCTTTGCCGCCGCTCTTGGCGTCATGGTCGCCAAACTTGCGAGGGCCCGTTCGGTTGAAAATCGATTGACTGAAATCCGGACCAGATTGCATGAGCTGGTTCAGGCTGATCGAGATGCCTACGCCACGGTGTTGCAGGCGGTTCGACTTCCGGCGAACGATCCCGGTCGCGATGTGCAGCGAGCGTCGAGTCTCCTCGGCGCCACGGCGGTGCCGCTGGAAATCGTAAAACTTTCCTGTGAGCTGATTCCGCTCTTGCGGGGGTTGTTGGAGCGAGCGAATCGCGAACTCCATCCGGACCTGAGGATGGGGATCGCATTGGCGGATGCAGTCATCGATGGCTGTCTTGCGATGGTGCAGGAAAACATGAAAGATCAACCAAATCAGAGGCTTATCGGGTCTATTCGAGGCCGATTGGCGGCGGCGGAACAAAAACTTGTAGATGAAAAAGCGCTGTGCTACACTCCCGCGTCTGACCAGTGGTCAAAAAGAATCCTGGATATTCTGAAACTTCGGTGAAGGGGAGTCGAAGGTAGCTGACGATGGAAATTAAGGTCTTCAATAACAACGTCGAGAAAGCGCTCAAGGTCGCCAAGAAAAAGTTGGCGGGTGAAGGGCTGTTCCGCGAACTCAAGCGACGCCGGTACTACGAAAAGCCCAGCGTTCGTCGGAAAGCCAAGGAGCGGGAAGCTCAGCGTCGTCGGCAAAAGTGGTTGGCGAAGCGCCGGTCGGACTAGTCTCGCCACTTTTCTCTTCCGTCATACATCGCGTCCGTTTCCCCACACCCTCCTGCCTGCAGGTTCATGGAACCGCGCCAGATTCATCCTGCGCTTCGCATCGTCACCCGCGAGATCGCACGGTGGCAGGAGCCGGTCGTCGGGGTCGTCGCAAGGCGATCGGATCGCGATCCCTTCCTGGTGTTGATCTCCTGCCTGCTCAGTCTGCGGACGAAAGACAAGACGACCGCCGAAGCCAGTGATCGGTTGTTCGCGCTCGCGTCGACTCCCGCCACGATGCAGCGTTTGCCTCTTCGCACGATCGAGAAGGCCATCTATCCCGTCGGGTTCTACCGCACCAAAGCGAAACAGATTCAGGGGATCTGCATCCAACTGCTCGAGGAGTTCGGCGGGTCGGTTCCAGATACGATCGAGCAACTCGTGACGCTCCCCGGCGTTGGTCGAAAAACCGCGAATTTGGTCGTGACGGTGGGTTACCAAAAGCCCGGTATCTGTGTGGATATCCACGTGCACCGGATTTGCAACCGCTGGGGCTATGTGAAGACGAAGACGCCGGAGGAAACCGAGCGGGCCTTGCGGACCAAATTGCCCCACCGGTATTGGATCACCTTCAACGACCTGCTCGTCCCCTACGGGCAGAACCTCTGCCAGCCCGTATCCCCCTTTTGCAGCCGCTGCCACATCGCGAAGTATTGCGATCGGATCGGCGTCACCCGAAGCCGATAGCCCAGGGAATTTCCTAGCTCAAGGAGCATGGCGCTGCGGGTATACCAAGCTATCTCGGTAGAGATAGGAGGTGTACGATGCCGGATATCAATGCCCCCTACAACGCCCGTACTCGCAGCGACGAAATCAAGGCTCAGATCGATAAACTCGAAGCCCTCGAACATCGGACCACGGCCGATCCATCCCTCGACAGGTTCGATGTGGAAACCCAAGACCTGCTAGGACGTCTTGACGGCCCGGGGCATCAATATGTGGAAAGTTATCAGTACGCCATGCTCGGTGAGGCGGAAGCGATGGTGAATCTGCCTGAATCCGCACAGGAACCGCTCACACGGGACCTGGCTAAGACGGGAGCGCAACAACGCCGGCAGGTACTCGAAAGTGTGTTGTCTGAACTGGAAGGTTTGGAATCGATCGAATCAGACGTGCTGGAAGGAGAAGATCGGGAAGACCCTCCCGGGATGAGCTAGCTGGCTCAGATGAACAGCTTCGTTTCCGCTTGCGCGGTGAGATTCAAGATCGCGGGAAGACCGAGGACTTCATCGACGTTTCGTTCGACGGCCCCCGCTTCGACTCCCATATATTCCAAGCCCGCGCTGCAGGCGATGAGGCGGAACCGCCCCACCAGGCGCGCTTCGTGAAACATCTCGCTGATCTTGGGGACCTTCTTGTCCCTCAACAGGCGGGCGACCTGCTCGGCTGAGGCTGCGTATTCCGGGGGGAAGTCCAACTCATCGATCTTTCCCTCGGCCAGTTTCTTGATCGTCCAGAACAACAACACCACGATCACATCCTTGCCCATGGCGGCGGCGGTCAGGCCGAGGGTCGCGACCTGGTGCAGTTTATCGTAGGTGGCGTTGTGGGCAAAGATGACGAATTTGGGTTGGTCCCGCATGGCGGTCGGCTACTTGGATTGTTGCCGCGTTTTCACGCTGTTCACAAAATCGATGATCGCGGCATCGACTTCCGCGGGGCTCATGGACCGGTCGTGGGTTTCGCTTTCATCCACGAGGTACCGCTCGCCGTCCTTCTCCTGCCGGACGACCACTGAATTCTCCGGTGTCACCTCGACGCGCATGAACCATTCCTTGTTTCCCTTGGTGATAACCACTTCCTTGCCCAGCCCGATCTTGGTGACATCGATCTGCAGACCGGCTTCGGTGGTGGAGGTTGTGGGGTCGGCGCCCATGGCTCGATCGGAGGGCTGGAGCATATTCAGCAAGGCTACTCCGAGCACCAGGGCCCGAAGGGTCACGCGCGTCGCCGTCGCGGGAGAGGCATATGCGGAACAAACCGGCATGGCCACGAATTATAGCCCGAGGTCGCGTGGCACGTAAACCGCCGGGCGCCAAACCCTTTTCGCCGCTCGGACCCCCATGCTAGGATGCGCCGGTTATGAACGACCTGCTGGCCCAGATTACGGCCTATGTGCCCGGACAATTGCTGATCTGGCTCGCCGTCTCGTCGGTTTTCATGTTCGTCGGTACGCTGATCGCGATTCCCATCATCCTGATGCGGCTGCCTGCGGACTATTTCGACATTCGTAAGCCGCGCCCCTGGATGGAGAACCATCACCCCATGCTCCGGCTGATCGGGCACGTGGTCAAGAACGTGGTCGGAGCCGTTTTTCTGTTCGCCGGATTCCTGATGCTCTTCCTGCCCGGGCAGGGCGTTCTGACTATGTTGATCGGCCTGTCGTTGATCGAGTTTCCCGGGAAGAGAAAACTCGAGGCGAAGATTGTGGGGCAATCCACCGTGTTGAGCACGATCAACGCGATGCGGCAGAAATTCGACAAGCCTCCACTGATCATCGCTCCCAATCCGTAGTAGTCGGCCGTCAGCTCTCAGCTTGGAGCGTTCGGAGTCCGCAAGCTCGACTGATTCCGCCGTTCACGCTGAAAGATGATTGCTGATAGGTGAGAAGGGCATTCCATGGCTACGCTTTACCTGATCGACGGCAGCGCCTACATTTACCGGGCCTTCTTCGCCCTCCCCCCGCTCTCGAATTCGAAAGGGCTCCAGACCAACGCGGTCTACGGCTTTACGGTAATGCTGCAGAAGATTCTGCGGGAACACCGGCCGGATTTTGTGACGGTGGCCTTCGACGAACGGGGGCCGACCCTTCGGCATGAGGAATTCAAGGAATACAAAGCACACCGGCCGCCCATGCCCGACGGCATGAGCGCCCAGATTCCATTGATCCATCGCGTGGTCGAGGCCATGGCGGTGCCGATCGTCAAACATGCCGGTTATGAGGCGGACGACCTGATCGGGACGCTGGCGCGGAAGGCCGAAGCGGCCGGGGTCGACGTCGTCATCGTGACCAGCGACAAGGACATGTTCCAGTTGCTGACACCGCGCACCCGTATCTACGATCCCGTCAAGGATAAATGGTTCACCGAGGCCGATTCGCTCGCCCGTTTCGGCGTGGAGCCGTCGCGCGTGGTCGAGGTCATGGGCCTGATGGGGGATACCAGCGACAACATTCCTGGCGTGAAGGGGATCGGCGAAAAGACCGCCGTGAAGCTCATCACCCAGTTCGGCACGATCGACGGGTTGCTCGCCCGCATCGGCGAGGTGGCACCAGCGCGGACCAAGCAACTACTGATCGACCAGGGAGAGCAGGCGCGGATGAGCAAGCGGTTGGCGACGATCCAACTCGATTGTCCGGTGGAGTTTGCACCGGAGGAGCTCAAAGCAACCACGCCTGATGCCGAAGCGCTGCTCGCGTTGTTCCGTGAATTGGAATTCACGACGCTGGCCAAGTCGCTTCAGTCGTCTCGACCCGCTACGGAGCAGGAGGCGGTCATCGTGCGCCGGATCGACGACGCGACGGCAGCGAAGCAATTCACCGATCGCCTGCCGGCCGGCACCGTGGTCGGCGTCCAGGGGATGTTGACCGGCGAACCGGCCGTGCGCGCGCAGTTTCAAGGGCTGGCCCTGTCCGGTGCGTCAGATGGAGCCATTTTCGTTCAGGGTGAGCCGGCCGGCTGGCCGGACCCGATTAAGGACGTGCTGCGCGGCGATCGGCAGCGGAAGGCCGCCCACGATTTCAAGCCGCTGATGCTGGCTTGCCTACGGCAGGGCCTCACGCCGGGCCATCAGTGGTTCGACACGATGATTGCGGACTATCTGTTGAACCCGAACCGGCGGGACCATACGCTCGAGGTGGTGGCGCTCGAGACGAGCGGAAGGCGGCTGGGCGCAAACCAGACGGAGCGACCGGCGCAAGCTCCGCAGTCGCTGTTCGATATCGACGAGCGACTGATGCATCGGGCCGGCGAATCCGCGCTGGCCGTGGCCGAAGCCGTGCCGGCCCTCACGGAACGGCTCAGCGAGCAAGGCAGTCTTTTGCTTTTCGAGCAGGTGGAAATGCCGCTGGTGTCGGTGCTGGCCGAGATCGAACGGAACGGGTTCCTGCTCGACGTCGAGGGCCTGAAGGGGTTGAGCAAGGAATTGGACCGCGAACTGACCGGGATCATGGGGACCATCTACAACTTGGCCGGCGGGGAGTTCAACATCGGATCACCGAAACAGTTGGCGACGGTGTTGTTCGAGAAGTTGGGCCTCAAGCCGCTGCGGAAGACCAAGACCGGCTATTCCACCGACGAAGACACGCTCACCCAACTGGCTTCCCAGCATGACCTGCCGGCGCAAATCCTCAACTATCGGACGCTGACGAAGCTGAAGTCCACGTATGTCGACGCATTGCCGCTGCTGGTCAACCCCGACACGGGCCGGCTGCATACGTCGTTGAACCAAACCGTCGCGGCGACCGGGCGGCTTTCCTCCACCGATCCCAATCTACAGAACATTCCGGTGAAGGGGGAGTATGGACTGCGCATCAGGGAAGCCTTCATCGCCCCGAAGGGGCACACGTTGCTCTGCGCCGACTACAGTCAAATCGAACCGCGCATCTTGGCGCATCTCTCGCAGGACCCTCGGCTCTTGCAAATCTTCGAGCAGGGCGAAGACATTCACACGGCGACGGCCGTGGAGATCTTCCGGCTCTCTCGCGACCAGATCACGCGGGAGATGCGCCGGGCGGCCAAAGGCGTGGTGTTCGGCATCGTGTACGGTATCAGCCCCTTTGGGTTGGCCGGCAACATCGGCGTCTCCCAGGCGGAAGCCAAGAAATACATCGAGACCTATTTCGAGCGGTATCCCGGCGTGCGCGCTCTGATGGATAGGAACATCGCCGACGGCAAGTCCAAAGGTTACACGACGACGATCCTGGGTCGACGGCGGCCGATTCCCGAACTGCAGAGTGGCGATGTGACACAGCGCGGATTCGGCGAACGTATGGCGGTCAACAGCCCGATCCAAGGATCGGCGGCCGACCTGATCAAGGTGGCGATGATCAACGTCCATCGGCGCCTGAAGGCCGAACTTCCCACCACCAAGATGATTCTCCAGGTGCACGACGAATTGATTTTTGAAACGCCGGAGAGTGAACTGGAGCAGGCTACACAGCTCGTGAAGCAAGAGATGGAATCGACCGGTACCCAGTTGGGGATCTCCGTTCCGCTGAAAGTGGATGTGGGGGTGGGGCGTAATTGGCGAGTCGCGCATCCTTAGGCGGGCGCAGCAAAAGCTTTCTCACTGCGTTCTCGGGTGCCTCAGGCTTCTCGACGTACTGTAAGGCGTACGCCTCGAAGGCTTCGCACCCTGCGGCCTTGTGAGAGACCTTTTTCCGCGTCCGCTTGAAAAAGCGATCGACCAAATGGACGACCGCTTGATCCTCAAGGGGGATGGCAGATTTGGGGCTGACGCAGGCTCTTCGGCGTACCATGACTGGTACGCACAGGTGGCGTAATACGAACGACGCCTCACGAGATACGCATGTCGCCGCGCAAGCGTGAATTGACGATCACCGAGCCGGAGTTTCAGGATCTGGTGCGGCAAGCGCTGGACGGGCTTCCGGATGAATATGCCACGCTGATCGCCGATGTCGCGGTGGTCGTAGAAGAAGAACCCACACCGGAGGTCCTTGCCGACCTCGATATCGACGAGGACGACGATCTCCTCGGCCTCTATCAGGGGCAGTCCATCGATAAGGACTCGTTCTTCGGCACCGGTGGCAACCTCCCAGCCAGAATTTCCATTTATCGAGGACCGATTCTCAGGCTGTGCCGAACCAGGCGCGAAGTGGTGCAGGAAGTGCGCGATACGGTCGTGCATGAGATCGGGCACCATTTCGGACTCACCGACGACGACATGCCGTACTAGCAGGAGCATGGTAGCCCTCGCTAAGTTCTCGGATCTCATATGACTTCACGGCTGGTAGTGGTTCAGGGGTAGGCCTGAGCGATGATTTCCGCAAAGACTGCCCGACAGGCTGCTGAAGCAGCCTTTATCAACGCCAACGACTTGTGTAGTGAGGCACAGCTCCTGGCAGAACACGCACATACTGCCAGGGCTGCGGCTTTAGCCGTGATCGGTCTGGAAGAATTTGCCAAGGGAGTGGCCTATACCCTGGCTGCGATTTACCCGAAACAGGGCAATGAAATACGGGAAGGGCTTCGTGATCATGTTGTGAAGCATTGGATTGCGGAGACGTATGAAGGGGTAGAAACTGAAGTTGAAGGGTGGGTCGATGGGATTTCTTGGGAAATGGGTGTTCCGCCACAAATAGAAGAAGTACTTCTGGTAAGTTTTAGAAGACGTGCGACGAGTGAAATCGTTCCCGCCAAAAGTTTGGCCCGTGATGCTGCAAAGAAGGATCAGAAATTCCTCAATGACCCGGAAATACACGTCGAAAAGAGGGAGCGAATATCGACCACATTTGTAAAGGATGCCGCACTGTATGTGGATATTGCGGGCGAAGAGTTGCTCCTGCCGAACAGGGTAAGTCAATATGCGAACCAGGAGGTTCAGAGACTTACATGGAGCTTGCGCCGTACCGGTCCGTTACGAGAGATACTTGCTAATGACAAAAAGTGGGGCGTTTTCGCTGAAGGGGTGCGGCAGTCTGCCGGAACACACATCCGTATTGAAGAAAAGGTCATGAGCCCCAAGAAAAAGGCTTCCGAGGCAATCAAGCAGTTGCCAAGAGCGGCGACATGGAACGATATCCTGTCGGCGATTACTCGCGCAAAGGAGGCTGCTGCAGATAACAAATCAGATCAGAATGACGGGCTGACTTCATTGAGTGACATTTCCTAATGCTGCGGTCTGCATCCTTTGGATCACAAAGTAGGGCTTTCCATCTCTTGCTTGAGCAGTTGCGTGCCTGCCCGTTTCCAACGCTCTCCAGAGTTCCTTGATACTCAAAGGTCTATAGTCTACAGCGCATTCTTCGTTGCTGTAATCAGGGCTGGCGGCGAAGGTGTCACGAACGTGGCGTGGGGCGAGGATCGTTGTAAACTGTTGCAACTCGACTTGCCTTACATCGTCCTTGAATTCGCGTATGGTCAGTTTCCCTTTCGAAAGCAATCTGATCTGGTTGGCGACCGAGGGGCGCAGCCCCACAGCGGCAATGTTGTCGGGCAAGGGCGACAGTTGGAGCAGCCGACGGGTGATATCGTCAGCCGGTGAGGTGATGACGACCGGCTTGAGGAATTGTTCCAGCGCAGCGAAACTTCCCATGATCGCGAAGCTGAGTGCGAGCAAGGCCGGAAGCGTTCGACGGTGGAAAGTGAGGACGTAGAGGACAGAGAGCACCGCGACAAGCATGAGCCCCCCGATGACGATGCGCGGGTCGATCCTTGCGCCTGCCAAGGCCAGCAGCCCTCCGACGCCGAGTCCCCCCACCAACAGCCACTGCACGAGGCGGGAGGCTCGGGCGGCGGCAGCCTCTTTCCTTGTGAGGTGCATCAGCAGATCCGCCAGCAGCAGCGCCAGGAGCGGATAGGTCGGAAGGAGATAGCGGGCGCGCATGAGGTTGCCGAGCGAGAACGCCAGGATGTTGAGTCCCAGCCAGCCGAGCACGAACCAAATCAGACGCCGGTGTTGGGCGAAATACGAACGGACAAGGTCGAATTGCGTGGCGGCCACGGCTGCCAGCACCAGCATCCAGGGGGCGAAGAATCGCAGCGGGGTCAGGCTGTAGAGCAGCAGGTTCGTGAGAATGAAGGTCTGGGCCCCCTCCAGGCGTTCGCCGATTTGGTCTTCGAACATCGTCGAAACCGCTTCCGGCCCACGCAGCACCAGCATGCCGAGAAACCAAGAGCACGCGATGCCGGCACCGGCCAGCATCCAGCCACGGTGAACTAACCCGCTGGAGTTGGTGCCGGGGGTCTGCACGAAGCGGCCCACGCCCCATACGAAGAGCAGCAGCAGCAACGGGAGGAGTCCCTTCGTGGCGATGCCCAGGCCGGTCCCGAGATACAACAGCGCATACCAGCGGGATTCCCTGCGGCCGTTCAAGAGCAGTTCCACTGCGCCCCACAGGCTCAAGGTGATGAACAGGCATTGCAACATATCCGGCGTCGATTTCGTGGCCGATTCCATGAACTGAATGTTGGAGGCGAGGATGGCCGCGGCCAGGAGGCCTACGGCCTGGTCATGGGTGGCGGAGTGCGCGAGCCGGTAGGTCACCCACAGGGTACAGGCGCCGGCGAGCAGAAACGGCAAGCGGGAGGCGAAGAGACTAATGCCGAGCGAGAGGTAGCTGGCGACCAGAACCCAATAGGTCAGGATCGGTTTGCGGAACCGGGCCGCGCCATCCGCGTATTTCGGGGTAAGGTAGTCACCGGTGCGGACCATTTCGATGGCGGCATTCGTATACCATCCTTCGTCGAAATGGTAACGGGACAGGAGCGGCAGCGAGCCGATGAGCGCCAGAATGAAACAGAGGAGGATGACGGCGACGGATCGATGGCAGGCGGCAGCTGGCGTTGAGGGCATGGAGGAGGTCGATTCCACCGGCATCGTGGGCAACACGCGGGAAGAGTGGCACAGCGGGAAGGTGCGAGGCAAGCGCCAGGCGAGGGCTGGGTCAGGCGTAGAGGCGGGTCACGGTTTCATTCAAGGTGAACAGCATCCGATCGACTCTGGTATAGACGGCGTGGCCGTAGTAATGGTCGCGGACGTTGGTGGAGCCGGTGCAGTCCTTATAATCGACCAGCAGGCAGTTCCCTTCGCTGGGAAATCGGCAGGCGCGGCGCGCGCATTCCACCCACCGTTCGAACCCGTCGTAGGGTTCGACCAGCTCCCACACCGCTTTGTTCGCCGCCTTTGCCGCTTCCGAGGGGGGAACGGCATCGGTGCCGGCGACCGCCAACTCCTGCACGTAGTCGCCGCCCCATGCGAGCGGCATCTCCATCGTGACCTGTGGGAGCTCCATCTTGGATAACCACGTTTTGCCGTCGGTCCGTAGATTGCGGTGGTTCACGATGTGCAGCAGCTTGCCCACACCAGACGGGTCCCAGCCGTAGCGGACCGGAGTTCCCAGAGTGACGACATCCAAGGCGACCCTGTTCATCAAGGTTCCGGCAGCCAGCAAGGGTTCGATCCGTTGGATATGCTGCGTGTCGGGTCCAGGCCGTGCAGCCGATAGCAGCTCGAGCATCCGCTTACGCCCCGTGATGGGCGAGGGGCAGAGTAGATTCGACGCCAGCGCGACGACGAGGCCTGCCTGTCCATGTGCGAAGACCAGCAGCCGGTCGCCGGCGGCCCAGTGTTGTTCCGTCACGATCGTGTGGAGTCGATTCAGCAGGCGGCAGGCCGCCAGTGCGCGGCCGAGATGATGATGCTCGCAGGACCAGAGCTCGCGCAGGCACAGAATGGGCCGTTCGGTTTTCTGGTTCAGGGCCTTGCGGCATTGCTCGACGTAGGCGGACGTAAAATTGCCGGCGTCCCCGAGTTGCTCGTCGAGTAATTTTTTCGTGGCATCATCGTCGGGTAACGGCGGGGTGAGCCCGCCGGGCAACGGCGTAATGCCGTTGTCTCCTTCGCGCATCAACGAGAGCAACGCATCGAGCCCGGAAATGCCGCGTGAGTAACCTCGCTTGAGCCCGCCGACCTCATCCAGCCGTCCCATCCCAAAGACGTCGGTCCCGGGGATCGATCCATGGAGGAAGAGAATGCCGCGCACCCCGGCTTGGCCGAGCTGTTGGCCCAGTTTCCCCATGGTCTCATGCCAGGATGGGGAATCGGGCGTGGCGGTTGCGGCAAATTCGGCCGTAGCCAGTCGCTCGCCCGGGCTTTTCCGGGACAGCTCGTCATGCTGGAAATTGTTTTCGATCGGCATGGGGCACTGTCATACCCGAAAGCGAGCGCAGAGTTCAACGGGAAGTGAGGAGGGAACGGTGGGTCAACGAGCGGCGGCGTCCGCTTGGGGCAAGCGGGTCCTTGGCATCACCGCGGTGGCGGAACAGGTTTTGGCTTCCTCGTCGACGCGACGGTCGACGATGGTCACGCCCTGGAGATATTCCTGCACGATTTCCTCGCGAACGACTTCGATGTCTTGCTCCGGCTCCCGCCCGGTCCGCTCGCGGACCCGGTCGGTGGCATGTTCCTTCACGAGCACGCGAATCTGTTTGGCCAGGTCGCTTCGCGCAGCCAACTCGGAGACTCGTTGGCAGATCAATTTGCCTTTCGACAGGTCGCCCTGCCCGTGCCCGACCAGCTGCTGCTCGTTAGACTCGGTCGCCGGCGCCGCAGTCCGTCCCTCGGTGTGCGGGAATGACGGCGGGCTTCCCTGCTCCCACAGGCCGAGTTGCTGAAATGTCTGTTCAGCATGGTCCCGCACCGTTTGGCTCGAGGTGTCCGCCGCAGGCGCCGGGTTTGCGAAGAGCGAACAGGTGAGCAGGCATGCCATCGATACGCAGGCCCGTCCAATAGACTCCATCATTTGACTCCCGTGCTCTGTCCTTGGCTGGGGACGCTGGGTGGTGCCGCGGCCGGAGCCTGTGCGGGAGGGCGGTGACCTTGATGCGGCATCGGCGAATGAAATTGTTGTCCGCCGGGCGGCAGTGGCTGCCCGGTTGCGGAGTTGCCGGGATGACCTGGTTGTATCGTATGCAACGTTGCCGGCTGATTGAGGCGTCCGGCGGGTCCCGGTGTCTGTTGGTACATCCGGTCCAACAACCCGCCTGGCCTTTGTTGCGCGGTTCCCGATTGGGCCGGCACCTGGATGATCGTCACGGAGCTACCGGCTGTCGGGGGTTGCCCCGTTGGATTGGGCAGCAGGGGGTTTAATTGGTAGACACTCGACAGTTGACGTGAATTCCCCTGCGCGTGATCTGATGGCTCTGTGCCCGGTTGAGACGCTGTTCCGGGCACGGTCACGATATTCGATGGCACTGGCGGGCGCGGCGGCTGTGGCGGCGCGGGTGGCGTCTTGGTGGAGATGACCTCTTGCGCGAACGCTACGCGGGAATTACTCGGATTCAAATGGGCGGCGACCGCCAGCATAGCCTGGACTTGTGCCAGGCCGGTTGCAGGCGAAGGTGTCATGAGCGGAATCAGCAGGGCCCAATCCGTCCAGGCTTGCGCTACCATCGCGTCGGATTGCGTCCGGTTCAACAGGTCCTCGCGCTGTCGACTGAGCGTCCGCGCCTGCTCGATCGATGTGGCGGCTGCCAATGCCCGGTTCGCTTGATCCAGGTCCTGGTGGAGTTGCTCGAGTTCCTGATGGAGAGCGAGGAGCTCCTGCCGCGCGTCTTCGTTTTGCCGGAGCGTGGCGATCGCTCGCTGAACCTCCTCCGTATCGACCTGTGCGGTCAGGATGACCTTGATGACCACGACGTCTCCCTCCAGCAGCATCTTGGTCTGCTGGTCCAACACCAGGACCAGACCGGCAGTGTAGCTGCGGAGTTCGTCTTGCGTCACGTCCAGGTTTTTCACGACCGTGACGCTTTCCAAATAGGTCGCCACCTGCTCGAGCGCCTGCCGTTTTGCCCGTTCGGCCGCAAGACGAGTTCCCTCGTCTTTGGTTTCACGATCCGACAGACGATGGAGGCCTTCGCCGGTGACGACGCGCGTCTCCGCATGGAGCCGTTCGGGAACATCGCACAGGAAACTTGCGAGTGTCAGACAGGAGGACAGGACGAGGAGGGAGCGACGGTGCAGCCCGATTCGGGGTGCGCGTGGTACGCCCTTGTTCCAGGTTCCGGCGGGCATCGCTTCACCACCAATGACCGGGGGATCGGGGTTCGAATCAATGTGTTCAGCATAGCATCGAAGGGCCACAAACGCCAGGATTGACGCGGCTCCATCCGTATACCGCCATACCTTGCCTTCGCGGAAAACAGCGTGTTAAGGTACCTATCCCCTTGTGAAAGAAAGGAAAGCATTGTGACATCCTCCAAGCGCTTCCCACATCCATATAGGGTTCCCGTTGCTCTTTGTCTGCTCGGTGCTTTGTTGTGGCCCGTCACATTCGGCCCCTCCTCGGCATGGTCCGCCAAGGGATCCGGCGAAGCTCCGGTAACCATGCCCGGGATCGATACGGAGCATGTGATTTTGTTTGTCTTGGAAGGGGTGAATCAGGATGCCCTGAAGAGCGGGTCGATGCCGGCGTTGTCGTCGCTGGCCAAGAATGGTGCGACCACTTGGTCGGCCACTGCGGTGGCGCCGGCTCGTCGTTTGCCGACAATGGCGTCGCTGGTGACCGGGATGCCGGTCGACAAGCACGGCATCAACTGGAACTTTTTCGAGTTCAGCCGCGGCTATCCACGGCATCCTACGATGTTCGACTACCTCGACTTGAGCGGCGGGCGCGACAGTGCGATCTTCCTGATGGATGAATCGCTGTATCAGTTAGCCAAACCCGAACCCTATACGGACTATCAGATGTGCGGTCCGTTGCGGCCGGAATGCACGCCCGACCGGTTGGTCAGCTATATCAAGGACTACTTCCGGAAGGCGACCAGCGGATCCGGCCATGGGCACGCGATTTTGTCGCTCCCGCATCTGCTCGTCGTGCACTTGCCTCAGCCCGGACGGGTGGGAGAGGCGCAGGGATGGAAATCCCCCGCCTACAAAGAGTCGTTGAAGACGGTCGACAAGGCTATGGGCGCCGTGTTGGACCTCTATCGGCAGCTTGGGCTGCTCAACCGGACCACGATTTTCGCCACATCGCTCAGTGCGGTCGGTGAGTCGCAGTTCTCCGCCGGCGACGGGGCGGGCGCTCCCTCTTCGGCATTGCCGGTTGTGCCTTGGATCGCGTCCGGTGTCGGGATCAAGAGCGGCTATGCAATTCATCAGCCGGTCTCGATCATGGACACCGGTGCAACCGTGATGCGCGCCCTCGGGTTGGAGACGCACACGGAATGGGACAGCCATGCGGTCGAAGAAATCTTCAAGACCGCATCCACCGCTTCCGCTTCACCCAAGCAACAGTAAGGTGTTTCATATGCGATCTGCCTATCACGCGTCGTTCGCACGGCATTCGATATTCGGATCGATGGTCCTGCTTGCCCTTTCTTTGGCTGGAACGACCGCGTCCCTCATGGCCGCCGGTCCTCCACCGGCCTATACGAAGGAGCATGCCATAACCATCGATGCAACGGCTTTGGTACCGCAAGGGTGGTGGGGTGTGCCCGGCGTGACTCCACCTTTGTGGGTGTTGGACCCTGAAACGTCGGATGCCTACCGGACGACTGAAAAGAAAGAATTGCTGCTCAAGCCGGGCCAGTACAAGTTCGTGAGTTTCACGTTTGATTTTCCGTTCTCGGTCAGCCTGGAAGGCAAGCTCGAATATTCAGTCGCCCTCGATCAATGCGTCGGCGGTCGCGGTACCCAAACCCTGCTGGTGCGCTGCAAGCGCACGTATCCGCACGGCGGCCAGCGGGATCCTTATTACGGGCAACAGTGAGGCTCAACATGGCACCTGCAGTGGACGATCTTCTCGATGCGCTCGAAGATGTGGATGATGCGACCCGCGAAGAGGCGGCGAAGGCCTTGGCGGAATTGGGCGATCCCAAGACGCTCGAGCCGCTCCTCAGTGCGTGTGGGGACGACTTTTGGTCGGTCCGGGCGTCGGCCGGGTGGGGAGTAGCCAAGATCGGCGGGGCCAAGGCAATCGAAGCGCTCGTGACTCTGTTCAACGATCCGATCATGGAAGTCCGCAATGAGGCGGTGGCGGCCGCGGCCAAGATGGGCGTGGTCGTGCTCGACCGATTGTTGGTCGCCATGAAAGACGAGCGCTGGCGTGTGCGCGAACATGCCGCCAAAGTGTGCGGCGATCTCCGCGATCCGCGCGCCGTTGACGGATTGATCTTTGCCTGTCGTGATCGGGACGGTGCCGTGAAGAGCGCCGCCGCGGAGGCGCTGGGAAAGATCGGAGATCCGAAGGCGGTGGTGGCACTGGTGAAGCTGTTTCGGGATTCCTCGAAGATCGTCCGGGAAACCGCCGGCATCGCGCTGGTCGCGATCGGTCAGCCCTCGGTCGATCAATTGCTCGAAGCCTTGAAGGATAAGGATTTCGTCGTGCGCTGCCATGCGGCCCGGGCGCTCGGCGGCATGACCACCGACTACCAAATCGGTCGGAGCTGGGTCCGCGAACCCCGTGTCGTGGATGCCTTGATCGAGGTGCTCAAAGATCCCGATCGGGCTGTGCGTGAGGATGCGACGATTGCCTTGGGCATGATCGGAGATGCGCGTGCCGTTGAGGCGCTCATGGAAGCGATGAAGGACGGCGCGGTCAAGCGTCATGCCATCGCTTCCCTCGGCATGATCGGCGATCCGCGAGCCCTGCCGGCGGTGTTGAATGCGCTGAAGGGGAAGGGGATCAAGCAAGCCGGAACGCCGACCCCCGGCTGTATCGTCAGCGAAGACGCCTTCATCAAGGAAGCCGCGGCGACGGCGCTCGGCCATTTCCGCGACCCGCGCGTCATTCCCGACCTGATCATGCTGCTCAAAGATGGGGTCCTGAGGGAGAAAGCTGCCGCGGCGCTCGTGCTGATCGGCGATTCCGCAATCGAGCCGTTGATCTCGTTCCTGTTCGATCCCAAGGCCTCGGAAGTCGAGGCGGAAGGAGAACGGGTATTGTCCTACGCATCCGTGCGGTTGACGGCGAAGGATGCCCTGCGCCAGTTGGTGTTGGAGACGCTCGACCAACTAGGTTGGACGCCGCCGGAGGAAGACGTAGTTGTGGATTCGAGCCAAGCGGACAATCTTCGAGTGGATCGACCCCTTGGGGATCTCGGTCGATTCGGACCGAGCGGAGATCTGGCCAAGAGCTCGCCGCGGTAAGCGCCTCGAGGCACACTATCTTCGCGCTGTCTCTTCCGGCGCGGCGGCAAGAGAGGCGTAGTACATATGGCCGATTCCGTGATGGAACAGATTGCGGCCCTCTCTGACGAAGATTGGGCTGTTCGTGAGGACGCCGCTTCAGTACTGGCGACCTTGAAGGATCCGCGTGCTGTGGCGCCCTTGGTCCGGGCCTTACGGGATAGTGATCGTGCAGTGCGGGAGGCGGCGAAGGCAGCCCTCTTCGCGATCGGCGAACCTGCCGTGCCGGCATTGGGCGATTGTCTCGACGATCCGGAACTTCAAGTTCAAGAAGCCGCGTCGGCGGTGCTGGCGGAGATTGCCGACTATCGCGCGTTCGATGCGCTGGTTGCCGCGCTGCGAAGCGGCGATTGGATCGTACGCATGCACGCCGCCAAGGCGCTCGGGCGGATCGGTGCCCCCGCTGCCGTCGCATTCTTGATGCCGCTGCTCCAGGACAAGGTCAAGGCCGTGCGGGAGCAGACCTCGGCTTCGTTGGCCGCCATCGGCGATTCCGCGGTGCCGTCGTTGCTTCAGGCCTTGGAGCATGACGAATGGCTCATCCGCCTCCATGCCGTGGAAGCGCTGGGCAAAATGAAATCCGCGGACGCCGTCGAGCCGTTGCTGCGTGCCTTGTTCAATGACGCGGATTCCGCGATCCGCGAGGACGTGGTGCGGTCCCTTGGGCTAATCGGTGATGCCCGTGCGGTCGATTATTTGTTTGTGGTGTTGAAGGAGCCCGGCCTTCGGCCGATTGCGGTGGAAGCCTTGGGGCTGATCGGCGATCCCCGTGCCGTACCGGTGTTGCGGGCCATCGTCGAGGGGACCCAGCGGGCGGAGTATCGGCGTCCGATTGCCGGCTGCGGTGATGAGTGGACGGAAGACATGGCTACGATGGGACTGGCCGCCCGCGCATTGGGGTTGATTGCCGACGATGCGGCGATTCCCTCGTTGGTCGTGGCTTTGCGGAATACGGTGACCCGTGCGGAGGCAGCCGCCGCCCTGGTGCGGTTCGGGCCGAAGGTCGTGCCGTCGCTGGTCCCGCTGCTCACCCGCGAGCAGGACGAGAATATCCGGTACCACGTCAAGGAAACCCTGACTGCTGTGGGGTGGAGGCCCGGCCGCGTTTGAGAAATGATGATTTCCTGATCCGGTGATCTGGTGAAGTGCCGGGAAGCGGCCCTCGTCTTAGGCTAGAAAGAAATCGGGACATCACTCTTGCGAAATCACTAAGTTTTTCGAAGATGCCCAAAGAAACGATCGAAACGCTCGTATCCGAATTGACCCACGAAGAAGAGTGGCGGCGGATGCGTGCGACCGCAGCCTGTTTGGCTGGCGGGCCGGTGGCGGTGCGGACCCTCGTGAAGGCCTTGGACACCGGCGATGCGGCCCTGCGTGCGGAAGCGGCCTCGATGCTCGCACGGATCAAGGACCCGGCGGCTGGCGTACCGTTGGTGGGGACGTTGAAGGATGTGGACGAGGCGGTGCGAAAGGCCGGATTTGCGGCGCTGGAACAGATGGCCGGCATCCTGGACGGTGAGACTGCGGCGGGCTTGGTTCGCTATCTGTCTGAATCGCCGGACGAGGAGGTGCGGGCCCGCGTCAGGCAACTGCTGGGCGTGATTCCCAATGCCATCGCCCCGCTCTGCGACATGTTGAAGCATTCGGATCCCGCCGTTCAGGAAATGGCCGCATCGATCTTAGAGCACCTGCTCGACCCCCGGTCGGCGGACGGTTTGATCGATGCCATGACCTTTCCCGCAGTGCGCGACATCGCGGTGCGGACCTTGAAGAAGCTGGGCGCGATTCGAGACCGGATCGACGGGGCCTTCAATGCGCTGCGTGATGTCGAAGGAGCGAGCGAGCGGGAAGAGGCCCGGATGGCGGTCGTCATGGATCTGCTCGGCATCGGACGCCCCAGCGTTGAGATCCTGATTGAGTATCTCGAAGACGAGGATTGGGTCGTGCGGGAAGCGGCGGCCGACTTGTTGGGCATGATCGGGGACGTGCGTGCGGTGGAGCCGCTGATGAAGCGGCTGCGGACGGACAAGGATACCGGTGTGAAAGAGTATGCACTCAAATCGCTGGGGCTCATCGGCGATCCGCGGCCGGCGGAACTGTATATCGAAGCCATTCCGATTCGCCCGTTGCGGGTGTTTGCGATGGAGGCCTTGGCCAAGGTGAAAGACGTGGAAGTGCTGCGCCCGCATCACGAGCTATTCAACCGGTTGAGGAGCGACCGGGACGGCCTGGTCGCGTATAGTGCGGGGCTCATTGCCGACAAGTTGGCGGCCCTTGAAGGCATGCAGCCGGTAGGGCAGGAGGGAGCGGACGACCATGAGTGATTCCAATCGCATCGAACAGCTTATTGCCGCGTTGCGGGATGACAATGAAGCCCTTCGCGACCATGCCATGGCCAGCTTGGGCCAGATGGGCGTCGATGCGGTGCCGCAGCTGATCGGGTTGATGGCGGATGAAGACACGGTGATCCGCGAAGCGGCGGCCACGGCCGTCGTCCGGATCGGCCCTATAGCGTTCGATCAACTGTTGGAGGCGTTGGGAGACGATGAGTGGGCGGTGCGTGAGCAGGCGGCCAGTGCCCTCGGGCGCCTACGGGATCCTCGCGCGGTCGAGCCGCTCGTGACGGCGCTTCGCGACAAGGACGGAGCCGTCCGCACCGCGGCGGTGTGGGCGCTGGAACGGATCGGCGATTCCCGGGCGACGCCGGGCTTGATCGAGGCGTTGGGCGACAGTACCGTGCGGGAAGACGTCGCGCGGGTCTTGAAGAAGATCGGCGATACGCGGGCCGTGGACGCCTTGATCGACGGTCTGTTGGGGCCGAATTGGATGGTGCGGCGTCACGCGGCCGAAGCGCTCGGCAAAATCGGCGATGCGCGCAGCGTCGATCCCCTGATCCAATCGCTCCAGGATGAGGACTGGCTGGTGCGGCGTAATGCCGCCGAGTCACTCGCGCGGCTGGGCGCGAAGCAGGCGATCGAACCGCTGCTTCCCTTGCTGGAAGATGAAAATACCATGGTGCAGGAAACCGTGGAGGGTGTGTTGGCAAGTTTGGGCTGGAAACAGGAAGCGTCCCAATAACCGGATAAAGGATACACATCATGGCAGATGAAGCACCGGCAAAGCTGATTCAGATCGGTCCCAAGGGCGGGGCGAAGAAGGACGGATTCAACCTCGTCACCGAGCGGGTCGTGGCCGTCAACCCCGAGGCCAAGCAGCTCGAGGTTGAATTGCTCGCGTACGACGGCAAGACGGTCGTCCTCGATGTGGCCGAGGAGGCACTGGAAGATCTGGCAAAGATCAAGGTCGGCGATGGCGCGACGATTCGCGTGGTGGAAGAGGGCGGTAAGCGCATCGCCAAGAGCTTCCGCATCCGCGCGAAGGACCCCAATGCCGCGAAGGCCGACGCCATGCTGGTGGATCTGAAGGATTCGCATTGGCTGAACCGGAAGTACGCTGCCGAGGTCTTGGGAGACCTGAAGGATGCCCGGGCCGTCGGTCCCTTGGTCGAGGCATTGAACGACGAGGTCGGCGATGTGCGTCAGCGGGCCTACGATTCGCTGATCAAGATCGGCGGGACGGCCGTCCCCTCCCTGGTGCCGCTGCTGGTGTCCGAAGAGGACGAAGTGCGTCAGTCCGTTACGGAGATTATCCGGAAGATCGGCAAGCCGGCGGTTGAGCCGCTGGCGACGGCGCTCGGTGACGCCGATGATCGTCTCAAGACCCGGATCATGAAAGTGTTGGACCGTATGGGGTACAAGCCCAAAGCGAAGGACGAGACCAAAGCCGAGGCCGCGAAGCAGTTGACATAGCGACCTCGGCCCCGAGGTTATTTGGCGGGAGCTTGCGTGGTGCGTCCGACCGAGACGTGAGTGAATCCGTGGGCGACGACGCGATCGGAGTCGTACACGTTCCGAAGGTCTACAAGCAGCGGTTGTCGCATCATGCTCTTGAGCTTGTCGAAGTCGAGGTTCCGGAACTGGTTCCATTCCGTCATGATCACCAGGGCATCGGCGCCCTGCGCCACGTCGTAGGTGTCGTGGCAGGGGATCATCTCGGGCAACAGCTTCACCGATTCTTCCATTGACGCCGGATCATACGCCCGCACCTTGGCCCCTTCCTTCATCAGCTCGGGCAGGATGGTCAAGCAGGGGGCTTCCCGCATGTCGTTCGTGTTGGGTTTGAACGAGAGGCCCAACACGCCGAGAGTCTTCCCTTTTAACCCGCCGCAGGCCTGCCGGATCTTGTCCACCATCCGCAGATGTTGCTCGTGGTTGACCTTTTCGGCCGCCCCGGCGATTTGCAGTGGATATCCCACCCGTTCACCGGTCTGCACCAAAGCCTTTAGGTCTTTGGGGAAGCAGGAGCCGCCGAAGCCGGGACCGGCATGCAGGAACTTGTTGCCGATCCGGTTGTCGAGGCCCATGCCCTTCGAAACCATCTGTACGTCGGCGCCGACCTTTTCGCACACGGTGGCAATTTCATTGATGAACGAGATCTTGACGGCCAGGAAGGCGTTCGAGGCGTATTTGATCATCTCGGCCGTCGGGATGTCGGTCACCACGATGGGCGTCTCCAACAGGTAGAGGGGGCGGTAGAGGTCCTTCATGATGGCGACCGCCTGCTCGCTGTCCGCGCCGATCACGACACGGTTGGGGCGCATGAAATCCTCGATCGCCGACCCCTCCCGGAGGAATTCGGGGTTCGAGACGATGTCGAAGCGGAATCGTTCCGATTGGTTCGCTTTGATCACTTCGCGCAGCTTTTCACCTGTGCCCACAGGGACCGTCGACTTCGTGACGATAACCTTGTAGCCGGTCATGTTCTTGGCGATGCCGCGTCCGACTTCTTCGACATAGGACAGGTCCGCCGAGCCGTCTGCCTTCGGTGGGGTGCCCACCGCGATAAAAATGACCAGGGCCTTGTCGACCGCTTTGGCGACATCGGTCGTGAAATGGAGGCGTTCTTCTTTGATCCCTTTCATGACCAGTTCGGTGATGCCGGGCTCGAAAAAGGGCACTTCGCCTTTTTCCAGCCGGGCGATCCGGCGGGCATCCGTGTCCATACAGGTCACGTTGACCCCGAATTCAGCGAAGCAGGCCCCCGTGACCAATCCGACATAGCCCGTGCCGATAACGCTGATGTGCATGGAACTCTCTCCTTAGTGATGAAGGATCGACGCGATAGTGGCGAATATGTGCAGAGTCGTCAGTATAGCAACGGTCAGGGGGCGGGGCAAACAAATCGCACGATTTAGGGCGGGGTCGGGCAATTGCAGATTCGCGCTCACTCCAGTAATATTTTCCCCCTTAACACGAAACGAGACTCATGGTGCCATCCAGCGGTGCGGTTCAACGACCCTTGGCAATGATGATGCGCCCGATCGTGCGCGCGGTGCATCCCGACGATACGCTGCTCGAGACCGCCCGACGGTTCCGCGATGCGCGGGTCGGGGCGATGCTCGTCGAGGAGGGGGGGATCTACGTGGGCATCATCAGCGAAGCCGACATGGTTCGCAAGGCGATGGCCAGCGGGTCGGCCGCCGAGCAGATGACGGTGCGGATGGTGATGAGCACCCCGTTGATTGCGATCGACATTGCCCGGTCGGCGCATGATGCCAGCGACCTGATGGCCGAACAGGGGATCAGACACCTTGCCGTCACAGAAGAGGGAAAGGTTGTCGGTATGATCTCCGTGCGCGATCTCCTTCGATATTTCAAGAATTGGGGGACCCTGTGACCGGGGGCCTCCGGTCAGTCGGTTTCCTTCCGGGCTTCGCTGCGTCGGCGACTGCTAGGCGGCGATGACGCAAGCAGCGAGCGTTCCTCCCACTTCGCGATTGTTTCTCTTAGGCACCGCCCTGATCACAGGCGCGGTCGTCATGGCCCTCGAAATTCTCGGCAGTCGGCTCCTCGCGCCGATCTTCGGCAACTCCCTGTTTGTCTGGGGCGCCCTTATCGGGATCATTCTTGCGGCGATGAGTTCAGGGTACGCCTTCGGGGGCTGGGCCTCGGATCGGTATCATGTCCCCGCCGTGTTGGCCTGGTTGCTCCTGGTGTCCGGGACCTGGACGATCCTGGTCGCTTGGATGGGACAGCCGACGATCTTGAAGGTGGCGAAGCTGATCGAAGATCCACGCTGGGGCCCGAGTCTGGCTGCCTGTGTGTTGCTGGCGCCTCCGGCCTTCGGGTTGAGCGGGGTCATGCCGGCGATGCTGCGCCTGGCCGTCGTCGATATGGGCTATCTTGGTCGGCACACCGGCAGCATGATCGCCCTCTCGACGGTCGGGAGTCTGGCCGGTACCTGGGGAACGGCCTTTTTTCTCCTCTCCTGGTTGGGAACGCACACCCTGGTCGCGTCGCTGGGGATCGTGCAGCTACTCCTGGGGTTGCTCTGGTTGCTTAAGGGGACCAGGGGGGCGGTGAGGCTGTCCGGGATGGCGTGGGCGGGGCTGCTGGTGACAGGCTGGCAGATGTTCGGTCAGGCGCCTCCGGTCTCGGGGTTGGTGCATCAAGAGGACAGTCCCTACCAGCAGGTGCGGGTGCGGGACGACGATCTGTTTCGGTACTTAGTGCTCGATCGCACCTGGCATGCGGTCATGTGGCGGGCCGACCCAGTCAACCTCTTCCTGCCCTACAGCCAACTGATGGTCGGGGCCCTCGCGTTGACCCCGGAACCGAAGCGCGGTCTCATTCTCGGCCACGGGGGCGGCTCATTGGCCAAGTGGCTGGCCTTCGTGTGGCCCAAGCTGGAATTGGATGTCGTCGAGTTCGATCCGGTCGTCGTGCAGATGGCGGAACAATACTTCAGTTATCGCCCTCCCGCCAATCACCACGTCTTTGTGAAGGATGCGCGGGTCTTTCTGCGTGATACCACTGCCACCTACGACGTGATCTGGGTCGATGCTTTTGCGCGGCACCTCATTCCGTTCCATCTCACCACGGTGGAGTTCTTCGCCGAGCTGCGACAGAAGCTGAATCCGCAGGGAGTCGTGGCGGTCAACCTAGCTTCATCCGGTGAAGGCGGAGACCTACAGCGAGCCAGCGCCGTCCTGCAGACGTTGAAGACCGCCTTTCCGACCATCGAGACGTTCGGCGTGAAGGGACCGTGGCGGGCCCATCAAACGACGGCGGAGAACCTGATCTTCTTCGGCGGGGCTCCGATTGAACAGATGTCGTTCGACGAGATGGTGTCACGGATTCAGGCTCAGGTGGATGCCCATCGGATGCCGCCTGAGGCGACGGCCCTCTTGGCGTCACGTCGAACGGGAACTTGGTCACCCGGGCTGACCTTGACCGATGACTACACTCCCTACGACCTATTGGTGGGTGCCCACTTGGGTGAACCGCAGCCTGATGCCAAGGTTGGACCATAACAGACTGGAATCACGAATGAATCCTGCGTGATTCCGGCGCGTCTCGCGGGCCTGGTCTGACGGAGAACCAGGGTTTCGGATGGACGGATTCGGGAGTGCGTCCGGCCCAAGAACTTTCTTGCTTCCTTTTTAAACCCTGTGCTATAAGGTGTCCCTCGTTAGCCAGGGATTCTCCCCTAGATCACGCGTGCGAAAGACTTGCGTCCAATGCGGAACGTCCCACAGCGTTTACTGAGTGCGGTGCTCATTATTCACCAACCTAATCACATCTCTTCTTAATCTCTTTAAGGAGGTAGGTCATGGGTAAGACGATGGTAGCGGTGTTCTTCGGCCTGGTCATGGTCATGGCTGGGGTGTCGGGCGCCTATGCGTTGCAAGCGGGTGGCGTGGAAATCGGCGACCTCGAGACCGGGTCCGTCGTAGGCCAGCCGTTCAAGGAATTGGAAGTGGATGCGTCTCTCTATGCCGTCGAAATCGGCAACATGAAGACCTGGTATCCGCCTACAACCGTGATCGACTTCAAGGTTCGCCCCGGTCGTCCGGTGGTGTTGAAGGTTACCAACAACTCTTCGGCCGAACACGGATTCCAGATGACCGATGCCACCAACGCCGGTTCGCCGTTCGTGCTGAAGGCGGAAGTCGTCCTGAAGCCGGGCGAGACCAAGTACATCGGTATCCCGACCAGCGACCTGTTCTATGCCACGCAGGGCAACACCCTGACCTATCGTTGCCACCTGCATCCGGCTCACGTCGGCGGCAAGCTCTTGATGTGGAAGTAGTGACGAGGGCAGGCGACTGCCCGTCGGTCACCACAGACTAGAAACGGCAAAGGCCCCACTCGCCGACCGGCGAGTGGGGCCTTTGTGTGTTCGGGAAAAGTTGCGCAGATAGCCACAGGCTCCCGAATCGATCAACTCCTGGGCTTAGGCTTCTTCCGTCTTGCACTCCGGTGAGCCGTCCATCGGCACGCTCTGTACGCCTTCCAGTTTTCCGGCAACGATCAAGAGTAGGAAGCGGCTCGAGACCGGTTCCGGTTGTTGTTTGGGTTGAACCACCGCGTTGACGTCGACGATCATTTCGTCGCCGTCCCATTGTGTCCCGTTGACCACCCAGAAATGGCTGGCCGCATCCGGAAACTGTCGCGAAATGAAACTTTCGATAATGGTGCCGATATCTCCTCCCGTGTTGCCGGCCCCAAGGCTTGGCAGGAAGAGGACAAGGCAAGAGCAGAGGAGGATCAGTCGGGTGGGGTGACTCATGAGGGCACCTCCCAGTGAGGGTAATCGGGTGGAGGAGGGGCCACGCCCGGCGAGGCTGGCCGCGCGTCCTTCGTCATGACCTACTTGCAGTCTACTGCACCGGCCTGGAGAAAGCCAGAAAACAGGTACTTCGATCGCGGCGCGGCCGTCGTACAGATGAGCAAAAACAGCGAAGGCTCCCGGAGGAGCCTTCGCGAAGCACGGAACCGGATTGGATCGAACGACTAGTTACGGACGCCGCTCCAAACCTTGGCCGGATCGATGGCCTTGTCCGGGTTCAGTGTCTTGGCTTTCTCCAGCAGGACATCGGTCGTTTCAGGATACGCCGGATCGGAGATACAGCAATTGTCCACGGGGCAAACGGCGGCGCACTGCGGCTCATCGAAGTGCCCGACGCACTCGGTACAGCGATCATGGGTGATCACATAGATGTTGTCGCCGACACCCTGACCGTCGCCGACATGGAAGCCCTTGCCTTCCGCGTCGCTGCGGGTTTCAAAAATGGCTTCGTTCGGGCATTCCGGAAGGCATGCCCCACAGGAAATACATTCATCGGTAATCAGCAGTGCCATTGCCTATGCCTCCTTCTCAATTCCTTCGAGGGCAGATAAAATGTTGACAATTTCGTGCCGCCGCGACCATAGTTCGCGGCGAATAGGAACGGCATTCTAAGCCGCGTTTCTTCGTCAAGTCAACAGAGTGAGCCTCGCGCAGAAGGCCTAGGCTCGCAGGGTGCATGGGGCTTTGGGCCCAATTTCCATGCGGTCGCCAGCATGATGCGTGGTTGTCCCGCGTCGATGTTCCCAGGCAGTGTCGTGCATGACCAAATCATCGAACGGATCCGATTCAGAGCAACGCAAAAAGAAGGTGATCACGCTCACGCTCCTGGCGATATTGCTGATGAGCGTGAGTCTGTTTCTTTCCGGTCCAAAGGAATCCGACACTATCATCGTCGAATTCCCCGGCGGCAAGACGCTGGAGACGGAGGTGGCGAGCACGCCTGAGAAGCTGCTGTTCGGCTTGGCGTTTCGCGAAGGATTGCCTCAGGATACCGGGATGCTTTATATCTTCGAGTCGACCGGACTGCACCGGGTGCGGACGCGGCAATACAAGATTCCGGTCGACATGATGTGGGTGGACGAAAGCCACCACGTCGTTCAGCTTCTGGAGAATGTCCCGCCCTGCATCCAAGATCCCTGTCCGCTGTACGGTCCGCCTCCGGAACCCGTTCGCTACTTGATCCAAACAGGTGCGGGCTACGTGCGGCGCGAGGGAGTGACGGCCGGCATGGAACTCAAATTCACACTTCGAATGTAGTCGGGAAGGCAGCGCGTGTCATGGAAGGATTTCAGTGTGTGGCCAAGGTGGAGGAGATTCCTCCCGGACAAGTCAAAGTGTTCACGATCAACGAGCGATCGATTGCGGTCTTTAATATCGAAGGCCGATTTCACGCCATTTATGATATCTGTCCGCACGAAGGCGGTCCTTTGCACAAGGGGCGAGTGAAGGGCTATGTGGTGTCCTGCCCCTGGCATGATCTGGCGTTCGACGTCCGAAACGGACAGGGGACAGACGGCGGTGGGTATTGCGTGGGAAGTTACGACGTACGCATCGAAGACGGTCAGGTCTACGTGGGGCCTCGCCGCAAGGTGTAGCGGCGGAGTGATGGAGTAGCGGGGCGAGTCGGACATGAATCAAGGTGGGAAGGCGCCCGCGGGCGCGAACGAGCGTGAGTCCGGGGCCAAAGCCGTGACCGGCAAAGTCGGCCAGCCGGTACGAATTCACTTGTGGGAAGACCGAACACGCGGCGAGCTGTGGGTGCCGATTTACGACCCCAAGACCATGCCGTTGGTGGACGACGACTTCCTTCGCATCGCCAGCGGCAATGCCGTGGACACGGGGCGGCGGACCTTCGAATTCCGACCGATAACGGTCGGCACGCATCGGTTGGTGTTTGAGAAGCGCATGGGTTGGAAATTTACGGCGGAAGACCGCCAGGTTTTTTATGTGGCCGTCAGTTAATCAACGGTAGCCGGGTCTTCCTTTATCGGTTGTCTATGCCTGATATCGCCTATGTGAACGGACGGTTCGGCCCCCTGGCGGAGGCCGTGGTTCACGTCGAGGACCGAGGGTTTCAATTCGGCGACGGTGTCTACGAGGTCATTCGGACCTACCGCGGCCGACCTTTTGAGGTAGAGGCGCATCTTGCCCGCCTCGAACGTAGCGCTGCAGCCCTCCGACTGACCTGGGACCGTGCGCCGGCGGATTGGGCGAAGGTGGTCGATGAGGGGCTTCGGCTGAGCCGGTTTCCCGAAACCAAGATCTATATTCAGCTGACCCGCGGGCAGGCTCCCCGGGACCACCCGTTTCCGGCGGGCATCCCACCCACGACGGTTCTGACATTTCGTGAATTGCGCCCGTTGGACCCAGCGGTTCGTCAGGCGGGAGTTTCTGCCATGACGTTGGACGACGTGCGCTGGGGCCGCTGTGACATCAAGAGCCTGAATCTGCTCGGCAACGTGTTGGCACGACAACGGGCGAAGGAAGCCGGCGCGTTCGAAGCCATTCTGATTCGGGACGGGCTGGTCACCGAAGGATCAGTCAGCAACGTCATGGTCGTCCGCAAGGGAGTGCTCCGGACAGCGCCAGAGGGGCCGAAGATTCTGTCCGGCGTCACGAGGACATTGGTGTTGGAGGTGGCCCGGAAGCAGGGCATCCAGGTGCAGGAGTCCTATGTCTCTCGAGAGGAATTGTTCGAGGCATCGGAGGTGCTGCTCACCGGGACGACGGTGGAGATTCTGTCCGTGGTGCGTATAGATGATCGCCCGATCGGCGACGGTGTCCCCGGCTCCGTTTCGAAGGCCCTCATGCGCGGATGGGAGTCGCTCATCGGCTGATCTCCCCTTGCTTTCGCACAAGGGGCGTGATATGGTTCGTGCGCTTTAAGTGGGCCCAGGCCCACTTTTTTGTTTGGGCAACTTTCGATCATGTCTGGAGCGAGCACAGTGGCGAGCGAAAAGCCCTCGGCCGGACGTGCCGAGGCGGCAGCGGCGCGAGTGCATGAACTTGCGGCTCCGATTCTGTGGTCGCATGGGTTGGAGTTGGTGGAAGTCGTCTGTGTCGGGAAAGGCCCAGGCACCGTCATCCGTGTCTTCATCGATAAGCCAGGCGGCGTGACGTTGACCGATTGCGAGCAGGCGCATCGGTCGCTCAGTCCGGCACTCGACGTGGCGGATCCGTTCCCCCATGCCTATACGCTGGAGGTCTCGTCGCCCGGGCTGGATCGTCCGCTGCGGGGACCGAAGGATTATCTGAAATTGGTGGGCGAGCGGGTCACGATCAAATTGCGTGAACCGCGGCAGGGCCAGTGGCGGTTGACCGGCATCTTGCGCGAGGTCGGAGAGCAGGGGCTGACGCTGGCGGTCCAACAGAAAAAAACGACGGAGACCGTGTCCGTCGCATTCGAGCACATCGCCTCCGGTCGACGGGACGTGGGGTTTTGACCGGCGCTCCACAGGGGCGTCGCCGGAGCGTGGGAAATCATGAGGGATGAGTCATGAATCGTGAGTTGATCACCGTCATCGACGAAATCGGTCGGCAAAAGGGTATCGACAAAGCCAGGGTCATCGGCGCGATCGAATCGGCCCTGCAGACCGCCGCGAAGAAGCGGTTCGGCCAGGCGGAGAACATTCAGGTCGAAATCGATCCGAAGACCGGTGAGATTTCGGTGGTGTCCAAGAAGGTGATTGTCGACACGGTGACGAATCCCAAAGCCGAGATCTCGCTGAAGGAAGCGCGGGAGTACGACGAGGGAGCTGAAATCGGCGACGAAATCGGTTCGTTGATCGAGATGGACGAGCTCGGTCGCATCGCCGCCCAGACCGCCAAGCAAGTGATCTTTCAGAAGGTGCGCGAAGCCGAGTGGGAAGCGGTGCAGAAGGAGTACTCCACGCGGCAGGGCGATCTTGTGAACGGGATCATCCTCGGCATGGAGCGGCGAAACTTCCTGGTCGACCTGGGGAAGACCGAAGCGGTGCTGCCTATTCAGGAGCAGATTCCACGGGAGACCTACCGCCGCGGAGATCGGGTCAAGGCTCTGCTGCTCGAAGTGAGGCGGACTCCGAAGGACGTGCAAGTCATTCTCTCCCGCAGTCACCCCCAGTTCGTGGCGAAGCTGTTCGAATTGGAAGTGCCCGAGGTCGGCGAGAAGATCGTCGAGATCAAGTCGATCGTGCGGGAACCCGGAGATCGGACCAAGATTGCGGTGTCGTCGCGCGACAAGGCCGTCGATCCGGTCGGCGCCTGTGTCGGGATCAAGGGATCTCGCGTACAGGCCGTGGTCCGCGAGTTGCGCGGCGAGAAGATCGACATCATTACCTGGACGCAGGACCCGCGCGTGTTCATCGCAGAAGCCTTGAATCCCGCCACCATCGAGAAGGTCGGTATCGACGAGGAAAAGAAGTCCGCCCTGGTCGTTGTCGCGGACTCGCAGTTGTCGTTGGCCATCGGCAAGAACGGGCAGAACGTGCGGCTGGCGGCGCGACTCACCGGCTGGAAGATCGACATCATCAGCGCCACCGAATACGAGAAGGAAAAGGCGGAGCGGGACAAGGAGATCAAGGCGGCGCTGGCCGAGGAGGCCGAAGCGCAGCGTCAGCAGGAGGAAGCGCGGGCTGCCGCGCAGCAGGCCGAATAGGCCTCAGGGTACCGGCCATACCATTTAGAGAAGGCGGAACGGAATCGTATGCGGGTGTATGAACTAGCGAAACAGTTGGGGATGGAGAATCGGGATCTGATCCCCGAACTGAAGCGGCTTGGGATTGCGGTGGCATCGCACAGCAGCGCGCTGGACGAGGACGCCGTCAGGCTCGCGCTGGAAAAGTTAGGGCCTAAGACCAGGCATGCCGGCGGCGAGTCGGCCGGTGATGCGGGGCATGATGTCAAGCGGGTGCATCGGCCGGGTGGCGCGCACGAAGGTGCGAGAGCCCATGCGGTGCCGCACGAAGAACCGGCCAAGCCTGATAAGAAACGGATTCTCATCAAGAAGAAGCGGGAAGAGGGGACGGAGGAGCCGGCGCCGGTCGTTGCGGCGGAAGTGGCCGCCCCCACGGTTGCTCCTCCGGCTCCCGTGGTCGAACCGCCTGCCGCGGTGCCGACCGAACCTGCTTCCCTTGTCGAGCCGGCCGCTCCGGTGGTTATTGCGGCGACGCCGTCCGAAGCGCTGGTGGCGGCCAAGCCGACTCAGCCCGCTACCCCCTCTCCTGCCGCTGCGCCGGGCACGACGCCCTCCGCACCGGCACTCGACTCGCTGGCGGCCGTTGCCAAGAAGAAGAGTTTCTCTGCGGAGACGCTCGAGGCGGAGGCCGCGAACAAGGACAAATTGAAGAAGGGCCGGAAGGGGCCACGCACCCGAGAAGAAGACGATATCAAGTTTAGAAACGACGCGACGCGCTGGGAAGATCTGCGGGCGATTCCGGTGCAGCGGCGGGACGATCGCTCCAAACATGCGCACCACGCCACCCCCGCGGAGATTACGAAACCCCGGAGGAAGAGTGTGAAGCTGGTCGCCGGTGTGAGCGTCAAAGAATTCGCGGAACTCATCGGTCAGCGTCCGGCTGAGATCGTGAAAAAGCTGATGGAGATGGGACAGATGGCCACCTTCAATCAGCCCATCAACCTGGAAGCCGCCTCGCTGATTGCGGAGGAGTTCGGAGCGAAGGTCGAAGTCTCGGTGGAAAAGGCGGGCGAGGCCTTGCTGGAGGAGGCGGCCCAGTCGACCGGCGAGGAACAGGCTGTGCCGCGCCCGCCCGTCGTGACCATCATGGGCCACGTCGACCATGGAAAAACTTCTCTGCTCGATGCCATTCGCTCGACGAAAGTTGCCGAGGGGGAAGCGGGGGGTATCACGCAGCACATCGGGGCCTATACGGTTTCGGTCCATGGCAAGCGCGTCACATTCCTGGATACGCCCGGTCACGAGGCCTTTACCGCCATGCGTGCCCGGGGCGCCAAGGCGACGGACATCGTCATTTTGGTTGTCGCCGCCGATGACGGCGTCATGCCGCAGACGATCGAGGCCATCCATCACGCCAAGGCGGCCGGGGTGCCGTTGGTCGTGGCCATCAACAAAATCGACAAACCGGGGTGCAATCCGGATCGTGTCCGCAACGCCCTGTCCGAGCATGGGTTGATCCCCGAAGCCTGGGGTGGCGACACGATCATGGTCGAAGTGTCCGCCAAGCAGAAGACCGGCTTGGACCAGCTGTTGGAGATGATTCTCCTGCAGGCGGAAGTGTTGGAACTGAAGGCCGATCCTACGCGGATGGCCAAGGGGCTGGTCATCGAGGCCAAGTTGGAGCGAGGCCGGGGGCCGGTCGCCACAGTGTTGGTGCAGAGCGGCACCCTGCGCGTCGGCGACGCGTTCGTCGTCGGTAATTTCAGCGGCCGCGTCCGCGCCCTCGTGACCGATACCGGTGCCAAGACCACCGAAGCCGGCCCGTCCATTCCCGTGGAGGTCATCGGCCTTCCCGGCGTGCCGGCGGCCGGAGATTTGTTTACGATTGTGAAGGACGAGCGGGTCGCCAGGGAGATTGCGGAGGAGCGAGCCCGGAAGCAGCGTGCGGCCGAATTGGCCGGACCGGCTAAGGTCAGTCTCGACGATTTGTTTGCCAAAATTCAGGAAGGCGAAGTCAAGGAACTCCCCATCGTCATTAAGGCCGACGTGCAGGGGTCTGCGGAAGCGCTTGCCGCGGCGGTCGAGAAGATGCCGGCCGGCGCCGTCAAGCTCAGGGTCATGCATAGCGGGGTGGGGGGGATCACCGAAACGGACGTGCTGCTGGCGGCTGCTTCAAAGGCGATCGTCATCGGGTTCAATATTCGTCCGGAGCCCAAAGCCGCGGCTCTGGCCGAGCGGGAAGGGGTCGATGTCCGCCTCTACAGCATCATTTACGATGCATTGAACGACATTCGGGCCGCGATGGAAGGTCTCCTGGAGCCGATGCTGAAGGAGCGGGTCCTCGGTCGGGCCGAAGTGCGACAGGTCTTTACGATCCCCAAGGCGGGGCTCGTGGCCGGATGTTATGTGGTCGACGGCGTCATCTCCAGAGCCAGCGCCGGCGCGCGCGTCATTCGCGACAGCGTGGTGGTCTACGAAGGCAAACTTGGGTCGTTACGCCGTTTCAAGGACGATGTCCGCGAAGTGCAGCAGGGCTATGAGTGCGGTATCACGGTCGAGAACTTCAACGACGTCAAGTCCGGCGACATCATCGAAGTGTACGTGGTCGATAAGATCGCGGCTAAATTGGAAACCGCCGGACGCGCACCGTCCTCACAAAGTCAGCGGGCATGATCGTTGGGTTGGCTACGGTCGAACTCTTCATACCGGGCAGCCACTCCCTGAAGGACAAACGTCAGGTCTTGCAGAGTGTGAAAAACCGGCTTCGGGACAAGTTCAACGTGTCTGTGGCCGAAGTCGGTGACCTGGATCTGTGGCAGAAGGCCGTGTTGGGTTTGGCCTGTGTCGCGAATGAGTCGGCCCATGTGAATCAGGTGCTGGATCAAGCGTTGAATCTCGTGCATGGGGTGCCGGCGATCCAGGTCGTGAGATCACAAATCGAGTTGCTCTAGGCAGCCGCCATGACGAAATCGACATACAACCGTGCGGATCGTGTGGCGGACCAAATCAGAATGGAAGTTGCCGACATTCTGATGCGGAAGATCAAGGATCCACGGGTACGCTCGGTGACGGTGACCGATGTCGAATTGACCAAGGATCTCCGCATTGCGCGGGTGTACGTCACGACGCTGGAACGGAACGAGGCAGAACGCCAGGTGTTCGACGGACTGGCCAAGGCCAGCGGGTTCGTGCGGGCTGAGTTGGGACGTCGGCTAACCTTGCGGTATTTGCCCGAACTGATCTTCGTCAAAGATGTAAGCGGGCCGCGGGGGGATCGCATTCTCGAATTGTTGGAAGGGCTGCATCGCGATGAAACCGGGACGGAAGCGGCAGGAGCCCCTGAACCGGTGCATCCCGATCGTTGAGCGACGATGACGGCCGTGGCGTTGTCTCCATCACGTCCGGATACCTGTCTGTGGGACGGGGTGCTGAACGTTCGTAAAGAAGCGGGTTGGACGTCTCACGATGTCGTAGCCCGGCTTCGCGGGAAACTGCGAGGCGGCAAAGTGGGTCATGCAGGGACGCTGGACCCGGCGGCCACGGGCGTGTTGCCTGTGCTGGTGGGCAAGGCGACCCGGATCGCCGAGTACCTGTTGGCCTGGGATAAGCAGTACCTGGTAGAGTTGCGGCTCGGTGAGACGACCGACACCCAGGATGCCACCGGAACGGTGCTGGACCGCAAACCGGTCGACCAACTGACCGAGCAGGTCGTGCGGGAAGCTGCCGCGCGATTCGAAGGGCGCATCTTACAGGTGCCCCCGATGTATTCGGCGGTCAAGGTGAAGGGCGTGCCGCTCTACAAGTCGGCACGGGCCGGCCGAGAGGTCGAGCGGGAAGCGCGGGCGGTGACCATCGATCGGCTCGAGGTGCTGCGTGTAAGGATGCCCGACGTCACGTTGCGGGTCGTCTGTTCGAAGGGTACGTATATGCGGACGCTCTGTGCGGATATCGGGGAGAGCTTGGGCGTGGGCGGGCACATGCTGGCCCTCGATCGGGAACGCGTCGGCCCCTTGAAGGTCGAGCAGGCGCTGACGGTCCACGAGGTCGAATCCCGACTGGCGGCAGGCACGTTCGGGGATCTGTTGCTGACGTTGGACCGCGCGCTCGTTGATCTGCCTGCTTGTACGCTAAGCCGCGAGTCGGCTGCGCGTGTCCTGCATGGGACACCGGTGGAGCGGCGTGACGTGCTGGCGTGGGAGCCGGCCGATGTTGCCACGGTCGACGGTGTAGAACGCGCGATTCGCTTGAAAGATGAAGGGGGTCGGTTGTTAGGGATCGGGATGTTGCGCGGCCAAGGGCGGCAGCCGCTCATTCCGGTGTCGAAAGTGTTGATAACTGAATAGGGCCTGGACAGTGGATGTACTCAATCACTAGAGGAGTAGGGACGTATGGCATTGGCGAAGGAAGCAAAAACAGAATTGGTGAAGAGCTATCGGAAGCACGAGACGGATACCGGGTCGCCGGAAGTGCAGATCGCCATTCTCACCAATCGAATCACCTATCTGACCGAGCATTTCAAGCAACACAAGAAGGACCATCACTCGCGTCGCGGGTTGCTGACCCTGGTCGGCCGGCGGCGCCGGTTGCTGGACTATCTGCGGCACACCGACGATACCCGGTATCGCTCGGTTCTGGATCGGTTGAGCATTCGGAAGTAAACGCAAAGGAAGCGGGCGATGGTGGGCCGTCTCCAGTCGATGGAACGGCCCGCGGATTCCTCCTCGCAGGTGAACACTGACATGGACTCACGACTCAGGAAGACCAAAGGAAAAAGTGCAATGGCAAAAGTTCGGATGAATCCGAGACTTTTGGTCTGTACTGTTCCTTCTGGTTGTGCGGGCGTGAGCGCATCTCTGTGGGCATCTGTGGGAGACAACGAAGGAGACCATAGATGAAACACACGGTAGAAATTGAACTGGCGGGCCGGCGACTGACTCTGGAGACCGGCCGTATTGCAAAACAAGCGGATGGGGCGATCTGGGCCACCTACGGTGACACCATCGTCCTTGCGACGGCGGTGGCGTCCCAAACCGTCAAGCCGGGCGTCGACTTCCTGCCCCTGACCGTCGATTACCAGGAAAAGACCTATGCGGCGGGTAAAATTCCCGGAGGATATTTCAAACGGGAAGGCCGGCCGTCGGAAAAGGAAGTTCTCACAAGCCGGTTGATCGATCGTCCGCTCCGCCCGCTCTTCCCTGAAGGCTATTACTACGACACCCAGGTCATCGCCTCGGTCCTGTCGGCAGACAAGACGGGATCCTCGGACATCATCGGCATCATCGCGGCGTCCGCTGCGCTGGCCGTGTCACCGATTCCGTTCAACGGCCCGATCGCCGGAGTGAAAATCGGCCGCGTCAACGGGCAGTTCGTCGTGAATCCCGACCTGGAGACGCTGGAAACCAGCGAACTCAATCTTGTCGTGGCTGGGACGGCCGATGCCGTCATGATGGTGGAAGCGGGGGCCAATGAGTTGCCAGAATCCGTCATGCTGGAGGCGATCGAGCTGGCGCACAGCGAAATCAAGAAGATCGTCGCGAAGATCGAGGAACTCCGCGCCTTGGCCGGCAAGCCGAAGCGGGTGGTAGTGCAGGAACAGATCGATGCGACGCTCAGCGAACAAGTTCGCGCCTTGGTGGCCGGGCAGATCCGGGAAGCGATCCTCATTCCGAACAAAAACGCGCGTCAGGAGCGGTTGGACGAAGTCCTGGCCGGGGCGGTGGCCAAGTTCAAGTCGGATGAGCCGAATCGGGAACGTCACGTCAAGATCGTCTTCCACGGGCTTGAGTACACCGAAGTCCGGAACATGATCTTGGAGAAGCGTGTGCGCGCCGACGGCCGCGGCCCGGCCGACATTCGTCCCATCACCTGCGAAGTGGGCGTGTTGCCGCGTGCTCACGGCTCAGCCGTGTTCACGCGCGGAGAAACGCAGAGCTTGGCGGTGGTCACGCTCGGCACCACCGATGACGAACAGCGGATCGACGCGTTGGAAGGGGAATACACGCGAACCTTCATGCTGCATTACAATTTCCCGCCGTTCAGCGTCGGCGAGGCGAGGCCGTTGCGTTCGCCGGGTCGCCGTGAAGTCGGCCACGGGGCCTTGGCGGAGCGAGCGCTCAAGTCCGTCATTCCCGGCAAGGACAAGTTCCCCTACACCCTCCGGATCGTGTCGGAAATTTTGGAATCGAATGGATCCTCCTCGATGGCGACGGTCTGCGGCGGAACCCTCGCGTTGATGGATGCGGGTGTGCCGATCAAGGAGCCGGTGGCGGGTATCGCCATGGGTCTGATCAAGGAAGGCGACCAGGTGCTGGTGCTCTCGGATATCCTCGGGCTGGAAGATCACCTGGGCGACATGGACTTCAAGGTCACGGGAACGAAGAACGGCGTGACGGCGCTGCAGATGGATATCAAGATCGGCGGCATCACGTTCGCGCTGATGCGGGAGGCGTTGGCGCAGGCGAAGGCCGGCCGACTCCATATCTTGGAGCGTATGGCGAACGCGCTGACGGAACCGCGCACGAAGCTGTCCGCGTACGCGCCGCGCATATTCCCGATGAAGATCAAGCAGGACAAAATTCGCGACGTCATCGGCCCGGGCGGCAAGATGATCCGCAGCATCATCGCGGAGACCGGGGTCAAGATCAACGTCGAGGATACCGGCGACGTGACGATCGCCTCGTCGGACGAGGCGTCGGCGCAGAAGGCCATCGATATGATCAAGCGGCTCACGGAAGAAGTCGAGATCGGCAAGATCTACCTCGGGACGGTCCGCAAGATCATGGATTTCGGCGCGTTCGTCGAAGTGTTGCCGGGAACGGACGGGTTGGTGCACATCTCACAGTTGGCGCATCATCGGGTGAAAGCCGTGTCCGATGAGGTATCCGAAGGCGATCAAATCATGGTCAAGGTGCTGGAGATCGATAAACAAGGGAAGATTCGTCTGAGCCGGAAGGAAGCGATGCCGGCGCCGGCCGGTTCTCCCGCCAAAGAGCCGACTCCTGCGGGATAACCGACGTGTATCGCAAGATTGTTCTGGATAATCGGCTGCGCATCGTAGCCGAACATATCCCCACGCTGAAGTCCGTCACCATCGGGATTTGGGTCAACGTCGGCTCACGCGACGAACAGCCCGGTGAGGAGGGACTCTCCCATTTCCTTGAACATATGTTTTTCAAGGGAACGCGCAGCCGGTCCGCGACGCAGATTTCGCGCGAGATCGACGCGCTCGGCGGCGAGATGAACGCCTTCACGACCCGCGAGACCACGACTTTCTACATCAAGGTGTTGGATCAGCAGCTGGAGACGGCGCTGGAACTCCTCTCGGACCTGTTCTACCAATCCCGCTTCGAGACGAAGGAAGTCGAAAAGGAAAAGCAGGTGGTGCTGGAGGAGATCCGGATGGTCCAAGATGATCCGGAGGATCTCGTCCAAGAGCTGCACATGAAGCACACGCTCGGCAATCATCCCCTGGGCCGTTCGATCCTCGGGCAGGCCAAACGCATCCAGGCGCTCGACCGCAATGATCTGTTGGAGTACGTACAATCGCATTATGATCCCGAGCAGACCGTGGTGGCCGTGGCGGGGAATTTCAACTGGCGGCGTTTGGAACGGTTGCTCGCCAAGTATTTCTCCGCGCCTCACAAGGGCGCAGCGGTGCGTCCGCACCGGTGGCCGCCGCAGGTCAGCGGAGGAGTGTTGGTGCAGCGGAAGCCGCTCGAGCAGGTTCACTTGTGTCTGGGCTTGCAGGGGGTGGGAGCCGGACACAAGGATCGCTATGCGGCGCATGCATTGAACGGCGTATTGGGCGGGAGTGTGAGTTCGCGCTTATTCCAGGAGGTGCGGGAGAAGCGCGGGTTGGTGTACTCAATCTATTCGTTCCTCTCCGCCTATTCCGACGGGGGCATGATCACGGTATATGCCGGCACACGTGCGAAAGAAGTGCAGCGCGTGGTTGAGTTGGTGTGCCGGGAATTGCGGAAGCTGCGGACGCAGGGCATTGATGCGAAGGATCTCGCACGGGTCAAGAATCAGATGAAGGGCAGCCTGATGTTGAGCCTCGAGAGTTCACACAGCCGGATGAGCAAGCTGGCGAAGGATGAACTGTCGCAGGGCTGCCACATTTCGCTCGAACAGATGACGGCGGAAATCGACCGCGTCACGACCGATCAGGTCTACCGCGTTGCGCAGGATTTGCTCGATCTACGCTGTCTCTCAGTGACGGCCCTCGGGCCAATTGCGCCGAAGACGCTCGACGCCTTTGCGAAATAGCGCTTGCGTGCCGGACGAGCGCATTTTTCTGTCGTTCGACCGGTGTTTTGTACGACTAAAATTCTGACTAAGTCGTTGAAAAACTGACCGATAAATTCCTCAAGTCCGACATGAAGAATCGCCAAAACAATTCCTTGACACCTTTGGGGGATTTCAGTACGATGGCGGCGTTTTTCGGGCCAACGATACAGAATTTTCTTGCGATTGCACCACAGAGGAAGGTAAGCAGAGTGAAAGGGGGTGTCGGGCGCACTTCCTCCTGCTAGAGCGTTCTCTGATTTTTTTGCATTTCTGCAATATTTATTAGAAGCTGGCATCTAGGTTTTCTGGTCATCATTTTTCCAAGGAGGGATAGGGTTATGAAAAGGGTCGGAATTCTAGCCGCACTTGCAGTCTCGTCTGTTGTCGGCTTGCTGACGGCCGAATTTTCGGTGGCAGCCGATGCGCCGGGTAGTGGGCCGGTTGAGATCACCACGGGCAGCGGAAAGTCCTACAAGGGTGAAGCGACAAACACCCTGAAGGGACGTGTGTGGTCCCAGTGGGCTGACAATCCCGATGGAGAACTTCTGTTCGGGATTCAGTATTGGAACACGGGTGAGCCGGCTTCCGGGAACTCCGGTGGACGCTCCTCCAGCGATCTTGATGTGAAGCCGCCGGATCCTTTGTTCAGCTGCTGCGCCTGGGGCTTTGTCGGCGGGACGGAAAAGAATAACCCCTACTCGGGCTGGTATCATGCTGCGACGACCGTCCGCTTGGCCGTGAAGGACAAGGCGTTGATGGATCAAATCATTAAGGCAGCGCAGGAACTGGTCGCGATGGAAGTGACCCTCGATGGTCGCACCATCACCGGCTTCAAGGTCCTGAAGTAGAATTTATTGCTATTCGAAATTCATAGACTTTCTTCTCTTAAGGAGGACGTGATTATGAAGCTGCACAAGCAAGGCTGGGCCTTCATGGCTGCCGTGGCCCTGGTGGTTGGGCTTTCCTCCACCGCGCTGGCCATTGAGGCGTTCCAGGAGCGTTTTGAGTGGGGAGATATGAGCAAGCCGACCACGTTGCAGGGTCGGGTGATCATTTTGGATCCTTACGATGAAGCGGTGTGGATCAACATCGCTGTGTTCGGCGGCAATGCCGAGAGTGGGTTGTTCTGGCAGAAGATTCACCCGGGCAAGAATCTGAAGTTCTACGCTGCGGATAAGGCGGTGTGGGAACAACTGAAGTCGATGGCGCGTCCGCATGCCGGCCCCGCTGCCGCCAAGGAAGTTCCGCCCTCTTCCCAGACCACGCTGGTTGAGTTCACGGCTCAGGAAACCGAGCAGAACCATCGCGTGATCTCCGCGGTCAAGAAACTGAATGACAATGCCGGCGAAATGGGCAAGCCGAAGAGCATCTCCTCCCTCCGCTTGAAGGAATGCGATGGGAAGAACGAGATGGAAGCCGGTTGCGCCGCTGCCAAGACGGGACTGAATACCTCCCCGAAGGGTGGCGATGCGGTCATGATGCAGTATGACGTGCTTCAGCCGGGCGGCAAGCCGCTGGCGAACCTGATTCCTTGGACGGCGCAGTACAACCGTGGCGGTGGTCACCACTGATCGCCTAGTCGATTCCTGTTGAAGGAACGAAGGCGGTGCTCCGAAAGGGGCACCGCCTTTTTGTTTTTCACGCCTCGCTGTCTCTGAATCAGTCTTTCGCCAAGCGACGCTGCAGGTCGGCAAGCCGATTGAGCGCATCCAGCGGGGTCATCCCAAAGAGATCCATCTGACGGACCTCATCGAGAATCGGGTGGGGTGGTGGCAATGTGGCGTCGAATTGCAGGGACTGTTGGGGCTCCCCTTGTGGGCGGGCGGATGTACCTGATGTCTCCAACTGTGCCAATACCGCTTGCGCGCGGTCAATAACGGCGGCCGGCAGACCGGCCAGCTTGGCCACATGGATGCCGTAGCTGCGGTCCGCACCGCCGGGCACGATTTTTCTCAGGAAGAGGACGTCCCCGTCCCGCTCCTGAACCGCGACTCGAAAGTTGGCGATCCCCTCTCGAACAGACTCCAACTGCGTCATTTCGTGGTAATGCGTGGCGAAGAGGGTTCTCGCCCCAAGGCTCTTGGGATTTTCGATGAACTCGGCGACGGCCCAGGCGATGCTGAGTCCGTCATAGGTGCTGGTACCGCGACCGATCTCGTCGAGTAAGATCAAGCTGCGTCCGGTTGCACTGTGCAGGATATGGGCGGTCTCGGTCATTTCGACCATGAAAGTACTTTGGCCGCCCGCCAGGTTGTCCGATGCGCCGACTCTGGTGAAGATGCGGTCCACGAGCCCGATGCGGGCGGACTTTGCCGGGACAAAGCTTCCAACCTGTGCCAGCAGGACGATCAACGCCACCTGTCGAAGATAGGTACTCTTGCCAGCCATGTTGGGGCCGGTAATCAGATGCAGCCGGCGAGATACTGCATCCAGATGGGTGTCGTTCGGGATGAACCCTCCGCTGAGGTCGAGCCGTTCGACCACCGGGTGTCGCCCTTGGATGATCTCCAGTTCCAAGCCTTCATCCACGACCGGTCGCACATACCGATTCAGCGCCGCCGTCTCTGCCAGCGCTGCAAGAACATCCAAGATCGCCAACCGATGGCTGATCTCCTGCAGCCGCATCGTATGTTCAGCGAGGCGAAGCCGGAGTGCTTCGAACAATTCCTGCTCGAGGGCGACCAGCTTCGATTCAGCTCCCGTCACACGCTCTTCCAGTTCCTTCAGTTCCGAGGTCATGAACCGTTCCGCATTGGCCAGGGTTTGCTTCCGAATGTAATCAGATGGGATTTTCTCCAGATTGGCCTTGGTAATCTCAATGTAGTAGCCGAACACCTGGTTGTAGCGAACTTTGAGCGAGTCGATCCCCGTTCGCTCCCGCTCCTTGGCTTCCAATCCGGCGATCCAACCCTTGCCTTCTCGGCTGGCTTTGCGAAGTTCGTCGACTCCCGCGTGATACCCCTCCCTGAAAATGCCTCCGTCGCGTATCGACACCGGCGCGTCCGGCTCCACCGACTGCTCCAAGAGTTCGTACAGGTCAGCCGCGTTGTCCCAGGCGGTGGCAAGTTGCCCGATCAGGGGGGCGGCGAGCGCAGTGAGCCGCGTGTGGAGGGCCGGCAGTGATGCGAGCGACAGCTTGAGCGCTACGAGGTCCCGCGGGTTAGCTACACCCAAGGAGATTCGGCTGCTGAGACGGGAAATGTCCTGGACCGTCCGCAGTGCGGCTCGGAGTCCGACTCGGGATTCATGATGCTCCTTGAGATCCTCGACCGCGGAAAGACGAGCCTCGATTGCCGAGCAGGCCAAGAGCGGACGCACTAGCCATTCGCGCAGCAGACGGCTGCCCATCGCCGTGACAGTCCGATCAAGTACTCCGAGCAGGGTCGAATCCGTCCTGGCGTGGGGCTCATCGAGCCGATCCGAGGAACGGACCAGCTCCAGATTGCGGATAGTGACGCTGTCCAACTGCATGCCGTCTCCGTCGTGACGAACCCGGAGTCGTCGAATATGTTCCAGCGACGCGGAGGGTTGGGTTTCGCGCACATACCGCAGCACGGCAGCACCGGCTTGAACGGCGACGGTCAGGCCTTGGCAGCCGAAGGCATCGAGGCTATGAACCTTCAACTGTTCTTGGAGCCGCTGGCGTCCCTGTTCGAGATCGAACCAGGCGGCGGGTCGGCTGCAACAGCGCAGACCTGAGATCGACGCCATCCGTGCCCGCTCTTCGTCCTGTTCCTCTTCCGGGTGCAAAAGTTCCTTCGGTTCGAGGCGCGTGAGTTCATCCCGCAGTGCGGAGAGCGCCCGCTCTCCGTGAAACTCGCTGAGCCAGAACTCGCCGGTCGATACTTCGAGTGTCGCGAGGCCGTACGACGCGGTCTTTCGCCCACCGGGTCCGGCTCGATGACGGGTGGCGACGGCCGCCAGAATGTTCGATTCGGTCGGCGGAAGGAACTCGGTGTCCACCAGAGTCCCGGGCGTGTAGAGGCGAACGACCTCCCGTCGTACCAAGCCTTTCGCACTCTTGGGGTCCTCAACCTGGTCGCACAGGGCCACCGTCCGTCCGGCCTTCAGCAGCTTGGCGATGTAGGCGGTGGCGGCATGATAGGGGACGCCGCAGAGGGGGACGGGGTTGTCGCTCGATTTGTCACGGGAAGTCAGGGCGATGGAGAGTAGTTTGGAGGCCTCGACGGCATCCTCATGGAACATTTCGTAGAAGTCTCCGACCCGAAAGAAGAGGATCGCGTCGCGGTACCCCTGCTTGATCTCGCGATACTGCCGCATCAGCGGTGTCGCTTCGGAGTCACCCATCGGCGTGGTCCCCCTCGGGGTCGCCGAGCGCGGGTGGCGTAGCGCGGCGCGTGGCCTTTTCCAGTGATTGGCGTAGCCGTTCCAAGTCGACTTCTGCTTCCTGCAGTGCTTTGGTTTTTCGCCGGAGCTCGATGCGGCCGCGGACCCAGGCGGGGAACAGCAAGATGCCCGAGACAAGTAGGCCGATGGCGAACGCGGCCAAGATCGGCTTGTAGATCAACGTGGAGGCTGATCGAAGTCCGAAGAAGTAGCGGAGCGTGACTTCCTGCTCCTGATTTTGGAGAAAGAAGGCCAGGGAGAGCAGAAGTAACGTGCCGACCAGAATGACCCGAATCACCGCGAAGCCCTCCTCGATCGGCGCGATTGTACACGGGTCCGACGGCTCGCTCCAGTAGCAGATCGCCGTCGCAGCTTGGCGCGGACGGCAGCCAGCCACCTGGAGGCCGAAGGGCCGTGGGGAGTCAGCGTTGCGCGGCGCGTATCGGGGGTCCGATGCTCGAGCTCGATGTCGAGACGATCCGCCGGGATGCCCGCGTCCCAGCGCTCAGCCCATTCGACGGCGAGGACCGTGCGATCGTCGAGATATTCACTCAAGCCAGTGTCCTCGAGTTGCGCACCTGTGAGACGATAGAGGTCTGTGTGAATCAGCCGCAGACGTCCGGGATATTCCTGGATCAACGTGAAGGTGGGACTGCTGACCGATGCCGGTTCGGCGCGAAGCCCCTTGGCTACGCCTCGCACCAGCGTGGTTTTCCCGGTTCCGAGATTTCCGAACAGGGCCAACACATCCCCGCCTTGAGCTGCCTGCCCGAGCGCGCGGCCAAGCCGATGGGTGTCGCGGAGAGACGTCAACCGCAAGACCCAAGGCTTCGCGACGAGTCCCGATCGTTTTGCCGAGCTCGTCTTCGTTTGGGCGCGAGCCATGTTATGCCGTTGTGCAGAAGGCAAGGGCATGGGGGATTTCCGCAATGAGGTCGCCTGCGATCATGCCGGCCTGCCCCTGCTTCTCCGCTGCCAGGTCGCCGGCCAATCCGTGGAGGTAGGTGGCTGCGCAGGCGGCGTCCCAGGGCGACAGCCCCTGTGCCAACAGGCCGACCAGCATGCCGGTCAGGACATCTCCGGTGCCGCCGGTCGCCATCCCCGGGTTGCCGGTAGGGCAAATGGCGGCAGTGCCGTCGGGCCTGGCGACGATCGTTCGCGCGCCCTTCAACACGACATAGACTCCCCGCTCCCGTGCGAATCGCGTCGCGACGCCCAGACGATCCGCATTGATCGAGTGGGTGGTGGCGCCAGGCTCCAACCTCGCCATTTCGCCTGGATGGGGTGTGAGGATCGGAGGCACTTTGCACTCCGTGAGCAGCGAGGGCTTTCCCGCCAGGGCATTCAAGGCATCGGCGTCTAGGACGGAGGGGCGGTCGATGCGCTTCACGAGTTCCTGCACGAGGTCCACGGTTTCCGGGTGCGTCGTGAGTCCCGGGCCGATGGCGACGGCCGTGCGCGCAGCGACAAAGGCCAGCAGGCGATCCAGGCCGGACCGGGCGAAGGTGCGTGCCTTGGTCTCAGGCATGGGGCTCGTCATGGCTTCCAACAATTTCGCTTCCAGGATATCGTTCACGCTGGAGGGGATGGCTACGGTGACCAGGCCGGTTCCGATGCGCAGAGCCGCCAGTGCCGCCATGGCGGCGGCGCCGGTCTTGCCCACCGATCCGGCGATGATGCCGGCATGTCCGAAGGTGCCCTTGTGGGCGGTGGAGCGGCGGCGCGGCATCAGGGCCGTTGTGTCGGCTTGCGTGAGCAAATGGAGCCGACTGTCGATGGCTTCCGCATAATCAGCCGGAATGCCGATGTCGACGATTCGAATAGTTCCGGCGCAATCGATCCCGGATCCCAGGTAGAGCCCTAGTTTGGGAAGCCCAAAGGTGACGGTGAGGTCAGCTCGGACGGCGCTCCCTAAGATTTCACCCGTATCGGCATGGAGTCCGGACGGGAGGTCGACGGCAACGGTCGGCCTGCCCGCAGCGTTGATGGCCTCGATGGCCCCCTGATACAGGCCAGTGACCGGTGACGACAGTCCGGTTCCCAATATTGCGTCGATGACGATGGAGTACGTCGATAAACATTCGGCCAGAGTTGTGGAATTCGTGACGCGGATCAGCGCCGGTCTCTTCACGATGCGCTGCAGTCGTTGGTACATGGCTTTGGCGTCGCGACTCAATTCGGTCGGTCCTGCCAGCATGAACACATGGACACGCGCGCCTTTTTTGTGAAGCAACCGCGCCGCCACGAAGCCGTCACCGCCGTTATTGCCTTTGCCGCAGACAATGGCGATCGGGCAGCGGGTTACCGTGCCATAGCGGTGAGTCAGGTGGGTGACTATTCCGGCGCCGGCGCGCTCCATCAACGTCATGCCCGGCACGCGGGCTTCGGTGACGGTGCGCCGGTCGAGCGCTTGCATTTGTGCGGCAGTGACGATACGCATAGGTCACCGAGCGGTGAGACGTGGATGAGTGAACCGGAACCGGAAAGCCTAACTGACGAGTTCCTTCATCTCGCGCACGGCCTGAGGGAGGCCCACCATGACCGCGCGGGCGACGATGCTGTGCCCGATGTTGAATTCGACGATTTCCTGGAGTTTGGCCAATCGCTTGACGTTCTTATAGTTGAGGCCATGTCCGGCGTTGACACCGATGCCGAGCTTGTAGGCCAACTTGGCTGCCTGGGTGATAGCCTCGAATTCTTCGTCTTCTTCCTTGGAACGTTTTGCGTTGGCGTAGCGGCCGGTGTGCAGTTCCACGTAGGCGGCGCCGACCTTATGTGCGGCCTTCACCTGTTCGAGGCTCGGCTCAATGAACAGGCTGGTGGGAATCCCGCCGTCGCGGAGCATGTCCACCAGACCTTGAATTTTGTCCCGATGATTGGCGATGTCCATCCCACCTTCGGTCGTCAGTTCCTGGCGGCGTTCTGGTACCAACGTGACGAGGTCGGCTTTGATGCTCAGGGCGATCTTCGCCATGGTTTCATCGGCGGCAATCTCGAGGTCGAGCTTGGTACGGACGATTTCGCGGAGCAGGGTGAGATCGCGATCCTGGATATGGCGGCGATCTTCTCGTAAATGCACCACCAGCCCGTCCGCTCCGGCGAGTTCGACCAAAATGGCGGCTGCGAGAGGATCTGGGTCGGTTCCTCCCCTGGCTTGCCTGAGCGTCGCCACATGATCGATATTTACACCCAGCCGTGCCATCGTTCCTCCCTAGTCCCGGCTCACCCGCACAGGGTTTTTTGAACAGAACTTCTCGAAATTCATAGACATTTTTGACGTTGGTCAGGCATTATTAACAGAAAGTGCGGGGATGCGGCAAGGAGGCGACACTCGAGGGCTGGTTCCATGTGCCCTCAGGGCCCAGCGGGGCCGTAGTGAAAATCCCCCCAACCTCCTAGAATCCAAGTGAAATTGACTCGTTTTGAGCCCTCAATTAAAATACGCCTTTTCATAAACACGGCTTCTCAATCAACCAGATGCATGACCCTTCCCTAAGGAGTCAGATATTTCATGTCGATCGGCGAAGGATTTTACCGACTCAAGCGGCTTCCCCCCTACGTTTTTGCTCAGGTACAAGCACTGAAGCTTGAAGCGCGGCAGCGGGGCGAAGATATCATCGATTTCGGCATGGGGAATCCTGATCAACCCACGCCGGGGCACATCGTCGATAAGCTGATCGAGGCGTCCAAGAAGGCGAAGAATCATCGCTATTCCGCGTCACGCGGTATTACCAAGCTCCGTCATGCCATCGCCGGGTGGTACAAGCGAAACTACGACGTCGAGTTGGATCCGGAAACCGAAGCGATCGTGACGATCGGATCGAAAGAGGGAATCGCCCACTTGGCCCTCGCCATGATCGGACCCGGCGACGTCGTGCTGACCCCGACGCCGACCTATCCGATCCACATGTACAGCTTCATCATCGCCGGCGGCGAGGTGCGCGGCATCGAGCTGCGGCAGGACAGTGATTTCTTCGACGATTTGCAGCGGGTGTATCGGCAGACCCTCCCGCGTCCGCGCATTCTCGTGATCAATTTTCCGCACAACCCCACGACGGCGGTCGTCGATCTGGAGTTTTTCAAGAAGATCGTCGCTTTCGCGAAGGAGCACAACGTCATCGTTATTCACGATCTCGCCTATGCCGACATTGTGTTCGACGGCTACAAGGCCCCCAGCTTCCTGCAGGTACCGGAGGCCAAAGACGTCGGCGTCGAGTTCTACACGCTCTCCAAGAGCTACAACATGCCGGGGTGGCGAGTGGGATTTTGTGTAGGCAATCGGGAAGTGGTGGGTGCGCTGGCGAAGATCAAGAGCTATCTCGATTACGGCATCTTCCAGCCGGTTCAGATCGCCAGTACGGTGGCGCTCAACGGTCCGCAGGACTGCGTCAAAGAAATCGTGCAGCGCTATCAGAATAGGCGTAACGTGCTCGTGAACGGGCTCAACCGGATCGGGTGGCCGGTTGCGCTGCCCCGCGCTACGATGTTCGTCTGGGCCCGGATTCCGGATCCGTTCCGGCACATGGGTTCGCTCGAATTTTCAAAGTTGCTGTTGAAGGAAGCCAAGGTCGCGGTTTCACCCGGCATCGGCTTCGGCGAGGGCGGCGACGAGTATGTGCGGTTTGCGCTCGTGGAAAATGAACATCGAACCAGACAGGCATTGCGCGGGATTCGCAAGGCGTTGAAATTGGACGGTCGCGAAGCATGAAACGTGAGATCGGAGTCGGACTGATCGGATTCGGAACGGTAGGGACCGGGGTTGCGCGCATTCTGCTGGACAATGCCGCTCTCATTCGGAGGCGCGTGGGGATTCCCATCAACCTCGTCCGCATTGCCGATCTGGATATCACGCGCGATCGGGGCGTGAAGCTGGCCCCGGGTGTGCTCACCGCCGACGCGCAGGCTGTACTGACCGATCCCAAGGTCGATATCGTCATCGAACTGATGGGCGGTTATGACGCCGCCAAGCGCGTGTTGCTCGATGCGATCGGTCGCGGTAAACAGGTGGTGACGGCGAACAAGGCCTTGCTGGCGGTGCATGGCGAAGATATCTTTTCGGCGGCCGCCCGGCAGGGGGTGGACGTCGGCTTCGAAGCCAGCGTCGGCGGCGGCATCCCGGTCATCCGGGCGCTCATGGAAGGATTGGCCGCCAACAACATCCAATCCATCTACGGCATCATCAACGGCACCTCCAACTACATTCTCAGCCGCATGACCAGCGAAGGGCAGCGGTTCGATGTCGTATTGGAGGAGGCCAAGCGGGCCGGTTATGCGGAGGCGGACCCGACGTTTGACGTGGCCGGAACCGACAGCGCGCACAAGCTCACCATCATGGTGAGTCTTGCGTACGGTACGCCGGTCAATTTCAAGGATGTCTACACGGAAGGGATCACCGGTCTCACTCCGATCGATATCGCCTACGCGAAAGAGTTCGGATTCACGATCAAATTGCTCGCGATCGCCAAGTATGTGGATGGAGAAATCGAGGCCCGGGTCCACCCCACCATGGTGCCATCGGCGTCGCAGATTGCCAAGGTCGATGGTGTATACAATGCAATTCAGCTCGTCGGTGATGCGGTTGAAGATGTGGTGCTCTACGGTCGCGGTGCCGGGTCGATGCCGACAGGCAGTGCTGTGGTGAGCGATGTGATGGCCATCGCGCGTAACCTGATGAAAAATGCCACGGGGCGGGTGCCGCCGGCCTCGTATCAGCAGGATCAGCGGCGCCCGCTGCGGATGCGCCCGATGGAGGAAATCACCTGTTTGTATTACATTCGGTTCATGGTGCTGGACCGGCCCGGCGTGTTGTCGCAGATTGCCGGGGTGCTGGGCCGATACGGCATCAGCATTTCGTCGGTTCTCCAGCAGGGGCGCAAAGAGGGGCAGACGGTGCCGGTGGTCATCATGACACACATGGCCCGCGAACGGGACGTGCAGAGCGCCCTTCGCGAGATCAACGGGATGCCTTATATTTCCGAGCCCACCACGCTGATTCGGGTTGAGGGGAAAGACGAATGAAGCGGGCAGGCTCGTATCGCCGAAATCGGGAGAGGATGAACAGCCGATGAATCGTTGGCGCGGTGTCATCGAAGAGTACCGGAAGTTTCTACCGGTCACGGCCCAGACCCCGGTGGTCAGTCTCGGCGAGGGGAATACCCCGTTGATTCGGGCCGCACGCCTAGCCAAGAAAATTGCGCCGGGGGTGGATCTCTATCTGAAGTATGAGGGCGTCAATCCCACGGGGTCGTTCAAGGATCGCGGAATGACGATGGCCATCTCCAAGGCACTGGAGGCCGGCGCCCGCGCGGTCATCTGCGCTTCGACGGGAAACACGTCCGCTTCCGCCGCGGCATACGGGGCCCGCGCCGGGTTGGCGGTGTATGTGCTGATTCCGGCGGGGAAGATCGCCTTGGGCAAGCTGTCTCAGGCGATGATGCATCAGGCCACGGTCATACAAGTCGAAGGCAACTTCGATCAGGCTCTTACGATCGTCAAGGAACTGGCGGCGTCCTATCCGGTCGAATTGGTGAATTCCTTGAATCCGTTCCGGATCGAGGGGCAAAAGACGGCGGCAATGGAGATTTGCGATGACCTGGGGGATGCTCCCACAATCCATGTACTTCCCGTGGGCAATGCGGGTAATATTACCGCCTATTGGAAGGGTTATCGGGAGTATCGCTCAGCCAATCAAATCACCAAGCTCCCGCAGATGATGGGGTTCCAGGCTGCCGGTGCCGCGCCGATCGTACTCGGGCATGTCGTGGCCGAGCCGCAGACGATCGCCACCGCTATCCGGATCGGGAATCCGGCAAGCTGGCAATCGGCCCTCACAGCGGTGAAGGAATCCGACGGGCGCATCGACATGGTGACCGACGAAGAAATTCTTCATGCCTACGCGCTGGTCGCGGGCGAAGAAGGGGTCTTCTGCGAACCGGCCTCCGCCGCCTCGGTAGCCGGTGTCATCAAGATGAGCCAAGCCGGGCAGTTGAAAGAGGGCGCTACGGTCGTCTGTACCCTGACCGGCCATGGCTTGAAGGATGCCGACACGGCGATCAGCATTTCACGTCCGCCCAAAACCGTCAAAGCCACTCGCGATGATGTGGCCCGCCTGCTTCATGTCTGATTATTTCAGGACACTGGCATGAAATACTTGATCCTCCACGCCGATGGCATGGCTGATTTCCCATGTCCGGAACTGGGCGGGAAGACGCCGCTTCAGGCCGCCGTGACCCCCAATCTGGACCGTATGGCTCTAGGAGGCGAAGTCGGATTGCTCGCCCTTCCGCCCGATGCCGGCCATACCGGCAGCGACGTCACGGCCGTGGCGATGTTGGGGTATGATCCGAGAAAATATTATCCTGGTCCCGGCCCGCTCGAAGCCGCCAGCCTCGGGGTGACGGTCGGCGAACATGACGTGGTGTTCCGCTGCACGATGGTCACGGTGCGGGGGGAATCCGTCGGCGGGAAGAAGGGCGGCTACGGCGACGTCAAGAAGCTGACTCCGCAGGTGGTGTTGGAGGATGCAACGGCGGGTTTGATCGACAGCGAGCAGGCGCGCGAGCTGATCGATGCGATCAACGAGCAACTCGGGTCTGAAGCGATTCAGTTTTATCCCGGATCCGGCCACCGGCATCTGATGGTGTGGGTGGGGGGAAAGGCGCGCGCCGCCTGTACCGATCCGCAGCGCTTGGTGGGGAAGCCCATCGGCGATGCGCTGCCGTCGGGTGACGGGGCGGACATGTTGCGCAAGATTATGGACGCGTCGCTGCTGATTCTGCGCGACCACCCGGTGAACGATGAGCGCCAGGCCGAAGGGGCCAAGCCGGCCAATTGTGTATGGTTGTGGGGACAGGGTCGTGCACCCTCTTGGCCGCCGCTTCCGGAACGTCATCAATTGAGCGGAGCGGTCGTGTCCTCGAGCGACGTCCATCGAGGAGTAGGGCTGTGTGCCGGGCTGGATGCCGTCGAGGTGCCGCTGGACTATGACCATGAGTCCGGAGAATTCGGGGTCCGGGCCGAACTCGCGCTGAAGGAACTAGCTAAGAAGGATTTTGTGTACTGTCACATCGGATTTTCAGACGACGTGCTTCACGCCACCGATCCCAAGGACAAGGTGCGTGCGATCGAAGAGTTTGACGCCAAGGTGGTGGGGCCGTTTTTGGCTGCGCTGGCTTCCTATCCCGCCCATCGCTTCCTGATGGTATGCGATCCGGGTCTGGCCCGCGAGGGGCACGCCATGCCGCCGATCTTGTACGCCTTGAACGACAGTGCCGCGCCTGCACGGTCCGGTGGGGCGCGCCGCTTCAATGAACAGGACCTTACGGCCGGCGATGCCATTCCGCGCGATGCGTCGAAACTGCTCGCCCGGCTGATTGCACGCGGAGCGTAAGACGTATGGCCTTGATCGTGCATAAATACGGCGGTACGTCCGTCGGCAGCATCGAACGTATCCATCGCGTGGCCGACCGCGTCGAGCAGGCCTATAAAGACGGCCACCAGGTGGTCGTGGTGTTGTCGGCCATGAGCGGTGAAACCGATCGGCTGCTGAAGTTGGCTCATGAGGTCACGACTGCGCCGGATGAGCGCGAACTCGACATGCTGTTGTCGACCGGGGAACGCGTCACCATCGCCTTGCTGGCCATGGATTTGCGCGGACGCGGAATCAATGCCCGCTCGTTCACCGGCCGCCAGGTTGGCATCCACACGGACAGCGCCCATACCAAGGCCAGGATCTCACGCGTGACCGCCGAGCGTATTCGCGAAGCGATCGTCGACCGGGTTGTTCCGGTCGTCGCCGGCTTTCAAGGCATCAACGCGCGGTCCGATGTGACCACGCTCGGGCGTGGAGGATCGGACCTGACTGCCGTGGCGCTGGCAGCCGCGCTGAAGGCCGATCGCTGCATCATCTACACGGACGTCGACGGCGTCTACACGGCGGATCCCAACATCGTGCCGGCGGCGCGGCGGATCGACAAGATCTCCTACGAAGAGATGTTGGAGATGGCGAGTCTCGGTGCCAAGGTTCTACAGAGCCGTTCGGTGGAATTTGCCGCGAAGTACGCCGTTCCCGTCGAGGTCAACTCCAGTTTCAAGGAAGGAAAGGGGACGCTCGTGACACGTGAAGACGCGGATATGGAAGGGGTGCTGGTATCCGGAGTGACGGGTGACCGCCACCAGGCGAAGGTCACGATCGTGGGGGTGCCTGATCGCCCCGGCATCGCCGCGAAGATCTTCGGCGCGATCGCCGAAGCGAATATCGTGGTGGACATGATCATCCAGAACGTCAGCCAAGCCGCCATGACGGATATATCCTTCACCGTGCCGAAGCCCGATCTGCGGAAGGCGGTCGACCTGATTCAGCGCCTGGCCAAGGAGGTGGATGCCCGGTCGGTGGCTGTGACCGAGTCGATCGCCAAGGTATCCTTGATCGGCGTGGGCATGCGGTCCCATTCGGGTGTTGCGGCCAAGATGTTCGAAGTGCTGTCGCGCGAGGGCGTGAACATCATGATGATCAGCACCTCGGAGATCAAGATCTCCTGTGTCATCGAAGAAAAGTACCTAGAGTTGGCCATGCGCGCACTCCATACGGCTTTCGGCTTGGACCGGGTGTCCGCTCCTTCCCTTGGATAACCGCCGCATGGCCGGGCTGGGTCGGCTTGGACCGGACTCGACAGGCTCGTGACATCCTTGCTACGCTCATGTCTATGAAACGCCGACAGACGCCGACCCGGAGGCCGGAGGCACCCATCTCGATTCCGGCCATCAAGCCCGCCAAGGCCGCAGGGTTGGAGATTTACGACACGACGCTGCGCGACGGCGCGCAGGCGGAGGACGTGAGTTTCTCTGCCGAGGACAAAGTTCGCGTTGCACAAAAGCTCGACGAACTCGGCGTGCAATACATCGAAGGCGGCTGGCCTGGGGCGAATCCGAAGGATATCGAATTCTTCCGTATGATCAAAACCATCCCGCTTCAGCACGCGACGGTGGTCGCGTTCGGATCGACGCGGAAGGCCAGCAACCCGGTTCAGAAAGATGTCAACCTGCAGGCGTTGCTGGCAGCCGAGACCCACACGATCACGCTGTTCGGGAAAAGCTGGTCCCTTCACGTGACGGATGCGCTCGGCATTTCGCTGGCGAAGAATCTCGAGCTGATCGGAGATTCCGTTCGTTACTTGCGCGAGAAGGGGCGGCAGGTGTTCTACGACGCCGAGCACTTCTTCGACGGCTACAAGACCAATCCGGACTATGCGCTGGCTACCTTGAAAATGGCGGTGGAGGCGGGGGCGGAACGGGTCATCCTCTGCGACACCAACGGCGGTTCCATGCCGTGGGAGATCCGCGAGATCTGCGAAACGGTCCGTCGCGAGTGCACGGTGCCCTTGGGAATCCATGCGCATAACGACTGCGAAATGGCCGTCGCGAATTCGCTGGTGGCGATCGATACCGGCATTGTTCAAGTACAGGGCACTATAAACGGGATCGGCGAACGATGCGGCAATGCCAACCTCTGCTCCATCATTCCGAACCTCCAACTCAAGATGAAGCGCCCGGCGCTCGGCAAGAAGCTGGTGCACCTCAAGGAAGTCTCGGGTTTCGTTACCGAAATCGCCAATCTCATGCCGGACAAACATCAGCCGTATGTGGGCGATTCCGCCTTTGCGCACAAGGGCGGCGTGCATATTCATGCGGTGCTCAAGAATCCCGCCACCTATGAGCATGTGATTCCCGCCGAGGTGGGTAACCGGCAGCGCATGCTCGTTTCCGATTATGCGGGACGCAGCGGATTGCTTGAGAAGGTCGAAGCCTACGGGATTTCCTTGACGAAGAATCACGCGAAGGTTCAGGAGCTGGTGGATACGCTGAAGGAGCGGGAGAGCCAGGGGTACCAGTTCGAAGGGGCCGAGGGGTCGTTCGAACTGCTGATGAGAAAAGCCATGGGCACCCACAAGCCGTCTTTCCAACTGCTCGGGTTCCGGGTCATCGTCGAGAAAAAGCAGGACGACGGGGCTCCACTCTCTGAGGCGACCGTTATGGTAAAGGTCGGCGAAGCCGTGGAACACACGGCGGCCGTCGGAGCCGGTCCGGTGAACGCTTTGGATCATGCGTTGCGCAAGGCGTTGCAGAAGTTCTATCCGCAGCTTCGTGAAGTCAAATTATTGGACTATAAAGTCCGAGTGTTGTCTGCGAACAAGGGCACGGAATCCCGCGTCCGGGTGTTGATCGAATCGGGAGACCATAAGGACAAGTGGGGGACGGTAGGGGTCTCCGAGAATATCATGGAAGCCAGTTGGCAGGCCCTGGCCGACAGCATCGAATACAAACTCCTTCTGAATGATCGATAGGCCGATCAACCCGAGGAGCACATATAGTCCTTGACAGATGTGGTAACCTCACGTAACTTATGGGGAAATTCTTCATCTTGGACAATCGGTGCCGAGAAAGACTTCCTAAGGAACGATTCGAGTGCATGGCGGGGGGAAAGGCATGAGAAAGGCCGATATTGCGAACGAAATTTTCAAGCAGGTTGGTGTCTCGAAAAATGAAGCATCGGACATCGTTGAGTTGGTACTCAACCTTCTGAAGGGCGTTCTGCAAAAAGGCGATTCGGTCAAGATCGCGGGGTTCGGGAATTTCGTGGTACGCAGCAAAGGAGCGCGCAAGGGGCGAAATCCGCGGACCGGTGAAGAAATCGGCATCACTCCTCGTCGTGTGGTGACCTTTCGACCCAGTCAGGTTTTTAAGAAATACGTCAATTCCTAACCACCACTGTGCAACAGGCGATCACGGTATGAGGACCGGTCATGGGGAATGAACCCAGACTGGGAAGCAAAGTTTTTTATAAAATCGGTGAGGTCGGTGCGATTACGAAGTTGCCGGCCTATGTGTTGCGGTTTTGGGAGTCCGAGTTCGCATTCCTGAAGCCCAGAAAGAGCCGAGGCAACCAGCGGCTCTATGTGCAGAAAGATGTGGAGACGGTGCTTGAGATTAAGCGCATGCTGTACGAGGAAGGGCACACCTTGGCCGGCGTCAAGCGGTACTGGGCCCGTCGCGGACGGGCATCGACCAAGCAAGGGACGAGAAAAGAGCTGGCGCAGCGGATGCGGGGTGATCTTCAGGCCATCATTCGAATGATTGATTCCTATTCGGCATAATCCCTCCGGTGATTCGGGCGGCTGCGTTCGAACCACTCATTCCGGAACAGGGTCGTGTGTGTCGGGGCGTAGCGCAGCCTGGTAGCGCACTCGCTTGGGGTGCGAGTGGTCGTGGGTTCAAATCCCGCCGCCCCGACCATCCACACAAACCTGGTCCGTAATCGTAGATGATCTGAATGTGAATAGCCCAGCCGTACCGCACCCGGTCTCGGTCCATCCCACATCCTCACGCCGTTTCGCCCCGACCAGGCACACGCAACCAAAGGAACATTGTGGCCCGCCCAACCATACTCGTGACGAATGACGACGGAATCGCCTCGCCCGGTATCCGGGCCATGGCGGACGCCTTGCGGTCCCTCGGGGACGTGTGGGTGGTGGCGCCGGAGCGTGAACGTACGGCCGTCGCCCATGCGGTGACCTTGCATAAACCCCTGCGGCTGACGAAGCAAGAGACCCGGTGGTTTGCAGTGAACGGGACGCCGGTCGACTGTGTGAACCTGGCGCTGGCGAAGGTGCTGCCCAGGAGACCCGCGCTGGTGGTTTCCGGCATCAATCGAGGCGTCAATCTCGGCGATGACGTGATGTACTCGGGAACCGTGTCGGGAGCACTCGAGGGCACGATTCTGGGCATTCCGTCCATTGCTGTCTCGCAGGAAGGAGACGAGGAGTTTCGATTCGAGGTCGGCGCTCGCTATGGCGCGCGCGTGGCCTCCTCCGTGTTGCAGGAGGGATTGCCGCCGGAAACGATCCTCAACGTGAATGTGCCTGACTGTCCGGCCCGCGCCATCAGGGGGGTGAAGGTGACCTGCCTGAGCCGCCGCCGATTCGAGAATCCCATCGTTGAGAAGGTCGACCCTCGTGGACGAAAATACTACTGGATTGCAGGGACTCGCATTTCCTGGAGTCGCAGAAACGATGCCGATCATGAAGCGGTGGAACGCAGGATGGTGTCGGTCACGCCCATTCATTTGGACACCACGCACTACGAGGTGTTGCCGCAGGTCAAACAGTGGGAGTCGGTCTGGTCGAAGCGTCCCCGCGGAGTGAAGGCCACGAGTGCACGCACCAGGGCAGGGCGCCGCGTATGACTGCGCTCATCGAATGGCTGGTGGAGGAACTGGGGCGGTTCGTCATCGCAGCGATTTCACGATTCGGCTATACGGGCATTCTCCTGACCATGGCCATCGAGAGCGCCTGCATCCCGCTTCCGAGTGAGATCATCATGCCGTTTTCCGGCTACCTGGTGTCGACTGGGGAGTTCTCCATGCTCGGTGTGACGCTGGCCGGAGCCGTCGGCAATGTACTGGGCTCGCTCGTCGCGTATTACGCGGGACTCTGGGGTGGGCGACCGTTCGTCGAACGATATGGCCGCTATGTGCTGGTTTCGCATCATGATCTGGATCTCGCCGATCGATGGTTTCTGAAACACGGGGATGCCGCGGTCCTGGTGAGCCGACTCCTTCCGGTGGTTCGGACGTTCATCTCGCTGCCTGCCGGGATTGCGCGGATGAATGTGACGAAGTTCGTGTTGTTCACCTTCATCGGGGCGCTCCCTTGGTGTTACGCACTCGCGTATATCGGCCTGGTCATGGGGGAGCGTTGGAACCAGTTACGAACCTATTTCCATCATGTGGATCTCGTCATCGGCCTGGCGGTTGCGGTCGGAGCGGGCTATTTCCTCTGGTCCCATTGGCCGAAGCGGCGGACATCAATGGAGTAATCGCGCAGGATCATGCGTCTCTTTAATACGCTGACGGGGAAAAAGGAAACGTTCGAACCAATCGATCCGGGCAGGGTCCGCATGTATGTATGCGGTGTGACGGTCTACGATTACTGCCACTTGGGACACGCGCGAAGCGCCCTGGTGTTTGACGTGTTGCGGCGTCACCTCGAGTATTCCGGATTGAAGGTCGCGTTCGCCAAAAACTTTACCGACGTCGACGACAAAATCATCAAGCGAGCCAATGAGCAGGGTGTGTCCTGCGAAGCCGTCACGGCCAAGTATATCGATGCGTATTACGAAGACATGGGACGCTTGGGGGTTCGGCGCGCCACGCTCGAGCCCCGGGCGACCGAACATATCGGGGATATCATCGGGCTGGTCGAGCGGTTGATTGAGAAGCAGATGGCCTACCGAGTCGACGGCGACGTGTACTTCCAGGTGGAGCGGTATCCCGAATACGGCCGGCTCTCCAAACGGCGATTGGAGGATTTGCAGGCGGGTGCGCGCGTCGAAGTGGACGAGCGTAAGCGGCATCCGATGGATTTCGCCCTGTGGAAGGGGAGCAAACCCGGCGAGCCGGCGTGGTCGAGTCCCTGGGGACCAGGACGGCCCGGTTGGCATATCGAATGCTCGGCGATGTCGATTCGGCATCTCGGCGACACGTTCGATATTCACGGCGGCGGCATGGATCTCATCTTTCCGCACCACGAAAATGAGATTGCGCAATCCTGCGGTGCGACGGGCCGGGAGTTCGCTCGGTACTGGGTGCACAATGGCTTCGTTCAGATCAATCAGGAGAAGATGTCGAAATCCCTCGGCAACTTCTTTACGATCCGTGAGATCTTCGACAAATCGGAATGGCCGGAACCGATAACGGGAGAGATCCTCCGGTTGTTTCTTCTCTCGACGCACTATCGCAGTCCGCTGGATTTTTCGGATCAAAGCTTGAAGGAGGCCAAGAATGCCCTCAACGGGTTCTATGACCTTTTCGAGCGGCTCAAGGAACCATCGACCCTCAGCGGCGGCGATCCTCGTGCGGAGGAGGCGGTCCTGCGATGTCGCGCAGCGTTCGTCGAAGCCATGAACGACGACCTCAATACCCCGGTGGCCATCGCTGAATTGCAAAAACTTCGTAGCGAAGGGAATAAGGCCGTGGAGAGCGGGCTTTCAGAGGCAGCCCGCCGGAGCTTGCGGGAAGAATTCCGAACGCTGGGGGCAGTGGTGGGGCTTTTTCAATTTGAGACGTGGCAGTTCATGTCATCGCCGCGTGAGGGAAGCGCCGCGGCCGATCCCAGCCGGGATACCTTGACCGACCAGGTCATCGAACAGCAACTTGCAGCCAGGGTGGCGGCCAAGAAAGCCAAGAATTATGCGCTGGCCGATCAAATCCGTAAGAGATTGGCCGACCGTGGAATTATCATTGAGGATCGTCCGGATGGCACGAGTCGGTGGAAGCGATAGTCCCCGCGATCTCATCTACGGCCTGCATGCTGTCCGCGAGGCGCTACGGGCGGGGGCGCGCCCGCTGCAGCGGCTGCTCGTCCTTGGCACCGACCGGCAATTCAGCGACATCGTGAAACTGGCTCGGGAACGTGGAGTTCCGATCCATGTAGAGCCGCGGGTGGCATTCGACCGCCTTGTTCCTGGTGGGAATCATCAGGGTGCTGTCGGCGTAGTGGCCGCGAAATCGTACACCCAAGTCGAAGAGATCCTGGCTGCGGCCGCGGCGCCGGGGCAAATTCCCTTTCTGGTCGCGCTTGATGGGGTCGAGGATCCTCACAATTTGGGCGCCATCCTTCGCACGTCTGAATCAGCAGGGGTGCAGGGAGTATTCGTCCCTGAGCGTCGCGCGGTCGGCCTGACCAGCGTGGTAGCGAAGGCGTCGGCGGGAGCGCTGGATCACATGCGGGTGGCTCGCGTCGTCAACATGTCGCGCCTGATCGAACAGCTCAAGGCGGTGAATATTTGGGTGTATGGGCTCGATGCCGAATCGCCTAAACCCTATACGGCCTTGGATCTACGCGGTCCCATTGCGCTGGTCTTCGGCGGGGAGGGGAGAGGCCTGCGTCCGGCCGTACGCGGTACCTGCGACGAGGTGGTCCGCATTCCGATGTTGGGTAAGGTGAGTTCCCTGAACGTATCGGCCGCGGCGGCGGTGGTTCTGTACGAGGCGGTCCGTCAGCGGTGCCGGGGACAGGAAGGATCCAGCCCTGGAGGGGAGAGCGGAAACTAGCGCAGCCGCAACATTTTCCCCTGGATGGCCGCTTTCAAGAGCTGTGCGGTATTGGAGACACGAATCTTCTTCATCATATTCGCCCGGTGTGCCTCGACCGTTTTGACGCTGATGCTCAGCCGATGGGCGATTTCCTTGTTTTTAAAACCGGACCAGATCAGTTCGAGAATTTCCTGCTCGCGCGTCGTCAGGGCTTCGGGGCGTCGTTTGCGAGACGGAATGATGACTTCGGGAGAAGTGGTTCGTGCTCGGCGCTTGCTTGGGGTCGCCATCGGCATATCCGTCGGACTCCGCTTCGGGTAAGAGTGAATCAGCCCGCTGCTGCGATACTCGGTAGACTTGCGGATTATACGCAAATCTTCGGTCGATTGTAAATCTCGGTCAACGAAATTTCATTAGATCGTTTCTGGGAGAATCGTCGTAAGATAAACTACATAAATGCCTTAGGGGAAGATCAACGCCGCGCAGGTGAATAAGGGCAATTTAGACAGACATGATACCCTACGTGTTCGTGGCGCTGTTCGGCGCCGTCATCGGCAGCTTCTTGA
>WBZO01000181.1_pt1 | contig 163774 bp, 142 predicted proteins | sample 5204261 | NCBI WGS metagenome assembly WBZO01 (sample SAMN12412400, study PRJNA552823) | activated sludge metagenome | isolation source: activated sludge from anammox sidestream of wastewater treatment plant... | place: USA: North Carolina | collected 2017-09 | reverse complement strand
GGTCGCCGACAAAATCAGGTCCGGTGAATGGCGCATCCGCGCCCGCAGGACCCGCGGGACCTTGCACGCCTGCCGGTCCTTGAGGACCCTCCGGTCCAGGCGGACCGGCTGGACCAATCGATCCTTCTGGTCCTTGTGGTCCAGCGCAGGCGGCAAGCCCGATGCAAAACAGAATCATTATGGTGTATCGAAGGAATATTTTCATGTTTCGCTTGTCCTTTTTGATTTATTTGCCGCTTCACAGGCGGAACTGAAAACACAAGCAGGAGATTGATTGCAGGGTGAGAATTTACTCCAACCAATCACGGATAAAACAAGCGCATTCATTGTAAAGTTGGGCAAATAGCCACGGCTATTCTACTATAATTTACCTAAGATTAGTACACAATTAATTTCAATCGTAATCACACCGCGGCGATCTTTCTCGAAAAATCAACCATTCCCGATAGGAAAAGACCACTTAACGAATTCTTAACACATTCTAATTAGTTTATTCATACTATCTCAGCCTGAATTAATCTTGCTATGCCAGAATTTCCTTGCTTTGAATTACAGTCAATCCAACTCAGTTTATTGTGGCCCTAAATGACCATCAAACAAATCGGAGGTTGAAAGATGGAGCAGACATTAGCAGTGGATCACCAATCCGCTGGGAAAATGAAGTTTTTAATCGGCGGATTGTTGATTGTTGCTGCCATTGTTTACTTGATTGTTTCCTCAACTCATGCAAACGCTCAATATTTCTTGACCGTTGATGAGATTTATTCCAAGGGCGCCGAAGTGCAGAACCGAGATCTGCGCATCTCGGGCGCGGTGATCGGCGATTCAATTCAATTTGATCCGCAGACATTGAACCTGACTTTCACGATAGCCAATATACCCGGAGATAATAAAGAAATCGAGGCGCAGGGTGGGTTGGCAAAGGTACTGCATGACGCAGTCGTTGATCAAAACAACCGGACCCTGACGGTTATTTACAACGGTCCGAAACCGGATCTGCTCCGCGACGAGGCTCAAGCAATTCTCACCGGAAAGGTCGGGAACGACGGCATTTTTCACGCCGATGAGCTGCTGCTAAAATGCCCTACGAAATACGAAGAGGCGCTGCCAGACCAGGCAGAGTAGAGATATTATGATTGCAGATCTTGGTCTTGGAGCGCTCGCCATCACATTGGTGGTCTCGATTTATGGTACGGTCGCCGCAATCTACGGCGGATTAAAATCAAAAGCGGAATGGATTGAGAGCGCTCGCCTCGCGATGCTGCTCACCTTCCCATTAATCAGTATCTCAGCCCTCAGCTTAATCTATTTGTTGGTCAATGGTCACTATGAGTTCGAGTTTGTAACCCGGGTGACCAGCAACAGTATGCCAACCTACCTCAAGGTAACGGCGCTGTGGGGCGCGCAAGCTGGCTCGCTGGTTTTCTGGTCCTGGCTGATGTCGGCTTTTGCGTCCGCAGTCACATTGCGGAAATGGGATCGGGATCGAGAGTTTTTACCTTGGGTGATCGTTGTCTCTTTGGTCACGCTCATGTTCTTTGTCAGTCTGATCCTTTTCTTTGAAAACCCCTTTGCGCGCATCTGGAGAATGCCCGACGGTCAATTCATCGCGGCGCTGTTCCAGCCGGCTGGAGGGGTGCTGGCTTCTTTGCGCGATGGTCAGGGTCTGAACCCGTTTCTACGCCACCCCGGGATGACGCTGCACCCGCCGACGCTCTATCTTGGGTTTGTGGCGTTTGTCATCCCCTACGCATTTGCGATCGCTGCCCTGATCACCGGACGCACGGACGACCGCTGGATTCGCATTACTCGGCGCTGGACCCTGATCGCCTGGCTTTTCCTTTCACTGGGATTGATCATTGGTGGTCGCTGGGCTTACGATGTGCTCGGCTGGGGCGGTTATTGGGGGTGGGATCCGGTAGAAATCTCCGCCTTTATGCCCTGGCTTACGGGCACCGCATTCCTGCATTCCGTCATGATCCAGGAAAAACGGGGACTGCTCAAACACTGGAACATGGTCCTGATCATCTTGACCTATTCGCTGGTGATCTTTGGCACCTTCCTGACCCGCTCCGGGGTTTTATCTTCCGTTCACGCTTTTGCGGCAAGCGCGATTGGTCCGTTGTTCTTCGGTTTCATCGTACTGACGTTCGTCGGTTCGCTGTATTTGCTGTTGCGGCGCTGGGATGATCTTAAATCAGAAGGCACGATGACTTCCCTGCTCTCGCGCGAAGCGTTGTTCTTGCTGAACAATCTGCTTTTTATGGGGATTCTGGTGGTCTGTTTTTGGGGAGTGATCTTTCCCCTGGTCTCGGAACTGGTGACCAACCAGAAAGTCACCGTGGGTCCCCCCTTCTACGAACGGGCGACTGCACCGCTTTTTGCGGGGTTGCTGCTGCTAATGGGGATTGCGCCTCTCTCAGCCTGGAGGCATTCGACGGCGAAAACCCTCGGCCGCGCCATCTGGAAGCCGACGATCCTGGCGGCTTTGGTCGGGATCGGGGCGCCGTTGGCTTTGGGCATCCGTAGTTGGGCTGCCCTGCTGGGGTTCTTCCTGGTAGCGTTGGTTGCTTTTGTGACCCTGTACGAATTTTGGCGGGGGATGATGGCGCGGCGCCGAACCCAGGGGGAAGCTCTGCCGGTTGCGTTGGCGAATATGATCGCCAGAAATCGCCGCCGCTATGGCGGGTATATTATCCATCTAGGCGTGGTGCTGATGGCGATTGGCATCATCGGTATGGAAATGTTCCAAAAGGAAACTCAAGGCACAGTTCCCGCTGGCGGTTCGATCTCCTTCGAGGGTTACAAAATTACGTATCAATCGCTGTCTTCTTTTGATACCCCTGACGGGAGAAATGTTACTAGAGCGGTCGTGAACGTCGAAAAGAATGGCAAGAATGTCGGAGAGCTATATCCAAGGCGCGACTTCTTCTTCGAATCGCAGCAGCCAGTGACGATCCCGGGCGTACGTAGCACCTGGGAGGACGATCTGTACATCATTCTAGTGGATTGGCTTCCGATCTCATCACAAGGGGCGACATTCAAGGTCTTTGTCAATCCACTCGTGAACTGGCTCTGGCTGGGCGGGTTCGTTTTCATTCTTGGGACGCTCGTTGCTGCCTGGCCCGACAACGAACCCGAGCTGGCGACTGCCCGGAAGCGCAGGCGCGCTGCCGCGCCGGCGGAGGCTTAATGAATTGAGCGGAAAGATGAAGTTCTGGCGCCTCTTGATTTTTCCTGCCTGGATGACTCTGATGTGGTCCAGCGTGGCTTTGGCTCAAGACGCCCCGCCAACCCCGCTGCCGGTGACGGATGATCAGGTCAACGCGCTTGCCAGGGATATGTATTGCCCGGTCTGTGAGAACACCCCATTGGACGTCTGCCCAACCAAGGCTTGCGCCGAGTGGCGGGAACTGATCCGGGACAAACTGGCTGATGGCTGGAGCGAACAGCAGATCCGCGCCTATTTCGTTGATCGGTTTGGCGATCGGGTGCTTGCCGAACCTCCGCCGCGCGGTCTCAACTGGCTGATCTATATCATGCCGCCGCTTGCGTTTTTGGCTGGCGCGTATATCCTTTTTCGCGCATTTAAGAGCTGGACCGCTCCAGCTTCTGAACCAGTCGTAAAGGACGCGGATAGCGAAGCCGACAAATCGGATCCCTATCTGGATCGGCTAGAAGAAGAACTGCGTAAACCTTAGGAATAAAAAGATGGAACAAGAAAATTTAACCGATACTCAAAAGCCGGAACGCAGCCGCCCCCGATGGGGGCGCATTCTTGCTTGGGCGGGGCTGGCGGCGTTACTTTTCCTCTTACTCCTCGGATTAATTAATGCTCAAAAAGGTCAGATGAAAGTTGGCGAAAAAGCGCCCGCTTTCACGCTCACCACATTCGATGGGCGGGTGATTAATTCTGAAGACTTGCGGGGAAAAGTGGTTGTCTTGAACATCTGGGCTTCCTGGTGCAAACCTTGTGAGCAAGAAGCCGCCGATTTGGAAGCCGCCTGGCGGTACTATGAACCCGACGGGTCGGTCGTCTTTCTGGGTGTGGCTTGGACCGATACGGATAAAAAATCCTTTGAATATCTTGATAAATTCCAAATCACCTATCCAAACGGACCAGACCTGGGGACGAAAATTTATCATGCCTTTCGCGCTACGGGCGTTCCGGAGACTTATATCATCGATCGCAATGGGATTCTGACTCATGTGAAGATCAGTCCGTTTCGATCTGTCGAAGAAATCCGCCAGGTCGTCGATGCGGCGATGGAGAGATAAAAAATATGGGAATTGGCTCCATTTTCCTGATCCTGGCTTTACTTCTGCTGGTTATCATATTTGTCGGTCGCCCGATCATCGAGAAGCATAACCCCGAAGCGCTCCAAAACAATCAGATCGACCACGAGCGCTCAGCCCTTTTGGCGGAACGCGATCGCCTGATCAACACCTTGAGAGAACTGGAATTCGACCATGAATTGGGGAAGATTCCGCAAGAGGACTATCCAGAGCAGCGGGCGCGCCTCATGCAGCATGGCGCAAACCTGCTTCGCCAGTTGGACGCCCTGGAGTCTGCTGACAGCCAAGGTTTGTTCGAAGAGAGGCTAGAATCTGCCATCGCCGTTCGCCAGTCTGAAGCCGCTCTGGCGTCTGCGCAAGCCGGCAATCATTGGAACGGATCGTCTTCTCGGGTGGCAGGTTCTGTTGTGGCGGCGCCTGATGACGATCTGGAGGTCCTGCTTGCCAGCCGGCGCCGGGCGCGTCAAGATAAGGCGGCTGGCTTTTGCCCCAAATGCGGTGGTCCGCTGCAGAAGTCGGATCGCTTTTGCCCCAAATGTGGCGCAAAATCGCCCTAAATTGATTTCCAGACCAGACTACTCTTGGATTGGCAAAGAATATTGTGAAGCATATTGCACTGGTTGTAATGCTGTTTGGCGCTCTCGGGCTTTCGGGGTGTAACTTAACCCTGGCAGCCGATGTAACCCCACCGCCGGGGTATCAACAACAGCCGGCTGAGCCTGTTCAGGCGGAAGTAACCCCTACCCCTATTTATCCGCTGGTGCCGCCCGATCCCGTTGCGGGCGAGGCGATATACGCGGAAAAGTGTGCGCCTTGTCATGGGGAGTCGGGGTTGGGCGATGGATCGTTGTCGATGAACCTTCCCAGCCCGGTTCCGCCCATCGGAACGGGAGAGTTGGCGCGGCAAGCGTCTCCGACGCGCTGGTTTAACATTGTTACCAATGGGAATATGGAGCGCAATATGCCGCCGTTCAAAAGCCTGACTGACCGGCAGCGCTGGGATGTAGTTGCTTACCTCTATTCCCTTTCGAGCACCGCGGAGACCGTTGAGCGGGGCGCCAGCCTGTATCGTAAGAATTGTACTGAATGCCATGGTCCGGGTGGAAAAGGGGATGGCTCCCAGGCTGATGGGATTTCCATGCCCGATTTCTCCCGGTTGGAGACCGCGGCTGGCAAGTCGCAGGCGGATTTCTATCATGCGATTAAGGCTGGCGTTTCTGCGGGCATGCCAGCGTTTGGAGACAAGCTGGCTGATGGCGACATCTGGGCGTTGACTGAGTATCTGACGTCGCTTGGCTTCGGGCAGACATATCCAACTGCATCCGCGACACAACCTCCATCAGCCAAAGCTACAGAGTCATCTGAACCGCTGGCGCTGGAAGGGGACCAAGATCAGATTGATGAAACGAGTTCAGGTTCTGTCTCGGGGCTGGTGGTGAATCGATCTGGCGGCGGGGCGCCAGTGGGAACTGAGGTAATGCTGCATGTGTTTGATCAAATGCAGCTTGTGTACACTGCCACTGCCCAGATCACCGAAGATAGCACATTTTCGTTCGATGAGGTAAATATTGCACCCGGGTTGTCCTTCGTGGCGAGTATTGATCATGGCGGGGTGGTGTACACTTCCGAGTTGGTCGCCGCCAATCCGCAGAATCTTGAGGTCAATCTGCCAATCGAGATTTTCGATACAACAAGCGATACTTCAAATCTATCGATCGATCGTTTGCACTATTTCTTCGAGTTTCTGGACGAAAAAACAGTCCGGGTGGTTGAACTGTACATCATCTCGAACCTGACTGACCAGACGGTTGCCGCGCCGGCTGCCGGCGACCCGGTTCTCGACTTTTCATTGCCGAAAGAGGCGAGCGACCTGGAGTTTCAAGACGGAGAGCTTGGTGGGCGCTACGTAAAGACCGAGGATGGGTTTGCCGACACAACGCCTGTCCGTCCCGGTTCGGGCGCCTACCAGGTGCTATTCTCTTATAACATGCCCTACGATCGCAAACTCGTGCTGAACCGCAAGATGCCTCTGGACACCAATGCGATTGTGATCCTGGTGCCCGAAGAGACTATCAAAGTAAAAAGCGATCAAATCCAGGACGCGGGTGGGCGGAACGTCCAGGGAGTTCAGTATCACATGTATAGCGGCGGTGGGTTAGCGCGGAACGAAGAGCTTTCGCTCACCGTCACCGGCAGAGCACCCGCAGGTGTGGAGACCTCAGCAGCCGACTCGAGAAGAAATCTGATCATCGGCGTTGGCGCATTGGGCATCGTGATGATCCTGCTGGGCGTTTGGATGTACATGCGCAATCGGTCCGAACAACCCCGCGGCGCAGTTCCAGCAAGACCACAAGCTGCGAAAATTGAAAAACCCGAAGATGTGATGGACGCCATTCTGGCGCTGGATGACCTATATCGAGAAGGTCAATTGCCGGATGAGGCTTATCTACAGCGGCGGGGGGAATTGAAAACTCGTCTGAGCGAGTTAATGGATCGGCAGGATTGAACGCGCAATGATCGAGGTTCGCGGACTGGTCAAGCGGTTCGGTCTGAAGACCGTGTTAAAAGACCTGGACTTTCAAGTGCAGGCGGGGGAGTTTGTTGCCCTGTTAGGTCCCAATGGAGCCGGGAAGACAACCTTCCTGCGCATCCTTGCCTCGCTGTCGCGCCCGGCAATGGGCGAGGTGCGGATTGCCGGCTACCGGCTGCCCCAACAAGCGGCGGCAGTTCGGCATATTCTCGGGGTCGTGTCGCACCAACCGCTGCTCTACGGAGACCTGACCGCCGAGGAGAACCTGCGTTTTTACGGGAAAATGTATGGGATCGGAGCGCCGGAGAAACGCATCGGGGAAGTGCTCGATCTGGTTGGTCTTTCGCTGCGGCGGCGGGACCTCGTCCGCACTTTTTCGCGGGGGATGCAGCAACGGCTGGCAATCGGCAGGGCGGTGTTGCATGACCCGGAAGTGATGCTCTTCGACGAGCCGCACACCGGATTGGATCAAGACGCTTCTGTGATGCTGGACGGCGTCCTGCGGGAGGTTGCGGCGCGCGGCCGCACTGTCGTGATGACTTCGCACGACTTGGCGCGGGCGGGCGATCTTGCCAGCCGCTTTGACGTCATTTCACGCGGCAAGGTTGTGGCTTCAGTCGGGCGGGCGGAAATGCCCGCGGCAAAGCTGCTCGATTTTTATCGCGCGTCGATCTCTATAAGGGAGGACGCCGCCCGCGTGTCGTCCGAGCAACCCTCCTCAAGGATCCGGATGTGATGGGCGGCGAAGTCAAAATTGCGACAAGCCCTTCCAAGGCGGTAATCAGAAAACCCACGTCGTTTTATTTGCGCACGGTTTGGGCAATCGTCTGGAAGGACCTGGCAGCCGAATTGCGCAGCCGTGAGTTGCTCACCAGCATGTTGGTTTTTGCCCTGCTGGTCATCTTGATCTTCAACTTTGCCCTGGAATTAGATCCCCGCGCGCGCTTTAATGCAGCCAGCGGGGTGTTGTGGGTCACTTTTGCGTTCGCCGGAACGCTTGGTCTCAACCGTTCGATGGCGATGGAAAAAGATCGGGGCTGCCTGGATGGGCTGCTGCTGGCGCCGGTTGATCGCAGCGCGATTTTCTTTGGCAAGGCGCTGAGCAACTTATTCTTTATGCTCATCGTCGAGGCGATTGTGCTGCCAATCTACAGCCTGCTTTACAACATCAATTTATTCAACCCGGGCTTGATTGCTGTTGTACTGCTGGGATCGATCGGATACGTTGCCGTCGGTACGCTTTTGGCGAGCATGGCAGTCCAAACCCGCACGCGCGATGTCCTGCTGCCGATCCTGCTCTTTCCAATTGTGATCCCATTGTTTATCGCGGCGGTCAAGGCGAGCGCGGGTTTCCTGCAAAGCCTGGAGATGTCTGAGATTTGGCCCTGGTTAAACTTACTGATTGTGTACGATTTGATTTTCTTAGCAGTGGCGTTTATGGTGTTCGATTACGTGGTTGAGGAATAATCGATCTTCCGCACTTTAAGATCATAAAAAAATAGGAGGAACGGATATATGGAGGCAAAACCAAAACTGCTCTCGATCTTGGACGGCGTTTCAGTCGTGATGCTGCTGATTGCGACTGGGATGGTTTTTTTCTATGCACCGGTTGAAGCTGTGATGGGCTTGGTTCAGAAAGTATTCTATTTTCATGTCGCAGCCGGTTGGGTCGGAATGTTGAGTTTCCTGACGGCAGCGATTGTCGGAATCATCTTGCTGCGGACGGGGGACCGCAAATGGGATATCGTCGGGTTGGCGTCTGTGGAACTCGGATTGGTGTTCTCATTTATCAATGTCGTCACCGGATCGATCTGGGCTAGACCGATTTGGAACACCTGGTGGACCTGGGATCCGCGCCTGACCACCGCGACCATTATGATTTTGATCTATGCAGCCTATTTAATGCTGCGTTCCGGAATTGAAGATCCCGACCGCAGGGCTCGTTTTGGAGCGATTTACGCAATCCTCGGTTTCCTGAGCGTGCCGCTCACGTTCTTCTCGGCGCGGCTTTTCAGGGGTATTCATCCGGTGGTGATTGGCTCGAACCAGCCCGGGGCGGAAGGTCAGTTTGATATGACCCCGCTGATGCTGCAGACGTTTTTTTTTAGCCTCATAACCTTCACGGTCATTTTTGTTGATCTGTTATGGCATCGTGTCCGGTTGGGGCGTTTGCAAGACCGGGTAGAGCAATTGAAATTGAAGCTGAACGTCTGAGGCGCGTAGGAGTTGAACATGATTTCAGGAATAATTTTCACGCTAATTAACCCGCTCGCGATGGCTGCGATCTTTATGGCGCCGGGACTGCAGGAAGGACCAGCCGAAACTTTTAATTATATGGTTGCAGGCTTTGTCGTGATATTTGGCGCGATGGGGCTTTACCTGGTTAGCCTGGCAACCAGAAACAAGAACCTGAGCCAGGACCTAGAAACGCTGCAGAAAATCGACGAACGGGCAGGCTAGCCTCGATTGACCCTGGGTTAATTGTTTGGGCATCCCGATGTGGGCTGGAGCGGGATCAGCCAGCGTGCCAGGAAAAACGCGGCGAACAGTCCGATCAGTTGAAATACGCCTTTCAACAGCCAGAGCTCTGGCGAAACAAGCCAATCCGGGATTTTCAGGAACAGGGCGAAAAAGAGACCGAAGATTGCCCAGCGATAGGCGCTGCGGGCGCCAAAATAGCCCTCGCCGAAATAACGGAAGAGCCAGAAAGCGCCGATCCCGGTCAGAATAATCAGCAGCAGGATTACGAAAGCCGCTAGGCTGGCTATCCGGCTTGGCTGGCTGAAGCTTTCCGGATCAGCGACCAGCATGTGGATATCGCCGGTCATCAGATAAGGGAGGAGCAGATTCAGGGCGGCGCTCGTCAGCGTGAATGCCAACACGGTGATCCCGCTCAGCACGATTGCGCTGCGTTTGCTTTTCTTCAGGGTCATTCGTCAGCCATCCAGCCGCGGCAGACCTTTTTGACGGGTCCTGCCAGGACGAGGTGGTAATCTTCCGCGATCGTGACCTGCAAAACGCCTCCTGGGTTGTGGACTGAAACCCGTGCATCGCACTGCTCAAGCCGGCGGGCAACCGCCGCGGCGGCGCAACTGCTGCTCCCTGAAGCCAGGGTATAGCCGGCGCCGCGCTCCCAAATTTCGATCTTCAGGTTCTGGCGGTCGATTACTTGCAGGAACTGGACGTTGGTCCGCTTCAGGAAGCGCGGATCGAGCTCGATGACGGGACCCAGACGCCGGGCAACCTCGGCATTGAGGCGCGGGTGCAGCACTACGCAATGCGGGTTTCCCAGGCTGACGGCGCAGAAGAGCAGCTCCTCACCGTCTACACAGATCGTTTCGTTGACGACCGCGCGGTCGAGCCCGCTCATTGGGATCGACGCGCTGCTAAAATCCGCCTGCCCCATTGCAAGCGTCGCCCACCTCCCGTTTTGCTCGACCCGGGCGGTTACAACGCCGCCAGCGGTCTGGATCCGAAAATCTGCCGTTTCTTGATCGGTCGGGCGGGTCTTGAATTTTTCGAGCAAGCCGGCTTCCCACAGAAAACGCGCGAAAATCCTCAACCCGTTGCCGCTTTTCTCCGCCTCGCTCCCGTCGGGGTTGAAGATCTGCAGACCGAAATCAGCCGTATCGACTGGGAGGGGACCCAGCAATACGCCGTCGGCGCCAACGCCGTAATGCCGATCGGTCAACCGCTGGATCCAGCCCGCCGAGATTGGCTCCGGCAAATCTTCTGGCTGCACCACCAGATAATCGTTCCCCAAAGCCTGATATTTGACGAATGGGATGCCCGGCGCTGCGCGTTTCAAAGCTCGAAGCCGTCCCGACGAAATTCGGATCGCAGTTCGGCGGGGATGGATTTGCGCATCTTTTCAGCTCGGTGGATCGCCCGCCTGAGCCAGTAATCCTCGGGGAGGAGTTGGTCAATTTCAGCCAAAGTGAGCCAGCGCGATTCGGAGTGTTCATCCCCATGCATGGCTTCGCCGGGTGTTTCGAGTGTGCAGCTATAGATCGCTCCAAGCAATTCGTTTTCAGGAATAGCCGCGCCGCGGTAAAAATGAGTGGTCGCGAGCAAGAATTCGATCCGGACTTCAACCCCTGTTTCTTCGCGCACCTCACGGTAAAGCGCCTGTTCGTAGCTTTCGCCCTGTTCAACCCGTCCGGTTACACATTCCCATGCTCCGGCTTCGAAATCTCGCTGAGCCGATCTGCGCAGGAGCAGATAGCGCCCCGAAGCCGAATCCCAGATAAGCGCAGCAATGCCGCCTAGAAAATGTCCAATGCTCATAACTATCCTGAAAGCTATTGTATCTTGAGGAACCTGGCGCGCAAGGCGTTGTCGATGTAATTCTCCCACAGCGGAGACATGGATTTGTACGTGAGCAGATGGGAAGAAAACGTCTGCAATATGAGCATCCCGTCCATACAAACAGCCGCTGTGCCGTGGGTGAGTTTATCTCCTGCCTTTGTTCCAATCAGGAGCGTTGCGTTCGAATCCGGCGACAGCTTCATCAGGTCGCCGATGTCGTAACTGATGATCCCGTTAGGGTCCCACCAGAAATTAGTGGTCGCGCTAAAACCTAGACCGCTGTTCGGTCGCTGTAATACTGGATTGTCGGGACTCAGAGCGAACATCGCCGCGTTTGACGGTGGTATCCGCTCCCAATCAGCTTCGTAACCTACGCCGCAGCGCGCGAGCAGCCCGCTGGCGGAGCCGCTGTAAGCCCCATCCAGATACCAGGTTTCAAGGATTACAGGCGTACCGGCGTCGATCGCTTTTAGCGCGGGCGCGAAGAAATCCGCCTTGATGCCGTCCTTGTCTTCAGCGGCGATGATAATCAGGTCCCATTGATCGCCGTCTTGAGGTCCGCCGGCTAAATCATCCAGCAGCCATCCATAAGCGCTGCCGTCATCTTTATAGGGGAGCCCCATCTCATCGAGCGTCAGCTTGACATAGCGAACGGTGTCCAGTCTGGCAGTCATATCCTCATACAGCAGGATCTTGGCGGTGGTTTTCCACTCCTGATAAGCGGCTTCATCGAATTCTGCGGCAGGGGCAGGTTCGGTCGGTTGAGGGGGCGGGGATTCTAGCGCGGCGGGCTTGGTGGGTTGAGGCGCCTCAACCGGCGGCGCGAGGGTGACGCCTGGCTCGGGGGTGGGCGCCTGAACTGGCACTGTTTCAGCCGCGGCGGTCAGTTCGATTTCCCGATCCAACTGCTGTTGGACGAGCAGCGTCTGTTTGACATTGATATCCAGCTCGGTTTCGCGGATCTGGGTCTGCTTCAGGGCTTCACTGCCGCTTGCGGGCGTCAGGTTGCAAGCTGAAATCACCAGCAACAAGATCAGCACGAAGGACAGCCTGGTTTGGAAATGCTTGAACTCAATGATTGAACCGAGGACGATCAATATGGATTAACCGCCTCCAAACCGGACGCGCAAAGCATTGGTGATGTAGTTTTCCCACAAAGGACCCATCCTTTGATAGGAGAAGGAATGGCTGCTGAAAGTCTGCAGGATCAGTTGACCGTTCATACACGTTACCAAAGCGCCGTCTTTGACCTGGTTCTTGGTATCTCGCCCCAGCAGGAAAACCGGGTTTCCCTGACCGGTGTACGCCATGAGCGAACCCAGATCGCCAGTAAACAGCCAGGTGGTGAGCGATTTGGTGAAAGTCAACCCCCGATTGGGGTCGTTCATAATGGGGTGGGTTTGAGCGGCGTCGTATGGATAGAGGACCACATCCGTCAAATCCCCTCTGCTTGGGAAATAGGGATACACCTGAACGCCGCATTTCGCCAGGATGGGGGCGATTTTTCCTTTTGAAATCGCGTCCAAATGCCAGGCTTCCATGATGACCGGTGTGCCTTTATTGAGCACCTCTTCGAGGTAGTCAAAATATTCCCCCGAAACGTTTCCGCGCGCTTCGATCGCTAGAATTACCAGATCCCAGGGCTTGCCGGTGGGCGAGCCGGAGAGCAGGTCGTTTTTTAGCCAGCCGATTGCGTTGCCATCGTCCTTGTAGCGCAGCCCCATGTTGTCGAGGGTTTCTTTCACGTAGCGCTGAAGGGCTGGATTGGCAATGGCATCCTCGAAAAGTAGAATCTGGGCGTTTTTCATCTGTTCATTGAAGTTTCCCGGCGCTAGGGGCGTGTTTCCAGGCTGCACCGGCGGCGCAGGCACGCCGGGTGCGGTAGCTTGCGCAGGCGGCGGTTGCTGCGCCTGCATGGTCGCCAGCGCCGCCTGGGTCTGAATGATGGCTTGCTGGGCGGCAATCGTGGCTTGCGCTTCGGTGTCTTTGCCCGCCGCGACGGTCTGTTCTACGCTCAACGCAACGCGCGTCTCTTCCAGGTTTTTGTCGCTATCTTTGTCTTTAGCTGGCGCGATGAAGTTACACGCGCCTAAGACAACCAGAAAAATCGCCAGCAGCGATCCAATAGTAATGTATCTATTATTATGATACGGGGGAAAGAGTCTGAATGGTCGCATCATCACGCTCTCCTTATCTTAAAGCACAGGTAAATTGGGACGGTTCACGTGAGCGGTCGATTTTTCTGAATTACTCAGTCTTCAACCATCATTGATTATACCTGTTTCTTTTCCACCCGAAACAAACAGTATGGCAAACCGTCTGCGCCTTTCGCAAGTTTGGCTGTTTGCTGCACCGGCTGATCCAAAAGGGTTGAAATCAAACCCGCATCCAGACTGCACACCTCGGGGTGTTCCGCGATGACCGCTGCAAAAGGACAGTGACCCAAAACCACTCTTGGAGCATCGGAGTGCGCTTCCCAGCGGGAGAAATAGTGATGTTCGTTGAGGACCGCGGTCAGGCGGTTGAGCCTTTGGGTGAGGTATCCGGGCCGGGGCGTCGCTTCCAGGTTCAACCCCAGATTGGACGCCATTTTTTGAGCCAGCCCTTGCGCCAGCCGATCGTAAATCCGTCTCGTTTGATCTTCCCCGGCGTTTGAAAGCAGCAACTCAAGCAGGGTTGAAGCCAGCAGATCGAGATTTTCGCCATAGGTGTGGCGCGCCGGACCGTAAACCTTCTTAGGTCGCCCCCTTTTTTGCGGGCTAGAACCTTCGATCTCTTCGATTACCCCCTCGGATTTTAGAATGGATAAATGATAGCGGATATTCTGTTCTGTCATCCGAAAAGCCTGGGTGAGCTCTTGTACGCTCACCGCCCTTTGCGAGCGGATGAATTCCAGGATGCGCTGGCGCACGGTCTTCATGCTCGAATTTTACCCGACATTCTCTTTAAAGCAAATAAATATTTGCGTAATGAAATTGGTCAGACGAAAGAAAAGAGGGTATAATACCCCCATGCTGACCTGGGAAGATTCGTTTGCAATAGCACGCGAATTGCGCTCTCAACACCCCGAGATTGAACTGGAACAAATTTCCCTTGAAATGATCTATCGCTGGGTCGTCGACCTGGATGAGTTTTTCGATGATCGCGAGCTGGTAAACGATGAGATCCTGGCTGCGATTTACCAAGAATGGTTGGAGGAGGCATATTCCTGATGAATGAAATGAAGCGTGAGAATATCGAATCGACCAAATATGATATTCCCCCTGAGCTGCAAGGTCAGGTGGAGATTACGACCATTGACAAGATTTACAACTGGGGTCGGCGATCTTCGATCTGGCCGTTGATGTTTGGACTGGCTTGCTGCGCCATCGAGATGATCTGTACCGCCGCCAGCCGCTACGACTTCGCCCGGTTTGGCATGGAGGTCATGCGCCCCAGCCCGCGTCAGGCAGATTTGATGATCGTAGCTGGAACGGTGACAAAGAAGATGATCCCTACGATCGTGCGGCTGTATAACCAGATGCCCGAACCGAAATATGTCGTGGCGATGGGCGCCTGCGCGTCAGGCGGGGGACCCTTCAAAGAGGGTTACAATGTTGTGTCAGGCGTCGACCGCTATGTGCCGGTGGACGTCTATATCGCAGGGTGTCCCCCGACGCCGCAGGCGTTGATACACGGGCTGATCACCTTGCAGCGGAAGATCGACGCGCAGTCGATTAAAAAAGTTCGCTGGTATCGCAAAGAGCCCATCGAAGCGGTTCCCATCCCGGTGCTGGGTCCCGATGTGGTTGACCCACACCAGTATGCGATTATCCACGAGCAAGCCAAAAAACTCCACGAAGAAGCCGTAAACCAAGCCGCAGAAACCGCTCCGGCGGAAACGGCTTGAAGCAGGAGGGATGGATGGACGAACAAACTGCTGTACCTTTCATCGACGTTACGCGTGAGGTCGATCTGGCAGCCCGTTTTCCTGAAGCGGTGATTGTTGATGTGCGCAAAGAATACGAAGGATATATCGTTAATCGGGATCGCCTGATCGAGGTTGCAACCGCGATTCGGGATGAACTCGGATATGATTATCTGTCTTCGGTTACCGGCGTGGATTACCTGCCCGATGGCGTGATGGAAGTTGTGTATCACGTCTATAAAATGACCGGCGGACCGGGGCTGGTTTTCAAGACCCAGACCCCCCGCGACGAGGCAGTCGTGCCGTCTCTGGTACCGGTTTATCCGGGCGCTGACCTTCAAGAGCGCGAGGCTTGGGATTTACTGGGAATTCGTTTTGAGGGTCACCCCGACCTGCGCCGCATCTTAATGTGGGAGGGGTTTGCCGGTTATCCGCTGCGCAAAGACTGGCAGGAAGCCTATTTCGAAGAAGAAGGGAAGCCTTTTAAGAACCGCTGGCCTGATGGTCAGGTTTATCGTATCGAAGACAAGAACCCCTACGAGAACAATGTTCAATATCCAGCGGATTTCATCCCGGAAGAGTACGAGCCGGAAAACGACGCCCTGCTCTATGATAGCCTCAAGCGTTCGATCCGCGGCCGCGATCCCGAACTTGAGACAGATGTGGTCATGGTCAACATGGGTCCGCAGCACCCCTCCACACACGGCGTATTTCGCATCGCGGTCGCGCTGGAGGGTGAAAAAATAGTTGCGCTAAAACCCGTCATGGGTTATTTGCATCGCAACCATGAAAAAATCGGCGAAAGAAACACTTTCCTCCAAAATATGCCGTACACCGACCGCCTGGATTATCTCTCCTCGCTGAGCAACAACTTTGGCTACGCCTTGGCGGTGGAAAAACTCATGAACGTCCGCCCGCCGGAGCGCGCCGAATACTTGCGCGTCATCATGGCAGAGCTAACCCGTATCAGCAACCATATCTTTGCAATCGGGACTTTCTTGAACGACCTTGGCGCTTACTTCACACCGGCGCTTTATGCGATTAAGGAGCGCGAGCTCATCCTGGACATTTTTGAAGCGACAACCGGCTCGCGCATGATGTGCAACTACTTTCGCTTTGGCGGGGTGACGCGCGATCTGCCCGAAGGGATTGCCGAAAAAATTCACCGGCTGGTTTACGATCGTCTGCCTCAAAAAGTCGATGAGCTGGATCTTTATTTGACCAACAACGAGATCGTCCGCTCCCGTACCGAAGGGGTGGGTGTTCTCACCGCCGAACAGGCGATTGCCTACTCTGCTGCAGGACCGGTGCTGCGCGCCTCGGGTGTGCCGTATGACATCCGCCGGGCAGATCCTTACAGCATCTATGATCGATTCGAGTTTGACGTTGCTGTACGGTATCACGGCGATACATACGATCGCTACCTGATCCGGATCGATGAGATGCGCCAGAGTCTGCGCATCTTACAGCAAGCCATTAAAGACCTCCCCGAAGGGTCAATTCAAGAGGGCAAACCGCAATATCAGGTGCGCGTGCCGGCAGGCGAGGCGTATGGACGGGTGGAGGGACCGAAGGGCGAACTGGGCTATTATGTGATCTCGAACGGGAAGCCGAACCCCTGGCGTTATCATGTTCGTGCGCCTTCGTTCATCAACCTGACCGGTTATGAGACGATGTGCGTGGGCAATAAAGTAGCCGATGTCGTGGCTATCCTGGGTTCAATCGACATTGTGTTGGGCGAAACGGATCGATAATCAGGGGATTCAGGGAGAGTAACATTATGGATGGAATGGGAATTATCAAGGGCTTAGGGGTAACACTCAAGCGCTTTATAGACACCTTTCTGGATGATATTCGCTGGTTTGGGAAACGCTACTACACCAAAGAAGGCATTGCGCAGCGCATGAGCGCCGATACGCGCGGCATCTTTACGATCCAATATCCGGAGGAGAAGCTTCCAGTCCCCGAGGAGTTTCGCTTCGTACCGGTCTTGCTGTACGAAGAGGGACCTGACGGCGTAAAAAAGGATCGCTGTACCTCCTGTGGCATCTGCGCGAAAGTCTGTCCGCCGCAGTGCATTTGGATCGTCCGCACAAACGATCCCAACACCGGTCGACCGATCCCGGAGCCCGAAAAATTCTTCATTGATGTGGATATATGCATGAACTGCGGCTTTTGCGCCGAGTATTGTCCATTCGATGCAATCAAAATGGATCACGATTACGAGCTTTCGGTGTATGATCGGCATTCGAAGAACATTTACGATAAAGAAAAGCTCTGGAGACCGGTATCGTATTACGCCGGCATTCGACCTGTAAATTATGCGCGCGAAGAAGCTGCCCGGGCTGAAGCAGAGGCTGCCAAAGCCGCGCGGCGACCCAGAGCGTGATATCTAATAAATCAAAAGGTAAATCATGACAGATCAGAACAAGGTAAATCAAGAGTTAGTGCTCAAGGCTTTGAGCAAAGTCCAGGAACCAGAACTGCATAAGGACCTGGTTTCACTGAATATGATCCGCGATTTGGAAGTGGATCAAGGGAAGGTGCGCTTTACGATCATGCTCACCACGCCGGCGTGCCCGCTCAAGACTCAAATCGAGAGCGAAGCCAGGGCGGCGGTAACCGCGCTGGAGGGCGTCAGCGAGGTCGAGATCAAGCTGGATGCCAATGTGCCCAATGACGGGCGGGCGCGCGGGCTGTTGCAACTCCCGATTCGCAACGCGGTCGCAGTGGCTTCGGGCAAGGGCGGTGTGGGAAAGTCAACCGTCGCGGTCAATATGGCGGTTGTGTTAGCTCAAAGCGGGGCGCGGGTCGGGCTGCTAGATGCGGACATCTATGGTCCCAACATCCCGACGATGATGGGCGTTGACCATCTGCCGGGTGCAACCGCGGAAAAGCTGATTCCGGCGGAATCGTTTGGGGTGAAGATGATGTCGATCGGGTTCATGGTGAAGCCAGATCAACCGTTGATTTGGCGCGGTCCGATGCTGCACTCCGCCATCCGCCAGTTTTTAACGGACGTGGAATGGGGAGAACTGGATTATTTGATCATCGACCTGCCGCCGGGGACAGGGGATGCGGCGTTGAGCCTGGCTCAGTCGCTGCCTCTCAGCGGAGGGATCATTGTGACGCTTCCGCAGCAGGTTTCGCTCGAAGACGCCCGGCGGGGCTTGGAGATGTTCCGCCAGTTGGACATCGAGATTTTTGGTGTGGTTGAAAATATGAGCTACCTGGAGCTTCCCGACGGCACCCGGATGGACATCTTTGGGTCTGGAGGCGGACAGACGCTGGCGGACGACGCAGGCGTGCCGTTCATCGGCGCTATCCCGATGGATCCGGCGGTGCGCCAGGGCGGCGATTCGGGCGTTCCGGTCGTGATCTCAAACCCGGATTCCCCGGTGTCTCAGGCTCTGCGCAGCATCTCCGAGAAGGTCGCCGCGCAGATCAGCGTGGCGGCGGTTCAAGGGTCGAATTTCATCCCGATTAACCTGGTTGGTTAAGAAAGGCTGAGGGTTGCCGAGGATGTTTCCCTCGCAACCCTCACAACTCAAGCGAAAATATGCAACCTTATATTGTCGGTGTTCGATTTCAAAAAGTTGGTAAAACGTATCATTTTGACGCCAGCAGTTGTTGTGAACTGCAGGTAGGAGATTACGCGGTGGTTGAAACCAGCCGCGGCCGGCAGCTTGGTGAAGTCGTGCAAGTTTTAACGGACCCCGTTGCCCCGCCCGAAGGCACCTGGAAACCCATTTTTCGCAAAGCGAATGCGCGCGACCTTGTCCTGCGCCAGCTCTGGCAAAAGAAGGAACTCGAAGCCACGATCAACTGCCGGGAAAAGTTAAAAGAAACCGGGATCCCAGGCGTAAAGATCGTCACTTCCGAATTCACTTTTGACGGCTCTCGACTGTCCTTCTTGTACAGCACCGAAGCCGAAGGCAAGGTCGATCTGCGGAAGCTCAACAACGCCATGCAGCGGCTCTATCCGCGGTCGCGGGTGGAGATGCGCCAGATCGGGCCGCGCGATGTCGCCAAGTACCTGGGGGGAATGGGTGCCTGCGGTCTCGAAAAACGCTGCTGCACGATGTTCTTGACCGAATTTAGCCCAATCTCGATCAAGATGGCAAAGGAACAGGGCATCTCCCTCACCCCCTCCGAAATCACCGGGATGTGCGGAAGGTTGCGCTGCTGTCTGATCTATGAATATGAACAGTACGTCGAAGCGTGCAAGACCCTCCCAAAGCGCGGGAAGCACGTCATTACGCCCCGCGGCGAGGGAAAGGTGGAGGATATCTTCCCCCTCAAGCAAACCGTTATCGTCTCCCTCGCGGATGGTACCCGGGTGGAGGTGGCGCAAGCTGACCTCAAACCCTATGAAGAGTACGAGGCGTTAAAGAATAAAGCTCAGCAGCCCTGCGCCAAACAAGAAGGTGGAGAATGTGATTGCGGGAAAGATCCGGGCGTGCAGGCAGCCGATCAAGCTAAGCCAGATCGTCCCGAAGAACCCAAACGACATTTCCCTGGGCAGAGCAGAAAATCCAGAAAATATCGCCGGAAGAAATGAGCATGGTTGAAGAGTGGAAAGAACCCCAAAGAATACTGGTGATCCTGGCGCACCCGGATGATCCGGAATTTTTCTGCGGCGCGACGATTGCCCGTTGGACAAACGCCGGTCATCGAGTAGCCTATTGGCTGCTCACGTGCGGCGATAAGGGCGCCTCCAACCCAGAGACCACCCCCGGGGAATTGTGCAACGACCGGCGGGGTGAACAACTTGCGGCTGCCGAAGTTCTAGGGGTGCGAGAAGTCAATTTTCTAGAATTCCCGGATGGATACCTGGTTCCCGACCTGGAGTTGAGAAAGGAAGTCACGCGCATCATCCGGCGCGAACGACCTGATGTACTGGTGACTTGCGACCCGCTGACGTTGTATGTTGGCGATAGTCGCATCAACCACCCAGATCACCGGGCTGCCGGACAGGTCGTGCTGGATGCGGTATTTCCAGCCGCGGGGAACCCGCTGTATTTCCCCGAACTGATCAGCCAGGAGAATTTGATGCCCCACACCCCCAGGGAGGTGTGGCTTTCGCTCACCCTTGAGCCGAACGTGCGCATGGATGTCACCGATCTGTGGGAGACCAAACTGCACGCCCTCTATGAGCACGGCAGCCAGATCGGCGACCGAGTCGAATTCACCGAAAGGATGCGCAAGAGACACACTTCGGACAGCACGCCTGAACAACCGCGCTACGAAGAAGTATTTCGGCGAATTATCTTCGCGTAGACCATCGCGGTATTGATGAACTGCTGGTACTCCAGACGGCTAATCGAACAACCGCGTACGGCGGGATCTGTGAGGCAGCTATGAATCAGCTTCTTGATCGGGCTCAACAACTTTTTCCCTATACTCAGCGCATACGCCGGGACCTCCACCGCTTTCCAGAGCTGGGGTTTCAAGAACATCGCACCTCGGGTGTGATTGCCCGCGAACTTGAGAATCTGGGCTTAGAAGTCACAACCGGCATTGCGGAAACAGGCGTGGTCGCTCAAATAGAAAGCCGGCATCCTGAGCCGGTCTTAATGATGCGTTTTGATATGGACGCTCTCCCGGTCGTTGAAGAGACGAACGCTGAATACGCCTCGCAAAACCCGGGAGTTATGCACGCCTGTGGGCATGACGGTCACGTGGCAATCGGGCTAACAGTCGCTCATTTGCTGAAAGAGATGCGCAACGAACTGAATGGCACGGTGCGGCTGATCTTCCAGCCCGCCGAAGAGGGCCTCGACGGCGCCAGGCGTATGATCGCAGAGGGCGCATTGGGCGAGACAACTCCAAAGTTCGCCCTCGGAGCGCACGTCTGGAACGAGAAACCGGTGGGATGGCTGGGGGTCACTCCTGGTCCGATGATGGCTGCGGCTGAAATTTTTGAAGTCGAAATCACCGGCCGCGGCGGTCATGGCGCGCTGCCAAACCTGGCAATCGATCCGGTTAATGCTGCCGCGCAGATCGTTGTTGCATTGAACGCCATCGTGGCGCGCAATGTCTCGCCGCTTCAATCGGCGGTGGTGAGCGTGACCTCGATTCGCGGCGGCGAAACATTCAATGTGATCCCGCCAAAAATGCGGCTTCAAGGAACCATTCGAACTTTCGAGCCAGAGGTGCGTTCTATCGTGCTGGAGCGGTTTGAACAGATTGTCAATGGGGTTGCCGCGTCAGCCGGCTGTGAGGCAAACATCGATCTGAAATCCCTGACCCCCGCGGTGGTGAATGACGCAGGCGTTGCCCAACAAGTGATGAACAGCGCCCGTATGATTCTGCCAGATTCGACCATCTTGTCTGACTTTCGTACGATGGGCTCGGAAGACATGGCGTTCTTTCTTAACGAGGTGCCCGGTTGTTATATATTTGTTGGCTCAGCTAATCCCGCTAAAAAGCTCGACGCCCCGCACCACCATCCCAAATTCGATTTTGATGAAGCTGCTCTCACTCTGGCGGCCGCGCTGCTGACTGGCGCAGCCGTAGATCTCTTAAGCTGAAGGAGTAAAAAAATGGCTTGGGAGGAGATTGCGCCAAAGGGGAATGGTCACAAGGAAGCGCTCCACTTCAGCCAGCCGCCCAGACGGGTGGTCTCGCTGGTCCCTTCCATGACCGAAAGCCTGTTCGACCTGGGGCTGGCTGAGGCGTTGGTTGGGATCACGGATTATTGCAAGCATCCTGCAGCGGAGGATCAACCGCTCACACGCGTTGGGGGTCCGAAGGATTTTCACATTGATGCGATCCTCGAATTGCAGCCGGATCTTGTGCTGGCGAACTGGGAGGAAAACACCCCGGAGGGAGTGAATGCGCTGCGCGAAGCGGGGTTAGCCGTCTGGGTGAGAATGCCCAAGACCGTGCGCGAATCGGTGGATATCTTGTGGACGCTGGCAAACTTATTTCAGAGTCAAACAGCTCGAATGCGCATTCAGACGCTGGAATTGACGCTCGACTGGGCGATCTCTGCTTGCGACGCTCGCAAACCATTCACCTATTTTTGCCCGATCTGGTTCGAACGCACCCAGCAGGGGCTTCCCTGGTGGATGACTTTCAATCACGACACCTACAGCAACGATCTATTGCAACTCTTTGGCGGAAACAATGTCTTTGAAACATATGAGCGGCGCCAACCGTTCGAGGCTGACCAGGACCTCCCGGAACCCATCTTTGTAGAGACGGAGTACATCGGGCAGCGTTACCCCCGCCTGGACGAGGCGGATATTCGATCCGTTTCGCCAGATTTGATCTTGCTGCCCAGCGAACCTTATGAATTCCGCGAGGCCGATGTCGATTTGATGCGCGCGACGTTTCGAGATCTGCCGGCGGTGAAAAATGGGCGCATTCATTTTCTAGATGGCGCCTTGATCACCTGGCAGGGAACCTGTCTGGCGCGGGCGCTGCGCGAACTGCCGGCGCTGCTTGACTCTTTTTTGGAGGCGTGATAGAATCGCAATAGTCTGATTTATCGGATTAATCAAATTAACAGGTCAGATATGTCCAAATTATCTAACGATTTCCTGGATTATTTAGTTGGGCATCCATTACCTGAGACAGATTCAGATCCAGGTGGGACAAATGGATCGCATTTGCCTTCACTTAGTGTATTGAGCAAGGAGCTTGGCTTGAGCGTGGCGCTGCTACGCGAGCAGCTTGAAGTCGCCAAAGCTATTGGATTGGTCGAAGTCCGCCCGCGCACGGGCATTCGGCGGCTTCCTTATTCTTTCTTGCCTGCCGTTCGTCAGAGCCTTTCGTTCGCAATTGCTTCAGATTGGTCGTACTTTACGCTCTACGCGGATCTGCGCATTCACATTGAGACCGCTTATTGGAACGAGGCAACGCGCAAACTCACCTCGGAGGACCACGCCCAACTGCAAGATTTATTGGCAAGCGCCTGGAATAAACTGCGTGGAAACCCAATTCAAATCCCCCATGAAGAGCATCGCTTACTGCATTTAAGCATTTATCGAAAACTCGAGAATCCTTTTGTGATCGGTTTGCTGGAGGCTTACTGGGAGGCTTATGAAGCTGTCGGATTGAACTTGTACGCCGACTATCGCTATTTAGAGCAGGTCTGGCAATATCATCAGAGAATGGTTGAGGCGATCTGCCAGGGTGATTATGAAGGGGGTTATCAGGCGTTGGTTCAGCATAAAGATTTGTTATTTCATCGACCTCGGCTGGCTGCTGCAGAAGAAGTGCGTCGTCAGCCAACAGACGTTCAAGATCAGTCGAACAAAGCGGTTTAACCCAATCAAAGGAGCATCTATGTCATTGGCACAAGTGAAAAACGATCCAAGGATGGGAACGGAGACCGAACCAATCGTAAATGATTTTTCGATTACAGTAGGAACAGTCAATGGCTCGGGGAGCCAGACTTCGAATCTCACGATCTTGCGAGCGTTATTCAAGATGGGTGTCCCGGTTTCGGGGAAAAACCTTTTCCCATCCAATATTCAAGGTATGCCGACCTGGTTTACGATGCGGGTCAACAAAGATGGATACCTCGCCCGGCGCGATGAGCATGAGATCATGATCGCAATGAACCCGGCGTCGTTTCAAAAGGATTTGAACAGCACCCACTCCGGAGGGGCGTTCTTCTATCCGGATGATATTCCGCTCTCGATCCCGCGCGAGGATATCTCGGTTTATCCCATGCCGGTTAAAAAGCTCTTGCGCAGTGCGGATGCGCCATCAAACTTGCGGGATTATCTTGCCAATATGGTTTACGTGGGCGCTCTGGCGCGCATGATCAACATCGATATGGACGCGATTTATCAGGCGTTGAATTTTCACTTCAAAGGGAAGACCACCCCAATTGATTTGAATTTCAAGGTGATCCAGGAAGCTTATGATTGGGCGGGTGAGAACCTCAGCAAAACCGACCCCTATATCGTCGAGCCGATGACTCTCACGCACGGATGCATCATGGCGGATGGCAATACCGCGGCAGCCTTGGGCGCGATATATGGTGGAGTGCAGTTGGCAGCCTGGTATCCGATCACACCCGCAACCAGCGTCGCTGAATCCTTGATGGAATATTTGCCGCTGTTGCGAAAGGATCCGGAGGAGCCTGGAAAAAACACTTTTGCGATCGTTCAGGCGGAAGATGAGTTGGCGGCGATCGGTATGGCAGTCGGCGCCGGATGGGCTGGTCTGCGGGCGATGACCTCAACCTCGGGGCCGGGTCTCAGCCTGATGGCTGAATATGCCGGTCTAGCGTACTTTGCCGAAGTTCCAATTGTGGTTTGGGATGTCCAGAGGGTAGGACCAAGCACAGGCTTACCAACCCGCACCGCGCAGGGAGATCTGACCTTCGCGCATTTTCTCAGCCACGGCGATACCCAGATGGTGATTCTGCTGCCTGGGTCGATCAACGAGTGCTTTGAATTCGGCTGGAAATCCTTCGATATTGCAGAACATTTCCAAACACCGGTGTTTGTGCTGTCCGACCTGGATTTTGGGATGAACCAATGGACGGCTGAGCCGTTCAAATATCCGGATACTCCAATGGATCGGGGCAAAATTCTATGGGAAGCCGACCTGGAGCGTCTTAAGGGGCAATGGTCAAGATACCAAGACGTTGATGGAGATGGCATCGCTTATCGAACTCTTCCAGGCAACCGTCATCCGAATGCTGCATACTTTGCGCGCGGTACCGGTCACGATGAAAATGCGCGCTACTCAGAAGACAACAAGGTTTGGAACGATCTGCTGAACCGCTTGAAACGGAAGTATGAAAAGGCGCGCGAATATGTGCCTTGTCCTGTGATCCAGAAAGAGCCGGGCGCCGAGATCGGCATCGTCTCGTTTGGCTCGACGGAGCCTGCCATTCAAGAAGCGCGCGCCCAACTGAGTAAGATGGGCATTCCGACGGATTTCATGCGCATCCGCGCTATCCCGTTCTGCGACGACGTCGGCGAGTTCCTGAAGGGACACCGCCAGAATTACGTGATCGAAATGAATCGGGATGGGCAGCTTCACCAGATTTTGTCACTCGAATGCCCATTCGAAGTTCCAAAGATGAAATCAATTGCCTATACCGATGGTCTGCCGCTGACCGCGCGTTTTGTGCGCGAAGCGCTTTTGACCGAGGAGCAGAAGTGAGATGACAGATGAAAAAACTACCTCCCGAACCCAGGTTAACCTGGTCGGATTGAGCAAAGCCGATTATCGAGGCAACCCCACCACATTGTGCCAGGGCTGCGGTCATAATTCGATCTCGAGCCAGATTGTCGCAGCCTGTTATGAACTTGATATCACGCCGGAAGATATCGTGAAATTCAGCGGCATTGGTTGTTCCAGCAAGAGCCCGACTTATTTTCTTAGCCGGTCATTTGGTTTTAACGGTTTGCATGGTCGCATGCCGTCGCTCGCAACCGGCGCCCTCTTCGGCGACCATACTTTGAAAGGTCTGGGAGTCAGCGGCGATGGCGACTCAGCCAGCATTGGCATGGGTCAATTTAAACATGTATTGAGGCGGAATCTCAGGTTTGTGTATATCGTTGAAAATAATGGCGTTTATGGTCTCACGAAAGGCCAGTTTTCAGCCACTGCGGAGGTCGGCTTGTATTTAAAGGGTCAGGGATCGAACCCGTACATGCCAGTCGATATTGCCTGGGAGGCGTTGGTAGGGAATGCGACTTTCGTAGCGCGTTCGTTTGCAGGCGATCCAAAGCAGGTAAAGGAGTTGATTAAAGCCGCGCTCAGCCATCGCGGCATCGCAGTGTTGGATATCATCAGCCCGTGCGTCACGTTCAACAATAAAGACAATGCGGTGCACTCTTATGCTTGGGGCAGGGAACACGAGGTTGCGCTGCATGAACTTTCTTACGTTCCACGCTATGAAGAGATCATGGTGGAATACGACGAAGGAGAGATGGAGGAAGTGACTATGCACGATGGCTCAAAGGTGATCCTGAAAAAGCTCGAACATGATTACGATCCATGCAATCGGGCAGAAGCCATGCGCATGTTGGAAGAGGCTAACGAGAAGCAGTGGCTGCTGACGGGTTTGATTTACATCGATCCTGACCAGCCGTCTTTGATCGATATTTATAACCTGTCTGAAACGCCGCTCAACCGGCTGACAGAAAAACGCCTGCGCCCGCCGCGCGAGAGCATTCAGCAGGTGAATGACCTAATGTTCTAGGGTCTTCAATTAATAAATGGCTGCGCTCGTTCGGTTGATCCAAACGAGCGCAGTTTTTTATAGCTGGGCTGCCATCTCAAACATTAATATCGGACTGGGTTCGATGGTATAATCCTCGGCGGCAGGGTCGAATTTGCAATCAAAGCAAAAATAAAATCATTCGACATGCTAAGTCGACTTCGTCAGGGAAGCCAGATTGGCATTTAAACCACTCGATTGGTTGTTGGGTTTCTTTTCCCTGGACATTGGAATTGACCTGGGCTCTGCAAACACCCTGGTCAACGTCCGGGGAAAAGGCATCACCATAAATGAGCCCTCCTGGGTTGCAATTGATAAGCGCACAAAGCAGCCGTTGGCTATCGGCGCTGAAGCCAGGGAAATGGTTGGGCGTACGCCTGCCAATGTCGTTGCGATTCGCCCCTTGCGCGATGGCGTGATATCGGAATTTGAGATAACTCAAGCCATGCTGGAGTATTTTATCGGCAAAGCGCATGAACAGAGCATTGTCCCGGTGCCGCGCCCGCGGGTGGTTGTGGGCATCCCATCCGGCGTTACGGAAGTGGAAAAGAGAGCGGTCTATGACGCTGCCATGTCAGCCGGCGCGCGTGAAGTTGGCTTGATCGAGGAGCCAGTTGCCGCGGCGTTGGGCGCCGGATTGCCCGTGAATGAAGTGCGCGGCACAATGATCGTTGACATCGGCGGAGGCACGTCCGAAGTTGCCGTGATGTCAATGGGCGGGGTGGTGGTTTCACGTTCGCTGCGCGTTGCTGGCGACGAAATGGATGAGGACGTGATCTTATATATTCGGAATAAGTACAATTTGCTCATCGGCGAACGCATGGCAGAACAGGCTAAGATCGCAGTCGGCTCCGCATATCATCTGCCGGAAGAGAAGACCATGTTGCTGCGCGGGCGCAATCTGGTGTCAGGTTTACCGGATGCAGTCGAAGTCTCTTCAGTCGAGATTCGCGAGGCGATTTCGGGTCCAGTCCAGACGATTATCGATACCATTCGGGACGCTCTTGATGAAGCGCCCCCAGAGATAATCTCGGATCTGATGGAGAGCGGAATCTGTTTGTCAGGCGGCGGCGCCAAATTAAATAATCTGGATAAACGCTTGACGGAAGAACTACACATCCGCTGTTGGGTCGCCGAAGACCCGATGAGCTGTGTAGCTCGAGGAGCCGGCTTGATCCTTGAACAATATGATACGCTGAGGGTGTTGTTAGTCGGATTGGAGCGCGGCAGCACTCGACACAATTGAGTAGTGCATGAGATCATCTTCTGCGCGCACCTGGCAGACAGTCGTTCTGGCATTAATCATCATTGGTTTGATCGCGTTAGCGCTGGGGGGGTATCTTTCGCCTGTGACGCGAGTGGTGATGGCGCCCGTCATCAGCGCCCAGACCTGGTTATCCACCCGGTATATTACAATCCAAAATTACTTCAGGTCGCCGCAAGATCTCGTAAGATTGCGCCAACGCAACCTGGAATTGGAAGCCGAGAACGCTCGCCTGGAAACCCAAATTATTGAACTGGAACAGCAGCTTTCCGAGACGCGCATCCTGTCTGCGCTCGTGGATTTTGCGCGCGTGCATCCTCAAAACCGCTATGTAGCGGCTTCCGTAATCGGGCGCGACCCCAGCCCATTTGTAAAATATGTGATCATCAATCGCGGCTCGGATGATGGTTTACGGCGCGGCATGCCAGTTGTCACCTCGCAGGGGCTGGTGGGCCGCGTGGCTGCCGTCACGGCTGGCGCTGGTCGGGTTGAGCTGATAACCGACCCGGCTTCTTCGATCAATGTCCGGCTCGAGCCGTCCGGCGCTCAGGCTGTCTTATTGGGCAGCATCACGGGTGAACTCGCGCTGGATTTCATCCCCCAATCGGTGTCTGTTCAAGCCGGGGATCTGGTTCTCACTTCGGGTCTGGGCGGCAACTATCCGGGGAACATCTTGATCGGTCAAATCACCAACGTGAGGCGCCGGGAGACCGATCTTTTTCAATCGGCAACAGTGCAGCCCGTGGTGGATTTCTCTCGGTTGGAAATTTTGCTGATCATCACAAATTTCCAACCGGTTGATATCAGCCCATTAATTCCGACCCCGGGAGCCCCATAACCTCCATGACGACGCTGCTGGCATTTCCCATATTAATCACGCTTCTCATTGTTCAAACTGCCATATTAAGCAATATTACGTTGCTGCACGGTACGACAGATGTAGTATTTTTAGCAATTATCGCCTGGACGATCCAGAGGAGAGTAGATACGGGTTGGGTTTGGGGTATAATCGGCGGTCTGCTGGTTGGTTATGTCTCCGCCGTCCCCATACCGGTGTATCTGTTTGCATACCTGGGTTCGGTCGGTGTAGCGCTCCTGCTTCGGCAGCGGATTTGGAATGTGCCATTTCTGGCGATGTTGATTGTTACATTTACCGGTACAATCTTGTTGCAGGGATCGACGCTGATTGCGCTGCGCATTGCGAATACGCCTCTAGCGCTCGAGGACACGATCAATTTGATTGCTCTGCCGGGCTTGGTCCTGAACCTTATTCTGGCGCTGCCGTTTTTTTTGATATTTGGCGATTTGGCGAAATGGCTCTATCCAGAGCCGCTGGAGATATAACGCCGAATCAGTTCTTTCTAAATGCGGTAATGAGATGACCCACGGACAATCAACAATTCGGAACGAAGTGCAATACTGGCGCATCCTCGCGTTTGTTGTTGCACTCGGACTGATCTTTTCCCTTTTTATCGCGCGCCTCTTTGTCCTGCAGATTATGCAAACCGTAGATTGGACGGCAAAAGCAGAGGAAAACAGCACCGAGGAGATCAATATCCCTTCTCTGCGGGGGATTATCTATGACCGGAACGGCGTGATTCTGGCGGAAAACGAGGCGGCATACAACGTGGTTATCACCGCTGCCAACCTTCCCGACGACGATGGCGCAATCCAGGAAATCTATCGCCAGCTTTCCCGTCTGATCGGTGTGCCGGTGAATCTAAATAAGATCAGCCCCGAAAACCCCTATGTGCCATGTATTTCCGAGCATGGGATCGCGCAGATTGCGGAATATGGTGAAAGCTCAACGCCCTATCAACCGGTTGCCGTTAAATGTGACGTTGACCGGCGCATTGCAATGATGGTCAAAGAAAAATCTGTTGACTGGCCAGGTGTTGATATCGAAATTCAAGCGCTGCGGGAATATCCTACTGGGTCATTGACCGCCAGCCTGGTTGGGTTTCTGGGGCCGGTTCCGGCTGCATTGGAAGATTTTTACGTCGAACAGGGTCTTGTCCCCAACCGCGACAAAGTGGGCTATGCCGGGATCGAACTTCAGTATCAAGATGTGCTGGCTGGGGTGAACGGTCGCAGGGTGGTCCAGACCGATGTAGCTGGTCAGGAACTGCGCGACGTGCAGCCGCCCATCTCTGCCCGTCCGGGTTTGAGTTTGCAGTTGACGATCGATGCGCGCTTGCAGCGCGCCGCTGAAGATATCCTGAAGACTGAGATGGATGATTGGAACCGGCACTTTGGCGATTTGCGTTACACGAGCGGTGTGGTTATCGCTGCAAACCCGAAGACGGGTGAAATTCTGGCGATGGTCTCATACCCATCCTATGAAAACAACCGCATGGCGAGGTTAATCCCGGCGTATTATTATAATCAGCTCGTGAACGATCCTACGAACCCTTTGTTAAACCATGCTGTTGGAGATGTTCTGCCGGCTGGTTCGGTGTTCAAATTAACCACCGCGATGGGCGCGCTGAACGAAGGGGTTGTTACGCCGGATCAGATTATCTCGACGCCGCCAGAGATCGAAGTAACTGAACGATATTATGCTAACGATCCGGGTCAGGCGCGCAAGTTCGTTGACTGGAACAAGGCTGGTTTTGGTCATCTCGATTTTGTGCACGGTCTGGCGAACTCCAGTAATGTATATTTTTACAAATTGGGAGGGGGATACAAAGATGAAATACCCAATGGAGGCTTGGGCATCTGCCGGCTGAAGACTTATGCGGCTGGGCTTGGGTATGGAGATGCGGCTGGGATTTATCTTCCCGACGAGGAGGACGGACTGCTTCCGGACCCAACCTGGAAGCGCATTAACCAATCCGAGAGCTGGTCCTCCGGCGATACGTACATCGCCAGCGTTGGTCAAGGTTATGTGCTCGCAACACCGGTGCAGGTGCTCTATTCAGCCATGATTGTAGCGAACGACGGGAAATTTATCCAACCGACGCTGATTCGTCAGGTGATTGACAGCAATGGAGAAGTGGTTCCGATGTGGCGCAATGCCGATGGCGATTTAATCCGCGAACCGGCGCCTGGCAGCTTTCAGGTTTCGCCTTTCGAGCCGCACCTCAAATGGGACCTGACGGTCGATCCGCTGATTCAAGAGTTTGGGGAAACGACTATTCGGGGCTGCGAGCCGATACTGGGACAAACGAAAACCGTTCAACCCTGGGTGTTCGATGTGATTAAACAGGGGATGCGCCTGGCGGTGACCAGCGGGACACTCGAAAGACAGTTCGAGAACGCTACCGTGCTTGCGGCTGGCAAAACCGGCACCGCGGAATATTGCGATAAATATGCCAATGCTCGGAATCTCTGCATCCCCGGAAGCTGGCCCACCCACGCCTGGACGATTGGGTACGCGCCTTTCGATAACCCTGAAATTGCAGTGGTGGCTTACGTCTACAATGGGGGCGAGGGGGCAAGCGTTGCCGGACCGATCATCCGGCGCACCATGGAAGCTTATTTTGAACTCAAGAACATCGATTCGGGCACGGTTCAAGCCCAATAGTCTCTTTGGCGTTCAGGCAAACCCTACGATCCGCAGAGGGGATGGCTTCAGCGCGTTCCGGTTCACATGCTATAATTCTGGAAATTTCAGACAGGCACGCGCCGGTTCGCGCGGCGTGTGAGTGATGTGGGATGAGCTCGAAACTGCAGATTAAAGGCATACGCGACGGCTTGCTCATCACCCTGGGCGACGGCGCCTGGGAGGAGCAGCGTCAGGACTTAATGACCCAGCTTCGCAGCCAGGCTGAATTCCTGCGCGGCGCCCGGCTGGCAATCGATGCTGGGGGCGCGATCCTGAAAGCCGCGGATCTGGGTCAATTAACGAAAGAGCTGGCTGAACTGGGTTTTACTTTGTACGCGTTGATCAGCGAATCGCCCACGACGGAGCGCAGCGCACTGGCATTCGGGCTTGCCACGCGGCTTCCAAAACCAGGCGCCGCACGCACGGTTGCCGGCAGCACAGAGCCAGACGGCGAACCGGCTCTGCTCGTCAACCGGACCCTGCGCTCGGGGTATAATTTACAGTACCAGGGTCATGTGGTCGTGATCGGGGATGTCAATCCGGGAGCGCAGGTGATTGCCCGGGGTGATGTGATCGTTTGGGGAAAGCTGCGCGGGATGGTGCACGCGGGGGCGGAAGGCGATGATGGGGCGGTGGTGTGCGCGCTCGATCTGTCGCCGACGCAATTGAGAATTGCAGGCGCAATCGCGGTCACGCCCAAGCGGCGCGGCAAACCACAGCCGGAAATGGCTCGTCTGGTGCAGGGTCAGGTTGTGGCAGAGGCATGGGATCCAAAAAGAGAGAGATTATGACGGGCAAAGTTATTACCATAACTTCCGGAAAAGGCGGCGTTGGCAAGACAACCGCAACCGCAAACCTGGGCGCTGCCTTGGCGGATCTCGGGCACAAAGTGGTTTGCATCGATGCGGATATCGGGCTGCGCAATTTAGATGTGGTGCTGGGGTTGGAGAACCGCATTGTGTACGATCTGGTCGATATTGTGGAGGGGCGCTGCCGGCTGCGCCAAGCCATGATCCGCGACAAACGTTTGCCAGAGCTCTTCCTGATCCCCGCAGCCCAGACGCGCGATAAGAGCGCCATCTCACCCAGCGACATGGTGACGCTGGCTGATGATCTGCGGACGGAGTTCGATTTTATCCTGCTCGACTCGCCGGCGGGCATCGAGCGTGGTTTCAGGAACGCGATTGCCCCGGCAGATATTGTACTGGTGTTGACCAACCCGGAAGTCTCGGCAGTGCGGGACGCTGATCGGATAATCGGTTTGATCGAAGCCGAGGAAAAAGGACCAGCCCGGCTGATCATCAACCGGATCAAACCGGAAATGGTGCGGCGCGGCGATATGCTGGGTGTCGATGATATTCTCGAATTGCTGGCGGTGCAACTGATTGGCTTGGTTCCAGACGACGAGAACGTGCTGTTGAGCACAAACCGGGGTTTGCCAATCGTTTTGGATGGGAAAAGCAAAGCCGGACAAGCCTTTCGAAACATTGCGCGGCGCGTGATGGGCGAGGAAGTGCCTTTTATCCACTTTGATGAAACCGGCGGGTTTTTCAGTCGGATCACTCGATTAATCCGCCCGGGAGGGAATTAAAATGCCCGGCATGTTGGACCGCTTGTTTGGTCGTGATCGCAAAAGCGCGCACCTGGCAAAGGAGCGGCTTAAGCTCGTGTTGGTGCACGACCGCACCGATATCTCGCCGGGTGTGATGGAGTTGATGAAAGACGATCTCATCGCCGCGATCTCCAGACATATCGATATCGATGCAAGCGATGTGCGCATCGAGATGACCGACGAGGGACGCGTGCAGCGTTTGATTGCAGACATCCCATTGCGCCCATCGCGCCGGCGATCATGAGTTTCTAATGATGGAAAAGTATTGGGCTGCCCTTTAGGACCGCGCAGATTCCGGGTCCAGCAGCCCTTGAAAGAAAAAGAAAGCTATGCGTAGCGGTATTTCAATCGCCTCAAACTGGCGGTATTTTGATTTCTGGCTGTTGGGCGCGGTTTTCCTGCTGATCATCTTTGGCGTCACGATGATCAGTTCGGCAATAGCGGGGAATATCGAACTGGTCGAACTAAACCTTGTTCAGCGGCAATTGATTTTTGCCCTGGCTGGAACAGTATTGATGTTAATCGTGGCAGCGATTGACTATCGGTTATGGGCATCGATCAGCCGACCGATGTATGTGATCACCATTCTTCTGCTGGCGACGCTCTATATTGTAGGTTCGGCGCTTTATGGCTCTGCCCGCTGGTTTGATACCGGTGTGATCCTTATCCAGCCGTCTGAAATTGCCAAGATCGTTTTGATTATGATTCTCGCCGATTTTTTTACGCGCAATATGGAACGGATGGGAAATCTCGTCTGGATTGGGCGAAGTTTTCTGACCACCATGGGGATCACCATCTGGATCTTGCTTCAGCCAAACCTTAGCACCGCGATTGTGATGCTGGTGCTCTGGTTTACGATGCTTTGGGCGAGCGGTCTGCGCCTCCAGCACCTGCTTATGTTCGTCATCGGAGCGATTACGCTGCCTCTGGTTGCATTTCCTTTCCTGGTTGACTACCAGCAGCGCCGTGTGCTGAACTTCCTCTTTCCGGATCCAAACGCCAGCTATGGCGAGATTTATAACATTCAGCAGGCGCTGATTGCGATTGGTTCTGGCGGGCTGCTGGGGCAGGGATATGGGCACGGCACGCAGGTGCAGCTGCGCTTCTTGAAGGTGCGCTGGTCTGATTTCATCTTCTCGGCAATGGCGCAAGAATTTGGATTTGTCGGCATTGTGTTGGTTATGGGCGTGATCGTGTTTGTGATTTTACGCTGTTTGAGGGCAGCCCGCCTGGCGAGCGACTCTTTTGGCGCGTTGCTCGCCGTGGGCGTCGCGACCATGATTGCGTTCCAAACGATTGTGAATATCGGGGTGAACCTGAATCTGATGCCTGCGACCGGGTTGACCTTGCCGTTCGTCAGCTACGGGGGCAGTTCGCTGCTTTCGATTCTGATTGGCATCGGTTTGGTGCAGAGCGTGGTTCTGCGCCACCGCCAGCTTGAATTCTGATCTAAAGCCCATTTGGCTCAGAGGCTCAGGGGCTGCTCTCAGCCAGATCGAAACAGGAGAGTTTTATGTCCAAACTTGCTCCAGTGCGGGTGCGCTTTGCGCCTTCGCCAACCGGACGAACACACCTTGGCAGCGGGCGCACCGCGCTGTACAACTATCTGCTCGCCCGCCAGACCGGCGGGACGTTTATCTTGCGCATCGAGGATACCGATCAGAAACGTTATGTCCCGGGGGCGGAAGAAGAACTGATGCGCACGCTGCGCTGGCTTGGGTTGGATTGGGATGAAGGACCCGACGTCGGCGGACCGGACGGACCCTACCGCCAGTCGCTCAGAAAAGAAATCTATCAAGAATACGCCCGGCGCTTGATCGAGACCAGTCATGCCTATTATTGTTTCTGCTCAGCGGAGCGCCTGGAACGCGTGCGCCAGGAGCAGATCAAAGCCAAGATCAATTCACACTATGATGGAACATGCCGGCGGATCGACCCTGACGAAGCGGCGCGGCGAGTCGCAGCCGGTGAGCGCCACGTGGTGCGGTTCAAAATGCCCCAGGAAGGCTCGATCACCGTGCATGATTATTTACGGGGTGACATCACGGTTGAAAACCGCAGCCTCGATGATTATGTCCTGGTCAAATCCGATGGACTGGCGCTGTATCACCTCGCCGCGATGGTGGACGATCACCTGATGAAGATCAGCCATGTCATTCGGGGGGTCGAATGGCTGCCGACCTTCCCGCTGCATGTCCACTTATTGAAAGCCTTTGGGTGGGCGCCGCCGGAATTTGTCCACCTCTCGATATTCCTCAAGCCGAGCGGGAAGGGCAAGATGAGCAAGCGTGAAGCGGCGCAGACGCTCAAAGATGGGTTTTCGATTTTCCTCGGAGATTTGCAGAACCTGGGTTACCTGCCGGAAGGGGTGGCGAATTGGATTGCCTTGATGGGCTGGAGCTACGATGATCGAACCGAGTTCTTCACCCTGGCAGACCTGATCGAGAAGTTCAGCCTGGAGCGCCTGAACCCCTCCCCGGCGGCAATCAATTTCACCAAACTGGATCATTTCAACGGTTTGCACATCCGCAGCCTCAGCCCCGAAGACCTGGCTGGGCGTGTGCGCCCGTTTCTGGAAGCCGCCGGTTATTCAGTCGACCCTGACCGGCTGCTGCGCATTGCTCCAATTATCCAGGAGCGTTTGGTTACGCTGGACGATGCAGTTCAAATGGCAGGTTTTTTCTTTCAGGCTGAGGTCCATCCCGAACCGGCAGACCTGGCCGGCGCAAAAATGTCCCCAGCCGAATCCGCCGCGGCGCTCCGGCGGGCTTACGATTTGATCGCCGGGGTAGACGACATCAAACTGGAGACGGTCGAGCCGTGCATGCGCCTGCTGGCAGATGAACTCGGACTAAGCTCAGGTCAGCTTTTTGGCATGATCCGGGTGGCGGTGACCGGTCAAAGGGTCAGCCCGCCGCTTTTCCAAAGCCTGGAGATCATTGGAAAGCCCCTCACTCTGCAGCGCCTCGAGCAGGCGATTGTACTGTTGAACGAGATGGCGTGAAAAAAAGGCTATGCGGCGCCTTTTCACCCTATTCGGCTATTGAAGACTTTTCTCGATCTTTGCCCAGGTATCTTTTAATGCCACGGTGCGGTTGAAAATTAACTTACCGCCCTCCCGCGAGTCGGAATCTACACAGAAATATCCCTGGCGCTCGAACTGGAAGCGGTCGCCTGGTGCTGAGTCAGCCAGGCTTGGTTCCAGGTAAGTCTGGGGGAGTACCTGCAGCGAATTTGGGTTCAGACAGGTGAGAAAATCCACCTCCTCTTCGGCGCTGCCCTCCGGATCGGGGCGTGAAAACAGCCGGTCGTACAACCGCACTTCAGCCGGGATGGCGTGAGCTGCAGACACCCAATGGATGGTGGATTTGACTTTGCGCCCATCCGGGGCGTCGCCGCCGCGGGTCGCTGGATCGTAGGTGCACAGCACTTCGATTACGTTTCCGTCTGCATCCTTGACAAAATCCTCGCACAGGACGAAATAGGCGTAGCGCAAGCGCACTTCGCGCCCTGGGGTGAGGCGAAAATATTTCGGCGGCGGATCTTCCCGGAAGTCTTCCTGCTCAATATACAAGCTGCGTGAAAATGGCAGCTTGCGGGTCCCGGCTTGCGGGTCTTCCGGGTTGTTGAGCGCCTCCATCCATTCGACCTGTCCTTCGGGGTAGTTGGTGATCGTCAATTTAAGCGGATTGAGAACCGCCATTTTTCGGGGGGCGCGCTGGTTGAGGTCCTCGCGCACCGCCGCTTCCAGCAGGGCGATATCGATTACGCTGTAGTTTTTCGCCACCCCAATGCGTTTGATGAAATCCAGGATGGCTTCAGGAGTGTAGCCGCGGCGGCGCAAGCCGCGCAGGGTGGGCATGCGCGGATCGTCCCAACCGCTCACATAGCCATCGTTTACCAGCCGCAGCAGTTTGCGCTTGCTCATCACCGTGTAATTCATATTCAGGCGCGCGAATTCGAGCTGGCGCGGCGCGTAAATTTCGAGCTCTTTGAGGAACCATTCGTAGAGCGGACGGTGGTCTTCGTATTCAAGCGAGCAGAGCGAGTGAGTCACGCCTTCGATCGAATCGCTCTGACCGTGGGCGAAATCGTACATCGGGTAGATGTTCCAATCGTAGCCGGTGCGATGGTGGGCTGGCTCGTGCAAGATGCGGTACATTACCGGGTCGCGCAGGTTGATATTCCCTGAAGCCATGTCAATTTTGGCGCGCAGCACACGCGATCCATCCGGAAATTCGCCGGCTTTCATGCGCTGGAACAAATCCAGGTTTTCCTCGATCGAACGGCTGCGGTAGGGGCTCTCGCGGCCTGGCTCGGTCAGCGTGCCGCGGTATTCGCGGATCTGTTCGGCGGAAAGATCGTCCACATAGGCTTTGCCCTCGCGGATTAACTTTAGGGCATATTCGTAGAGCTGTGGAAAATAATCCGAAGCGTAGTATTCCCGGTCGTCCCAATCCCAGCCCAGCCAGCGAATATCCTCTTTGATCGAATCGACATATTCAACGTCTTCCTTTACCGGGTTGGTGTCGTCGTAGCGCAGGCTGCAAATGCCGTCGTAATCATGCGCGATGCCGAAGTCGATCGCCAGCGCCTTGGCGTGCCCGATGTGCAGATAGCCGTTCGGTTCGGGCGGAAAGCGCGTCTGAACCCGGTCAAAGCGTCCAGAAAGCAGATCCTGGTTGATCTCATCGCGAATAAAGTCAGTAGGGGCAGGCATGGGCTTTTTGGTCATGGATAAAAATTGCCTCGGTTCGTGAAATTTAGGCAATTATAACAGCGGTTGAGACCCGCCCTGAGGTGAAGCGGCGGCGCGCGCTCATAGTGAGGAACAGAAAGAGACGGCTTATTGAATATCCTCTGCGAAACGGAGAGGATATGAGCTATAATTTCGTTCTTAACGAAGTTGGCTTTGCTCGAGCAAAGGACAACATAATAGAGGTGTAACGTGGATTCTCAACGCATAACCTTGACAAACGATCTGGTTTCCCGGAAGCCGGTTGGCGGCAGCGATCTTCGAATCGATTCGGTTTACAAAGTGACTGGTGAAACGCGTTATGTCGAAGATCAACGGCTCCCCGAAATGCTTTATGGGTTTGTTCTGCGCAGCCCGCACCATCACGCCCGGCTGCTCGACCTGGATGTTTCGCCGGCGTTGCGCATGCCTGGCGTGAGGCGGGTCATTACCGCCGCCGACATCCCCGGTGAAAATAGCCTGGGCGATTACAGCCGTGATGAACCGCTTCTGACCTCGATTGGCGCGGCGCTGAGACAGCGGGGCGCTCCGGTTGCATTAGTCGTTGCTGAAACGTTCGAAATCGCCCAGCGCGCCGCGGGCGCCATCCAGGCGGGCTACGAGATCCTCCCGCACACATTTTCGGCGCAGGAAGCGCTTCAACCGGATGCAACCGCGATCTATCCGGATGGGAATTTGCTCAGCACTTTCACGCTGGCGCACGGCGACCTTCAAGCTGCATTTGAGCAATCCCAGGTCCTGATCGAAACAGAATATGCCACCGGCTACCTCGAGCACTGTGCGATGGAACGCGAAGCGGCGCTGGGCTACCCGAGCGAAGACGGAGGCGTGACGGTGATCGGCGGCACGCACGAGCCGCATTGGCAGCAAGGCTATATTGCCCCGGCACTCGGGATCGATCCTGCCAGCGTGCGCGTGATTGTGCCGCCGACCGGCGGTTCGTTTGGGGGACGGCAAGACCCCTGGCCCCTCGCCGCGGTGGGATTGATGGCATTTCTGGTTGGGAAACCGGTGCGGCTGAGCTACTCGCGCCGTGAGGTCTTCGTCGCGACGACAAAACGCCACCCGTATCATGTAAATTTCAAGCTTGGGGCAACGCGCCGCGGTAAATTGACCGGCATTCAGGTTCGCGTGCTTGCCAACACCGGCGGATATGATAGCGCCGGCTATTACATCCCAAATTATGCCATCACCGCCAGCGGCGGGGCATATGCCTGGCAGGCAGTGGATGGACTGGCGCACGCGGTTTACACGAACGGGCCAAAAAGCGGTCAATTCCGGGGTTTTGGGACCTCGCAGAGCAATTTCGCTCTCGAATGTACGCTCGATGAACTGGCGCAAGCGCTTGACATGGATCCGCTCGATTTGCGCGCCCAGAACCATCTGCAGCAGGGGCAGGTTTCTTTTCTGGGTTACCCTGTGGCGGAATCGTTGGGTTATGCTGAAGTTTTGCAAGCCATTCAGCCAAGTTACCAGGCGTTTACTGAGGAGATGTGTTCATTCAACGCCGCGTCGGGCGCCTCTTCAATGCGGATGGGGGTCGGGCTGGCGGGGATGTGGTATCGCTTTGGCAAATCGGGTTCGCTGCGCATCGAAGCGCACGCAGAACTGGCGGAGGATGGCAGAATCGTCATTTACTGCTCCGCCCCCGATTATGGGCAGGGTATCGCCACGGTTATGGTTCAGCTTGCCGCGGAGGCGCTCGGTCTGCCGCGCAGCCAGGTTGTACTGGTGAATGCGGATACCGGTTTGGTTCCCGATAGCGGGGTCCAGGGCGCCTCGCGGGCGACTTACTTCACCGGCGGAGCCGTCTGTGTGGCTGCCGAGAACCTCAAGCGCGAGTTGTTCGCTGCCGCCGCAGAGATGCTGGACCATCATCCACAGGAGTTGCTGCTGAACGAGCGGGGCGTCTCGGTCATCACGAATCCTGAACAGCGCGTCACGCTGCAGGAGGTCGCCGCTGAATTCGACTTATTGGGAAAACCTCGCAGGGTGAATGGATTTTTTGACCTCAGCCCACAATTTCCCGAGGCGGGCAGACCGGAATACATCCCGCTGTTTGTCACCGGCGCCCAGGCAGCCCAGGTGATTGTGGATCTGGAGACCGGTATCGTCCAGGTCAAGCGCATTGCCGCGGCGCACGACGTTGGGCGGGTGATCAACCGGCTCGATGCCGTGGGTCAGGTTCAGGGCGCGATTGTCATGGGGATCGGCGGGGCGCTCAGCGAGGAATACATCCCCGGCGCGACGACCGGTTTCAGCGACTATATTTTGCCCATGATCGATGCCATCCCTGAAATTCAGGTTCATTTTGTTGAAGTGCCCAGCTACCACGGTCCGTTGGGCGCGAAAGGCTTAGGAGAAGCCGCTATGCTCCCGACCGCCCCCGCGGTGATCAACGCGGTTTCCAGGGCGATCGGCAAGCGCATCCGCCGCATTCCAGCTACCCCTTTGCGAGTTTTACAGGCGATCCAAAGCGCCTAAGCTTGACAGCCAGAGTAAATTGTGGGGTAATAACTGAAAAAGGTCTACGGAGATCCCAATGGGTAGTTCTTGGCGCGCGGCGTGCGCGCTTCTAATTTGTTTTTTGCTGGCTGCTTGCAGCGCTTCTCAATTTGCTCGGAAAGACGACCGCCTGCAGGTTGTGACATCGACAACCATCATTGGCGACGTGGTGCAGCAGGTCGGCGGGGATGGGCTTGATCTGACTGTGCTGATGCCGGTTGGGGCTGACCCGCATACGTTCGAGCCGCGCCCGCGCGATATCGCCGCAATTAGCGACGCCGATCTGATCTTCCTCAACGGCTTGGGTCTGGAAGAAGCGCTTGCGCCCAGCCTGGAGGCGAATGCGACCGGGCGCGTGGTGCACGTATCGGATGGAATTGATGTCCTGGATTTCAACCCGGCGGGCTCTGCAGGGCTGAATGCTGGCGGAGCGGATTCGGACGATGAAGTGCATGCTCATGGCGACCCCCATACCTGGATGGATCCGAATAACGTGAAGGTTTGGGTGGAAAACATTCAGTCTGCCTTGGCAGCAGCCGACCCGGACAACTCGGACACCTACCGGTCGAATGCCGACAGCTATCTGGCGGAGTTGACCGCGTTGGATGAATGGGCGCGGGCAGAGACGAGCCGCGTTCCACCCGAACGGCGCAAGCTGGTGACTGACCATGCTTCTCTGGCTTATTTTGCGCGGCGTTATGGCTTCGAGCAGGCTGGCTTGATTGTCGCCTCCTTAAGCGCCGACGCCTCCCCGTCCGCTCAAGATCTGGCGCAGCTTGAAGATACCCTGCGCAATCTGCATATTCCGGCGGTGTTTGTGAGCACAACCGTCAACCCGGCGCTGGCGCAGCAGATTGCGAAAGATACCGGAACTCAGGTGGTGGCGCTCTACACTGGCTCGCTGGGCAAACCGGGCAGCGGCGCGGATACTTACCTCAATTTCATGAGATATAATGTTCGGGCAATTGTCGATGCTTTAGAGTGATCCCCAATCAATATCTGGGAGAAACCTTGTCTCCAAATATTCGCCATCAAGAAAACCAACCGGTTTTGGACGTCCATAAATTGAGCGTCCGCTATAACGGGCGCCTGGCGCTGGATAACCTGACGTTTCATTTACACGCCGGCGAGCGGATCGCGGTGGTCGGTCCAAACGGGGCTGGCAAGAGCACCTTGTTCAAAGTCGTGGCAGGCGTGTTGACCCCCAGCAGCGGGGAGGTGAACATCTATGGCAGCGGTCCCCGCGGTCACGTCTGCATTGGTTATGTCCCTCAACGGAGCCAGGTGGATTGGCGTTTTCCGGTCACGGTGGCGGATGTGGCGATGATGGGGCGCGTCGCCCGCTTGGGCTGGCTGCGCATGCCTGGACGCAAGGATTGGGAGCTTGTCCACAGCGCTTTGAGCATGGTCGGTTTGGATGACCTGCACGACCGCCAGATCAGCCAGTTGTCCGGCGGACAACAGCAGCGCATGTTTATCGCCAGAGCGCTGGCGCAGGAAGCCGCGCTGATGTTGATGGATGAACCGTTCGCCGGCTTAGACCTGCCTTCCCGCGAGGAGATCTTGGATTTGTTGGACAAGCTCAAATCCCAGTCGGTGACGGTGATGGTCGCTACCCACGATCTCGAAGAAGCCGCGCGCTATTTCGATCGGATTATGCTGCTGAACCAGCGAATGTTCGGTTTTGGGACCGCCGACATCGTGCTGCAATACGACCGGCTGCGGGCGGCTTATGGAGAACGCTTACGGCAAGTGGACGAGGATGCTAAAGAGTGGACCGTGGCGGATACGTGCTGCGGCGAGGGGGAGACGAATGGAAACGCTCATTAACTGGCTGCTTGCGCCATATTCATACGCCTTCATGGCGCGCGGTTTAGCAGCCGCGACGCTGGTGGGAGTTGTGTGCGCGGTCGTGGGAACTTATGTGGTGTTGCGCGGCATGGCGTTTTTCGGCGATGCGCTGGCGCACACCATCCTGCCCGGGGTGGCGGTGGGCTATTTGTTTTCGGGTGGTGAGCGCGGCGCGTTGTTCTGGTGGGCGTTAGGCACCGCGTTGGCGAGTTCATTTGTGATCAGCGCCATCAGCCGGCGGGCGCAGATCAAGGAGGACACCGCGATTGGAATTATCTTCGCGGGGATGTTTGCGCTCGGGATCGCGATCATTTCAACCGTTCGCAGTTACGCTGTGGATCTGAGCCACTTCTTATTCGGAGATGTGCTGGGCGTTTCTGCGGCTGACTTGATCCGCACTGCCATTTTCGGCGGGCTGGTGCTGTTGGCTATGCTGGCGTTTTACAAGGAATTTCTGGTGCTTTCGTTCGATCCCGTTCTGGCGGCGACGCTGAGGCTGCCAGTTGGTTTTCTGAACAACTTGCTGCTGGCGTTGATCGCTGTGACGGTCGCCGCGTCGATCCAGACCGTGGGCGTGGCGCTGGTGGTTGCCATGCTCGTGACGCCCGCAGCTACCGCCTACCTGCTGACTAACCGGCTGCCGGTCATGATGGCGCTGGCGGCAGCGTTCGCGGCGCTTTCCGGATTGATCGGGCTGTATCTTTCATATTATCTGGGGATTGCCTCCGGGGCGGCGATTGTGCTGACCGCCACGCTGTTTTTCGGGCTGGTGTTTGCGATCCACAGCCTCAGAAATGCCTGGATCGCGCAGCCGGTTCGCTGACGGCGGCGATTTGACGAGACCCCTCATTCATGGTAAAATGCCCCGCACGTTGGGGATTCGTCTAGTGGTAGGACAGCAGACTCTGGATCTGTATGCCGTGGTTCGAATCCACGATCCCCAGCACGGATGGCGCAGCTAATACTGCGCCATCCCGTCTTAATCTCGCATGGTATAATTTGTGCGAAAATTGATCTTCTGATCGATTTGATACCCAGTTTTGTCCTTCTAAAGAATGTGTTTAAGCGATGAAACCTGAAGCTGAAGACGAGGAGAGACGGCTTGCATGAAGCTGCATGAGTATCAGTCAAAACAAATCTTTGCCAGGTATGGCATCCCGATCCCGAAGGGACGGGTGGCGGCTACCGCAGACGAAGCGAAACAAATCGCAAAAGAGTTGGGTAGCCGCGTTGTAATTAAATCGCAGGTGCTGGTGGGCGGGCGCGGCAAAGCCGGCGGTATCCGGCTGGCTAAAAGCCCCGACGAAGCCGGCGAGTTGGCGGGGCAGATCCTGGCGATGGAAATCAAAGGGCTGCCAGTGCGCAAGGTGCTGGTGGACGAAGCTGCCAACATCGAGACCGAGATCTATCTGGGGATCACCAACGATCGGACCGCCCGCCGTCCGGTGATGATGGCTTCCGCCGCCGGCGGGGTCGAGATTGAAGAAGTGGCGCGCCTGACCCCCGAAAAGATCATCCGCGTCCACGTCGACCCGCTGCTCGGTCTGCGCGACTACCAGGCGCGCGACATTGCCGCCGGGATTGACCTGCCGCGCGAGCACTGGCGGCTTTTCGGTCAGATCGCCCGCGGTCTGTGGCAGGCGTACATGGATTGCGACGCAACCCTGGCGGAGATCAACCCGCTCGTGATCACCTCCGAGAACCAGCTTCTGGCGGTGGATGGCAAGATGCTGATCGACGACAACGCCCAATTCCGCCAGCAGGCGCTCTTCGAGATGCGTGACCTGGATGCCGAAGCGCCATCAGAGATCGAAGCCCGGCGCTACGGTCTCTCATTCATCAAACTGGATGGAAACATCGGCTGCATGGTGAATGGGGCTGGGTTAGCGATGACCAGCATGGACATCATTAAGCTGTTCGGAGGCGCACCGGCAAATTTCCTGGACATCGGTGGCGGCGCCAGCGCGGAAAAAGTGGCTGCAGCGCTGCGCATCATCCTGGCAGACCCGAACGTGAAAGCTGTGCTGTTCAATATCTTCGGGGGGATCACGCGCGGTGACGAAGTGGCGCGCGGCATCCTCACAGCGCTGAAAGAAGTCGACACGCAAGTGCCAATGGTCATTCGCCTGGTGGGGACGCACGCCGAGGAAGGCCGCCAGATCCTGGCGGATGCGCATATGATCACTGCCGAGACGCTGGTCGACGCGGCGCAAAAGGCGGTCGCAGTCGCAATGGACGCGCCGACGGCTTCGGGAGGCTGAACCGATGAGCATTTTGATTAATAAACACACCCGTTTGCTCGTTCAGGGCATCACCGGTAACGAGGGTTTGTTTCATACTGAGCAGATGTTAGCGTTTGGCACGAACGTCGTCGCCGGCGTCACCCCCGGCAAGGGCGGGGAGTGGGTGTTGAACGATAAAATCCCAGTGTTTGATTCGGTCAAAATGGCAGTCGATGCGACCGGCGCTAACACGAGCGTGATCTTCGTGCCAGCTCGCTTCGCCCCGGATGCGATTTATGAAGCTGCCGACGCCGGTCTGGAACTAGTGGTGTGCATCACGGAAGGCATCCCGGTGCAGGATATGATGCGCGTGCGCGAATATCTGGACCAGAGGCTGGTGCGGCTGGTAGGTCCGAACTGCCCGGGTTTGCTAACGCCTGGTGAGAGCAAAGTGGGGATTATCCCGGGCAACATTGCGATTCCGGGAAATGTCGGTGTGGTGTCCCGCTCGGGAACGCTGACCTACGAGGTGCTGTATGCGCTCATGCTGGTCAATATGGGGGTCAGCACCTGCGTCGGCATCGGCGGCGATCCGGTCAATGGGACGAATTTCATCGATTGCCTGCAGATGTTTGAAGAAGATTCGCAGACAGAGAAGATCGTGATGATCGGCGAAATCGGCGGGACCGACGAGGAGCGCGCCGCCGAATACATTCTGGATCGCCTGACCAAACCGGTCGTCAGCTTCATCGCCGGGCAGACCGCCCCGCCCGGCAAACGCATGGGTCACGCCGGCGCGATCATCGAAGGAGGCGCGGGCACTGCCGAGGAAAAAGTCAAGGCGCTGCGCAACGCCGGGGTCGAAGTGGCTCGCCATCCGGAGGAGATCCCTGAACTGCTCAAGTGCTGTTAGGCAAATCCAGGCAGAATTAAAAAAACAAGATAAGGGTTGTTGTGTGGTCATAACCGCACAACAACCCTTTTTATCTCGAGTTTGGCTGATTTAAAAAGGTGAATTACTTCATGTGTGAGTCGATGTAGCTAACCGCCTCACCCACGGTCGTGATTTTCTGTGCGTCTTCGTCGGAAATCTCACCGCCGAATTTATCCTCGAATGCCATGATCAGCTCGACCAGGTCCAATGAGTCCGCTTCAAGGTCTTCGCGAAAACGCGCTTCCGGTGTTACTTTACTCTCATCTACGTTGAGCAGTTCGACGATGACTTCTTTGATCTCGCCATAAGTGTCTGCCATGAAATATCCTCCTTAAGAATATTAATTTCCGACCAGCCCAATTGTAATCTTGGGGGCTGATCTGTCAAGCCTGTTTCAGCCGCCTTTGCCGGTTTTTTTTTTGAGCACCGCTGCTAGAAAGGCAGCGCGACAGCGACCGTTGACAGGGCATAATCCGGCTGGTAAGATAACTTCTCAATAAGGAACACTCATCCATGCCAGAAGTTACGCCGATTGGGGCGCGAAAATCAGATCATATTCGAATCAACCTCGAGGAAGACGTCCGCTCTGGTCTCACAACGGGTTTGGAACGCTATCGCTTTCAGCATCGGGCTTTGCCTGAGCTGGACCTGGAGGCGGTGAACCTGAGCCAGGAGCTCTTCGGGCGAAAGCTCGCCGCGCCAATTTTGATCTCATCCATGACCGGCGGAACGGAAGAGGCGGCTGCGATTAACCGGCGCTTGGCGCAGGCAGCCCAGCAAACCGGCGTCGCAATGGGGGTGGGATCCCAGCGGGCGGCGATAGAACATCCGGAACTTGCGGGAACCTTCCAGGTCCGCCGCGAGGCGCCGGACGTATTGTTGTTTGCCAACCTGGGCGCCGTTCAGCTCAATTATGGCTACGGGGTGGACGAATGCCGCCGGGCAATCGAAATGATCGAAGCCGACGCATTGATCTTGCACTTGAACGCCTTGCAGGAAGCCGTTCAGCCGGAAGGCGATACGCGCTTTGCGGGGCTGACGCAGCGCATCGAACAGGTCTGCCGGGACCTGACGGTGCCGGTCATTGCCAAAGAGGTGGGTTGGGGCTTCTCCGAAGCGGATGTCCGCTTGCTGGCGGACGCCGGCGTCGCAGCGATCGATGTAGCCGGCGCCGGCGGCACCTCCTGGTCGCAGGTGGAGCTGCACCGGGCGAAAACCGACAGCCAGAAACGCCTGGCGGCGGCTTTCGTGAATTGGGGCATCCCGACCAGCGAGGCGATTCTGGAGGTCAGGCGAGCAGCCCCGCAAATGACGGTGATCGCTTCCGGCGGTTTGCGCAGCGGGGTGGACGTTGCCAAGTGCATCGCGCTCGGCGCGCGGCTGGGCGGGATGGCAAGCCCGTTTCTAAAAGCGGCAGCAGTATCTGTGGAAGATACCATCCAGACCATTCAAGAATTGCGCTGGGAAATCCAGGTCTGTATGTTTGTGGCTGGCGCAGGCGACTTGAACTCCCTGCAGCAGCTTACCCTAATTCGAGACTGAAGAAGCAGATCAGCCTAAGAGCTAAAGACCCCATCACAAGTTGTCTCTGGAGTAAGCAATGAGCGCTTTGAAACGAGTGTCTGATCTTATGCTGCCGGTCATTGAGAGGGAGCTTCAGCAGACGATCGCTCAAGCTCACGCGCCACACCTGTTTGAAATGCAGCGAATGCTGGCGTACCACATGGGCTGGGAGGCTGAGGCGGCTGGCGTCGAGGCGCGCGGGAAGCGGATTCGACCGCTGTTGACGTTGCTTTGCACCATGGCGGCGGGTGGAGAGTGGGAGCGGGCGCTTTCAGGGGCGGCGGCGGTCGAGCTGGTGCATAATTTTTCGCTGCTGCACGATGACATCCAGGATGAGAGCCCCACGCGCCGCGGCAGACCCACCGTCTGGACGATCTGGGGGGTGGCTCAGGCAATCAACGCCGGCGATGCGTTGTTCGCGCTGGCGCAACTGACAGTGCTCGATTTAGGCGAGATCGTTTCAAAAGAGGCTGGGCTGGCAGCCAGCCGGGTTCTGCAACAAACCTGCCTGCACCTGACCCAGGGGCAATTTCTGGATCTGTACTATGAGCAGCAGCCGGACCTCGGGGTCAAGGATTACTGGCCCATGGTCGCGGGCAAGACGGCTGCGCTGCTTTCGGCTTCGACCCAAATCGGGGCGATCGCCGCCCAGGCTCCGCCTGCCAGGGTCGACGCCTACCGCCGGTTCGGCGAACTGCTCGGTTTCGCATTTCAAGTTCAGGACGACCTGCTAGGGATTTGGGGGGACGCAGCCTTGACCGGCAAATCGACTGACAGCGACCTAGTATCGGGGAAAAAATCGCTGCCGGTGCTGTTTGGTCTGGAAAAGAAAGGCGAATTCGCAAAGCGCTGGGCGCGAGGCAGAATCGAGCCTGATGAAGTTGAACACCTGGCAATGCTGCTCGAAGCTGAAGGGGGGCGTTCATTTGTGGAACAAGAAGCCGACCAACTCACGCGCCAGGCGTTAGAAGCGCTGGGCGAGGCGCAGCCGCGGGGTGAAGCGAAAAATGCATTGGAAGAACTTGCGCATTATCTGCTAAAACGCAAACTGTAGAAAGCGTCCAGGCGGTTTTACAGGATGTCTCGCAAAGCCGCTATGTGACCATTGCGGCGGTCAGATAAATTCCCGGAAGACCTGGTTCCCCAGCAGACGCCCGGCGCGGGTCAGGCGCAGATGACGGCTCTGAGGGTCTTGGATCCACTCTAAAAGCCCGAGGTTGATGAGCTGTTCGATTTGACGGGCAAATTTATCTTCCAGGGAAAGCTCGAACCGTTGTTCGAACTGCTTCTCTGAGACGCCTTCGCGCGTGAGCCGCAGCCTCATCATCAAAGTTTCTGCAATTTCAGCCGAAAGATCGATCTGAACTAGATTTTGCGTGGCGGGGGAGCGTGGAAAAGGGGGCCTTTTCGGCGCATCCATGCGCAGCGCTTTGATGTAGGCGGCGGGGGAAAGGAGGTTTGCGGTGCGGTATTGATGCGCATAGCCGTGTGCGCCCGCTCCGAAGCCCAGGTAAGGCAAGTTGCGCCAGTATTGTAGATTATGGCGGCAAGCCAGCGCGGGAGATTGCGAAGTCTGGTTTTGATCGGCGGGCAAGGCCCGCGCCCAATTTGAGATCTCATACTGAATACATCCTGCGGCCTCCAGGCGGTCGGTCGCATAATCGTACATATCGGCTGCCAAGTCAGGATCCGGCGACGAAAGCAAACCGTGCGCCGCCCAATGACTGAAAGGCGTGCCGTGTTCCAGGCTCAGCGCATAGAGTGAAAGGTGTTCCGGTTGAAGACCCAGGGCGAGTTCAAGGGTGGTCTGCCAGGTTGCACGCTTTTGTTCCGGCAAGCCATAGATCAGATCCAGATTAAGGTTATCAAAACCTGCCCGGCGCGCCCACAACACACTCTGGATTACATCGGGGTAATCGTGCGTCCGTTCGAGCAGTCTCAACTCGCCCGGGTGAGCCGACTGCACCCCCAAGCTGAGGCGATTGACGCCCGCTTCGCGCAAGCCTGAAAGATAATTCTGAGACAGGGTTTCGGGGTTGGCTTCCAGCGAGACCTCCGTTTCGGAGGTTAACGCGAAGAATTGTTCGATCGTATTCAGTATCTGCCTGACCGCGTTAACGGGCAGCAGCGACGGCGTTCCGCCGCCGAAAAAAACCGTATGAACTGGAAGCGGGTCAGATGCGGCTTGCGCCAGGCTGCGGACCTCGACGCACAGCGCCTCCACATAATCAGGAATCAGCGTTTCGAGACTGGCATAGGTGTTGAAATCACAATACCCACAACGGTGACGGCAAAAGGGGATATGAAGATAGAGGCTATACATCTTTCAGACCGTAACTGTTCATCCGGGCTTCAATAAGATGGGTTTCTACAAGAAAATTTACCCGGCAGCGCAAATATACTATCATAGAGTCAGGTGCATTTTAGGTTAAGAGAGCCTGATTGACGAATTATCAAAGGCTGGTATAATCGCCACGTTCAACCAACATTCTATGAGCCCTGAATCAAAATCAACTCCAACTCGACTCTGTCCAACTTGCGGAACGCGCGTTAGTATCGATGCAGCCCGCTGCCTGGTTTGTGGAACCGATCTTTCGGAGAGCAGCAAGGACCGCGGCGCGTATTCCACGAAGGGTGTGCAGGGCAGCCGGATGCCTGAGATTACGCTCAGCCTCCCGGCAGTGGTGGGGTTGCTGGCGCTTTTCCTGGCAACTGGCGCAATTCTGGTTTATCTGGCTTTGAATGCTACCAGCGCCCCTGCCGCGGAAGCGACCGCCTCGCCAACCGTTACGCTGACCGAGACGCCTACCCTGACCTCCACGCCGGTCACCCCGACCGCCACCTGGACCCCAGAGCCCAGTCCAACACCTCTCGTTTACACTGTTCAGCTTGGAGATAACTGCGGGACCATTGCCTACAGTTTTGGAGTGTCGATCCAGAGCATTGTGCTTTTGAATAACCTGCCGGCGGATTGCAGCACGCTTTATGAAAATCAAAAACTGCTGATCCCGCAGCCAACCCCCACCGCGACTGCCCAACCAACGTCTACGCTGAGCCCGGCAGAGGCAACCGATGCGGCTTGCCAGAAGCTGGATTATACCGTTCAGGAAAACGATACTCTGAGTTCGATTTCTCTAAACTACAACGTACCGGCTGATGCGCTACGCGAATACAACGGACTGGTCAATGACGTGGTCCGGTTTGGTCAGGTGATAACGATCCCGCTTTGCCGCCGCAACGCCACGCCAGGACCGAGCCCAACCCCCACGCTTCCACCGCCGTATCCCGCAGTCAACCTGCTGCTTCCGCCGGATGGATCGCCGTTTGGGTTGAACAACGCGGTGATCGCGCTGCAATGGGCAGCGGTTGGGGCGCTGCGGGAGAATGAAGCGTATGCGGTCAATCTGGAAGATATCACCCAAGAGGAAGGGCGCCGCCTGGTTAATTATGTGAGGGACACCAAGTTTGTCGTACCGGCTTCGTTCTTACCTAACGATGGCGTCCCGCACGTGATCCGCTGGTGGATCGTGCCGGTGCGCCAGATTGGGACCGACAATGATGGGAACCCAATTTGGGACCCGGCGGGCGCGGTTAGCAACCCGCGGGTTTTCACCTGGTTAAGCGCCGGTCTGGCGGCGACGCCAACGCCATAACTTGCCTTCTTGCAGGCTGAACTAATTCTCTCTTTATCTTCCTTAAATAAAAAAGGCGGGTGTTCCCCGCCTTTTACGCTGACATCTTTTACTTCCTTGCGGCTGCTTCCAGCATGGCTGTAGTCAAGGATTTTGGCCGTTCCAGCGGCTGGTTGAGGGCGCGCGCCCAAACCGCGTTGGCAGTCACGCCCAGCGCCCGGCTCACTCCAAAAAGGACGGTGTAGAAGCCGCATCCGCCATGAGCGTCGCAATCCTGTACCCCAAAATGATGCTGTAAAGATCCGCTGATCGCATCGACATTGGGCCAGGGGTTCTTCGCTTTGCCTTGTTCGCGCAAGACATCCGGCACGACGTCGTAGACCATGCTGGCGAGCTTGAAAATTGGATCCTCAGGGAAATAAGCCCGTCCGAATTCAAGCTGTACAGTGAAACGTGGATCGGTTTTGCGCAGAACTGCATGACCATAGCCGGGAATGACCTGTCCCGCATCGAGCGTCTCCCAGGCGAATTTTCTCAACTCGTCTACGCTCGGCACCCTTCCGTGCTGTTCATAAACGTGTAACAGCCAGCTCAGCGATTCCTGGTTGGCGCGCCCATGCAGAGGACCCGCCAGCGCATTCATCCCTCCCGAGACTGCATAGAAAACATCGGAGAGGGTGGAGCCGATCAGATGGGTTGCGTGAGCGCTGGCATTGCCGCTTTCGTGGTCGGAATGGATGATGAAATATAGCCGGCAGAGGTCCGGGTATAAAGGATCGTGAACATCCATCATATGGGCAAAGTTGGCGCTCCAATCCAGGGACTTATCTGGCACGGGCACTTTACCCTCTTTGTGTTTCAAATTATAAATGAACGCCGCGATGATGGGCAGATTGGCGGTCATGGTTAGGCTGTCTTCGAGAGTGGGTCGCCAGTAGTCCTCTTTTTGCAGGACTTCATTGTACATGCGAGTGAACGCCGAGTCGGTCTGCATGGCAAGAATCGCCTGAGAGAACATAGTCATCGCCGGGGCGCTTGAGGGCATCTGGCGCAGGACGTTGAACACATGCTCGGGGACGCGGTAACGGGCGCTCCACTCCTGCTCGACCGCTTGAGCCTGCTCCAGGGTCGGCATTTCCCCAATGAGCAGCAGATAGAATAAACCGCTCACCAGCGGCATTTTTGCCCCTGGCAGGCAGGGCAGGCGGGCGAGCGTCTCGTCAATCGTATAGCCTCTTAAACGAATCCCTTCCACTGGATCGACATACGAGATATCCGTCACCAGACTCTTAATATTGCGCATTCCGCTGTACACCTGACCAATCGTAACCTGGTCAACGACGACGGATTCGGATGATTCGAGTAAATTCTTTACCCGCTCTCTCCAGGCTGGGATCTGGGCAGCTAGTTTTTCTTCTAAGATCATGGGGTATCTCCTTTACACCTTCAGTTTGGCGATATTTTCAGCCACGCCTGCTGCGGATTTCTGCAAGGCAGCCATTTCATCCTGGCTCAACGTATATTCAAAAATCTTTTCGACCCCATTGCGTCCCAACTGGGCAGGAACGCCAAAGAAGATGTCTTTCAAACCATATTCGCCGTTCAAATAAGCGGCGGCAGGGAGGATCATGTGCCGGTCTTTCAGAATCGCATCGACCATCTGAGTAACCGCGGCAGCCGGGGCGTAGTAAGCGCTTCCGGACTTGAGCAGGTTGACGATCTCGCCGCCGCCTTTGCGAGTGCGCTCGACAATCGCAGCCAGGCGGTCTGGCGGCAGGATCTCTTCCAGAGGAATACCTGCCACGTTGGAGGCTCTGGTGAGTGGCACCATCTCATCCCCATGCCCGCCCAGGACGTAACAATGGATATTCTCCACGCTGATGCCCAGTTCAAGCGAGACGAACGCCCGCATCCGGGCGGAATCGAGCACCCCCGCCTGCCCAACGACTCGGTTGGATGGGACCCCAGCAACTTTTTGCGCCAGGTATGCCATTACGTCGAGCGGGTTGGTCAGGATGACAAATATGGCGTTTGGCGAATAGCGGATCGTTTCCTGAGCAGCGTTGCGAACAATATCCGCATTCGCAAACAGTAAATCATCCCGGCTCATCCCGGGTTTACGGGCAAGACCGGCGGTGACGACGATAATGTCTGAATCGGCGGTCGCTTCGTAAGCGTTGCTGCCGACAAGTCGCAGATCCTTTCCAACAATGGGCAGGGCTTCCTGCAGGTCGAGCGCCTTGCCTTGCGGCATGCCTTCGACGATGTCCACCAGGACGATGTCGGCAATTTCTTTATCAGCCAGCCAGTGAGCCGTGGTAGAGCCGGTCATCCCGGCGCCAATGATCGACACTTTGTTGCGCATTTTTTCCCTTTCTTGTGCGTGCAAGATATGAAAACCCCGACGATCGGTCTGCCGGGGTTCTAAATATTACGGATGCTTGAGCGCAGCCTTGTTTGGAGATGTATCTGCTGCCAGATCATCTAAATAATGATTGGCTTGAATGGCTGCCGCCGCGCCCATCCCGGCGGAGGTAACCACCTGGCGGTAGACCGGGTCGGCTGCTTCGCCGGCTGCGAAGACGCCTGGGATATTTGTGTGCATGAGCTTGTCGGTTACGATGTAGCCGGCGGAATCCATTTCTAGCTGCCCGTCGAACAATTCCGTGTTAGGGGTGTGACCGATGAAAATGAAAACGCCATCGGTTTGGAACTCTTGCTCGGCGCCGCTTTGCACATTTTTAATTCGGATGGATTTAACGGCGTCCTTGCCAACGATCTCGGTCAGCACGCTGTCCCAGATGAATTTGATCTTGGGGTTACCAAAGGCGCGTTCTTGCAGAATCGCGCCGGCGCGCAACTCGTCTCTGCGGTGGACGATCGTCACGGTGTTGGCGAAGCGCGTCAGGAAGATCGCTTCTTCGACTGCGCTGTCGCCGCCTCCGACGACAACCACCTCCTTGCCCTTGAAGAACCAGCCATCGCAGGTCGCACAATAGGAAACCCCGCGCCCGGTAAGCTCGCGCTCACCTGGAATTTCAAGATGCCGGGGCGTTGCGCCGGTTGTGACAATGAGCGTGTCTGCGAGATAGGTAGTGTTGTACGTCTCTACTCGGAACGGGCGCTGCGATAGGTTCACACGGGTTGCCGTATCGTACTCCAGAATCGCGCCAAATTTTTCAGCCTGTTTTTGGAACAGCTCAGTCATCTCGGTTCCGCTTACCCCGTCTGGAAAACCAGGATAATTTTCAACGATGTAGGTCAGCGACACCTGCCCGCCATGCTGCATACCGGTGAGCACAACCGGACTTAGTTCTGCTCGGGCGGCGTATAAAGCAGCAGATAAACCAGCCGGACCGGTACCTAGAATCAATACTTTGACGTGTTTCTCTTCATTTTGATTGGGTTGAGAGTGAGTAGGCTCGATGTTTAAATCCATCATTTCTTTAGTATCCTCGCAAATCGATCTATTGTATCAGATGAGGCGTGACCGCTAAACGTTACATGGAAAAGTGTTGGTGGTTCGCCATTTGCTTCAAGCCGTGTGATTTCAGGATTGGATTCTGGGACCCGAATCAATCACCGCACGGGTTACCGAGTTGGTGAAGTGGCTGAAATTCTCCTGGAATTTGGTTACCAACAGGCTGGCTTGACGGTCGTAGGCTTCCGGATCAGCCCAGGTGTTTCGAGGATATAAGATCTCATCGGGAACACCCGGAACATGGTCGGGAACAGCGATTCCGAAGAACGGGTCGATGTGCATTGAAACGTTGTCCAGCCTGCCCTCCAGGGCAGCCCGGATCATGGCGCGGGTGTGTGGAATTCGGACGCGCGAACCCACTCCGTATGCTCCGCCGGTCCAGCCGGTGTTGACTAACCACACCTTCGATTTGTGCTGGGCAAGCTTTTCTCCAAGCAGATTGGCATACACCGATGGGTGGAGCGGCAGGAACGGCGCTCCGAAACAGGTCGAGAAGGTGGTTTGGGGCTCTTGCACACCTGCCTCGGTGCCAGCCAGTTTGGAAGTGTACCCTGAAAGGAAATAATACATCGCCTGGTCGGGGGTCAGGCTGGCGATTGGCGGCATTACCCCGAATGCGTCGGCGGTCAGGAAGAAAAGGTTGATCGGGTGACCGCCGCGGCCGCTCGGCACGATGTTGTCCAGGAAACCGATCGGGTAAGCGGCGCGGGTGTTTTCGGTCAGGCTGTTGTCATTGAAGTTGACGCGGCGAGTGTACTGGTCGATGGTTACGTTCTCCAATACGGCGCCGAAGCGGCGGGTCGCTTTCCAGATCAGCGGCTCATCCTCGGCGCTCAGGTTGATCGTCTTGGCGTAGCAGCCGCCCTCGAAATTGAACACCCCGTCATCCCCCCAACCGTGTTCATCGTCGCCGATCAGAGAGCGCTCGGGGTCGGAAGAAAGGGTGGTTTTTCCGGTTCCTGAGAGGCCGAAAAAGAGGGCTGTATCGCCGCCTTTTCCGATGTTGGCGGAGCAGTGCATCGAGAGGATGCCCTTTTGCGGCAGCAAGTAATTCAAAGTGGTAAAGATCGATTTCTTTATCTCACCCGCATAGCTGGTGCCGCCGATCAAGATCAAACGTTTTTCGAGGTTCAAGATGACAAAGGCTTCGGAGTTGGTGCCGTCCACGTCTGGGTCGGCGTGAAAACTGGGTGCGTGAATAATGGTAAATTCAGGCACATGGTCTGCCAGCTCTCCCGGTGCAACCCGGATAAAAAGGTTGCGCGCAAAAAGGTTATGCCAGGAGGTCTCGGTGATGACCCGGATCGGCAGCCGGTAATCCGGGTGGGCGCAGGCGGTCGTGTCCTGAATAAACACATCCCGTCCCTGGAAATAAGACAGCATCAAGTTGTGCAGACGATTGAAATTTTCGGGGGGGAATTCCTTGTTGATCTTACCCCACCAGATCTGATCGTGATCTTCCTGACAGCACACGACAAACTTATCGTTGGGCGCTCGCCCGGTATGACTGCCGGTGCGCACGATCAAAGCGCCTTCGTGGGCAATGATTCCTTCCCGGCGGGATACAATCCGCTCGATCAGCGCCGGGGTCGTGAGGTTCCAATAGCTCATATTTAAATTCCGAAACCCTTGGCGTTCGACCCCATAGCTGCTCGGCATTCCCATTTTGTTTACAGTCATAATTCGCCTCCTTCGGCAACAACTTTGAAATAAACGGTTTATAAAAAAGACCGTTAAGTAACAAGCTCTTTAAGATTTGCGGGTCATATGATAGACAATATCGGCGGCAGAGACCACTGAAATTGGAAGGTTTTGCTCCGGATATTTTTTTACGACCACCACGCGGTGGATCTGGCGATCTAATAGAATGTTAGCGACTTCTTGAATGGAGGCGTCTTCAGAGACGGTTACAACGTCCGGGTTCATGTACTCGGCAACCGACCGATTTTGCCAGTTTTGATCATCGATCAGGGCGCGCATCAGGTCAGTGCGAGAGATGAGGCCTTGCAAGCTGCCATCTGAACCTACCACGACCAGGGCGCTGATATCCTCTTCAACCATCCGCTGTGCTGCCAATAACAAAGACGCCTGCGGATCGCAGCTCACAACCCCGTATCGCTTGGCTTCCAGCACGGTTTGTTCGATTGCCATTTCAACACCTCATTCCATTTACTGCCGCTCACCCAAAAGGGTGGCTTCCGCCGCGAAATTATAATGCAATCAGAGGGGAATCGCGTCAAAATTGCAGCCCGGCGAAAAAAAGACCTTGGAGAATTAACCCTCAAGGTCTTTTTATTATTGATCCTTTTGAAATGATCAGCGCCGCGGGGGCTTGCGACCGCCGCGGCGGTCATCGCCGCGACCTCCGCTGGGACGGTTCCCTCCGGGGCGCCCGCCGCCGCGCGGCCGGTCGTGCTCTGCCGCCTCTTCGACCGTCCAGCCTTCAAGAACAGCCTGGCGTGAAAGCCGAATTTTACCCTGTTCATCGATGTCGGTGACCATCACGGTGATTTCGTCGCCGAGGCGGACGACGTCCTCGACCTTGTTCACCCGCTGGCTGTCGAGCTGGGAGATGTGGACCAAACCGTCGATGTTGGGCAGGATTTCTACAAATGCCCCGAAATCGGTCACTCTCACAACCTTTCCCGTGTAAATGCGCCCCACCACCGCTGATTCAGTCAACTCTTCGATCCGTTCGCGCGCCATGCGGGCGCTTTCGCCGTCAGAAGTGGCGATGAAAACTGTCCCGTCTTCCGCGATGTCGATTTTAGCGCCGGTGTCTTCCTGAATGCTGCGGATCATTTTTCCACCAGGACCGATGATTGCGCCGATTTTATCGGTCGGGATCTGGATCACGGTGATGCGCGGCGCATGTGGTTTGAGATCCGGCCGCGGGGCTGGGATGACCTTCATCATCTCGTCCAGGATTGCCAGACGGGCTACCCGCGCCTGGTCGAGAGCTTGCCGCATGATCTCCGAAGTGATGCCGCGGATCTTGATATCCATCTGCAGCGCAGTGATGCCTCGATCGGTCCCGGCTACCTTGAAATCCATATCCCCAAGGTGATCTTCCATGCCGAGGATATCCGTCAGCACGCTGAAACGCTCATTTTCTTTGATGAGCCCCATGGCAACCCCGGCAACCGGGGCTTTGATCGGCACACCCGTGTCCATCAGCGCGAGCGTCGACCCGCAAACCGAAGCCATCGACGAGGAGCCATTAGAGGAGAGCACCTCGGATACCAGCCGTAAGGCATAGGGGAAAACCGTTTCCGCGGGGATTACCGGTACCAGGGCGCGTTCGGCGAGCGCGCCGTGACCAATATCGCGGCGGGAAGCGCCGCGCAGCGGGCGCACTTCGCCGGTCGAGAAGGGTGGGAAATTATAATGGTGCATGTAGCGCTTGGTTTCAGCCGGGGTGAGGGTGTCCAATTCCTGGGCTTCGCGCGGTGTACCCAGGGTTGCCAGGGTAAGCACCTGCGTTTCTCCGCGGGTGAACAACCCGGACCCGTGAGCGCGTGGACTGACATCCACCTCGCACCAGATAGGGCGGATTTCGGTCAGGCTGCGACCATCCGGACGCACGCCCTGATCGAGGATGCGCGCCCGCACGACGGTCTTCAGCGCCTCTTCGAACGCGGTCTTTACCTCGGGGATCAAGGTCTCATCCTCGGCTGCCAGTTCGGCGACGAGTTCATCCCGAATTTGATCGATCCCTTCGTAGCGCGCCGCTTTCTCGTATGGCTGGTCGAACAGTTTTTCCAGCGGCGCCTTAGCGCGTTGATAGACCTCAGCCTGGAGGTCCTGGTTTGTCCCGAAGGATTCATAAAAGCGTTTGGGTTTGCCCGCCTCGGCAGCCATGCGCTCCTGCAAATCGATGAGCGGTTGGATCGCGGCATGACCAAATTCAAGCGCTTCGAGCATGCGGGATTCTGAAATCTCACTTGCGCCGCACTCGACCATTAAGATCGCATCCCGCGTGCCAGCCACCCGCAGATCGAGGTCCGAGCGTTCGATTTCGTCGAAGGTAGGGTTGGCGATGAATTCCCCGCCGATCTGGGCGACGCGCACTGCGCCAATCGGTCCGACAAAGGGGATGTCCGAGATCATCAGCGCGGCTGAGGCGGCATTGATCGCCAGGATGTCAATGGGATTGACACCGTCTGCCGAGAACGAGTAGAGGATGACCTGAACATCGTTGCGCATGTCTTTTGGAAAGAGCGGCCGGATCGGGCGATCTGTCAGACGGGCGGTCAGAATGGCTTCCTCGCTTGGTCGTCCTTCGCGCCGAAAGAAAGAGCCTGGAATGCGCCCGCCGGCGTACATGCGCTCTTCATAGTCTACGGTCAGAGGGAAAAAATCGATCCCGGTTCGAATGGTATCGCTCATCGTAGCGGAGGCAAATACCATGGTGTCGCCCACGCGCAGCGTGACCGCCCCGCCAGCCTGAGCGGCAAGACGGCCCGTTTCGAAATGGAAATCTTTGCCGCCGATGGCGGCATGGAACTGTTTACTTTCTGGTTGCATAACGAATATTCTCCTGTTTGTTGCCCACCTGGTCAGGGACTGAAAGCCGCCGACAATGGTTTTTGTCTCCGCCTTTCAATTCCCAACCTTGGGGCATGGGCTTAAAATTAATGAGCAGATGAGGGACCTGCGCCCCATCTACTCGATTGATTGCTCTATTTTCGGCGGATGCTCAGCCGGTCTGTGAGAGCCATGTAACGCTGATAATCTTTCCGGCGGATGTAAGCCAGTAACCTGCGCCGCTGTCCAACCAGCTTCAACAAGCCTCGCCGCGATGATTCGTCTTGGGTGTTGATGCGCAGATGATCCGTCAGTTGCGTGATCCGTTTGGTTAATATCGCGATCTGAACTTCTGGCGATCCTGTATCGTCTTGATGGCGCGCGAATTCCTCAATTAATTGGGTTTTTGTTTCCTTATCCAGTGCCATGACATCTGCACTCCTTTCTAAAATTCGATCGACTAAGCAGGTCTCCATGTCGGCAGCCTGTTATACCGCCGGCAGGTCTAGTCAGGGTGGAGCGATTATACCATAATCAAAACGTTCCACTGCGAATCAACACGTTTCGGCGATCCGGATTGAATAGCAAATGGAAGATTATCGATTTTCAACGGACTGTCTTTCTGCAGCCCGAAGGGTTTGCTGAAGCTCAGGGGGAAATTCGTCCAGCGATTGACGGATCAACCAGGCTGTGTCCTCTGAATCGGGCATGTTCAGCGTCTGCTGCAGGAAGAACCCGGTTTCCTGGGGTGAGCGGCGGGCGAGGGCGACCAACACGTCCAGCAGATCCGGTCTCAGGACGCTCGGAGTTTGGCTGGTGAGCGGCTGAATGAGGCGGAAAAAGACCGGCATATTTTGAAATTCCGGGTTCTCGATCAACGGCAGCAGCGCGCGCAGCCCCAACTGCTTGTAAAAAGGATCTTTCAGCGCCAGCCAATCTTGGATCAGGCGGACGATGGAGCGCGGCTGTTCCTTTTGCAGCCTGACAAACGAATTCTTCATCACCGCGTCGATCAAGAAAAACTCAAGGTTAGGGGCGAGCCAGGCTAGAATGCGTTCCAGTATCTGCGCTGGCGGTTCGGCAGGAATCTGCCCGAGCAGCATCGCTGCCAGAAGGCGCGGTTCGAGGTAAGGCTCCGCCCATAAAGAATCGCATAACGCCAACCCGGCTCGTGGTTCTTCGATCGCCAAAGGGATAAGCTGCTGCAGGATCATGCGCAGAACTGGCGGGCGGACTTTATAGGCTGTAATTATCGGCGGGGGGGCGCCCGATTGACCCGGATGGCGCGCCCGGTCGGCGTAAAAGCCTAGCAGATGATGCAGCGAGCGGATAAAAACTGGCGGATCTGCGAAATGCTCCGCCAGTTCTGCCGCCTGCTGCCGCAGGAGAGCTGGTTGGATGGCAGGCATGGCTAATAGGCTCGGGCGAAGATCACTTTTCGCCTGGCTGGTTTCCCGCACACAATGCAACTCCCTGTTCTATCGGGCTGATCCAGCGGGATGCAGCGGGTGGTCGCCTTCGTCTCGTCTTTCACTTTGGCTTCACACTCGGGGCTTTCGCACCACCAGGCATATGCCCAGCCATGCGTCACTGCTTCTACCAACTCTGGGTAATCGACCGGGTCGTAGGTGTTGGCTTGACGGAATGCCAGGGCGCGAATATGAAGGGAAGTGTGGATATCTTCCAGAATCTGGGCAACCTGCTGCGCCAGGTTTTGCTGCGATGCGAAGGATTTCCCAGCCTTGCCAGGAATATCGCGGCGCGCCAGCGCCACGCTGTCTTTTGCAACGTCTTTGGGTCCAATCTCGATTCTCAGCGGCACGCCGCGCATTTCCCAGTCGTTGAATTTGAAACCGGGCGTGACTTCGGGGCGATCATCCACTTTGATCCGAAAGCCCGCCAGCTCTGCGCGCACCCGTTCGACGCTTTCCATCACCAGGGATTTTTCCTGATCCGATTTGTAAATCGGGATGACGACGACCTGGATCGGCGCCAGGCGCGGCGGCAGGACCAAGCCCTGATCGTCGCCGTGGGTCATGATCACCGCGCCGATGAAACGGGTCGAAAGTCCCCAGGAGGTGGTCCAGGCGTATTGCATCTCATTGTTCCAGTCGAGAAACTGGATGTCGAAGGCTTTGGCGAAATTCTGACCCAGGAAATGCGAGGTGCCGGATTGGAGGGCGCGCGTGTCGCCCATCATCGCTTCGATGGTGTAAGAGCGCACCGCCCCGGCGAATTTTTCTTTGTCGCTCTTTAAGCCGGAAACCACAGGCACTGCGGCTTCATTAATCGCAAAATCAGCGTAGACGTCCAGCATCCGGCGCGTCTCCGCTTCGGCTTCCTCGGAGGTAGCATGGGCGGTATGGCCCTCCTGCCAGTAAAATTCGAGCGTGCGCAGAAAAAGCCGGGTGCGCAACTCCCAGCGCACGACGTTGCCCCACTGATTGATCAGGACGGGGAGGTCGCGATAGGATTTGATCCACTTGGAATACATGTGCCCGATGATGGTCTCGGAAGTGGGACGGATGATGAGCGGCTCTTCCAGCGTCTCGCCCCCGCCGATGGTCACCACTGCCAGTTCGGGAGAAAAACCCTCGACGTGCTCTTTCTCCTTCTCTAAAAACGATTTTGGGATCAGCAAAGGGAAGGCGGCGTTCACATGCCCGGTAGCTTTGAAACGCCGGTCAAGCGCGCCCTGGATGTTTTCCCAGAGCGCCCAACCGTAGGGGCGCACGACCATGCATCCGCGCACCGGCGCGTAATCCGCCAGTTCGGCGCGCTGGACGATCTGGTTGTACCACTCAGAGAAGTTCTCGCGGCGGGTGGGTAGTTTATCGGTGGAGGTCATCAAATTCCTTCGTTTGCAGGGATAGCGCAGGTATTTTACTCTGATTTGACTGGGTTGCGCGCCGTGAGGAGAAAATCACGGCTCCGCCCAGGATCAGAAATCAGCGCCAGGTAGACAAAATATGCAGCGCCTGTTCAGGGTTGTCGGCAAAGCTCAGCCAGGTGCGCTGGTTTTCAGGAACGAAATTATTGAACGCTTGAAAGAACATATCGATTACATCTTGCCAGCCGGCGCCAACCAGGATTAACGGTCGGGGAGTGATTGCATCGGTCAACAAAAGATTCCAGGTCAGGGCAATTTCAGCCAACGTGCCCGGTCCACCCGGCAGGGCGATGGCTGCGTCACAGCCGTCGATCAAGGCAAACAGGCGTTCTCGCAAGGTCTCGAAACGCCGCTCCTCACTGATCCACTGATTGGGTCCACCGGAACGCCAGTTTTCGATCTGGTTGCAGGTCACGCCGATGACGTGCGCTCCGGCTTCGGCGGCGCCTTTCGAGACGGCTTCCATTGAACCGATGTACCCTCCGGTGAGAACCGCATGTCCTGCTTTTCCGAGCAGGAAACCCAGGTGCTCGGCTTGTTGGTAGCCGGTTGAATCGGGGTGGGAACCTCCAAATACGACAACGTTCATACCTGATCTTGCCTCCAATTCCTGCCGTAGTTTTTTTCGAGCTTCTCAAGGACGGCTTTTTCCAGGTCTATGCCGGTTATGCTGGCAATCTGGAGCAAATACAACATCACGTCGGCTAACTCATCCGATAACCCTTGCAAATCATCCAGCCGGTCGCTCCATTGAAAATGCTCCAATACCTCATTCGCCTCCAGGCTCAATGAGATGGCTAGGTTGCGCGGGGTTTGAGGGCGCGGGCTTTCTGGATCGTACCACCCCTGGGCGGTTACGAAATCATGCATAGCCTGGGTCAATTCCTGAATATCCATGCGGTCGATTATATGGGGCAGGTCGAGATTCGTCAATTATGCCATAAAGACGAGCATCCAATATCCTTTATAATTGTTGTGATGCAGATCATTTTGACCCACGAACAGACGGATTTCGATGCGCTGGCATCCCTGCTTGGGGCATACCTGTTGTATGAGCATGCCCTCCCGGTCTTGCCGCGCCGGATGAACCGCAACGTGCGCGCTTTTCTGGCTCTTTATGGCGCCGAACTGCCGTTTGTTGACCCGCGCGATCTTCCCAATCAGGAGATTGAGAAGCTGATCTTAGTCGATACGCAGTCCCCGGTAACCCTGAAAGGCATGACGGCAGCAACTCAGATTGAAGTCATCGATCATCACCCGGTGCGCGACAGCCTGCCGGAAAGCTGGGTTGTCACCACCCAGGACGTTGGCGCGACCACGACGATCCTGATCGATGCGTTGCTCGAGCGTAATGGTACACTGAACCCGATCTATGCAACCTTGATGCTTCTGGGGATTTACGAAGATACCGGTTCGCTGACGTATTCACGCACCACGCCGCGCGACTTGCGCGCCGCCGCGCTGCTGATCGAGCAAGGGGCGAGCCTGACAATCGTCAGCGATTTCATCAACCAGCCGCTCTCACAAGCGCAGCAGGCGCTTTACGACCGCCTGCGATCCTCAGCCGAGCATTATCACATTCACGGTTTTACGGTCATTGTGGCAACCGGTCATGCTCAGGATATGGAAGAAGAGTTGTCTTCGGTTGCCCACAAATTGCGCGATTTGCTCGACCCCGATGCCATATTCGTGCTGGTCACGACGCGCGGCGGTGTGCAGATCATCGCGCGTTCGACAACGGACAACATCGATGTGGCGGCGCTGATCAGCACCTTTGGCGGAGGCGGACACGAGCGCGCCGCGGCAGGGTTGATTCGCGGGCAGGAACTGTCTGAAGTGCGTGACGAACTCGTGCGCCGTTTGCCGGAATTTGTTCAGCCGGCGATCACAGTAGCCCAAATCATGTCGAGCGGGCCGCAGGTGCTTGGGACCCACACCACCGTTCAAGAAGCCGCGCAGCGCATGCGCCGTTATGGCTATGAAGGTTATCCCGTGGTGGAAGAAGGCAAAGTGGTTGGGCTGCTCACCCGCCGGGCAGTCGACCGGGCGATTGCACATCGCTTGGATTATTCGGTGGGTCAGTTGATGGAGAAAGGGAATTATTCCGTCCAACCTGACGATTCAATCGACCAGCTGCAACGGCTTGTCACCGAAACCGGCTGGGGTCAGATCCCCGTGGTTGACGCCGAAAGCGGAGAAGTGATCGGAATCGTCACCCGCACGGACTTGTTGAAAAACCTTGCGCCGGGACCCAAGCCCTCGGGTGTATTGAACCTGGCAAACCGGTTGGAATCGGTGTTACCCCATGAGCGGCTGGCTTTGTTGAAGAAAATTGCCGGGGTTGCACACGAACACCATGCGGCGCTATACATCGTTGGTGGATTCCTGCGTGATCTGCTGCTCGAGCGCCCCAGTCTGGATTTTGACCTGGTTGTAGAAGGCGATGCCATTCAACTGGCGCGCTCCCTGGCAAAGCGCTATGGCGGGCGGGTCACCGGGCATGCCCGTTTTGGAACCGCGAAATGGCACCTTGGCGAGCCAGGCGAACGGAAACCGTCTGCGGTAATCAGCGTTGAAGGATTGCCGTTCGTGGATTTGGTCTCTGCCCGGACGGAGTTTTACACCCACCCTACGGCTCTGCCCACGGTTGAGCGCGGCAGCATCAAGCTGGATCTGCACCGCCGAGATTTCACGATTAACACCCTGGCAATGCGTCTGGACGGGCGTCATTACGGCGACCTGCACGATTATTGGGGCGGTTTGAATGACCTGCGGACCGGGCTGGTGCGCGTGCTGCATTCGCTTTCATTTGTGGACGATCCAACCCGCATACTGAGGGCGGTGCGGTTCGAGCAGCGCTTTGCCTTTCGGATCGAAGAAAGGACTATGGAGCTGCTGCTGGAAGCCCGACCGTTGATTGAGCGGCTCTCCGGCGACCGGGTTCGCCATGAACTGAATTACATTCTTGAATCCTCGTTTGCGCCCCAAATTCTCAGCCGGTTGGCGAGCCTGGGATTGGTTCAAGCGATCCATCCGGCATTGAACTGGGAGGATTGGCACTACAACCAAATCGAAGCCTTGCAGAATATCGATCCGGGCGCAGAATGGGACCTGCCATATAGCGGCAAGCCGCTGCGGCGCGATCTGAGCTACGTTCTTTGGATGATCCAGCTCAGCCCGCAGGAAGTGGAAGGGGTGATCCGCCGTTTGAAGCTTCCAACCCCGCTCATGGAATCCGTTCATTCCGCCTGCCAGTTGTGGCAGGAACGCGCTGCGCTTAAAAACTCCCCCCCCAGCCAGGTCGTGCGAAAGCTAGAGAGCAAGCCGATGCTTGCCTGTTACGCCCTTTATTTAGCCGCCTGGGACCCCGAACTGCGCAAGGCGCTGCTTGCTTACGTACAGAATTGGCGCAAAATCGAACCGGCGATTGACGGTCATTACCTCAAAGCCATCGGCATACCGCCAGGACCGGTCTATCGAGTTTTGCTCGGCAAATTGCGCGAGGCTTGGCTGGATGGAAAAATCAAAAACGCCGAAGAGGAAAAAGTCTGTCTCGCAGCCCTGCTCGAAGGGCATTCAACCGCCAGCGAGACGCCGAAACCCCGCCTGGAGTGAATGGCTTGGATACGCCGGAATGGGTTTCGCAAATTCAAATTCGCAACGCGGAAGAACGTGACCTTCCAGCGCTCGAATGGGAGGGTGAGTTCATCCATTATCGGAGGCTTTACAGTCAGATTTTTCAAACCACGCGCGAAGGACGGGCGCTGATTTGGATCGCCGAATGGGGTGAGGTTGGCTTGATCGGGCAGGTCTTTGTCCAGCTTGCCAGCGAGCGCTTTGATCTTGCAGATGGAAATAAACTGGCATATATTTACGGTTTCAGAGTTAAATCCGCATATCGAAACGTTGGAGTTGGCTCAAAGATATTGGGTTTTATCGAGGACGATTTATTCCGGCGGCTTTATGAACGGGCAACGTTGAATGTTGCCCAGACAAACAGATTAGCGCTGCAGTTCTACCTTCGGCATGGATATAAAATCATTGGAACTGAACCGGGGCAGTGGGCATACATCGATCATCTGGGGGTGCGCCGCGAGGTCAATGAACCTGCCTGGCGCATGGAGAAATTGCTGCTGGGGTAGTACGTTAATACAAGGTTAGACTGAATTCCAGACCAGCAATCCGCTTGCATTGCGAATATATTTATGCTAAAATTCAACTGGTTCTCGGAAGTGGCTACGATACCGGCATTGATGAAAAGTGGGCGATCCCCACTTTTCTGCATGTAGCACAAGTTGCATGTACCAGGTGGAGATGTTTGAAAAATGAAGAACGAGTTCGCTTTAGCTTTTAATGAAGTGCTTGAAGAAAAAGGCTTGCCAAAAGAAATTGTGGTCGAGGCGCTTCAAGCGGCATTGGCATCTGCTTACCGCAGGCATGTCAACGCTTCGAATGCCCAACGCGTCGACGCAGTCATCGACCCGGAAACCGGTCGGATGACGATCTTCGCGGAGAAAGAGATCGTTGAAGACGTTGAAGATGAGCGGACGGAGGTTTCGCTTACGGATGCCCGCCAGGTCGACGAGAATGCCGTCCTGGGCGATATGCTGGTGGTTGAGACCACGCCCAATAACTTTGGCAGAGTGGCAGCCCAAACCGCCCGGCAGGTTATTCAGCAGCGCATTCGGGAAGCGGAGCGCGAGGCGCAATTCAATTATTTTAGTAAACAAATCGGTGAAATCGTAAGCGGAGTCGTTCAGGCGGTGAATTCCCAGGCGGTGACCCTGGGACTGGAGATGAAGGCAGAAGGTCAGATGCCCCGCGCCCAGCAAATCCTGGGCGAGCGATTTCGGGTGCACGACCGCGTGCGGGCTTTGCTGTTAGAGGTGGTGGTCACGCCGCGCGGCCCGCAAATCATTCTTTCACGGGCTCACCGGAATTTTTTGCGGCGGTTGTTAGAGAACGAAGTTCCGGAAATCTATCACGGGTTGGTTGAAATTCGCTCGATTGCCCGCGAGCCAGGGCAGCGCTCTAAGGTGGCTGTGGCAGCGCTGCAATCGGGAGTTGATCCGGTGGGCGCCTGTGTGGGCATCCGCGGGGTGCGCATCCAGGCGATCGTGCGCGAGCTCAACGACGAAAAGATCGATGTCATTGAGTGGAGTTCAGATCCAGCAGTCTACATCGCCAAAGCATTGAGCCCGGCGCGGGTCTCAGGCGTCTATCTAAACGAACACGCTAAGGGAGTAAAGACGGCAACTGTTGTAGTTCCTGAGGATCAGCTCAGCCTGGCAATCGGGCGGGATGGGCAGAATGCGCGTTTAGGCGCAAAGCTGACTGCCTGGAAGATCGATATCAAAAGCCTGCCAGAAGCGGCTTCGGATGCGCTTAACAAGCTGCAAAACGACCCCGACTACGCCAGCATTGCCGTCAGCGAAGAGAGCGGCGCTCCGCAGGTGGAAGCTATCCTGGCTAAGAAGTCTGAGGGTCGCCCGGTGACGCCTGAAGAATACCATCTCCTTATCCAGTTTGTAGACCGGGTGGAGCGTGGATTAATTCGCCAGCGCGAAAGCGAATTGCAAGCGGAAAAAGAGGAAGAACTCAAGGCGCGGGCAAACATCCAAGACGAAGCTTTCAAGATTGCGCTGGAAGATTTCGATATTTCCGACCGCGTCTATGCGGTGATTAGTGAGACCGGTTTGCAGACCGTTGGTGATCTGATGCTCCAAATGGCGCTCGATGAGGATTCGATCTGGAAACTGAGCGGCATGGGTCCCAAAGCCATGCAGGAATTGAAAGCGGCGCTTGAGAAGGTTCAGGAAGAGTTACGCAGTGCAGAAGAAGCTGCGGCTGCGGAGGAAGCTGAACCCTCCGCCGAAACGGCGCCGACTGAGGAAGCGGAAATTGCGCCTCTCGAAATCGAGCAGGCGCCTGTTGCAGGTGATTTAGTCGAAGCAGAAGCCGCGCAGCCTGTCGAGCTTGAATTGCCAGAGCCGCTGGAAGCCGCGGTCCCCGAAATGGAAGCAGAATTAGTTGCGGAAGTCGAACCTGCCAGCGGGGAACAAGAGCCCGAGGAGGAACCGAGCTCGCTGGACGATATCTTTGCTCTACGACCGGAGATTCTGGAATATTCTCTTGCGGATGAAGATACTGAACAGGAAGAAGAAGGCGCTGCGGACACCAAAAAGAAGAAGGGCAAGAAAAAGAAAAAATTCGTGGAAGTCGAGTACGATCCCGATCAAGATGTGCTTCTAATGAAGAAGAAGCACAAGCGCGGCGAACCGGGTTGGGAAGAAGGGTGGTAGTTTCTGAATTATCCGGTTTGGTGAGCGTGTGGCAAAGAAGAAACCTGGACCAAGGCGCAAACATATCCCATTGCGCACCTGTGTTGGCTGCCGTAAGGTGCTCGCCAAGCGTTCGCTCACGCGGGTGGTTCGGACGGCTGAGGGTCTAAAGATCGATCCGAGTGGTAAGATGGCTGGCAGGGGCGCTTACTTGCACAACCTGCGCTCTTGTTGGACAAGCGGCATAAAAGGTGGTTTAGCTCATGCGTTGAAAATGGAGCTGACCGAAAAAGATTTAGACATCTTGAAGAGTTATATGGAGACACTACCCGAAATTGATCCATATGCTGAGGACCAGGTCAATAATGGGTAAAAACAGCGAGGCAGGAAACCTGTCTTATCAGGAAACCCGCCAGATGTTGTTGAAAAATGAAAATTTATCTAAAGGCTTGCTGACAGACTATTCCTGTCTGTCAGCAACCGAGTTACTCCGGACCAAGATGAACGTGTAGCAACCTGCGCGCTGCTCAGATCGCTCATCAAGGCACGGAATTGTAAGTTATGAAATAGGAGGTGCCATATGAGTGATATTGAGCGTCACCCGAAAACGATCGAATTACCCCCAACAATCACCGTTAGAGAACTGGCAAATTCGATTCAATCAAGCCCCATCGAGGTCATCAAGAGTTTGATGTCGAATGGGGTTATGGCGAACATCAACCAACAAATCGATTTTGACACTGCCGCAATAATCGCCGCAGAGATGGGTTACGAAGCCACGCTGGAAACGCTGGAAGATGAGGAAGAAGAACGGGGCGAAATCCCATTATGGCGGCGGATGATCGCCGGCGAGGATCAAGCCGCTCTGACCCAGCGCCCGCCAGTCGTCACCATCCTGGGGCACGTGGATCACGGCAAAACGACTTTATTGGATGCCATACGCCACACCGATGTGGCTGCCGGCGAGGCAGGCGGAATTACCCAACATATCGGCGCATATCAGGTGGAGTTTAACGGCAGGACAATCACATTTCTGGACACGCCGGGTCACTCTGCGTTTACGGCAATGCGCGCGCGCGGCGCACAGGGTGCTGACATTGTGATCCTGGTCGTCGCCGCGGATGACGGGGTAATGCCGCAAACCCGGGAAGCAATCGCACACGCCAAAGCCGCGCGCGTCCCGATCATTGTGGCGTTGAATAAAACCGACCGACCCAATGCGGATCAAGAACGAGTTAAGCAGCAATTGGCGGAAAACGGTCTGGTCCCCGATGATTGGGATGGCGATACGATCGTTGTGCCAATTTCTGCCAAGAAGCAGCAAGGCATCGAAGATTTACTGGAAGCAATCCTACTGGTGGCAGAGAATATGGATATTCAAGCCAATCCAAAAGGAAAAGTGATCGGCACCGTGATCGAAGCCGAACTGGACAAATCGAAAGGCGTCCTGGCTTCGCTTTTGGTTCAAAACGGAACCCTGAAAGTGGGCGACGAGGTAGTCGCCGGTATAGCTTTCGGTCGTTTGCGGGCGATGTTCGATCATTATGGGCGCAAGATTAGCAAAGCCGGGCCCTCAACGCCTGTCTCCGTGATGGGTCTCAGCGAGGTGCCTCCGGCAGGTGAATTGTTTTATGTCGTTGATTCGGAGCGAGAAGCGCGCGACATCGTCAACGAACGGCACCAGGCAATGGACAAAGCCAGCGCTTCACCCAAGAGCGCCGTCACTTTGGAACAGCTCTTCGACCGTTTTCAGGCTGGCGAAGTTCGCGAACTGCGCATGATCATCAAGGCAGATGTTCAGGGTTCGCTTGAACCGATTGTTTCCAGCTTAAATGACTTGAGCAGCGGCGATATCAATATCAACATCCTGCACGCCGAAACCGGAAACATCACCGAGAGCGATGTGATGCTGGCTGCCGCCTCAAAAGCGGTGGTGATCGGTTTCAACGTTTCGGCGGATGCAGCCGCGCGCCGGCTGGCGGAAGCGGAAGGGATTTCGATCCGTAACTACGAAATTATCTACCGGCTCACCGAGGATGTCGAAAAAGCGCTGAAGGGCATGCTTCCTCCTGAAGAGAAGGAAAATACGCTTGGTCACGCCGAGGTCAGAGCGGTGTTTCGCATTTCGAAGCTGGGTAATATCGCGGGCTGCAAAGTCGTCGATGGAGAAATCCGCCGTAATGCCCGCATCCGCGTTTTCCGTCAGGGCAAGGTTATTCATGAGGGACCAATCTCATCTTTGAAGCATTTGCAGGAGGACGTGCGCGAAGTCCGGACGGGCTTTGAATGCGGCATCGGAATTAAAAACTTTGATGGGATCGAAGTTGGCGATAAACTGGAATGCTATACTATCGAAAAAGCGGCGGTAGAAGAGTCGGTGTTCTAGGCTGCGAAACGAGGTGCATTGTGGTTTCAAAACTGCGTTTGGAGCGGATTGCTGAGCGTATACGCGAAGACCTGGCTGAGATACTACATCAGGAGGCTTTAGACCCGCGGCTGGATGGTTTGCTGATTACCGGTGTAAAAGTTGATCGAGAATTGGCATATGCCGACATCCATGTGTCAATTCTGGAAGGTGAAGAGCGATCGAAAGAGGTCCTGGACGGCTTGAAGCACGCTTCAGGATATTTGCGCTCAAGCCTGGCGCAGCGGATCGAACTGCACACTTTTCCGCGGCTGCGCTTTTATTGGGATTCGACGGCGGAAAAAGCCGCGCGCATCGAAGAGATTATCGCTTCACTGCACTCGGAAGAAAGCCAGACCGACATCCCGGCTGGAACCACACCGGACACCCCGGAGGATAAGGATACCTCTAGAATCGAAAATGCAGAGTAAATATCCCAATCGGAAAGCTGTTGAGAAGATCCAACAGTCAAATCGAATATTGCTGGTTACGCACATCAAACCGGATGGGGATGCCGTTGGCTCTTTGCTCGGGTTGGGTCTGGCGCTTCAAGAGAGCGGGCGTCAGGTCCAAATGGTAATTGAGGACGGTATCCCTCTCAGCTTGCGGCGCCTGACGGGGAGCGATCAGATTCGAAAGAAAGCCGAAGGCGAGTTTGATCTTGTGATTGTCGTGGATTGTTCGGACTTGGGTCGCGTTGGCAAAGCTTTGGATGGCAAGCCTGCTCCGGATATCAATATCGATCATCACATCACAAATGAAGAGTTTGCCGAGTTAAACCTGGTGGACGCGCATGCGGTTGCCACTGCAGAGATCATTTACGCTCTGTTGAACGATTTAGAATTGAGCCTAACCCCGCCCGTTGCTGCGGCGCTGCTGACTGGCTTGATTACCGATACGCTGGGCTTCAGGACCTCGAACGTACGCCCCGAGACCTTTTATCTGGTAGCGCGGCTGATGGAAACAAGCGTGGACTTACCAGAACTTTACCGGCGCGCGCTGGTGAGCCGGTCTTTCGAAGCGGTAAAATTCTGGAGTTTTGGGCTGGCGAAACTCGAACAAGCGGATCGCCTGGTCTGGACCAGCCTGACAATGAACGACCGGCGGGCAGCCAACTATCCGGGCCGCGATGATGCGGATTTAATTAATGTGCTATCATCCATTGATGAGATGGATGTTTCGATGATCTTTGTCGAACAGCCAAATGGAAATATTAAAGTGAGCTGGCGAGCCCAACCGGGTTTTGATGTAGCGGTGGTGGCGAAAGAATTTGGCGGCGGTGGTCATGCCGCGGCTGCTGGAGCGGAAATCCCGGGCGCGATGCAGGAAGTGCAAGACAAAGCGCTCGAACGGACTCGACTGGCTTTAACGGGAGGACGTCATGTTTAATAATGATCCTTTACAAGACCCAAAAAACAAGCGAGAAGATCGCGAGAATATCAAGAATGTGGTTTCTGGCGTTCTGGTTGTGGACAAACCAATCGGTCTCACATCGCACGATGTGGTTCAGATTATTCGGCGCGGCACGGGCATCCGGCGGGCGGGTCACACCGGCACGTTGGATCCGCGCGCCTCGGGTGTGCTGGTCATTTTGATTGGTCCGGCGGTGCGGTTGAGCGAATATGTCTCAGCCTCGGATAAACGCTATCAGGCGACGATCCGGCTGGGGAGTTCGACCGATACTTATGACGCTGAAGGCAGCATCACTGATTCAGCCTCGATTGAGGATATTACTGAGGAGCGGTTCAACGAGGTGCTGCAACAGTTTGTCGGTGAGATCGAGCAAATCCCGCCCCCATATTCCGCAGTGAAAGTTCAGGGGCGCAAAGCGTACGACATGGCACGCGACGGCGAGGAATTCGAGCTCGAGCCGCGCATGATCAACGTCTACAGCCTGGAAGTGCTGGAATGGGCGCCGCCGGAAGTGGTCATCGATGTCTATTGCTCCTCTGGCACTTACGTGCGCTCGCTGGCAAACGACATGGGCAAAGCGCTGGGGACCGGCGCTCACCTGGTGGGGCTCAGGCGGACGAAAAGCGGGCGTTTCACTTTGCGCGATGCCGTGCCGCTCCGGAGGCTGCAAGAGGCTTTCGAAGCCGGAGACTGGTACCGCCAACTCATCCCCGCCGCGGAAGCCCTGACCGACTGGCCCATGATCGAACTGGATGCAGATCAGGTCGAGTTGATCCGCCACGGTCACCGAATTGCGGCTGGACCCGACCAGAAAGGGCTGGCGCGCGGTGTCAGCCAGCAAGGGGATCTGGTGGCGCTGCTGGAAATCGATCCTGAAACGCAGGAATGGCAGCCGCGCAAAGTATTCTTCCAATCTTAACGGTCTTCGATCAAGAAGCGCTACGGATTTGGTTCCTGGCTTGATCTTCTCTGGGCGGAACGGGATTTCAAGGGACAGCAAACGATGCAGCATCTATGGTCGATCGATGGGCTAGGTCTGAGCGGATCGTGGTTGACAATCGGGTCATTCGATGGCGTTCACCTTGGACACCAGAAGATTGTGAACCAGATCGTCCACGGCGCGCGTGAAGATCACGTCCCCTCGGTTGTGCTAACCTTTTATCCCCATCCGGGCGTCGTGCTTGGCAAACGATCCGGCGCTTTTTATCTCACTACGCCGGAGGAGAAGGCTCAGCTATTGGCTGAAATGGGTCTGGATTACATGATCAGCCATCCTTTCAATCGGCAATTGGCGCAGCTATCGGCGCGGGATTTCGTAAGCTATTTGCATCAAAGGCTGGGCTTCAAGCGCCTGTGCATCGGGAGTGATTTTGCGCTGGGTCACAACCGTGAGGGCGATCTTCCCCGGTTGGAACAGCTTGGCAGGCAGTTTGGTTACCGCGTCCAGGCGCTGCAGCCGGTGACCTTGGACGGGCGGGTTGTCTCTTCAAGCTGGGTGCGCCAGGCGCTGAGCGAAGGAGATGTCAGTACCGTCCAAAGGTTGCTGAGCCGACCATACCAGATATCCGGCGAGGTGGTGCATGGGGATGGGCGGGGCAAAACGCTTGGCATCCCAACTGCCAATCTTGAAGTATGGCGGGAGCGCGCACTGCTAAAACCAGGGGTGTATGCCGGCTGGGCAGCCGTGGATGGCAGCGCGCATCCGGCTGTTTCCAACATTGGATACCGACCCACTTTTGACCAACAAGAGGAGTATCCCCACGTTGAAGCTCACATAATCGATTTCGACCAGGACCTGTATCGTAAGCAGGTATCACTTTCATTCTTATTCCGTCTGCGGGACGAACAGCGCTTCGAGAACATCGAGGGATTGGTCCAGCAGGTTCATCAGGATATAGAAAAAGCCAGATCGTTATTAGAGGTGAGCCGACATGAGACAATATCTGGAATTGCTCGACCATCTTCTTGAATCGGGGGACGCCAAGGATGATCGCACCGGGACGGGTACGCTCTCGGTTTTTGGATACCAGATGCGCTTTAATCTTGCGGATGGTTTTCCCATCCTCACGACGAAGAAGCTGCACCTGCGTTCGATCATTTATGAGCTTCTGTGGTTTTTGAAGGGTGAAACGAACATCGCCTACCTCACCGAGCATGGGGTGCGCATCTGGGACGAATGGGCGGATGAGGATGGGAATCTGGGCCCAGTATATGGCAGCCAGTGGCGCAACTGGCAGACCAACGACGGTCGCTCTATCGATCAAATCACCTGGGTGGTGGAACAAATCAAGAAAAACCCGACCTCGCGCCGGCTGATTGTGAGCGCCTGGAACCCGGCTGAAATCAATCGGATGGCGCTGCCGCCCTGCCACACTTTGTTCCAATTCTATGTGTCGCGCGGTCGCCTCTCGTGCCAGCTATATCAACGTTCAGCCGATGTCTTCCTGGGCGTCCCGTTTAACATCGCCTCGTATTCGCTCCTGGCGATGATGGTAGCGCAGGTGTGCGACCTGCAGCCGGGAGATTTTGTGCATACGTTTGGAGACGTTCACCTGTACTGTAACCATATTGAACAAGCCAAGCTGCAGCTTACGCGTTCACCGTTTCCGCTCCCGCAAATGAAAATCAACCCTCAAGTCAAGTCGATCTTTGACTTTAGTTTCGAGGACTTCGAACTGGTGGATTACCAGGCTCACCCGCACATCAAGGCGGAGGTCTCGGTGTGATTATCTCGCTGGTCGCAGCGGTGGATCTTCGGAATGGGATTGGGAAAGAAGGTCGCCTCCCCTGGCATTTGCGCGCAGACCTAAAGCTGTTCAAAGCGATCACCAGCGGGCACCATATGCTGATGGGGCGTAAAACGTACGAATCGATCGGGCGAAGCCTGCCAGGCAGGACGACAATTGTGCTGACCCGCAATGAGGATTTTTCCGCCCCGGGTATCCTGCGAGCAACCAGCCTCAACGCCGCGATTGAACTGGCAGAGGCGCGTGGTGAAGTCGAACTCATGGTGGTTGGCGGCGGGCAGGTTTTTGCGGGAGTCCTTCCGCAGGCAGATCAAATCTATCTGACGCGCGTGCAAGTGGACGCAGGCTGCGATGTGTTCTTTCCGGATATGGATTGGAACGGTTGGGTTGAGTTGGAGCGCAGCCATCATCCCCAAAATCCAGAAAATGACTACGCCTTTGATTTTTCCCGATTGGTGCGGATTGATGCAGGTAAAAATGTGGAAAGCCGCCCTTGACAGATTTGGAGCTTGGCTTATAATCCACCCAATCTGATCCAAAAAATTGATCTCTAAAAAACTACGAAGAGGGCGAGTAAGCATCGCACCGGCGGTACAGAGAGCGGCAGCAGGTGAAAAGCCGCCCGCACGGAGATGCGGAATGGACCTTGGAGTTGCAGGGTGAAAGACCGCTAAAGTCGAGTAGCCTGCGCCGGAGTTGCCACCGTTATCAGGGCAAAGGGTATGTTAGTACCCGAAACGAGTGAGGCTGGTCTCCAACAAAATCCCTGTCGCATCACCGGCAGGTTTTTTCATTAAGGTGGAGCGAGCCTAACCGGGGTGGCACCACGGGCGTGGATTGAAAAAATCCCAGAGCGTTCGTCCCCAATTGGGACGAGCGTTTTTTATTACCCGCTGCCGGTCAGAACGGCTCGTCCGCTGAGACAAGCAAGTGAGTTCGTCGATCAAAATCAAAGTTCGGAGGAAAACATGAACACTCAATCATCCAATCAAACCCGTTTTATTCTCGGTGAAGCCGATCTGCCGAAGTTCTGGTACAACATCAACGCGGACAGCCCAGTCCCGCCGGCGCCGGTGCTTCACCCCCAAACGTTGGAGCCGGTCACCCCGGACTTCCTATCTGTGCTCTTCCCGATGGATCTGATCCTTCAAGAGATCAGCACAGAGCGTTATATCGAGATCCCCGAAGAAGTGCGCGAGATTTACCGACTGTACCGCCCCACGCCGTTGTTGCGCGCCCGCCGGCTCGAGAAAGCGCTGGACACCCCGGCGCACATCTACTTCAAGCACGAAGGGGTATCCCCAGCCGGCAGCCACAAACCCAATACAGCGATTGCCCAGGCGTATTACAACAAGCTCGCAGGAACAAAGGCGTTGACAACCGAAACCGGCGCGGGACAATGGGGATCCGCTCTGGCTTTAGCCTGCAGCTTCTTCAATCTAGACCTTGAAGTTTACATGGTCCGGGTTTCTTATGACCAAAAACCCTACCGCCGGTTGATGATGGAGACTTATGGCGCTCAGGTGTTCGCCAGCCCGACCGATCGCACCAATTATGGGCGCAGCCTGCTTGCGCAAGACCCTGAAACACCCGGCTCGCTCGGCATTGCGATCTCAGAGGCGGTCGAGGTTGCCGCAACATCTGGAGGCGCAAAGAAATACAGCCTCGGATCTGTGTTGCATCACGTGCTGCTTCACCAGAGCGTCATCGGCGAGGAAGCGTTGAAGCAGATGGATATGGCTGGCGAGTATCCAGACGTTGTGATCGGCTGCGTTGGCGGCGGATCGAATTTTGCAGGGATTGCTTTTCCGTTTCTGCGTCAGAATTTGCGGGAAGGGAAGAATACCCGTCTGGTAGCAGTGGAGCCAGACGCGACCCCCTCCCTTACGCGCGGCATATATACTTTCGATTATGGCGACACTGCCCAAATGGCGCCGATTGTCAAAATGCACACGCTTGGACATGCCTTTATGCCGCCCGCGATTCACGCCGGCGGACTGCGCTATCATGGTATGGCGCCCACCTTATGCGCGCTTTATGATGCGGGTCACATCCAGGCAGTGGCGCTGCCCCAGTTGCCTACGTTCGAAGCCGCGATTCTTTTTGCCCGTTCAGAGGGGATCATCCCTGCCCCTGAAAGCGCGCATGCCATCCGAACTGCGATCGATGAAGCGCTGGACGCCAAGGAGAAGGGCGAGAAGCGGGTTATTCTCTTTAACCTTTCGGGGCATGGGAACTTCGATATGGCGGCTTATGAAGCCTATTTTGGCGGCAAACTGGAAAATTATGTTTTTCCAGAAGCAGCCTTGCAGGCGTCGCTTAGACATTTGCCGAGGGTCGCGCTGCCGCTCGAGTAATTTTCAACTGCGCCGCCTGATATTTTTCGTGTGCCATCTCACAGCAATGCTGCGGGATGGCACACGCTAATGGTAAGGTTATGAGGGTGTTCTCAGGCTACATCTTGAGGGCGCTGCGCAGCTTCAAATAGCTCGCGATGTTTTCTCTTGACAAAATACCAACTAGCCTATCATCATCGACAACTGACACTTGGGTGAGGTTCGCCTCTTCCATTTTTTGGAGAGCCGCGAGGAGCTCCATGTCCGTGTCGACGGTGACAAGTTTGTGAAGCGGGGTCATGACGGTTTGAGCGGTAGTAAACCGCCACTGAAGCTGGGGGATCTGGGTGATGTCCTGAAGGGTCAGCGCGCCGATGTTCGTCCCGCTGAAATCTGTGACAAAAAAGGAGTGCTGGCCGCGCGAGAGCACGCGTTCCTGAACAATCTGGTTCAAGGTCATCAACCCGGGGACTTGAGCGCAGTCCCGGCTCATCGCCTGGGCGACGGTAGACCCGCGCAGCCGCTCCTGCACGTTAACCTGTTGGGCAGCGGAGGCGGCGGCGTTCTGCAAGAACCATCCGATGAAAGCCAGCCAAAGACCGTTCAGCAACTGTCCGTTGAAAACGGACAAGATACCAAAGGCAATAAAGCCAAAGGCGACCATCTGTCCGCCGGCGGAGGCGATTTGGGTGGAGCGCAGGTAATTGCCGCTGAGCTTCCACACGATTGACCGCAGCACCCGTCCACCATCCAATGGGAAGCCGGGAATCATATTGAAAACTCCCAGGATCAGATTGATGCGCATGAGGTACAGGCTGGGAGCAGCCAGATAGGGGATGTGCTGACCGAGCAGGTACAGACCGCCGAACAGCCCGCCCAGGAACAGGCTGGCGAGCGGACCGGCGATGGCGATGCGGAACTCAGCCCCGGGCGTTTTGGGGTCCCGCCCGATTTGAGCGACACCGCCAAAAATGAAAAGGGTGATGCTTTTTACCGGGATCTGGTTGCGCAGCGCGATCAACGAGTGACCCAGTTCGTGAAACAAGACTGAGCCGAAAAACAGCAAGCTGGTGGCAACTGCCAGAATTATTATGACCCCGGTCGGAATTTGAGGATATTCTTGCGGCAGATAACCGGACGCCAGGCTCCATGTGACCAGAAAGAAGACCAGGAACCAACTGGCGTGTATCCCAATGGGAATCCCTTTGATCTTTCCGAGATTGAAATTTGCGTTCATTGACTTCTCCGTTCCTTTACCTGTAATGCAACTGATCTCTCTTTAGATAGATACGAATGCTTCGACGATAAAACAACGCTTGCAGATACATCATAGCATAATGCGGCGACCAAGTAAATATTCTGTGCATATATCGTATAGATTTCTAACGATATATTTACATCTCTCTAACACGAATCTGACAATAGGGGATCGTTTTATCGATCAGGCTGCTGATTTTTGAGGCGTCCAAAAGGCAAACAGGCAGAAGCCGGCTAACCGGATTCCGGTGGCGACGAACAACGCCCCGCTCAATCCGATTTGAGACGCCAGAAAAGTCCCCAGGATTGGCGCCAGGATGGCTGAGGCGTATTGCAAGCTTTGAGCGAGCGAGACAAATGTGGCGCTGAATTCCACCGGGACGGTTTTCATCAACTCATCAAAGAAAACCAGATCAATCCCTGCCTGGAAGATCCCCGCAAGACCCGCGAATAATATGATCCAGTTCACCTGGTGGGTAAGCGCCACGATTGCCGGATAAAGGCTGAGACCCAAGGTGGTGATCGTGAGGACAAATCGGGATCCGCGCTTGCGGTTCTGGCGCGTCCACAGCGCATACCCGATCAGCAGCACCGCGGTTTGCGCCATGTTGATCATGCCGATGGCGGAATCGCTGGCGTCGAGCTCGCGCACAAAATATAACGGGAATAGAGGGATCGCGAGCGTCGTACCGGTCATGTACACGAAACGCTTGAGCGAAAATTGGATGAAATCCGGATGCTCCCCAATCAACTTGAAGTAATCCTGGCTGCGCTGGACAATGGATCTGCCTGGCGGCGAAGTTCTGGGCGGAGTATCGGGGATTTTCAGGCGGCTGGAGAAAATGAAACTGAGCAGTCCGCCGGCAGAAAGACCGATAAAGACGATCTGATAATTGATCGGGAAATTGACCAGATCCAGAACCCGCCCGACCAGCGCGACGGTGACCGCTGACGTCAAGCCGAGCACAGACCAGCGGCGGCTCATCAAGTCGTAGCGGAAAGAGGGACCCGCCACCGAGTTCATCACCACCGAAAAGGCAACTGCGACCGCCGTCTGCGGTATCGTCACCATTGCCCAAATCGCTAAAATGGTCGTGATGAGAAGGTCTCCCGAGACGAGGAAGGGCGCCAGACCCGTGGCGGCGTAGGCGGATACCACCATCAAGCGCGCGGCGCTAAACCAGGGAACGATGTTGCGGCGGGATTGCAGAAAATTCCCCACCAGAATGGCGAGCACGAGACCCGTTGCAGCCGGCATGGCGGTCAGCAAGCCGACCTGAAAGTTGGTAGCGCCCAGCCGGGCTAGAAACACGGGCAAGAACGGGCTGGCGGCGTTGGCAAGCCCGATCCCGATTGCGTCGATTTGAACGTATAGAAAATTTCTCTCTTGAGCAAGTGGCGCGCCGGTAGGCGCGACCTGGAAATTAAGTTTACGCAGAATTCGCAGCATTTTTCTTCGAGTTCAGGCTCCTTGATCGACCCGCAGCGAGCCGTATAGATACCAAAAACGCGCTTTGGGGAAACTGGGTTTGAAGATCGGTTCCCAAACGAAATCACCGGGGATGAAGATGGCATTCAGGAGTACGTCCAAGCCGTTTAGCGCGTCTCGATCCGCCTTGGGCAACTCGAATATTTCCTCCATGAGCAGATCGAGCTGTACCCGCCGTGTGACTTCATACGGAAAGCGATCGAGGTTGTCTGTAGGGTCGGTTTCAAAATCGTTCAGGAAGTTGGTCCACAGGTTCAGCCGGGATCTGAATTCTGCGGCGGCTTTGTTGCTCCAGGCGGTGCGCCATTTCGAGCGAACCACCTCCATTTCCGCCTCCAACCGCTTAAGTTCGGATTGCTGTTTGCTCGTTTGGCTGACTGCGCGAGCTCTCAACTGGAAAAGCAACAGCCACCCGAGGGTCAGTTGAGGGTATGGGGGTTCACTGGCTTTGTTTGGAATCCCGATGGGGCGAAAAACATCCCGCGAGAGCAGATAACTTTCGAGCTGCTCGATGCCTGCCTTCATGAACCGCAGTTCATATTCCGCGTCGCTCATTGTTCACTCCGTTTTCCATGAGTAAAGGGGCGCAATTGAATGCGCCCCTGCTATTCCCAGAACCAGCTATGCCTGATTTGATTTTTTTCGACAGCCGACTCTGGCTGTGGGTTACAACAGGAGCTTCAACGGCTCCTCTAAATAATCAGCCAGAGCCTGCATAAAGCGGGCTGCCTCTGCTCCGTCGCTGACGCGGTGATCGACCGAGATGGTTGCTTTCATCCTCCAGCCAATCGTAAGGCTTTCGTGTTTTACGACTGGTACCTGGCGCGCTGAGCCAACCGCCAGGATTGCGGCTTCGGGCGGGTTGATAATCGCGCTGAAATTCTCTACGTCGAACATTCCCAGGTTGCTGATCGAGAAGGTAGAACCTTCGATGTCTTCAGGACGGACCTTGCCCTCGCGCGCCCGGGAAGCCAGCGTGCGCACCTCGACTGCGATCTGGCGCAGCGGTTTATGATCCGCATCGCGGCAAACGACCGTCAGCAAGCCGCCCTCGACTGCGACCGCGACGCCGATGTTGACCGCGCCGTGCCGGATGACCTGGTCGTCGTTTTTCGAGGCGTTCAGGTTGGGAAATTGACGCAAGGCAAGCGCCACGCCCTTGACAATGAAATCATTGACCGAAATCTTCTCATCCTCTTGGAGCATCGAATTGGCTTGTTGGCGCAGCGCCATCAGGGCATCCACGTCATATTCGTGCGTGATGTAAAAGTGGGGCGCCTGCTGCTTCGCTTCGACCATCCGCCGCCCGATCGCCAGGCGCAGCCGGTTGAGTGGAACGATCTCGTCGGCAGGGGTTTCTGCGCCAGAGAGTGTAGGCAGCGGCGCTAGAGGCGTCAGAGGCTTTACAGCTTTCTCGGCAAGCTGAGGGGCTGGTTCCCCTCTGGCTGGCGCTGACGCAGCCGCCTTTGCCAGCGCGGGCGCCTGTAAGTAAGCCATAATGTCTTTCTTGACAATTCGACCGCTCGGTCCTGAACCGGCGACTTGGCTGAGGTTGACCCTGGCGTCAGACGCCATGCGCCGGGCGATTGGCGAGGCGCGGACGCCCTCCGGAAGCCTGGCGTCTTCGGACGTTTCCGCCTCAGCGGCTGGGGCGGGCGCTGGAGCGGTCTCCGCGGCTTTCTCTTCGCTTGCAGGTTCGGTTTCTGGAAGGGTGATTGCCTGCGCTTCAGGCGATTCAGAGGCTTTTTTCACATCCTCGCCCGGCGCGGCAATGATCGCGATCGGTGAGTTGACCGGTACAATTGCGCCGGCTTCCACCAGGTGGCGGGCAACCACGCCTTCATAGTTTGATTCCACCTCGACTGTGGCTTTGTCGGTTTCGATTTCCGCCAGGACGCTCCCCTTCTCGACTTTCTCGCCCTCCTGGACCACCCATTTGATCAATGTGCCTTCCGCCATATCAAAGCCCAGCTTGGGCATCTTGACGATTTCCGCCATCAAAGCACCTCCTTAACCGCCTGGACGACATCCTCCACCTGGGGCAGCGCGAGCTGTTCCAGGGTTCGATTGTAGGGAAGCGGGACTTCTTTTTGGGCTACGCGTTGAATGGGCGCGTCCACGTAATCGAAAGCCTCTTCGTAGATGCGCGCCGTCACCTCAGCCCCAACCCCGTAAGAGCGCCACCCTTCCTCAACAATCACGGCGCGATTGGTTTTACGAAAAGATTCCAGCACCGGCTCCATGTCGAGCGGTCGCAGCGTTCGCAAATCGATGATCTCGGCTTCGATGCCCATCCCGGAGAGTTGTTCGGCGGCTTTGCTCGAGGTTTCGAGCATTTTGCTGTAAGTCACAATGGTGACGTCCCGGCCTTCACGATGGACTTTAGATTTTCCGATCGGGGTGGTGTAATCTCCGTCAGGCACCTCGGCGCGGGTCTGATACAGGGTGGCATGTTCGATGAAAAAGATCGGATCGTTGGAACGGATGGCTGATTTTAGCAAGCCTTTGGCGTCTTCCGGCGTTCCAGGCGCGACCACTTTGAGACCGGGAAAATGGGCAAAGATAGCATCGGGGGTTTGGGAGTGGGTCGCGCCAAGCTGCCGGCCTCCGCCGCCAACCGTTCGAATGACCAGCGGGAGTATCAGTTGGCCCCCAAACATGTAGTGCAGTTTGGCAGCCTGATTGACGATGTGATCCATGGCAGAAAAGGCGAAGTTGATCGTCATGATTTCGGCGATCGGGCGCAGACCGGTGAGCGCGGAGCCGATCGCGGCGCCTACAATGGTCGATTCTGAAATCGGGGTATCGCGCACGCGCTTTTCGCCAAAATGGTCATAAAAGCCCTTGGTAACGGCATAAGAGCCGCCCCAAACACCAACTTCCTCGCCCAGGATAAAGACATCGGGATCGCGCTCCATCTCCTCCCACATTGCCTGGGAGATCGCTTCGCGCATTGTTATTCGGGTCATGTTTTCTTCCTTATGAATTCAATATTCTCAGTATGTTCGATAAGTTCGGTTGTTCAAATGAATTTCAGCGAAATCAAGCGAGATTTCAATTGTCGACATAGATGTTCGTGAACAGCTCTTCGGGTGCAGGTTCAGGGCTGTTCTCGGCAAACTGGATGGCTGCCTTAACTTCATCGGCTGCTTTTTGATCAAGTTGATCCAGTTCTGCCGCGCTGGCGATCTTTTCTGACGTCAGATAATGGCGGAAAATCCCGATTGGGTCGTTTTCTTCCCACTGTTTTACTTCATCCTGCTTGCGGTAACGTTCGGGGTCGCCCATTGAGTGACCCTGGAAACGATAAGTTTCGATTTCCAAGAAGTACGGCCCTTTTCCGGCGCGGATTTCCGCGAGAATGCGTTCGGCAGCCTGGCGGACTTTCATAATGTTCATGCCATCCACGACCTCGTTTGGGATGCAATAGCCCTCGGCTTTCTGACGGATGTCCGAAACCGCAGAAGCCCGGTCAACCGCGGTGCCCATACCATACTGGTTGTTTTCGCAGACCCAGAGGACCGGGAGGTTCCAGACCTTCGAGAGGTTCAGCGCTTCGTGAAAATAGCCAATGTTCGTTGCGCCATCGCCAAACATACAGATGGTCACGCCATCCGTCTCCTGATATTGGTCGCCCAGCGCCAATCCGGCGGCAATCGGCAGGTGCGCCCCGACGATTGCGTGACCGCCCCAGAAGTTCTTTTCGACATCAGCCATGTGCATCGAACCGCCTTTGCCTTTCGAAATTCCGGTCGCCTTGCCGAGCAGCTCAGCCATTACCAAATCCGCCGAGACGCCGCAATTGATTGCCACTCCGTGGTCGCGGTAGGCGGTGATCACCCGGTCTTGCGGCAGACGCGCTGAGATCAGCCCGGTGCTGACCGCTTCCTGCCCGATGTAAAGGTGCAGGAACCCGCCAATCTTTCCTTCCTGATAGAGCGGAATTGCTGCTTCTTCGACGCGCCGGATCAACACCATCTGGTAGTATAGATCTAAATATTCTTCTTTTTTCATGTTTCAGCCTCGATAATTTTGGTGGCACAGAGCGCGTCTGGCAGAACCAGACGCCGGCATCTGGTACTTTATTCCCTTCTGGTAAACCTTAAGATTTTACCATCCTTTTGCAGTCCCCGTATTAAGCGTGTATATAAAAATAGCTTCAAATAGGAGGCGAGGGTTTTTATGGCGTGGACAAACCGGCGCACTCTTCCAGACCGCCCATCTGGCGCGGAAACTTGACGCCCCAATTGGCGATGAGCCAATCCTGCGGCAGCGGCTCAGACATGCCGACGCTGCCCGCTCGGAAGGAGATTTGACCGGTTCGCACATGGACGACGAGCGTTTCCAGCGGGTCCCCGCGCTCAACTGTTCCCACGAGCGCCAGCGATTCGCCGTCCGGGCTCCAGACCAGGCTGCCCGCCTCAGCCAGTGGTATAACCAGTTGGTATTCACCCAGGATGAGATCGATCAAGTAAATTCCGGTTGTGTTTTCATCGCTGGTTGTCACAAAGGCGGCAACCCTGCGGCTGTCGGAAGCAAAGGCGAAAGACTGTACATTCAACCCTGGGACGGGCACATAGATCCTGGATGGGTCGCGCAAGTCCAACCAGCGCAGGTTTGCGTCCGGAATGGATGTGCCATCGGAGCCGGTGTTAAAAGCCAGCAGGTAGCGGTTCGGAGAGCGCTCGCAGCGCAGCATCCAGGGCAAGCCAAATGTCGTTTCAGCCAGCCGATACCCATCGGCAATGATCACCGCTGGAACGCGGGCTGTGTCAGCTTGAATGTTGGTCGCATCCAGGTTGTTTGGGAATTGAAACACAAGCTGGCTGGAAGCTGGATCGAAACCCGGAGGGGCGGGTTCGGTTCGAGGCGCCTGTCTTATGCTGGCTGTCAGCACCGGGGTCGGGGTGGGTTCTATAACTCGATTGCTTGCCGCGGGGTTGTTGGGCGGTGAGGCGCCGACATTGCGCATCTCGGTGGATAAATGCGCCGGCGGAAAATTTTGGTCATATTGTATTTCGATGACGATGCTGTCGCTGATGAGCAGAGAAAAATCCGCGCCGCCGAAAATCTGGCTGCGCAGGATCAACCCTGTCCGGCTGTCGATCCACAGGCGCGCTTCGCGCTGACCGAATTCGTTGAACCAATCCACGATCAGCGTACTGATGTTGAGAATTTGGCTGGTGTCATACGCGCGGAAGGCGCCCTTGCGCAACATCCAGGGGGATTCGCCCGGGAAAACCATTTGACGCAGGTTTTCGTTGCGTATCAATGTGGAGGGCGAAGGGCTGTCTTCGCTGGCGAGTGTGAGGTTGAGGAACGGGTTGGAATACGTGATGCGGTCTTCGGAAAAGGTGTGCACGCTGCTGGGCGGCTGTGAATGTAAGCCGAAGAGTTCGATGGATTGGTCCGGGAGCGAGATCCAGGCTTGAGAGCGATAAATGCGCGGGGCGCCGAAATAACCCGCCGGACCGTAGTTGCTGGTCTGCACGTCGATCCACAGCGTGCGCCATAACTGGTCGCTTTCATGCAGCCGCAGCGAGATTTCCTCCGGTTTGGAGAACCAGAACAAGGGCACAGCCCGGCGGATTTGCACAAGCGGAGCAGGGCGGGTTGCTGCCGGTGCAGCTTGAAAACGCCTCAGCAGATCCGCGCCAAACAACAGGAGTGAACTCGACAGGCAAAGGATCACCAGCAGCACGCTTAAAATCGCAAATAAAATGGGCAGGCTAATCCGCTCGGTCCGGGCTGCTGCGGTTTGAGGCGCTGCCTGACGCGCCCGGTCAATCCATTCGCTCACCTCAGCCGCAGTCAGGTTGGCGGTTTCGAACCTTCTCCGCAGCGAAGCTTCGATCCCTTCCCGGTCTGCCGGTAAATCTCCGAACGCGGTTCTGAATTGCCGTTCGAAGATCGAGAGTTGGGTTCGGACCGCGCTGGCGTTCACCTTAAGCAAACGCGCGCAATCCTCAGCGCTCCAACCAAGCGCGTAAAAGGTTGCACAAAGCAGCCGTTCGCGTTCGTCGTAGGAAACCAGAGACCGCCACAATCTCGAATCCACCTCATTGGATGGTTTCAACTCGTTTATGGGCGCCAGGCGTTTCAGAGGGCGGCTGTCCTTGATGATCCGCTGGTAAATCCACGGCAGGCTGGGCGCTGCGCGCGTTTGAAGTGCGCGTTGGATTGTCCTTTCAATTGTGGACTGGAGAGCCTGCAGGGCTAGATTTCGATTATCGATGATGGCGTAGCCGATTGTGAACAGCTCTGAAGCGTGCTCGCGCAACAGCAGTTCCGCCGCGGCAAGGAACTGCGTTTCGGGCATGGCCTCTGAGTTATCTGGGTCTACGCTTTGGCGAGGTTTGTCAGACATATACCCACTGCTCACGAAAGGGGCGGTTTTGAACAGGCATCCAGGTTGCCCATCTCAACTGGGAATTCTACCCCCCAGTCGAGCACAAGCCAATCCCCGGCGGAATGAGAAAGCAGGTCGAGAGGCGCATTATACGTGATCTGCTCGGTTTCTACATCGAAGATCGTGACGTTTTCGAGATACGTGTCAGGTGACGCGCGCGAGATCATTGCCAGCCTCTCGCCGTCTGGGCTCCAGACCAGGCTTTTTACATCGCCAATGGATAGAACGGGTTTGTTCTGGTGGGTTGCGAGATCGATAATGCTTAACGTGCCGTTCCCGTGCGCGCCAGGGCGGATGAAATAGGCGAGGCGCCGGCTGTCGGGGGAAAAAGCGAAATCAGTCACTCCCTGCTCAGAATTTGGCGAGGTGTAAGATTGGGCTGGATCGGCAAGGTTGAAGTAAATTAAAGGCTCTCGGGCGGCATTTTCTTCAGCAGGTATGCTCACGTAAGCCAGCCAATTCCCATCTGGAGAACGCTGGCAAAGCGTCTGCCAGGGATTGCCGAACAGAACCGGTCTCAGCGAATAACCGTCCGCGAGCAATTCGATGATTGTGGGCGGCGAATCCGGCGAATAGAAAGGCGGAAATTGAAACAACAACCGGCTTTGAGCCCGATCGAAATTTAGCGGCGCCGGCTCAGCATTAAATCGCACGTGCTTCGAATCGAGGCGTGGGGGCTGCTCCTGAATATCTGCCGGGGCGCCGGATGAGTCGCTGGCAAATCCGCCCCGCCAGGGCAGGCGCGCGTCAAAGAGACCTGGCGGCAGTTCGAAATCATAAGCGACTGATGCGACCTGAACTTCGAAAATCGGTCTCAGCTCTTCTCCTGGGTGAAAGATGATCCTTCGCAGGATCATCCCGCGGCTGTCGTCATACCAGATGCGATCGGTCTGCAAGCCCTCTTCGTTGAAGACCTCCAGGACAAGCGCCTGGACGCCAGCCTGTTCTTCGCGCCCCGATACGCTTATGCGGCTGTCCTCCAGAGAATACCTATCGAAAAGCGTTTGTTTCATGCGCAGCAGGATTCTGAAGGAAGGGCTGTTGGTTTCTGGAGTATCGCCCCATTCCGAAAACCAGGCAGGATTGGCTTGGGGGCGGGTAAATTGCCAGGAATTTCCTATCCGAAGCTCCACCGCTTGAGGGAGTTGACCCGCATAGCCAATCAAATCCAGCGATTGTTCTTGGCTCTCCCATACCTGCCCCTGGAAGACGCCTGGCGGACCGATATAGCTCAACGGGCCGTAATCGATGGCCCTGGCGTCAATCCACAGTGTGTTGTATCTGCGTTCTTCCAGTGACAGGCGCTGGTGGACTAAATCGACGGGATAAGGATCCTCCAGAGGCAGGGCGGGAGCTTTTTGCGGACCTGGAGTCGGAGGAGGGCTGTTCACAGACGCCCAATGACCGGGCAATAGCAGGCGCTGACCGGCTTCAAGGATAACGTCATCCGGCAGGCGGTTAAGCTCCCGAAGAGAGTCTGGTGGGATGTCTAGCCTATTTGCGAGATCTTCGAGGCGTTCTCCCGTCCGCTTAATGGTGTATTGACGGAATAAAGGCTGGTGCGGTTGTCCCGTGGATATTGGACCGATTGGATGATGTCTTGGTACGACGGTGATATTTTTATGGACGATTTTCGTGACCAATACCGTTTCCAGCGTCACGTTCGCGGGTTTAGGGGTTGCCTGGGTTTCGCCCAAGACATTCATCCCCCAGGCGATCCCCGCCCCAACCAGGATGATCAGCACAACCAAGCCGATTTCCAGCGCGGAAAACACGCCCCGGCGGCGGGTTTGCATTGCCCGCGTCCGGCGGTTGATCTGCGCCAGAATCCTTCCCTGGTCTGGTTGATTGAGACTAACCGGCAGCCAGCGCCTTTCGAGTGAGGCTTTCAGGGTTGCGGCAAACTCATCTGAAATGGGCGGTTGTTCGCGCCCCTCGATGGGTTGAGCTGAGCTCATTTCAACTTGCAGGGTTTTCTGAATCTCATGGATCGCGTCGGACACAGCTTCCGCGTTGTTGCCAGTCAACGCTTCGATCGTAGCGGGCTGCCAGTCCATGAGCAATCCCAATATCAGAACCTGCCGCAAACTGGTTTCCAACCCATCCACAGCCAGCCAAATTTCCGCATCTACCGCGTTCTCGGGGAGTGTGTCTCCCAGCAGACTGAAATTGGTCAAGCATGGAATGGTAGAAACGAGCTTTCTAAGCCGCTCTAACGAATCGTGCGCGTTGACGCACTCCTCCAGCGCCAGGCGATACAGCCACAGCTCGATGCTCTGCTGGGGGCGGTAGCGGTGCAACTCGAGCAATGCGCGGGCGAAGACCCCATTAGCAGTTTTGCGGGCGGCGCGCCGGTTGTCCAGGGTGGCAAAAGCCAGACGGAATACGCCCGGATAATACTCGCTGATCAGAGCTTCGAGCAGCGTCTCTTGTGAGACCTGCCCGCTCTGCAGCATCCACTCAAGATCCGGAGCGTAATCGGAGGTTGGGGTGTGCATTTAGAACGATTCTACCAACAATGTTCAAGCATTTGGGCGTTAAGAGCAGAGGATAGTTTTATTCGTATACGAGGTATACTGATTCTGATCGACGAAGAATCTTTGACAGGTGCTGACCGCCATCGGGAACTTCGCCCCGAGTTGCGGCGTCGTGGGAAAGGATCGTCCAGGAGAACCGAGGATCAATGAAAGGCGCAGGAGGTAGGATGAAAGGGAAAAAGAAAATCAGGGTCTATCTGCTTACGTTTGGAGTGTTGCTGACCAGCGTAGCCTGTGCCTTTTCCGGAAAACCTGCACCAACCCCAACCGTTACTATTCTTCCAATACTGCCAACCTCTACCATCGCCTCATCTGGGGTGGTCGAAACGCCAGGTTCCGTTCCAGAGACCCAACCGCCAACGCCCGATACAGGCGCGTTGATCGTGGCTTATACCAACGAGAATAACGTATCTATCTGGTTGCAAGGGGCGATCAAGCAGTTGACCACTTCCAGCGACGCCTATGAGCCGCGGCTTTCCCCGGATGGGAAAATAATCGCCTTTTTACGGACGATCGATGCCTTTCATCTGGAAATCTGGGCGGTCGATTCGAACGGTGAGAACCAGCGCCGGCTTGTCGGCGTGGAGGATCTGGACGCAATTGGGGGTGGTGTGCGCGATCCCGCCGCGCTGGCGATTATCCCTTACCGTTTCCGCTGGATTCCGGGTTCTCACAACCTGGCGTTCAACACCCAACAGGTATTTCAAGGACCTGGCTTGAGTTTGCTAAACGATTTATACGTGGTGGACGCCGACAGCCTGCAAATTAATCACTTGTTCCTGTCAGGCTGGGGCGGCGAATTCTTTTATTCACCCGATGGGTCTCAGATCGCCATCTCCCAGCCGGATCAAATACTCCTGACGAACGCGGATGGCAGCCAATACCGCTCGGCGTTGCGCTATGATCCGGTCACGACCTATTCCGAATACCGATTTTATGCCAGACCGGTCTGGGCGCCGGATGGTTCTTTTTTGTTGGCAGCGATCCCCCCGGTTGATCCCCTGGCTCAGCCGCCACAAGCGACCGAAATCTGGCGCATTTCAGCCGATGATACATCGCCGGCGCTGGCAGGCAGCGTGTTCGCCGTGCCCTTCCAGGAACAATCGGTGGCTTTTTCGCCCGATCTTGAACGGATTGCGTTCCTTAAAGAGACCGGTCAGCCGCAGGAGAACTTGCGCGAGCTGCACTTAGCCACCGTGGATGGGTTGGGTGATTTCGTCTATTCAAAAGCCAGTCCGATCGTTTTTCAGAGCTGGTCAACCGATTCGACCCGCTTTGTCTACTCAACCGGACTGGCGCCTGAGACGTGGATCGGCAGCCTTGAAGAGACCCCTCTGGGTCTCAGCCCCGACTTCAACGGCGCGCAAGGGCTATCTTGGGTAAATTCTACACAGTTTCTTTTCTGGCTGCCGGCTGGAAACGGGTTCGAGCTGCATCTGGCAGACATCGATGGCGGCTCAAAGCTCCTGGATACCGTCTTTGGGGTACGACCCTTCTTTTCGTTTCATCGATAATTGATAAAAATCGTTTATACTCAAGATAACCAACTATTTTGGATATTCTCTCCCTGGAATGTCCTGTCTTGAGAGACCGTCTTTGGCATAAGGGTTGCATCTTGATCATCAGCTATGACGGGCGAACGAATAAAACCTGACATTCAAGACCTGCCGCCTTTTTCTGGGCTGAATGCTGAGGCGCGCCGTTTTCTACAAAGCCGGCTGAGAAGCTATGTATTCTCGGCTGGAGACACGATCGTCGGACGGGGAAAACGCGGCGGGTTTTGGGCGCTGGTCGGCTTTGGATTGATCGACCTTGATTTTGGAAATCAGAACTTACAGACCTTGCTCCCTGGACAGGCGTTTGGGGAAGCCATGCTGTGCGAGGATGCGCCGAGCCAGGCTGCCGTAACCGCCCGCTCAGAGGCGGGGTTGTGGGTGCTCACGCGCACAGACTGGCTGGAAGCGGTTCGCCAGAGCCCATCCTTAAAACCGGTAAAAATATCCACAAAGAAGAATTTCCCCTGGGTTTGGCTGACTGCTGGATTGATCCTGTTGCTGTTCACGGTCTTTTTTGTCGGTTCGGACTTGCTCCAATTCACCAATGAGCGGGTGGTTGGATACACACTTAATGTGAACAGACCAGACTTGGCGGAAAGATATCTTGAATTTTCACTGAGATGGCAGCCGCGTACCGCCCTGCTGTACGACGCTTACGGGTACTCGCTGTATGTCCAGGGGAAACAGAGCCCGGCGATAAAGGCATTTGAGCAGGCAATCGCGGCTGACGCGCTGTTGGCTTCGGCTCAAAATAATCTGGGTGTGACACTCTTAGGGAGTTGGCAGACTTCGCAGGCAATTCAGCATTTGGAGCAAGCGGTAGAGCTTGACCCAGGCAACCCGGAGGCTTACTTCAACCTGGCGAACGCTTATCAGGCAGCCGGCAATCAGGAAGCGGCGATAAAAACTTATCATCGGGTGATCGAGCTTGCTCCCGACCGAATGGATGCCCAAGAACAGTGGGCAAGCCTGATGATGAAAAAAGGGGAATATGACGCGGCTGAGCAGGTCTGGAATGAGGTCTTACAAGCGGATCCAGCCAATGCCAGGGCGCATCGCAATCTGGGGATCATGGCTGTGCTGGAAGATCGCTCCGGTGAAGCGCTGTTGGAATTGAAGCAGGCATATGAGGCGGGCGTCCGGGACGCGGAAATGTATCTTTATCTGGGATTGGCGTTCAGCGCGCTTGACCAGCCGGAGAAAGCCACGGCTGCCTTTGAAAGCGCCCTGACGTTAACCAACGATCCTGCGCTAATCCAATTGGTTCAATTTCATTTGCAGGATATCGGAGGGAAGACTGTGCCGTGATCGATTTCAAGAAAGGAGATGCCCAGCATTTAATTGACGTATGTTCAGTTTTCAATCAGACAATAATATTCATTTTTAGGGAGAATGTGAAATGACGAAAATCCGTATTCTGTTTGTTGCCGCGGTGCTCATCGCGGTGTTGATCCCCGTAGCAGCCAGCGCTGCAGGCGTGTTCTATTGCAGCACTTTGATCGGCTCCGGTGGAAATGGCACATATGCTTTCCCTTGGGCTTGCAGCACGAATGCCCAACTGCAGCATATCATCAACGATATCATTTGCCAAACCTACCGGGGCGGTCATCTCTATCAGATCTTTTCCGGGTACTATGTCCATCACAGCATTGTTTGGGTTGGGACAGGACAGACCTGCACGGTAACTTCAACCGAATACCGCGGGTACCCGCCAAACACAGGTGTGGATTTGCCGCTTCCACTGATCCTGGCGGCGGTGGCTGTTGCCGGGGTCGCGCTGGTCGGGGCAGGAATGATGCTGAAGAGGAAATCTGCCAGCTAATTCTTTTTGAGCCTGCGCCATCCAGACAGATGGCGCAGGCTCCCTCAATCCGATCAATCTTGAATCACCCGGTCAATGGATGAGTAATCCAGTGCGATCACCTGCCGTGCAAAGAAGAGACGTAAAAAAAGGGCGTTGGATCAGCGACCTGCTGGTCGCAGCCGGGTTGCTGCTGCTGGCTGGCGTGCTGCTGGCGTTGTTAAAGACCTCGCTGGCGACTTCTCAATTGAACGAGTTTCGCTATCTTCAATCCAATATCGAGCTTGCAGGACCGCTCCCGACTTTGCCGCCTAAGATCGTTCCGCCTGAGCCTGTGCCGTTGATTTTCATGCCGATTGTCTTGAAAGCAGAATTATCAGAAATTGCCGCGGCGCAACCGGCGGAAACCGATTTACCGGCAGGGGAAGAACCGCAAGAAAATCCGCAGGTGGAAGAAAGCCTGCCTCCAGGCGTCAGAGCGGGTCCCTCGGCTGGTCCGGTGGTTCGGATCGTGATACCGGATTTGCGCGTCGACCGGGCGGTGGTGCCGGTGGGATTAAAACGCAGTTCCGGTCAGCAATTAGAGTGGAACACCGATGCCCTTTTTTCAACGGCTAATAGATCGGACCTGGTGGGGCAGATCGAGGCTTCGGTCAATCCTGGCGATGGCGGCAATATTGTCTTGTTGGGGCATAATTACAACAATGGCTGGTACGCAAACGCTGGGGTTTTTGTAAACTTACAAAATCTGAAACCCGGCAGCCAGATCACCGTGTACACCCAGGACGGAAGCGAATATCGTTACAGCGTTCAGGTCGTTAAAAAAATTCCCTGGCAGCAGCAAAGCGCCTCCGAACTGGAGAAACATCAAAAATACCTCTGGCCAACCGACCACGAACAATTGACCCTGGTCACGTGCGGTGGGGCGAATCTCCTGAACTGGTCTGCCAGAATTTACGTGGTTGCCACGCCGATGCTCAACACCGCCGGCAATTGATCAACCGTCATTTGCGCCGGTGGCAATCGGGCGCTGTCTGTCGGTAATCCACTCGCTCCATGAGCCAGCATAAACTTTAGCATCGCCCAAGCCAGCCAGCTTCATTGCCAACATATTGTGGATAGACGTCACCCCCGAACCGCAATAAAAAACTACTCGCTCGGCTGGCACACCTTCGGTCATTTTTCCGTAGAGGCGGCGCAGTTCTTCTGGGGATTTGAACGTGCCATCGGCGGCAAGGTTATCCGTATATGGAACATTGTGGGCGCCAGGAATATGACCCGCGACGGGGTCAATCGGCTCTACCTCGCCGCGGAAGCGTTCGGGGGCGCGACCGTCGAGCAATCTGAAATTCGGATCCAGACGAATCCACTCAACTTCTGCGGTGGTTACGAAGCAATCTAAAGGCGGCTGGGCGGCGAATTCTCTGGCACTCCGCTTTATTGTCCCGCCTTCTACTGGGCGGTCCTCTGCGAGCCATTTTTGCCAGCCTCCATCTAAAATCGCGGCGTTTTCATGACCCAGCCAGCGCAGCATCAGCCACAAGCGCACCGCCGCCAGCGAGCCGCCCAGGTCGTCGTAAGCCACGACCTGAACCCCGGGACCAATGCCAAGCGCCCCGAACCGACGGGCGGCGTCTGCGGGCGCCGGCAGCGGATGGCGCCCCGTGACGCCAGGGACAACTGGAGCTGAAAGATCGCGATCCAGGTGTACGTAGATCGCGCCCGGGATGTGCGCCCGTTGGTAGTCACTCTCTTTCTCGTCGGGTTTGGATAAGAGAAAACGGCAATCCGCAACGAGCCAGTCCGGGTCAGTCAAGTGTAAAGCGAGTTCTTCGGTCGAGATCAGTAGATTGTATGACATGGCATCACCTTCGCCCGAATTATATCAAAAGGCGCTTGTTCGATTGCGTTTGTTTAGAGTCCGCTTTACCACTTTCGTCCTCTATGGGATAATTCGCACAGACCGGATTGAATTCTTGCTTTCGCTGACAAATTGCCAGTCATTGATCCAACAAGCCAGGGGCTGGCGTGGGGTTCTTCGTGCGGATTGTATATAATGGCTTTCGTTCATCGGTGGGAAGATCATTGAGGAATATGTGGGCAGTCAGCGGGGAAAGCAACTTCTTATGGATACAATGTTCGGGGATCGTAACTTGGAGATGCGATGAATCGGATAAACGATAAGCGGCAAGCATATATGCTGGAGTTACATGTTTCGCGGCAGGCGCGTGAAAGATATCAATTCGATCAGGCGTTATTTGCGACAAATGGGAATGTGATCTTTGCGGATTTTCGCGCCGCCCGGTTATTTGCCCAAAAACTGAATGAACAGCGCGGTGTTTCACGGCATCCCGAAAGAGCGGTGAAGGCAGGTCAGATCAATGCCATGGGTCTGATCGACGAAATTCTGCACGCAGTCGTCGACGAATATCGCAAACAGATCGATCCTCTTGTGGTGGAAAAAGCCCTCGCATGGCTGGAGCGCAAGTTTAGCGCTGAGGGGATGGATCGGCTCTTGCTGGAATTTGTGCAGCAGTTCCCTCCCATGGCAGTTTATCGCGGCCTGATGAGCGCTGAAGATTATTTGGCTGCGGCTTCGCTGCGAGAAGACGGCAGAACCACGCCGAATCGCGAGTTGGCGCTGGAAGAGCTTCTCATGCTCTGGCTGGCAAACGCGAATCCGGCTTTCGCCCCCACGCTCGAGCTGTTTGACGACCGCGATCTTGAGCGCACAACGGTCTACGCCGAAATATTTCCGGAGTTGGTGCGTTTCTTCGATACCCAGCCAAAGTTCGGTCCGGATTCAGAGAACCTGATCGAAATGCTTCAGAAACCTGCCAGGCTGCATCCACACTCATTAGCGGATCAGCTTGATTTTATACGCCGGAAGTGGGGGAAGTTGATTTCCTTTATTATCATTCGCTTGTTGAGCAGCCTGGATTTGATCCGCGAAGAAACCAAACCGGTTTTTGGCGTGGGCGGTCAGCCGCAGACATGGGTTTATGAGTTTCGCGGTCCCGAATATGAATTCGAGCCGGAGCGCTTCAGCCAGGATGTTTACTGGATGCCCAACCTGGTGCTCTTGGCTAAGAACTCGTATGTCTGGCTCGACCAGCTTTCGCGCAAATATAGCCGGGCGATTGTCCGCTTGGACCAGATCCCTGAAGCGGAGTTTGAAACCCTGGCGCGCTGGGGGATCACCGGACTGTGGCTGATTGGTTTGTGGGAGCGCAGCCGGGCTTCACAGCGGATCAAGCAACTGCGCGGGAACGCAGAATCGATCGCGTCGGCTTATTCCTTGCTCAGTTACGATATCGCGGCTGATTTGGGTGGCGATGAGGCTTATCAGGCGTTGAAGGAGATGGCTGCCAGGCACGGCATCCGGCTGGCTTCGGATATGGTGCCGAACCACATGGGGATCGATTCGCATTGGATGATCAACCACCCGGACTGGTTCATTCAGGTGCAAGACCCGCCGTTTCCGTCCTATTCATTCAACGGGCCCAATCTATCCTCCGATGACCGGGTAGGTATTTTCATCGAAGACCATTATTATGATAACAGCGATGCAGCTGTGGTTTTCAAACGCGTGGATTTCTGGACCGGTGAAGCGCGCTATATCTACCACGGCAACGACGGCACATCCATGCCCTGGAACGATACGGCGCAGCTCAATTATCTGCTGCCCGAGGTGCGCGAGGCGGTGATCCAGACCATCCTGCACGTTGCACGTGGGTTTCCGATCATTCGCTTTGACGCCGCCATGACGCTGGCTAAACGACATTATCAGCGGCTTTGGTTCCCCGAGCCTGGCTCCGGAGGGGATATTCCCAGCCGGGCAGAATTCGGGATGACCAAACAGCAGTTCGATCAAGCCTTTCCAGAGGAGTTTTGGCGGATGGTTGTGGATCGCGTGGCGCAGGAGTTGCCGGATACCCTGCTGCTTGCCGAAGCGTTCTGGTTGATGGAAGGTTATTTTGTGCGCACGCTTGGCATGCATCGCGTCTATAACAGCGCCTTCATGAACATGCTGCGCGACGAGAAAAACCAGGAGTACCGCCTGGTAATCAAGAACACGATGGAGTTCGACCCAGAGATCTTGAAGCGCTTTGTGAACTTTATGAACAATCCCGACGAGCGCACCGCGGTGGACCAGTTTGGCAAAGGCGATAAATACTTCGGAATTTGCACCCTGATGGCGACCATGCCCGGTTTGCCCATGTTCGGACATGGTCAGGTTGAAGGGTTCACCGAGAAATACGGCATGGAATTTCGTTATGCCAAATGGCATGAAGAACCGGATCACGCGCTGGTCGAGCGACACGTTCGCGAGATCTTCCCGCTGCTGCGCCAGCGTTACCTCTTCGCTGAAGTGGTCAATTTTCGATTGTATGATTTTTTTACCCAGGACGGTTACGTCAACGAGGACGTTTACGCGTTTTCAAACCGCGCCGGGGAGCGGACTGCCCTGGTCGTTTTCCACAACCGCTACGCCGAGGTGAGCGGTTGGATCCACCGGTCTGCGGCTTTTTCGATCAAGACGGGTCAGGATGAGCAGAAAATGCTGGTTCAAACCTCCTTATCCGAGGATTTGCGGCTGCACGATGACCCGAATGCCTTTGTGATTTTCAGGGAGCACGTAAGCGGGCTGGAATTCATCCGCCCCAGCCAGATGCTAATAAAGCAGGGGATGTATTTCGAATTGCGCGCCTATCAATATCAGGTATTTCTCGATTTTCGCGAAGTATTTCAAGACGCCGCGCACCCTTATGCGGAATTGAACGGGATGCTCAACGGTCAGGGCACGCCGGACATCGCTGAAGCCCTGCGCGAATACTCGCTGCGGGATGTGCTGACGCCCTATCGCGAGATCGTCAATGCCGGCATGTTCAGATGGCTGATCGACAACCGCGCCGGATCGGACCGGTTCGAGCAGCCGAATTTGGACGCGGCAATTGCCGAGTTTGACCAAAAGTTGACCGCGCTCTTAGCCGCCATCCAGCCGCGGATTGGAAATGATGCCGCTCTCGATCCGGTGAGGAATGAAATCCACAACGACCTGGTTTTTGTTTTGACAGCCGAAACGCTGGAGGTCGGCGCGCCGAAGAAGAAGCGCGCCAGCAAGACCCAGGATCGGGCGCTTCCTTTCTCAAGCGCTAAATTGGAACTCGACCTTTCTGGAGCCAGCCCGGAAGTATGGGGAACGCTGCTGTGCGCCATCATTACCGGCAAGCTGGGTAAACTTGGGGGGGAGGCTGGGTTTGCGTCCCGCAGCCGCGCCTGGCTCGACGACTGGCTGCTGGAGAAGGTCATCGCCAGGGCGTTGTCTGACATGGGGATGCAGCCGGACACTGCCAGAAGACAGACAGATCTGGCGCGGGTGATCCTCTCCAATCAAGGTTGGTCGGATTCGAAAGATGGCGCGCCCGCGCTTGCCAGTAACTTGCTCAATTCCTGGCTGGCAGACGAAGCTGCCAGGCGGTTCTTGCATACCCACCCCTACGACGGGATCTTATGGTTCAACCGGGAGGCTTTTGAGGAGTTAGCCTGGTGGACCGTTATTTTTGAATTGATCCAATGCAGAACTAATCCAAGGCTGGCTCCAGCCAGGCTGAGCAGAGCGATCACAGGTATTCGCGAAGTATGGGACGAGCTGAACAGTGCGAAGAAGCGATCGGGGTATCAGTTGGAAAAATTAGTCTGAATCGATTGCCTGGAAGTCATTAGTCGCCGTAGCCGATGCGGACTTCGTTCACCCCTTCGGCGCGGCGCAGATGATGCTCGAATAAATATTCCGCGTTCAATTGAGTGTACTGGCTGACCACACGCCGTAAATCGGCAGCCGTGCGTTCCTCGAGGTTAATTCCAGTGGCGAGTTTTGCCAGGCGCACCGCCTGGGCGGCATACGCGACGTTGTTGCGCGGCTCGATGCGGTCGAAATCATCAAAAAACCAGCCGCATGAGGTAAACATGCGCTGGCGTTCACGCTGCGCTTCGAGCATCAGGTGGGTGCGGCGTAATTCCTCGCTCGTCAGCGCCCTGGAGGCGAGTTCGCTGACGAGCGCCTCGATCTTCATCTGCCCCAGCATGACGTGGATGTAGCGGTTGCGCAGCAGCCACGGGTCCTTGAACAACGGTCGCGTGACCTCCAGGTACAGGCGGTCGAGGTCGTTTGCCAGACGTTCAAAGGCGTAGCGAAGCTGGATTTTCCATTCGCCATCGCCGGGTGTGCAGGCGCAGCGTCCCATCCAGCGCGTGATGCCGTGGTGACAGCTCCAGGAGGTGTATTCGCGGATCTTGACCACTTCTTCGGCGGGGTGCTGGCGCAGCCAGAGAGCGGGAAACGTGGGTTCAAGATTTAATCCTGCGCTGGCGCCGTCCACCAGCCGCGCCAGAAAATGTTCCCGAAGGCATTGATGGTGCCCGTACAACTCGCCGTCAGAGGCAATAAGGATGAGTTGCGGTTCAGAACGGCGGGTCTTTTCAGGATGTAGATACTCCTGCACCAGTTCCCTGACAAATACATCTGCATTGATAGTCGAAATTGGGTCAAAGCTAACCCTGGCGCTGAGATCGCGCTGGAAAAAGAACACCGAGATTTCTCTGCCGTTGGAAAGCTGCACCCGATACGGTTGGGTGGTATCCACGTCGGGCGCCTCAGCCTGCCAGGGCGCCAGGAGGGTGAACTTTATCCCATGCTTGGCGAGGATCTCGAGCGTCTCCAGATCCACCGCGGTTTCTGGCAGCCACATGCCGAGCGGAGCATGTTGGAAGCGGTGTACGAAATCGGCAATCCCCCATGAAATTTGGGTAACTTTGTCTTGGTACGATCCCAGCGGCAGGATGGTATGATTGTACGCCTGCGCAATCGCGTTGCCGACCTGGTAACGGCGCAGACTGACCTGGTTTTGCTCTACAATCTTTTGGCAGGTCAACGGATCAAATTTTTCCATCCAATTGAACAGGGTGGGCCCGATATTGAAACTGATCTGCTCGAAATTTCGCAGTTCGGCATTTGGGCGATAGCACTCCGAGTGGATCCTTTCATTCCAATTTGAATACGGCGCCGCACTGGGCTCGATTGGAATGATGCCGGTTAAAGGATCTTCACGTGGAGGCTGGTAGAAGTGAGCATGAATTGCAAACGCGTTCAATCTGCTTGGTGCATTCTGTTAAGTAGTTTCGAGGAGTATTGTATCCTGAAACACGCCAGCAGACAACTGGATACGGTACATTCGTACTATCAATCTTGAGAGTTCGATTAGAATATAATTATTCATGAGTAGATCATTGAAAGCGCTGTTCCTGGCTGCGGAAGCAGAGCCGTTTGTGAAGATTGGCGGGCTGGGCGATGTTGCCGGCTCGCTTCCACCGGCGTTGCGACGGGTGTCGATTGACGTGCGCCTCGTCCTGCCTTTGCATGGAGTCATCAAGAAGCAAGGGCTGCCGCTCCATTTCGTTTGTGAATTTTCCCTTCCGTATAAGAAAAAGGAAATCATTGTCAAGGTTTTTTCCCTCGAATGGGCGGGGCTGACCGTTTATTTTATCGATGGAACGCCGATCTCTCCCACAGCCCCGGTCTACAGCAGCGACCCGCTTGCGGATAGCTTGAAATATGCCTTCTTTTCGCTGGCGGCTCTGCGCCTGGCGCGCGAACTGGATTGGCAGCCGGATATTTTGCACGCAAACGACTGGCACACCGCGTTGGCGGTGTATGCGCTGAAACAACTCCGGGCGACAGACCCGTTCTTCGCCAGTACCGCGTCGGTTCTCGGAATACATAATCTCCCTTATTTGGGGAATGGGTCGAGCGCCCTGCTTAAGGCTTTTGGGTTAAGTCCGGGCAGGCATGCCCTGCTCCCGAAATGGACGCAAACCTTGCCGCTGCCGTTGGGCATTCTGGCGGCTGATCGAATTGTCGCGGTTTCCCCCAGCTATGCGCGCGAGATTTTGACCCCCGAGTACGGTTCAGGACTGGATGAGTTCTTGAGAGCCCGGGCAGACTCAATTTCGGGAATTCTGAACGGCTTAGACCTAGAGCGCTGGGATCCACTGAACGACTCTTGCCTGGAGAAAAACTATTCATCCGAAACATTAGCCGATCGTAAAGCAAATCGAGAACATTTACAAGCCGAGGTTGGCTTGCCGATCCATGCGGACGCGGCGATAATGGGCATGGTCAATCGTATGGATTATCAAAAGGGGATGGATCTGCTCCCCGAAGCGCTGACCGGCTTATCGCTCCTTAAGCAAAAGCCCGCTTTTGACTGGCAGATGGTCATCTTGGGCGCCGGAGACGCTGAAATTGAGGCGCGGGCGCGGCAATTGGAATCTGAATTTCCCACCCGGGTCCGGGTGGTGACACGCTTTGATGTCCGCTTGAGCCGGATGATCTATGGCGGCGCGGATGTGATCATCATTCCTTCGCGCTATGAGCCCTGTGGTCTGACCCAGATGATTGCAATGCGTTATGGGTGCGTGCCGCTTGGGCGCAGCACCGGCGGGCTTAGGGACACGATCTTTGATTATGATCAAACCAGGGAAAGCACGGGATTTCTCTTCGAGGAAGCTACGCCGCAATCGCTGCTCGGAGGTATGATTCGAGCGCTCAAAACGCATCGGGACAAGCAATCCTGGAGGGAACTGCAATTACGCGGCATGGCGCAGGATTTTTCATGGGATCGCTCTGCGGATCAATATAAAAAGCTATATGCGGATGTGATGCGCGAATTCTCCAAGAATCCTGAAGGCGCGTAAACTTATTTACGGTTGATTTTTTAGGAGTATTCGAATGGCGGGAAAGACGAACCAGTTGAAATTCAAGCAGACCATCCAGGCGCCGTTGAATGAGGTTTTCAGCGCGTTTAGCCATGCGGCGGGGTTTAGCGAATGGCTCTGCCGCGCCGCTCAGGCGGACGTTCGCAAAGGCGGGCGCTATTATTTGTGGTGGGAGAACAGCTACTACGCCAGCGGTGAGTTCGTTGACCTGATCCCCGGCGACCGGATTGTGTTTAGCTGGCATGGCCGCGGTGAGCCCGGCGAAACCAAAGTTAAGGTGGTTTTCAAACCCTTGGGTAAGCAGACCTCGGTGAGCTTGACCCATTTTGAGATCGGTCCAGGTGATAACTGGAAGCAGACTCACCGGGCGATAAAAAGGGGCTGGACGCTTGGGCTGGAAAACCTGAAATCCGTCCTGGAGACGGGCGAGGATCTTCGTTATTTCCACAGACCGATGCTTGGCTTTACTTCCTTGCAGGCTCTAAATGTAGACGAAGCCTCCGCAATGGGCTTCCCGCCCAAGGCAGGCTTGCTGATATTAGGGACGATGGATGGCATGTGCGCCGATAAGGCTGGTTTGCAGACTGGGGATTATATTGTGAAGTTGAGCGGTCAGAAAGTCGCTACGGTGCACGAGCTGAACTTGATTTTGAACCAGTTTCGCGCCGGGAACAAGGTTAAAATAATCTATTACCGGAACGGAGAGAAATTGCAGTCCAGGTGTGAGCTTTCGCCGCGGCCGTTGCCAAACATTCCGGGCAGTTTGGAAGAATTGTCAAAGGCTGTGCGCGAGGTATACGATGGGTTAGAGGCTCAATTGGATGACGTGCTGCGCGGTGTCAGGTCCGATCAAATGAATGCGCGCAGTTCACCCGCCAACTGGAGCATCCGTGAGACGCTGGGACATTTAATTGCCACTGAGCGTGAGATTCAAAGCTGGGTGACGCGCCTGTTCGAAAGCCAGGAAGCCGATTTTACACTCCATTCCAATCAACCGGCTCGCATCCGCGCGGTGATTGCCGCGTTTCCTGACCTGCCGAGCTTGCGCGCTGAATTGAAACGCAGCCAGGCAGAGACAGTTGCCATAGTCGCCGAGCTGCCGCCGGAACTGCTCAAACGGCGCCGGAGCTACTTGCGGTTGGCGTTGGAGCTGTTGCAGAACCCGCCGCTTCATTACCAGGAACACCTGCACTTAATGAAGGTCGCTCTGGAAAAGGGCGCATCGGCAGATACTGAGTCCCCTGAGCCTTTCAAAGAGGCGCGGATATCTGACGTACCAAAGTTGAATTAAACGCATGAAAACGATCACTCGTTAACGGTTTGTTTGTTCGTAGAAGGAGGTTGTTATGAAAACGCGTACTGTGATACTTGCCGGCGGCGAAGGCTCGCGCCTGGGGGTGCTGACCGCCAAACGCACCAAACCGGCTGTGCCTTTTGCTGGAAAATACCGCATCCTCGATTTCACGCTTTCGAACTGTGTGAACTCAGACTTATTCGACGTGTTGATCCTGGCGCAATATCGTCCCCATTCTTTGATCGAACATATTGGCGCTGGAGTTCCCTGGGACCTCGACCGCAACTTTACCGGCGGCGTAAGCGTTCACATGCCCTATCAGGCGCGCGGCAGCTCGAACTGGTACCTCGGGACCGCCGATGCTGTGCAGCAGAATTTCTTGTTCATCAAACGCAATTACCCCGATCACGTGCTGATCCTTTCTGGCGACCATATCTACAAAATGAATTACCGGAAAATGATCGATTTTCATGAAGAGCGTCAGGCTGATTTGACTATCGCCACGATCACAGTGAAGCCTGAAGAAGCCTCGCGATTTGGCATCCTGGGATTTGATGAGAATAATCGGGTCACTTCGTTTGTCGAGAAGCCAGCGCAGCCGCCATCGAACCAGGCGAATATGGGGGTTTATCTTTTCAATACATCGATTCTGGACCGGGTCCTCTGGGACGATCATTTATTGACCGAGTCCAGTCATGATTTTGGAAAGGACATCCTGCCTAGGCTGGTGAATGAAGGCAAAAAGGTCTATGCTTATCCGTTCAGCGGCTATTGGGTCGATGTTGGAACGGTGGATTCGTACTGGCAAGCGCACATGGACTTACTGGTCACTCCGCCCCCGATCGATCTGAACGACCGCTCCTGGGTGATTCACACCCGCACCGAGGAACGCCCGCCAGTTTGGATCGAATCGGGCGCAACGATAGTTGATAGTCTGATCACGGATGGGTGTCAGATCGCCAGCGGCGCGCGCATCGAGCGAAGCATCCTCTCGCCGGGTGTGCAGGTGGCGGCTGGAGCGGTGGTGCGGGAATCGGTGGTACTGACCGATGCGGTCATCGAGGAAAATGCGCTGGTTGAACGAACGATTATCGATAAAAAGGCTCGAATCCGCCATGGGGCGCACGTGGGGGGCATAGAATCGCAGCAACCGCTGCGGATCCCGATCATTGGCAAACATGCCATTATCGCGCCAGATATGGTGGTCGAACCCGGAGCCGTGATTGGCCCCGATGTGATCGAAACGGATTATCCAGATCTAAAACTTGTACGAAGCAGTGACTTTATCCAAACCAAGAGACTGGCGCATGAAGTATAAGCGCAGCGCCGGGGTTTTGCTTCATCCGACCAGCCTTCCAGGCTCATACGGGATCGGCGATATTGGACCGCAGGCGTACCGTTGGATCGATTTTCTGGCAAACTCCAACTGCGGTCTCTGGCAAGTTTTGCCGTTGGGACCCACCGGTTATGGCGATTCGCCGTACCAATGTTTTTCGGCTTTTGCGGGTAACTTCTATTTGGTCAGCCCCGAAAGGCTTTTGGAACAGGAACTGCTGACTGCTGCGGATCTGGCTGACACCCCCCACTTTCCAGCGGATAAGGTGGATTACGGCTTAGTCATCGCATGGAAGCTGCAAATATTGGGGCGCGCCTATGATCGCTTCCGCGCGGCGAGGTCCGAGGTTCTTAAAACCCGGTTCGCTGAATTCTGCCGGGATCAGGCGGGCTGGTTGGACGACTTCAGCTTGTTCATGGCGCTGAAAGAAGCTCATCACGGGGCAGCCTGGAACCACTGGGAGGCAGCGCTGCGCGACCGCGACCCGATTGAACTCCAGCGCGCCATCCGAGAGCTATCCGCCGCAATCGAGCGGCACAGTTTCTGGCAGTTTCTGTTCTTCGATCAGTGGATCAAACTGCGCGAATACGCCCATTTGCACAAGATCGCTCTAATTGGGGACCTGCCAATTTTCGTGGCGCATGATAGCGCGGATGTCTGGTCGCATCAAGAACTTTTTTACCTGGATCATTTGAAACGACCCAAATTCCAGGCTGGGGTCCCGCCGGATTATTTCTCGTCAACCGGTCAATTGTGGGGGAATCCCTTATACCGCTGGCGCGCTCACAAGTCCAGCGGCTACCAGTGGTGGATCGAGCGCGTGCGTTCGACGCTGAACCTGGTGGACTTGATCCGATTGGATCATTTCAGAGGGTTCGTTGGATATTGGGAAGTGCCCGGACGGGCAAAAACTGCCGAAAAAGGACGCTGGGTTAAAGCGCCTGGGATGGATTTTTTCCGTACCCTTAAAACTGCCCTGAGTGATTTGCCGCTCATCGCCGAGGATTTGGGTGTGATTACCCCCGATGTAATCACGCTGCGGGAAACCTTTGGTTTGCCTGGGATGAAAATCCTCCAGTTTGCGTTTGCTTCAGATCCCAAAGATCAATTTCTGCCGCATAATTATCCCGCACATTGTGTGGTTTACACCGGCACCCACGACAACGATACTGCCCGCGGCTGGTATGAACGCGTTCCGGAAGAGGAGAAGAATTTTTACCGGCGCTACCTAAATCGGGATGGCAGCCAGGTAGCGTGGGATTTAATTCGCGCCTGCTGGGCTTCGGTCGCCAGATTTGCGCTCGCGCCGATGCAGGACTTCCTGGGTTTGGGAAATTCTGCCCGCATGAATTATCCTGGAAACCCAAGCGGTAACTGGGCGTGGCGGCTGCAAGAGCACGATCTTTCCGATGATCTCGCGCGGCGCATCGCGGAAATCAATTACGTTTATGACCGGACCAGCCTCAGCCGGCAACAAATGTACGATGCCGAGACCGGCTGAGCGACGCGTCTGGCAGAACCTAGAGATCTTCTAAGCTGCTCTGGTTGAAAACTTTTCACTGCGAAGCGTGAAGCGTTTCAACGCCTGCGGCTCGATTTGAACGCCCAAACCAGGCGCCTGCGGGACGTCAATCGTGCTGTCCTCGTTCAAGTCGAAACGCTCTTCAGTGATGTCTTGTTGGTAATAGCGCTCCGTGGCGGAAATATCGCCGGGCAAGGTGAACCCCGGTAACGACGCCACCGCCAGGTTTGCCGCGCGCCCGACGCCTGTTTCCAGCATCCCTCCACACCAAACCGGAATATTGAGCGATTGGCAAAGGTTATGGATGAGCAGCGCTTCGCGCAGCCCGCCCACGCGCCCGGTCTTGATATTGATAATCCGGCAAGCCCCCATTTCGATTGCCTGCCGGGCATGACGGGCTGAAAGGATGCTCTCGTCCAGGCAGAGCGGCGTTTTGAACTGGCGCTGGAGCTGGCTGTGATCCCAAAGGTCGTCCTCAGCCAGGGGCTGCTCGATCAAGAGCAAATTCAGATCGTCCAATGGGAGTAAGCTGCTGGCTGTTTCAAGGCGGTACGCGGAGTTCGCGTCTACCTGCAGCCGCAACTCGGGGTAATGCTGCCGGACGATCCGGGTGTCGTTCACGTCTCTTCCCGGCTTGATCTTAATCTTGATGCGGCGATAGCCCTGATCCAGATAGCCTTCCACCACCTGGAGGAGCGCCTCCGGCGTTTCCTGCAGCCCTACCGAGACGCCTACATCCACCCGCGGCTGTACGCCGCCCAATAATTTTTGCAGCGAGAGACCCTGGCGCTTACCCAGTAAATCCCAAACCGCCATTTCCAAACCCGCTTTAGCCATCTGATGTCCACGCACCCCAGCCATGCGGAGCTGCAAGTCTGCTGGATCTGCGACAGCGCTGCCGATCAAACCTGGGAGGATGAAATCGCTGAGGATATGCCAGGCGGTCTGGGCGGTCTCGTAGGAGTAACCCGGATCGCGATCGGCTACGCACTCCCCATAACCGGTCAGCCCTTCGGATTGAATTTCAATCAGCAGGCAATCTCGGGTATCGATCCTGCCAAATGAGGTTTCAAAAGGATTGCGCAAGGGCATGCGGACGTGATAAAGCGTAACAGTGTCAATGATCATAGTGTGCTATCTCCGTGACTCAAAACGTAAAAACTGCGTGGAAAGGCGCCTTTCAGGTGAATAAAGTCGGTGACAAGGTAGCCAAGCTCGAATAGCGCCAGAAAGAGCGCTCGGGAATGCAGCCGCCATTTTAAAGCTAGGTCTGGATCGACTGCTTTAAGCGCCGCGAAATCGGACGGGATTTCAAGCAGCAAGAGTGGGCATTGATCCTGCTGTATGTTGGCAACGACATCAGCAGCCGGTTGATCATGCGGGTGCGGCAGTCCGTCCGCCTCGATTTTAGATGGGTTGAGAATCGGGGTGTCGGCTGCCAGGTAATGCGCCAAATCGAGCTTTAAACGCGGTCGCTTGCTCAGCCGTCGGGCTACCCTTTTGGAGGCGATCCACCAGTCCACCTGAAACCGATCCGAAGGGAAGCCGACATTCAACCCATCGCGCAACTCTCCGTAAAAATTCGGAAAATAGGTGTCGCACACCGCTCCCAGGCGGGAGATGTTGAGGTGAGCATTGCGGCTGAGCAGCGGATCATAAGTCCAGGTAATTCGGTCTATTCCCTGGCGACGCACCATTTGCCATTGAGCGCGCTTCAACAAAAAACCAACCCCGCGGTCTTCATGTGAGGGAAGAACGCCAAGATTGTGCGAGTGATGCTTGATGCGCAAGCCGTCTGCCGTGTCGTAAACTCCCGGAAAACTGAACACGAAACCAATCGGGGTTGCTGTTTTAGCTGCTTGGGGCGGTTGAGGAATTTTAGCAGGCTCAGCAGCTTCAGTTTTAGGCGAACCAGGTTGCGGCGTGGGTTCATAAGCGCCGATGATCAGACCGCCGTTGCGCACCGAAGCCAGCAGCAGGTGGACTGGAATTACCTCGATATCCGAATCGAGCCAGATCGCGCGCTGCAGAAGCTCAACGTCAGCAAGCTCTTGTGGGGTTTCGATGATGCGCAGGACGATGTTCGCCATGGTCAGGTTCTTTCAACGATTCGGCGACCGAATGAAAGGGTCCAGTTTTGGTCCCGTAAATAGGACAGGTGCGTGATCATGCGGGCAGGCATTAGATTGAAAACGCGCGGTAAGGTATCCAGCGCGGTGGTGCGGTTGACCGCCATATAGTCCAGCCAATAAACCGAAACGGGCAGGTTGGGCAGAAAATGCGCGAGAAAGACCGTCAACCCGCGCAGGTATGCGAAGGGGAAATTAATCAGCAGTCGTTTCATGCCTGCGGATTGAGCCACCAGGTGGGCAATTTGCTTGAACGACAGATACTCCGGGCCGCCGATATCGTAAACATGGTTGATCGTTTCTGGATCGTCCAGACACCAGGTCAGGCAGGTGACCAGATCCTCCACCCACAAGGGTTGCAGCAATACGCTCCCATCGCCTGGTACAAAGAAGACGAAAGGCAGCGCGCCCATCAGGCGCGCCAGACCGGTTGTAAAGCTGTCGTTTTGCCCATAAACAATGCTTGTGCGCAGAATCGTGTACTCTAGGCTGCTGCGGCGGATAAATTCTTCCACGATTCCTTTGGTTTTTAAGACCGGATAGGCTGAAGCGCGGTCGGCTCCGAGATGTGAAATGAAAAAGATGCGTTTCACGCCCGCGTCCTCAGCCGCGCTGATCAGCGTTCTGGTTCCCTGAATATCCGTTTGCGCCAGGTCAGCCTGTGTGCCGCGCCATTCACCGCTTGCCAGATGAAAGATAACGTCGACGCCGACCATTGCCGCGCGCAGACCACGCTCATCGTTCAGGCTGCTCACGGCGGCGTTCACCGGCACGCCGCGCGGGAGCTTTGGCGAGCGCTTCGATGGGCGGATCAACGTGCGCACTGGAAGCTGCATTTCGACCAGGTGACGAATTAAAGCGCCGCCGATAAAGCCGGTCCCGCCGGTTACCAGGATCAACGCGGCGCCTTTCGGCTGCCGATTGCGCGGTGTTTATGTCGCATGGCGGATTTCTTCAACAGCCTCGGGGTTCACGAGCGAAGAGATATCGCCGGGGTCCTGGTTCAGATAGGCGGACCGGATCATACGGCGCATCACCTTGGCGTTGCGCGTCTTGGGCAGGTCGCTCACAAACAGGATCTCTTTGGGCGCTAACGGTTTGCCAAGCGCTTTTGCCAGCATCTCTGTCAACTCCTGGCGAAGGACAGGGTAACGTGCGGGTTCGCAAGTTGGCACACAGAAAACGACCACGGCATTGCCTTTGATCTCATCTGGCACTGCGATCGCCGCGGCTTCGATCACCAGCGGATGAGCGACAACCACCGATTCGACTTCAGCCGGTCCGAGGCGCTTGCCCGCCACTTTGATCATATCATCCGAGCGACCCAGGATGTACCATTGCCCATCTTCATCCACGGCGGCAAAATCGCCATGCACCCACACATCTGGGAAGCGCGACCAGTAAGTATCCAGGTAGCGTTGCGGGTCTTTCCAGAAACCGCGCGTCATCCCAATCCAGGGTTCTTTGATCACCAGTTCGCCCACCTGGTTTATCACCGAGTTACCCTCCTCGTCGAATACATCTGCGGCTATCCCTGGGCATGGACCGGTAAACGCGCAGGGTTTGAGCGGCTGGATCGGGTTGCCCATCACGATCCCGCCGGATATTTCCGTGCCGCCCGAATAGTTGATAATCGGGCGCTTGCCCTGACCCACCTCATTGAACAGCCACAACCAGGGATCGGGGTTCCAGGGCTCGCCGGTAGAGGCGAAGCGGCGCAGCGCCGAAAGATCGTGCTTCCGCACCGGGTCGAGACCGTATGGTATCAGGGCGCGCACCAGGGTAGGCGAAATGCCCAGGATGTTCTCGCGGTGGCGCGATGTCAGATCCCAGATGCGGTCGACCGTTGGATAATCCGGAGCGCCATCGTAAAGCACCATTGTGGCGCCCAAGAGCAAAGCGCCAAACACCAGCCAAGGACCCATCATCCACCCCATATCGGTGAGCCAGTAGATGATGTCCCCCGGATGGACATCTGTGCCAAACGCCATGTCTTGAGCCGCTTTGATTGGAAAACCGCAGTGGGTGTGAACGGCGCCTTTTGGCTGACCGGTTGTCCCCGAGGTGTAGATGATCATCAGGGTATCTTCGGCGCCGGTTTCGAGCGTAGGGCATTGATCGGATTGGGAAGGGATAAGGTCGTCCCATCTCAGGTCGCGTTCGGGTTGCAGGTTGACCGCCAAGCCGATGCGGTTTAACACGATCATGTGTTTTAGGGAAGGTATATCGAGGGCAGCTTCGTCGGTAATGGGCTTCAATGGAACGGGCTTGCCGCGCCGGAAAAACCCGTCGGCGGTGAACAAGAACCTGGCGCTGGCGTCGTTCATGCGGGATGAGATCGCGCCAGGTCCAAAGCCCGAAAACAAGGGCAGGATCACCGCCCCAAGTTTCGCCGTTGCCAGCATGGCTGCCACGATCTCCGGCGTCATCGGCATAAAGATGCCTACGACATCCCCCTTCTCGATGCTGAGCGATTTCAGGGCGTTGGCGGTCTGGTTCACCAACCGGTGGAGTTGCTGGTAAGTCAGCTTGCGGACGGCGCCTTCTTCGCCCTCCCAAATCAGGGCGGTTTCAGCCGCTTTGGGTGTATTGATGTATTTATCCAGGCAGTTGTGGACGATGTTCATCTTCCCGTCGACGCACCAGCGCGGCCAGGGTTTGCCGCGGCTGAGATCGAGCACCTGGCTGTAGGGTTGATAAAACTGGATGTCCAAGAATTTCAACACGGCGTCCGTGAACCAGGCGACGTCTTGCGTCGAGCGCAGCATCAACTCGGAAAAATCCGCTATTCCGTGCAGATGCATAAATCGAGTCAGATTAGCCTGCTCGATATCGTTTATCGTTGGCGTCCAGACGATTTCGCCGCCAAATTCAAAATGCGTTGCCACACTGCACCTTATTTTGCCCAGGGGTTAGAAGTGGAATCTTGAATCCTGAGATGATCCGCACTTTGCTGGATTTAAAATTATAACATTGCGGCATTTCTTGCGATCCATTCAGCCCCGAAAAAGATACGCCGGCACGATCAGCAGCAGATAGCTGACCAGGTTGGCTGATAATGCGGCGTACCAATGGGAGGGCTTTTTTTGGCGCCAAAACCTGCGCAGAACGAGACCTTCGATCAGGACGGAGCAAGCCCAGGATAGAATCAAGCCAAACACTGCCAGGCGGTTGACTGCCACCAGCAGCAGAAAACCCGCCGCTGTGGAAGCCAGGTTCATCCAGAAAGCGCCTCGCAGCGATTCGCGCAGGTTCCCCCACCCGATGAGCTGTAATACCACCGATTCGACAAACACGACGAGGATGAAAATCATCACCAACGCCAGGGCGCCCAAGACTGCTGTTTTTAGGGCAACTCCAGGCAAGGCGACATCCAATGGGGAGATTGACTGCATCTGCGCGTTCTCTTCCTGCGGAAACGAATACCGAAAGTTTAGCACTGCCGATCAGGATGGGCAAGCGCGAGCAGGATTCAAAGCCGCGTTCCAGACTAGATTGCTGTCTGGACGCTTTTTTATATTTGCGCCATTATTCTGGCGGCATAATCGGTTAAAATTCCATCTTGGTTCGTTCGGTATCGCCGATATCTGCGGGCTGACTTACTTGTGGTTATTGGAGCGTGAAGTGGATAATGGCTGAAAAGTTCGATTGCCGCACAACCGGGGTTCACCCGTCCGAGATCACGCCGGAGCATGTTTATCTCAACCGGCGGGGGTTCCTGAAATCGTTGGGGATCGCGGGGGCGGGCGCTTTTCTGGCAGCCTGCGGAGGGAGTCCACCGGCAAGCCCAACCGGCGCCGCGCTGCCTGCCGTGACTGAGACCGCCGTTCAAGGGGAAATCAATCCAACGGATGAGCCGGGCGATGCGCTGACCAGCTTTGAGCAGATCACCAATTTCAATAATTTCTACGAGTTTACATTCTCTAAAAGGGACGTCGCAAAGCTGGCTCAAGAATTTCCAACTTCCCCCTGGCAGGTGGAGGTCTACGGGCTGGTCAACAACCCGCACACGTTCCGGATTGAAGACCTATTAAAACAGTTCACCCAGGAGCAGCGCATCTACCGCATGCGCTGTGTCGAAGCCTGGTCGATGGTGATCCCCTGGCAGGGTTTTCCGCTGGCGCAGCTGCTCGAGGTGGTGGAGCCAAAGCCCAGCGCGAAATTTGTCCGGTTCGAAACCGTCTTCGACCCTGAACGGATGCCTGGGCTAAAGAACCATTCCTACCCCTGGCCGTATCAAGAAGGGCTGCGCCTGGACGAAGCGCTGCACGACCTGACCATCCTGGCGACCGGTTTGTACGGCAAACCCATGCCAGCGCAGAACGGCTCGCCGATCCGCCTGGTGGTACCCTGGAAATACGGTTTCAAGAGCATCAAATCGATTGCGAAAATCGAGCTGGTTGAAACGCAGCCGGCAACGTTGTGGACGACCATCGCGCCGCATGAATACGGTTTCTATGCCAACGTGAACCCCAAGGTGGATCACCCGCGCTGGTCACAAGCCAGCGAGCGGCGGATCGGCGAAAGCAAACAACGCCCGACTTTGCTCTTCAACGGCTACGCCGATCAGGTCGCCCATCTTTATGAGGGGATGGACCTTCAGGTGGATTATTAAGCTCGCTTTGGGACTGCCTGGATGCCTGCTGCCAGAAAGGGTTTTGTTATGAAGCTTTCGGAAATTCTGCCGGTCATGATTTCGATCCTGGTGATCATCACGGTGGCGGTTGTGCAGAGACAGAGCAAGCTGGTCGCGGCAGTGACCGCGACCATGCCGGTGACAATCCCGCTGGCGTTGTGGATTGTTTATTCTTCGACCCGCGGGGAGCCGGCGGCGATGGAAGAATTCACGCGCGGCATGTTGAGCGGGATCATCCCGACGGCGACGTTCGTGGTCGCGATCTGGTTGGGGTCGCGCGCGGGGCTGAAATTGCTGCCGCTGATCGGTCTCGGATACACAGCCTGGGCGGTTACGCTGGGCGGGCTGCTGCTTTTTCGGCGGTTCACGGGAACTTGAGCGCCGGCAATTGCAAAGCCCGGCTAGAAAGCCTGCTGGCGGTTTGACTGGCAGCTTATCGATGAGGATGCAAGAATGAAGATTATGCACATCGCGGGGGCGCGCCCGAATTTCATGAAGGTTGCGCCCGTCATGCAAGCGCTCGCGGATTGCGGGTCGCCGCTGGAGCAGGTGCTGGTTCACACCGGACAGCATTATGATTTCGAGATGTCGCAAGTGTTCTTCGAGGATCTCGGGATGCCGACGCCGGATGAATACCTCCAGGTTGGTTCGGGCAGCCATGCTGAGCAGACGGGGAAAATCATGATCGCGTTCGAGCCGGTTCTGCTGCGCCGCAAGCCGGATTGGGTCGTGGTGGTCGGGGATGTCAATTCGACCGTGGCTTGCGCGCTGGTGTGCGCAAAGCTGAATGTGCGCGTGGCGCATGTGGAAGCGGGGCTGCGTTCTGGCGACCGCGAGATGCCCGAGGAGATCAACCGGCTGCTGACCGATCAGCTCGCGGATTTGCTGTTCACCCCGTCGCAGGACGGGGACGCCAACCTGTTGCGCGAAGGGATCGCCCCCGAAAAAATTCATTTCGTCGGCAACGTGATGATCGACTCGCTGGTGAAAATGCTGCCAGCCGCCGCCCTCCGGACGGTCTTGTCCGATCTGGGGCTGGAGAAAAAGAGCTACATCCTGGTGACCTTGCACCGCCCCTCCAACGTCGATAACCCCGAAGTGCTGGCGCGCATCCTGAGCGCGCTGAGCGAGCTGGCTTTGCGCCAACCCGTGCTTTTCCCGGTCCACCCGCGCACCCGCCTGCGCATGCAGGAGTTCGGGTTGGAAGCCCCCGGCGTGCGCTTTCTGGACCCGCTGGGCTACCTGGATTTTCTGGCGTTGACGCAGGCGGCGGACATCGTGATGACCGATTCCGGAGGCATTCAGGAGGAAACCACTTTTCTCGGGGTGCCGTGCCTGACGCTGCGCGCCAACACCGAGCGTCCAATCACGCTGGAGTTGGGGACTAACCGGTTAGTCCCCAGCGAAAAACAGGCGATTCTGGAGGCAGCCGCGCACACCCGCCAGGGCGAGCCAGGCGCGCGCCAAATCCCGCCGCTCTGGGACGGGAGGGCGGCGGCGCGCATCGCCGAGGTTCTGCTGCGCAATCCCTAGAGGTGACCGGGGGCGGCTGTGTCGTATCTCCCCTGATCGATCAGCGAAGCCGTGAATGAGGCAAAATCAAAAGGAGGCAGTATGACGACAGATGCGGAAATCGAGGAGTTCTTGAGACGTCACTTGAAATCGATCCTGGATAACGACCTGGAGGTTTATCACCAGACGACCAGCGAAGACCTGACGCTCTACGAGTGGTGGGTCACGCCGCACCGGATCGACGGGCTGGCGTTTCACGACTTCATGATGGACGAGCACGCCCGCTTGGGAACCTCGTTTGGCGCGGAAGAGGACGCTCGTTCGGGGGCGGGTGCGGCGGCTTCGACCCGCTTCGACCTGGCGAACCTGCACATTCAACGCTACGGGGACGCCGCCATCGCCTCGTACACGTTTCTGCGCAGCAGCGGCGCCGAGACGGGGGTGCGGGTTGCCGCGCACCACGAGAGCCGGGTGATGGTCAAGCAGGGCGGGGGGTGGAAGGTCGTCCATGTGCATAAATCGCCGGCGTGGCAGGCGCCGTACAGCGCGGCTTAGAACGCCCGGGGGAAGCGCCGCTTTCCGATCACAGCCAACCACCCGAGCGGGGTTTGGCGGAAACGCCGTGGGTCGAGCACGCGGCGCAAACGAGACCCCGCGCAATATCAGTTACAATTGACCATTATGAAACCATTCAACCCTAAAAGAACGATCTTAATCCACGGTTTGGAGGGCAGCAGCCAGGGCGATAAGGCGGTGTTGCTGCGCGGCATTTTCCCGGAGATGCTGACCCCGGATTTCCGCGGCGACCTGCCGGAGCGCATGCAGGCTCTGCTCGGCTATCTGGCTGAGGGCGACGACTGGACGGTGATCGGTTCCAGTTTGGGCGGCTTGATGGCCGCGTTGTTTAGCACCAGCCACCCGGGGCGGGTGCGCAAACAGATCCTGCTCGCGCCGGCGTTGTTCCTGCCCGAATTCGCCGAGCGCCCGCCCGCGCCGATCGACGTCCCGACGGTGGTCTACCATGGGAGAGGCGACACGGTCGTGCCGCTGGACGAAACCCGGACACTGGCGGAAAAGACCTTCCTGAATTTGGAATTTCACGAAGTGGACGACGATCACCGGCTGTTCAACACCACCCAAAACCTGGACTGGAAGAAAATCGTCGCGTGAAGGCATAGCCGCGCTTCGAACGGGGCGCGCCGCGAAGGAGAGAGGGCGAGTTTTTTAGTTTTGGGGAGGATGGATTGGTCATTGAGGTGTGACTTACAGAATTGAGAGTATGATGCATTATGACTTGGCTTATAATATTTTAAGATTTGCTCATAATTTTTTGTTTGTGATAAGCGAACATAGTTGCAGTAGAAGAGCCATTTCGCCCCTGGTTATTGGGAATAATTGCCGTGAAGTGTAAGTTTAAGTAATGATAGTCGGGCGATAACCCTGCATAACAAAGTAGTGGAAGGGGAAACTATGGACGATTTACTTCAACAAGGGATTACGGCATATCGTGCCGGAAAACGTGACGAAGCACGCAGGATTTTTATTGTGGTAATTAAACAAAACCAAAATAGCGAGCGCGCTTGGGGATGGATGTATAACGTTTGCAATAATGACCAAGAACGCATCCAGTGCCTACAACAAATTCTTCGAATAAACCCTGAAAATGAAAAAGCAAATCAGTTATTCAATAAGCTCACAAGTGATCTTTTCCCTTTGGAGCAACAATTATCATCAGTGACGACTAAAGCGCAATCGCCAATATCAAGCGAATCAGTCTTGCAGCGTCTTCCTACCATTCCAACAAAAAATGTTGGTGAATATGTAAAATCAATCATATTACCTAATGAAAGGGTGCTTGCTGTAGCAAAGATCCATTGGGTGGTTTATTTATCATCCTTGATTCTATTTGCCTTTGCTTTCCTAGCATCACTTGACACAAATAATTTTTTTATTTGTGGCTTTCTTCTATGGGTGATAGCAGGAATTGGATTATTACGGGCATTTTTAATAAAAGCATTTACTGAGTTTGCTCTCACAGATAAGCGTGTTATAGCAAAGGTTGGAATAATTAGAAGAAGCTCTCTTGAACTCGTCCTAGGAAAAGTTGAAAGCATACAAATAAATCAAAGCTTATTAGGGCGGCTATTAAATTATGGTACTTTAGTAATAAGCGGTAGCGGCGGAACTCATCAAGTGATTCCGTGTATAGCTGAACCTATGAAAATGAAGCAGACAATAAATTCTGTTTTAGCGGAATAAAAAGCTGCCCAACACTGTGGATAGAGATTCGTAGCGGCTGACACACATTTTCCCTCGCTCCCCGTCCGCCGCTAACGCACACCGCCAAGCGCATTCTTATTGCTCTTACCGGTACATCAGAAGGGGAATTAGAAATGATAAACAAAAAAGGTATACAATTGGTTTGGCAATAAGCCTGTTAGGCTTTGTGCTTCTGCTGGTTAACAGCGTCGGTTTGGTGATGAAATGGGGTCCGGCAAATATTGTATTCTCGCTGGTCGCAGCTGTACTGATCGGCATCAGCATTGCTTTGTTTATCGGCGCAAGAACTGAGGAAAACCCGGGCTGATGCTGGAACAGAAATGAAACAGGGTTCCGGCATTTTCCTCGCTGCGGATTTTTTTCTGCTCCCCCCTTTCCGCTAAAATCTGTCGTTATCCGGTATAATTGCTCTGATTACAGCGCCGGACTTATCATTAGCCCGTGCGTTGCAACAATACTAATCCCACTTTTCAATATATAAAGGAGGATAACGATGTTGGAGAGCATATTCGCACCTTTAAGCGATTGGGGCTTGTTGTTTCTACGCCTGGGTATGGGAATCATCTTCCTCGTTCACGGATTGCCCAAACTCAATCCCAACTCGCCATCGAAAGGCACGGCTGGCTTTAGCGGATTCCTCAAGCAGATGGGCGTCCCGCTGCCTACGCTCTTTGCCTGGGTCGTGGCGTTACTCGAGACGTTCGGTTCGGTGCTGATCATCCTCGGTCTGGGGACGCGCATTATGGCAGTCGGGTTCATCATTAATATGCTCGTAGCGATTTTTGTCGCCAAGAGAGGCTTCATGAAGGTCGGGTTCGTGGGTCAACAGGGTTCCGGCTGGGAACTCGACTTTGCACTGCTGGCGATGGCTTTGGCGCTGTTATTTATGGGCGCGGGCAGCCTTGCGCTCGACCCCGCTCTGGGGCTGTAGTTTATCGAGTCATTCAAGGGCACAAAGCCGGCTAACACGGCTGGCGGCAGGCGGCGGGGATTCTGCCCCGCGGCTGAGCCTTGCCGAGCCTGCCCTGCGACCTTGCAGCCTGAACCAATTTGCGTGCACCAGATGTGCTTTGCACTTCACGCCCGCCCTTCAGCCTGGCGGTTGAACTGGGTCTCGTACAGGCTGGTATAAATCCCGCCAAGCTGGAGCAGTTGTTGGTGGGCGCCGCGTTCGGCGATTCTGCCGCGGTCCATCACCAAGATCGAATCGGCAGCCAGAATAGTGCTTAAGCGATGAGCGATCACGATGCTGGTTCGCCCGGTCATGATGCGTTTTAGCGCTTCCTGGATAAGAAGCTCCGATTCGCTGTCCAGGTGGCTGGTCGCCTCGTCCAGCACCAGGATGGCGGGGTTTTTAAGGATCACGCGCGCCAGCGCTAGGCGCTGCTTCTCGCCCCCGCTCAACCGATAGCCGCGTTCGCCAACCACCGTATCGTAACGCTCGGGCAGTTCGGAAATGAATTCGTGGATGTTGGCGCTCCGGCAGGCTGCTTCAAGCTCCGCTTGTGTGGCGTCCAGCTTTGCATAAAGCAGGTTTGTGCGGATGGTGTCGTGGAAAAGGTGCGTTTCCTGGGTAACCATGCCGATCTGGTTCGAAAGCGAGTCGAGGGTAACGTCGCGCAGATCGTGCCCGTCGATGCGGATCCGTCCGCTGGAGGGGTCGTAAAGGCGCGGTATCAGGTAGGTCAGGGTAGTTTTGCCGGCTCCGCTGGGACCCACCAGCGCAAGGAGCTGCCCCGGATGGACAGCGAACGAGATATCCTCCAGCGCGTTCAAGCGCGCCTGGCTGCGCGGTTCGCTCTCTTCTTCGGCTTCAGCCGGCAATGGGCGGTCGAGGAGCGCGGGAGGCTGGGCGCTTCCATTCCCGTCCGCGGGCGGCGCATCGCGAACTGGCTTCGTCTCGACCTTTGTCCCGGACAGCGCCGTGGTCACGCTGCTGAGCGAGCCGTGTCTTTCCACCTGGCTGAGCAGAGGCAGGGTGTCCAGATCGTAACGAAAAGATACCTGCTCGAATTCTAGCTCGCCGCGCACATTCTGAAGGATGAGGGCGTCGGGTTTTTGTTCGATCTCCGGCGGCAGATCGATCACCTCGAAGACCCGCTCGAAACTGACGATCGATGTCGCGAATTCGACCGGCGAGTTTGCCAGACCCTGGAGTGCGCTGTACAGGCTGGTCAGGTAGGCGCCAAACGCCACGATCGTACCGATGGTGAACACCTCCCGGATTACCAGGTAGCCGCCCAATCCATACACCAGGGCGGTGCCCACCGCGCTGAGCAGCCCAATGATGACGAAAAAGAAGGTGCCCAAAACCGCGCGGTTTATTCCGATATCGCGCACGGTCGAAGCGCGGTTCTTGAATCGTTCGACCTCAAGATCAGTCCTGCCGAACAGCTTCACCAGCAGCGCCCCGCCAATGTTGAGCGTTTCGTTCATCATGGCGTTCATCTGGGCGTTGGCGTCCATCGCCTGGCGCGCGATGGTGCGCAGCCGGCTGCCCATCTGGCGCGCCGCCAGGATGAAAAGCGGCAGAATCAAGACGCTGATGATGGTCAGACGCCACTCCAACCGCAGCATCACGATCAACACCGCCGTAGCTTGTACGATGTTGGTAATGATCCCCACGATTGTGCTGGTGATCGCGTTTTGGGCGCCGACGACGTCGTTGTTCAGGCGGCTCATCAATTCGCCGACGCGGGTGTTGGTGAAGAAGCGCAGCGACATGCGCTGCAGGCGGGCGAACAGCGCCACGCGCAGATCAAAAATCACGCCCTCCCCGACGCGGGCATTCAACCGGCGCTGAAAAACGTTGATCAAACCGCCGAGCGCCGGTACGACCAGTAACCCCAGCGCTAACCAGACCAGTTGCTGCAGGTTCTTTTGGGGGATGGTTTGATCGATCAGTGTGCGCAAGATTAATGGCGTAACCAGAGTCAAGCTCGTGCCCGCCAGGATCGCGAGCAGCATGCCAGTTAATTCTTTGCGGTATGGTTTGGAGTAATTGAACACCCGGCGCAGCAATGCCCAGGTTACCCGGGGTTTCTCCTCCGAGGCGCTGAGGTAGCTCCACCAGCCGGCGCCGTGAAATCCCATCAAATAATCTCCTTAATCAGTTTGAGAGCGACGATCACTCAGCAATCATTATAAATCGCGAACCGGCGAATTCAGCGTGAAATGTGGCTGATTGAGTATAATCCCGTTTTATGAGTGGAAAAGTTATCTGGCGGCTGCTATCCATTGCGGTTTTGTTGGCGAGCGCCGCTTGCAGCGTCGGGCAGACACCTCATAAAAGCAATCCGACGATCTCTCTGGCGAGGGCGACGCGCGCCCCGGCGTCCCCGACACCCTATCCGCCTCCCGAGATGCCTGCGATGCCGGCTTACCCGCAGCCACCGGACTTGCCGTCCACGGCTGCGGCGTTGGCAACCGCCAACCCGCCTCAATTGGGACCGGGCAGGGTGCCGCTTGCGCCGGCTTCAAGTCAGCAGCCGGCGGTTTTCACCTACGTTTGTCCATGGCTCGAATTTGCCGAAGATCTGCCGGTTTATTCTCACGAGGTGATCAACACTTACCCTCACGATCCGCAAGCGTACACCCAGGGGCTGGTGTACGCGGACGGGGTGATGTATGAAAGCACGGGCTTATACGGCGCCTCCGCGGTTCGAATTGTGGACCTCGAGACCGGGCAGGTGGAATTGTCCAGAGAGATTCCCGAGGCTTATTTCGCCGAGGGATTAGCGTTGCTTGATGGGCGGCTCTTTCAGCTTACCTGGAAAGAACATACCGGCTTTATCTACGATCCGAGCAGCCTGGGGATGACCGGCACTTTTGCTTATGCGACCGAAGGCTGGGGGCTGACGGATGACGGGCAGAATCTGATCATGAGCGATGGTTCGGACCAGCTTTACTGGCTTTCTAAAGAGGACCAAAAGACAATTTCAGCGGTTCAGGTTCGGAATCATGAAACGCCGGTAACGCGGCTCAATGAACTGGAATTTGTTGCAGGGGAGGTTTGGGCGAACGTTTATCAGACCTCCTGCATCGCGCGCATCGATCCCAGCAGCGGGCGGGTCAAAGGGTGGATCGATATCGGCGGGCTGCTAACTCCCGAGGAGCTTGTCGCAGCGGAAGTCCCCAACGGAATCGCTTACGATCTAGATAGCGGACGGCTTTTTATCACCGGCAAGTACTGGCCCAGGCTCTTCGAAATCAAAGTCATACCCGCTAATTCCAACGCGGACTAGGCGTTCGCTGCCGCTGCGATTAAAAAGTCAGGACCAGCGCCAAAACCGAAGCTGGTCCTGAAGTCTGTGTGCGCGTTGGTCAGGCGATGGGGCTTTCCGGAGGGGCAAGCTCGTAGGTTCGGTTGGCGTAGAGCTGCGAGACAAGACCCAGGACGGCGAGCACCACAAAGATAATCAGCCAGATCGTCGAGTTCGCGATGACTTTTCCGACCGCATTGAAGCCCACATCAACCGGTTGAATGACGCCAAACGCGAACAGGAAAGAGCCTACGATCACTGCCGCGCCTGCCAAAGCGGTATAGATGATGATCACATATTTCTGAATGTTGAGCGCCAGTGTGGCGATAGCAAAAACTACCCCGAGCGCCATGCCGACCAGCCAGACGAGCAGGCTGAAGTTGATCCCAATCAGCCCCATAAAGCCGACGCCCAGGGCGTAGCCAAGCGAACCCCCGATCAAAGCGACGCCAACAAAATAGAACAAATATGAAAGCGCCGCGAACACCAGAGCAACGCCAAAACCCACCACCCAACTCGTAATTGTGCTCAGAAACCCTCCCTCAAAGATCGCGGTCACAGTGTGAGCGCCAAGTCCAAAACCAAAGAAGAATCCCAGGATCGGCAGCAAGATGATAAACCAGCGATACCCATTGAAACAAACCGCCATACCAAAGAAAAGCGCAATCAGAGTCATGCAGAATATTTCGAAAGTCATTTCATCCTCCTCATAACAGTCTACTCAGCTCGTTAATTTATTCGGCTATTGAAACACGGAATGCGCGCCATAGTTACGGCTGCTCTTTATTTTGTCCCCGGCTAACAATGGCTGGGGCCCATCGGTTTCACCCTTGAGTTCTTCTGCTGTTTTCATGAAGTTGACGTTCTGATGAAATTCTTATCTGTCTTCGGTATAATCAGCAGCAATTCGAGGCAAGTTGTTCTGATCTGATGTGAAAATGGAAAAAATCCCACCGATAAAATTGACGGCAATTGCCTCAGGGCGCAGGTTTGTGCTGGATCGATTAGGCGTCCCGATGGTGCTGGCTTTTCTCTGGGTGGACACCCAATATCTGTCCGAGAAAATCACTCAGGCTGTTAGAGACCGCTATCCGGACGCTTCCCAGGTGCTCGTGGCGAATATTGCCAGTTTGCGCGGCATCCCCGGAATCTTCCACGGCTTGGCTGAAAGTGAAATGAAGAAAGCTTACAAAGAAACGGTTGAGAAGCTCTCCGGCGATGTGGATCCGGGTGATTACGTCATCATCTTGCCAGACTGGAAGAGCGCATGCGCCCGCGCATTGAGCTTGCGCGATATCAGTTCAAAGCCGGCGGTGGCTGTGCTGGACGGCGAGGGCGGCATCGTTGGCGTTTACCAGGGCGAACCAGAAACGCTGGCGAAGGCGGCGCTGGAACTGCTCGACCAGGTCATCCTGGCATAATCTTTACTTATCATGTCTGAGCACAACGAGAAAATTGGCAATATCCTAAACAGCCTGCCAAGCAAGCCGGGCTGCTACTTGATGAAAGATGAGGCGGGGAAAGTCATCTATATCGGTAAGGCGGTCAATTTGCGCAACCGGGTGCGCTCTTATTTTCATGTCAGCGCAAATCACGAACCGCGCATCCGCAAGCTGGTCTCGCACATTCAGGATATTGAATGGATTGTTGTAGGATCGGAGCTTGAAGCGCTGATCCTTGAGATGAACCTGATCAAAAAGCATCGCCCGCACTACAACGTCCGGTTGAAAGATGATAAACGCTACCCATACATCAAAGTGCATTGGGCGGATCCGTTTCCTACCGTGACGGTGACCCGCCAGATGGTGCAGGATGGCTCGCGTTATTATGGTCCCTACACCAGCGTCTGGGCGGTTCACCAGACGTTGGACTTGCTGAGGCGCATCTTTCCTTATCTCACGTGCGATCGGGAGATCACCGGCAAAGACGAGCGCGCCTGTTTGTATTACGATATCAAGCTTTGCAGCGCTCCTTGTATTGGGAAAATTGACCAAGCCAGTTATCGGCAGATGATCGGTGACTTGTGCCAGTTCCTCGAAGGACGGACGGAAAACGTTATCACCCGCTTGCGGACGAAAATGGAGAAAGCCTCCGAGGAGATGCAGTATGAAACGGCAGCAACGCTGCGCGATCAGATCCGAGCGATTGAAGCGGTGGTTGAACGCCAGAAGATCATCTCCAGCGACTACATCGATTCAGACGTGCTGGCTTTAGCCCGTTCCGATGGCGATGCGGTGGTGCAGGTCTTCTTCGTCAGAGGCGGAAAGCTGATTGGCAGGGATTACTTTCTGCTCGAGGGCGCGGAGGAAAACAGCGATGCCGACGTGATGTCTGAGTTTATCAAGCAATTTTATAGCCAAACGTCCAGCGTGCCTCCCCAAGTGCTGCTGCCCCACGAGGTGGAGGAAGCCCAGATCATCCGCCAGTGGCTGAACCAGCGCCGCGACGATCAAAAAGTCGAACTCGTAGTACCGCACCAGGGGTTGCAGCAAGAGTTGATCGACATGGCGGTGGAGAACGCCGTTGAAACGCTGCGGGCGCTCCAGGCGCAGTGGCGCGCAGACCGTCACCGCCAGGAACAGGCGTTGGGCGAGCTTCAAGCCGCGTTGGAACTCGAGCAGCCGCTTGGGCGGGTCGAGTGTTATGATATTTCCAACATTCAAGGCACCGCAGCCGTTGGGGGCATGGTGGTTTTCGAGCAGGGTGTGCCGAGGAAGAACCTCTACCGGCGTTTTAACATTCGCAGCGTCAGCGGACCAGACGATTTCGCCAGCATGGAAGAGGTGCTGACGCGGAGGTTTAACCGCTGGAAAGCCGCGCAGGAAACCGCGGAAACGCCCGGGAAAAAACCGGATCAGGCTTTTTACCGGCTGCCGGATTTACTGATCGTAGATGGTGGAAAGGGTCAATTGAGCCGGGCTGTGGCTGTGCTGGAGAAGTTCAACCTTGCTGGAAAAATTCCAGTGGCGGGTCTGGCAAAACAGAACGAGGAACTGTTCTTACCTGGGAAGCCGCTCCCGTTGGTGCTGGCGCGCCATTCGCAGGCGCTTTACCTCGTCCAGCGCATCCGCGATGAGGCGCATCGTTTTGCGATCACCGCTCACCGCCAGCAGCGCACAAAGGCGGGGCTGGCATCGCGTCTGGATAAAATTCCGGGGATCGGTCCAACGCGGCGCAAGGCGTTGTTGGCGCGGTTCGGTTCGATTGAAGGGATCCTGAACGCCTCCCAAGATGAGTTGATTCTGGTGAATGGCATCAACCCGGGGCTGGCTCAGACGATTAAAGAAGTTCTGGAATAATAGATTGTTTTCATAGAAAGCAGGGCGTTTATGGCAAAGAAAAGTGTTCGTTCTAACAGGGAGCAAAGAAACCTCCGCATCCAGCAAGCCATTGCGGTTGTGATTGGGCTTTTCGTCATCTTTTCGATGGTCATTTCCTTGATCGCGAAATGAGTTGGTTTTCAGGCGGCAGACCAGCCAGGTGTGGATTAGGTCTTTTATCTGATTGCTTTCGGTTGTGGAATATTTGGAGTTAGCATGGCGTTCGATCGGTATGGCAGACGGATCAACTACTTGCGAATCAGCCTGACGGATCATTGTAATTTACGGTGTGTTTATTGTATGCCGGAGGATATCCGTTTCCAACCAAACGCAGAATTGATGCAGGACGCTGAGATCTTGCGTTTGGTGCGCTTATTTGTCGGTTTGGGTTTCGTTAAATTTCGGCTGACTGGTGGGGAACCGACTGTGCGGGCAGGGGTGGTCGAGCTTGTTCGGGCGATGGCATCTGTGCCGGGCGTACGGTCGCTTTCGATAACCACGAACGGGATCCTTTTTTCACGGCTGGCTGGTCCGCTTGCGCAAGCGGGCTTGCAGCGGGTCAACTTCAGCCTGGATACGCTTGACCCGTTCAAGTTTCAAAGTATGACCCGTAGAGGGGAAATCGAGGACGTTTGGGAGGGTATTGCAGCCGCAGAGCGGGCAGGATTGGCGCCCATCAAGATTAACTCGGTGGTCATGCGATACTACAATTTGCAGGATGTCGTCGAACTGGCGCGTTTGACCATCGAGCATCCCTGGCAGGTTCGCTTCATAGAGATGATGCCCTTTGCCAGCTCGACCGATTTTTGGCTGGATCAAGGGGTGACCGCAGAACAAATTAAAACAGTCATCGAAAGCGAGTACGGCGCACTCGAAAGCCTGAACGATGGAAATCTTGATGGCGAAGCGCGCCTGTTTCGCATCCCTAAAAGCTGCGGAGAAATAGGGTTTATCGCGACTGTATCGCAACCTTTTTGTGCAAGCTGCACGCGCGTCCGCCTCACTGCGGATGGAAGGCTGCGGTTGTGCTTATTGCGTGAGAAAGAAGTTGATTTACTTCGCCCGATGCGCGCTGGCGCTTCCGATCAGGAGCTGCGCCATCTGATCCAGCAAGGCATATGGGAAAAGCCGTGGGGGCATCAGCTTGCGAAAGGCGAGATACCGCTCAACCGTGCGATGAGCCAGATCGGCGGCTGAAGCGCAAGCATAGCTTGAGCCTGGCAAATCAGGGGATGCGCTTCAGCTTCGAAACCTCGATCAGTATGACGCCAGTTTCTCTAATTTTATCCTGACCTCGCGCCACTGGATTTTGGATACCCCGAGCTTCTGGCGGATTTTGTCATGTTCCATCTCGGATTTCCAATCCACGAGGACGCTGGTCCAGCGGCACATATCGAAGGAGAGGTGCTTTTCCAGCCCGGCTTCAGCGCTCAGATCTTCGAGCAAATACTCTAACCGCCGCGGAGACCAGGGGAATAAGCGATCTTTGATCGCATATTGGGCGGCGAATTCATGATAAGCCGTGATCCAGTCTTCCGGCAGCGCGATTTTTCTTTCCTTGAAGCGGTTCTTCGGGCTGGCGTAACGGACGAACAGGAACGGTCCGGTGGGGCTGTCCAACTCAATATGATTGCAGTTGATGTTCAGGCATTCGCCTTTTTTAATGGCAGTGTTTAGAAGCAGCGCTACCAGGGCGTAAGGGCGGGCGTCTGGTTTTTGAGCTGTGCGATGTTTTTGGGCGACCTCCAAGATCAGGTCGGTTTCTGCGGGTGTCAGTACAACGGGCAGCGGGCTGATGACGGTTTTTTGAGGGATCTTCTCAGCCGGGTCAACCAGGAGCGCGCCGTATTGATGCAGCCAGCGAAAAAAAGCTTTGAGGGAAGTAATACGCCGTGCAAGCGACTTTGGGCTGCACGGTACATTGCGCCCATGCTGCAGCCAATTGAGAAATTGGTTGAGGTCGGTGGTGGAAATCCCGCCAATTGGACGATCGGGAGGCAGGTAGGCAGCCAATAGGTTGAGATCGGAGAGGAAGGCTTTAACCGTGTGGGTCGAGACGCCTTGATCCTCCAGATAGATGCGCCAGATTTGTAAGGTCGGGCTGAGCAAGCTGGCGGCGTTGATATGCGGGCTGATGGTTTTTTCGGGCAAAGAAGAGATCTGATCGTTGGACATAATTTTCTCCGTTGACGATTGCTTGCGCATAGTCGATTGATCTGAGTTTAGCTGAAAATAGGGCGCTTGTCAACCGGTTCGCGCCTGTCTGATTATGGTTTGGATGGGTTATAATTGGCGCAATAATTGCGGGTCATCAGAGCCTGTCCCCCAAGGATCTTTATCCGAGCATTTTGCGTCTGGATGGGGTAGGACCTATCCAAAGCCGCTTGATGGAGGAATAAATGAAATTTGCCCGTCTCTTTCTTATAGTTTCAATCGTGTCGGTAATCCTGGCTGGCTGCCAGACCGCTCCGAACTCGAACGCCTCTCAGATAACTTTGCCTGCCGCGACTGAAGCGCCTGCCGAAAATGAGGCATATCCTCAACCCGCCCCAGCCGAGACTGGCGAAACCGAATCCAATACCAACTCATCGCAGGCTGTTAGCGTTTATCCTGAACTGAAGGATGGCGACGAAGTCGATTGGAACAAAGCGGTCGGGATCATCCTGACGGGTCAGGTGACGCAGGTTTTGCAAACCCACGATCTCAAAGTATTTCTGACCCTAAAGGACGGGCGGACATTGGTATCCACCGAGCCGGTAATTGACGAGTTGATGGGCATCATCGATTATTGCGGCGACCCCTGTAAGGGCACCCGCATCGCCACGGAATAACATCCGCTAATTTTCTGGTTTTTCAACTGGGTTTCCTTCGAGACCCAATTCGGGGGCGATCCGGCGCATTGCTAGGATAACGTTATCGACGTGCTCCCAGAGCGGCACTCCAAATTCGAGCGCCGCTTGTTCGATTTCGCCCCGATTGGCGCCGGCGGCGAAGGCGCGGTCCTTCCACTTCTTTTTGACTGAGGACGCCGTCAGATCGTGCAAAGAGCGGGAGGGCCGGACAAGCGCCACCGCGGTGATGAGACCCGTGATTTCATCGCACGCCATGAGGGCTTTCTCCATGCGGGTGGTGCGGGGTACGCCCGTATGCTCTGCGTGGCTTTGAATAGCGCGGATGATCTCCTCGGGCACATGCCGTTCCTGTAAGATTGGAACTCCCGCCTGGGGGTGTTGGTCCAGCGTGGGGTGGATTTCCCAGTCAAAATCGTGCAGGAGCCCCGTAACCCCCCAGGTTTCCACGTCCTCCCCGAATTTCTCGGCGTAGAACTGCATCGCGGCTTCCACTGCGTACATGTGGCGGCGCAGATTTTCGGATTGGACGAATTCCTGTACGATTGAGAGGGCTTCTGCGCGATTCATTGAACCTCCATTGGAAAAATGGGTTCTTTCTTGCCAAGGATGGGCTGCGGGCGGGTGAAATGAACCTCCCACAAGGCAACCAATGTAGCCGGCGCTTCCCGCAGATTCCACCAGAACAGTGAGCGCCGGTTGTACTGGCGCCGGTCGGCAGGCACGCCGGCTGCGTGGATGCCGAGTCGGTTGCAAACGTACAAGGCGCGTGGGAGATGAAATTGCTGGGTCACTAAAATCGCCTCTTCGATGCCGAAGATCGCCCGCGCTCGGAAACAGGTGTCATAAGTCCGCCTGCCGGCGTAATCTAAAACGATCGCTTCGTCTGGAATGCCGAGCGTCAGAGCGTATTCGCGCATTGCGCCCGGCTCATTGTAGTGAGTTTCGCTATTGTCCCCGCTCAGGAGCAATTTTTCCACCCGCCCCGAGAAGTAAAGCTGAGCGGCGGTCGCCACGCGATCGCGCAGAACCGGAGTGGGGCTGCCGTCGCGCCACAGTCCCGCGCCAAAGACGATTGCCACGCGCGAGGGCGGCGCACTTTCAACCGTAAATGTGCGCGGCATTGCGTAAATAGACGTGACCAACCGCGGCAAGGTCAGGACTACAGCCGCTGCAATGAGTATCAAACCGATAACCCAAATGATCATTCGAAATACTCTCCTTAACACAGGGTGGATTTTACCATCCATTCATTCGGGTTTTTCGCGTCCCCTTGTCTTGAAACCCCTGGGCGGGTAGAATCGCTAAACTTATGGATCCTGAGACCTCCTATCAAAAAACGCTCGAATATCTTTATAGCTTTGTCGACTACAGCCTGTCGCGCGGGCTGCGCAACATGGCTGAGAAATTCAACCTAGACCGCATGCGTCGGTTTCTCGAATTTCTTGGCAACCCGGAACGCGCTTATCCGATCATCCACGTCGCGGGGACCAAAGGGAAAGGCTCCGTGTGCGCCCTGTGCGCCAGCGCCCTGGAAGCCGCCGGTTATCGAGTGGGTTTATATACCTCGCCTCATCTACAGGATTATGCAGAGCGCATCCAGATTAATCGCGCGCCTATCCCGCACACGGATTTGGTTGACCTCGTGAACGAAATCCGCCCCTTTCTCGATCAGGGTACCGAAATGACCACTTTTGAGATCACGACTGCCCTGGCGTTGTTGTATTTTGCGAAACAGAAGGCGACTGCCGTTGTGCTGGAGGTGGGGCTGGGAGGCCGGCTGGATGCGACCAACGTGGTTCAACCCAATGTTACTGTAATCACGTCCATTTCTTATGACCACACGCAAGTCCTCGGCGAAACGCTGGCTGAGATCGCGGCTGAAAAAGGCGGCATCATCAAGAGCGAAGTGCCGGTGGTCATCGCTCCACAAAAAGAAGAAGCCGGTTTGACGCTCGAAAAGATCGCCGCCAGGCTAAACGCTCCGGTAATCCAGGTTGGGAAGGACTATCACTTTGTCAGCGTTGAGAACAGCCTGGAAGGACAATCCATCCGGGTATGGAATAGCCGGCAATCCTCTGCAGAGGCGGTGGCGCTTCAGATTCCGCTGCTCGGCGAACATCAATTGGAAAACACCGCGACGGCGTATGCCGCCTTGCGGACTGCGAATGACCACAGCTTGCCGCTTTCGATAGGGTCGATCCAGGAGGGGTTCAGGACCGTCAACTGGCCCGGCAGGTTTGAGATTTTACAACGCGACCCCCCCCTCGTCATCGACGCCGCGCATAATCGCGATTCAGCTCGGCGTTTGATGCAGGCGCTGGAAGCGTATTTCAAGGGCTGGGCGATCGTGTTGGTCTTCGGAGCCTCGGAGGACAAAGACATCGCAGGAATGCTGGCTGAACTGCTGCAGGGCGTCGACGAGGTGATTTTTACGCGTTCCTACCACCCGCGCGCGATCGAGCCGGATGCTTTGATCGCCCTGGTGCAGGAGCATGGTAAACCAGCCCGAACCGTCCCAGCAGTGGAGGACGCCCTTGACGCGGCGTTACAGACAGCCGGGCGGGACAAACTCGTGCTGGTTACCGGCAGTATTTTTATCGCGGCGGGGGCGCGCCATTCCTGGTACAATCGAGGCGCGCAGGATTCCCTTTGAACGAATGCGGGCGAACAAACTTTATAGATGGGAAAACTCATGCGATCGGATGATTGGTATACCAGAGACGAAGAAGAAGAGTTCGGCGAAGCGATGCACCGGCGGACGGAGGAGCTTTACAGCGTACCCGACGCCACCCCCGATGAAGACGGATTAATTGAATGCCCGGTCCTGCCGCTGCACGACCTGGTGGTTTTCCCGCACATGGTTTCCCCGATCTTTATTTCGCAAGAGGATGCCCTGCTGGCGGTGGAAGAAGCCCAGATCAACGATCATACGGTGATCGCGCTGACCCAACGCGACCCAGACGTGGAACACCCTGATGCGAGCGATTTTATTACAGTCGGAGTCGAACTGGCGGTGGGCCGCCTGTTAAGCATGCCGGATAATTCCAGCTCCGCCCTGGTTCAGGGGCGGCGGCGGGTAAAGGTTGAGCAATTTCTGCAAGACTCGCCTTACATGGTGGTGCGCGCTCGACCGATCTATGAGACAGCCGGTTTGGACCGCCAGACGGATGCCACCATGCGAACCGCGCGCGAGATGTTCCAAAAATGCGTGCAGCTCGACCGCAGCCTGCCCGAGGAAGCCTATCTCTTTGCGTTGAACATCGACGACCCTGGCTGGCTGGCGGATATGATCGTTACCGCGATTGCGCCGCCCTTGAACACGCGCCAGCATTTGCTCGAAATCCTGGATCCAATGGAGCGCCTGGAGCAGGTAATCAGCCTGCTCGCTAAAGAAGCGGACGTTTTGGAGTTGGAAGACGAGATCCATTCGCGCGCCCAAAACGAAGTGGATCGCTCGCAGCGCGAATTTTACCTGCGCGAACAGATGAAGGTCATCCAGACCGAGCTTGGCGAGGGGGATTCCTGGATGCGCGAGATTTATGAGCTCCAAACTCGGATCAACTCCGCGGGGCTGCCGGAAGAAGTGCAGGTGCGGGCGCTGAAAGAGGTCGAGCGGTTGGGACAAATGCCCTCGATGGCGCCGGAAGTGGGCATTATCCGCACCTATATCGAATGGATTCTCGAACTGCCCTGGAGTTCCGCAACCGAGGACAACCTGGACGTGCGTCATGCCGCGAACGTGCTGGAGAACGACCATTATGGGTTGCCGCGCGCCAAAGAGCGCATCCTTGAATATATCGCGGTGCGGAGCTTGAAACCAAAGAAAGCCCGCCAGCCGATCCTGTGCTTTGTGGGTCCGCCGGGCACCGGAAAAACATCGCTTGGGCGTTCGATTTCCGAGGCGCTGGGGCGTAAATTTGTGCGCCTTTCGCTGGGCGGCGTGCGGGACGAGGCTGAAATTCGCGGGCACCGCCGCACCTACGTCGGCGCGCTTCCCGGGCGGATTCTGCAAACCATGCGCCGGGCAGGAACGATCAACCCGCTTTTTATGTTGGATGAGATCGACAAGCTCGGGCAAGATTTCCGCGGCGACCCGGCGTCAGCCTTGTTAGAAGTGCTCGACCCGGAGCAGAATTTTGCGTTTTCCGACCATTATCTCGAGCTGCCCTATGATCTTTCCAAAGTGATGTTCATCACTACGGCAAACACCACGGGGACCATCCCGCCTGCGTTGATCGACCGCATGGAGTTAATCGAGTTTCCAGGCTACATCGAAGAAGAAAAGCTCGAAATCGCCCGCCTGTTTCTGATCCCGCGCCAGCTTGACGAAAACGGGCTGCAGGAAGGCGAGTTGAGACTAGCTGACACGGCTGTGCAAAGGATCATCCGAGAATATACGTATGAGGCGGGGGTGCGAAATCTCGAGCGGGAAATCGGTAAGGTTTGCCGCAAGATCGTCCGCTTGAAGGCAGAGAATCGCCGCTACCCCTCTCACGTCGGGTCTTCGGCGATCGAGCGCTTCCTCGGTCCGCCTCAATTTTTCAACCTCGAGGCGGAGCGTCAGAATGAAGTCGGCGTGGCGACAGCGGTCGCCTGGACCGAGAACGGCGGTGAGATTATGCCGGTGGAGGTCTTGCTGATGGAGGGAAAAGGCAACCTGCAGATAACCGGTCAGATCGGTAATGTGATGCAAGAGTCGGCTCAAGCGGCGCTGTCTTTCCTCAAATCCCGCTCGGCGATGCTTGGGATTGATAACGAAGTGTTCGAGCAAGTCGATATTCACATTCATATCCCGGAAGGCGCGATACCGAAGGATGGCCCAAGCGCGGGCATCACAATCTGCACCGCGCTCGCTTCGGCTTTTACCGGTCGTGAAGTGTTTAGCGAAGTGGGCATGACGGGAGAGATCACGCTCCGCGGCAAGATCTTACCGGTGGGGGGAGTGCGGGAAAAAGTCCTGGCGGCGCACCGCGCGGGCATTAAAAAGGTACTTTTGCCCAGTAAGAACTTAAAAGACCTGGTGGATGTCCCCAAGAGGGCGCGCAGTGAATTAAATATCATTCCCATCGAACAGATGGATGAAGTCTTGAAGCTCGCTTTGGTTCCAGAAGAAAAGCCGAAAAGACCGCTGCGTTCACGCCGTAAAAAAGACTCCACTGAAGGCGACTTCATTCCGGTGCGGGTACAAGCGCAACAATCGGAATAAAGCATGCTCGAAAAGGATATCCGCGCCTTGCTGGCGCAGGGGATAGGGTCGACGCTGCATTGGTTTCCGGCTGACGTGTCGGTCTACAGGCTCGCCAGCGTGATGGTGGGTTTGGCAAACGGCTGCGGTGGGAGGATACTAATCGGCATTGCCCCGCGCTCGCCTCAAGTGCAAGGGATCCACGACATAGAGAAAGCCCTGGATACCGTTTTACAGGCGGCGCTGCTCATCGATCCACCGCTCGTGCTGCCCATTCCAGATACTGAGGTCATTGACAACCGGATGATCATGGTGGTTAGCATTCCAGCCGGCTTGCCGGATGTTTATAACCTAGAAGGGCGTTATCTTGGCCGCGAGGACAGCCAAACAAACCCCCTGCCAGCCCGAAAATTGCGCGCTTTACTGATGGAACGGGGGGCGCTTCAATTTGAGCGGCAAACCCACCCCGAGGCTGCGCTCGATGACCTGGACCCAGATGCGGTTTCAGAATACATCCGCTGGCTGGGTTTGCCGGATACTGAGCCGGTTGAGCCGCTGCTCTTGAAACGAGGGTGTGTCCGCTGGCGTCAGGAAGCGGAGACAACCAGGAGAAGAAGCGCCAAGAGAAATGCTGTCGATCGAGCGGATGAAATAAGCCGGGTCTTGAGACCGACCTATGCCGGGCTGCTGATGTTCGCCAAGGAGCCCCAGCAGTGGCTGCCAAACGCCACCATCCTCATGGCGCGTTTTACCAGTAGGTCGCTCTCAGACCGGTTCGCCAAAAAGGAAGCCCGCGGCGCGTTGCCAGATCAGCTTCGCCAGGCTGAAGCATTTTTGCGCGAGAACATTTCCAGCCAGGTACGGTTGGTTGGGCTGACGCATCAGGAAGCGCCGGAATACCCTTTCGAAGTGGTGCGTGAACTGCTCATCAATGCAGCCGCGCATCGCGACTACAACAACCAGGGCGATAACATCCATATTCATTTGTTCGCAGACCGGTTGGAAGTGATTTCCCCGGGCGGTCTCCCTGGGCCGGTAACGCTGGAAAACTTGCTCGAAGCCCGGTTTTCCCGTAACGCCGTGCTGATGCAGCTTCTCTCCGATATGGGCTTCGGGGAGCGAATGGGCTATGGACTGAAACGCGTCGTGGAAGCGCTGCGCCGAAACGGAATGCGCCAGCCGGTTTTTGAGGAGACGGGGGGCGTCTTCCGCGTGACGATCTTTCGCGCCGTGGAAGAAGACTCGCAGGAGAGAACTTTACAGACTCTCAAAGTTCTCCAGGATGTTACGCTGAACCCGCGCCAGGAACAGGCTGTGAGTTTTCTGATTCGACATCGCCGGATTACCAATCGGGATTATCAGGATCTGTGTCCGGAGGTGCACTCAGAGACGCTGCGGCGTGATCTGGTCGATCTGGTTGAACGCGATATTTTGATCAAGATCGGCGATAAACGCGCGACGTACTACATCCTTAAAGCGGGTTAACCTTCGCATACAGTCGTCTGGATTGACGCTCAATTTCGACCGCATCGCTGCGCCAGTTGAATTTTTCTCCCACCCCGCCATACTCGAAAGCTAATAGCCAGGGCTTTGACCAGTCACCAACGCGAATGCGCTCCAATACCCAGTCCAACAGTTTCCAATCAGATTCCTGAGCCTGGAGATGATGATCCCACAGCCCGCCGTCAAAGCGATGTACGCCGGTGAAGTGCAACTCTCGGATGCGGTCGACTGGCAGGCTTTGGATGTAGTCTATTTCGTCGATGCCCAGATAATGGGCGGCGATGCGCGCGTGGGGGATGTCGAATAGAAATCCGCAGCCCGTTTTCCGCACGACCGCGTCGATCAGCTCCGGCTCGGCGCACACCCGCAGCGCGTTCCCTCCAGGTCGATAAGGAACGTTCTCTACGATCAGGCGCTCCGCCCCGAACCTTTTTTGGACGAGGTCGATTTCAAAAAGCATCCCGTCGAGAATTAACTTACGGTGCTTCGCCAGGGTGGAGTCGAGTGATATTTGCGGGTAATCGCCCTGCTTAACTTCCAAATGGAGGTTGATAAACGGCGTTTGGGTTTGGTCAGCAATTCTTTCGATCCACTCCAGGTCTTTCTTTTTGATTTTCCCGCGTCCCGCATGCAAGTTGAAATGCACCGCCACCGGGCGCACCCGGCGGGCTTCATCGATCAGATCTAGCCATTCGGGGCATTTGAAGCGGTCGAGTTGCAGGCGCCCTTGCTTAAACAGGACGGCTGCCTGGGTTGAATAGTTGATCGCAAATTTCATAATTATTCCGGGCAGGCGTTTTGTTTGTGCTGCTCGAAAGTCTCGGCAAATGCATGTGCGCCTGATCCATCGCACGCGGATCTGAAGTAATAATAAGGCGCCTGGGCGGGAAAAGCGACTGCCTGCAGCGCGCTCAATCCGGGGCTGGCAATCGGTCCTGGCGGCAGTTCAGGGTGCAAATAGGTGTTGTAGTTGGAATTCACTTTCAAGTCGTTCAAACTGAGCGGATTTTTCCACCAAGTCGCGTTTTTTCGGTCATAGCCCAATGCAAACTGGACGGTTGGGTCGCTGTCCAGCTTCATCCCCGCCTCAAGCCGGTTGAGAAACACGGATGCGATCATGGGCATCTCGTCTTGAAGGACAGCTTCACGCTGGATCAGCGAAGCAAGCGTGACAGCCTGGTGAAGATCGAGTCCCTGGCGCGTAAAACCATTTTGAAGGTCTTGATCCACTTTGATTTGGAAATTTTGCAACACCGTCTCAACGAACGCCATGACGCTTGTTTTGCGCATCAAGCGATAGCTGTCGGGGAACATATAGCCTTCCAGACTCGCGCCTGGAGGGAGCTGCTGAGAGAATTCGAGTTGCTGCGGAGGGTTTTTGGCAACCGCCAGAAATTGATCCGGGGAGAACTCCAGCCCGGAGGTGGGCAGCGAGGCGGCTATTTCTTCCAGGCGCCAACCGGGCAGAATGCGGAAAGTGACTTCGTCGGGCGTTGTGTCCTGTAAAGCCCAGGCAATCTCAATCGCGGTCATGCGCGGGCTGAGCTTAAATTCCCCCGATTGAAGGCTGGTATCCAGCCCGGCATAAACCAGAAAGCCGCGCAAGGCAGCCTCGTCTTGGATCAATCCCGATTGGCGCAGCCGGTTGGTGATCGAATAGGTCGATTCGCCGGGCTGAATTTCAAAGGAAAGGGAAGCGCCGCTGGGGTCCAGGGGTCTGATCAATTTCTGCTCTTTCGCCAACAATTGCGCCGACAACTCTAAGCGCTGTAAAAAGCCAACTTTTGGGGAAGCAGTTCCAAATACGCGTTCAGCCCTTCGGGGGAGGTCGTATGCCAGCCAGCCCGATATCCCAATGATCAAGCACAAAACGATCAAGGTGAGTGTAACCAGCGTGTTGAAAAGCGAGGAGTTCTTCATTTCTCAATCTGATTTTGAGATCATCTTCCGGGGATATCAAGAAGAATCGGTTTGCGAGTCCAGATAGCTCTGGAGTATCACCGCGGCAGCCAGCGCGTCGATATTGTCCTGACGCCGGCTGCGCCGGACGCCGATTGTACGGCGAGCTTGCAGTGCAGTTTGAGTGCTGCCAAATTCATCCCAAAGCAGGACGGGCAAATTGGTCTGAGATCGAATTGCCGCCGCCAGCCTGGCGGCGCGCCGGCTCTGGGGGGTCGAGCGGTTTTCCTCATCTAAAGCGTGACCCACGATGATTAGTTCGGCTTGCTGCTCGGAAGCGATTTGAGCGATCGCCGCGGCATCTACCGCGTAGGAAATGTGCTTCAAGACGGTCAGAGGGGTGGCGATGGCGGCGCTTGTGTCGCTGAGGGCAATTCCCAGGCGTTTTTCTCCCGGATCGACTGCCAACACTCTCATAACCCGGGCGGCTCCCCGCTGACCAGATCGTAAAGGCTGCGCTGGATGATCTGGATGCGGAACGGCAAAACCGGAAGGCGCGGCCACCAATCGGGTATTAAGTGGATTTGAGGGGTCTGTTCGAGCTGGAGGGCGGATTGCATGCGCTGCGCCGCTTCCTGCACCGGCAAACCGAGGACGGTCTGGCGCGCCAGCGAATCGCTGATCTGAGCGGTCAGGCGGCGAACGGCGTGCAACTTCCAACTCGTCGATTGCTCATCGAGTTGTTGAGGTTCAGCAACCGTTTCAACCGTCAACGTGTCTGGCATGGGCGTATAACCCTGTGGCAGGTTCGCATCGAACACCGCCTGCGCCAGCGCTAGTTGCTCTTCGAAGCGCACCACCCTGGCTTGATAGCTCAACCGCCAGTTCAAAGAGAGCTGATCGGCAGGCTGGTTGTCCTCGGGCTGGAACGTTTTCTCGAGCGTCGCGCCTTCGACCAGGCTGGAGGGGATCAGCAAATCGCCAGGCGCTAGCCCGTTCTGCATTTCTTCGAGCGCAGTCAGGCGCAGGGAATCGTTCAACTCACGTGCAAGTTCGAGCCGGTCTCTTTCGTTGGGCGCCGGCTCCAGACGATCGGCGCCCCCGTCGATTGGCTGCGGATTGGTCACGCTCACCTGGGTTCCTAGAAACCCTTCAATGGCTTCGAGCGTGTTGGCGGGCTGGTTGCCTTTTTTGCCCGGCGTGAGACACTGTACCGAGACCTCGATGGTTTGCCCTGGACCGGCTGGCAGGATAACGGTCTTCTGGGTGGCGTAGCGCAGCGATCCCGAAGCCGGGATGGCGCTAAATTCGCCTGCCGAGCTGTTCACAGGTTGAACAACCGTACCAGCGGAGATCTCGATTGATTGGTCGGTCAGGTTGGTGAAGAGCACCGCGCCGCGCGCCGGTTGATCGGGCAGCCTGATTTGACCGCTGACCGGGCGTGAAGCGCGCCCCTCGACTTCAACGGTTATAACCTCGGATGGGAGCGCGCCGGAAAGCTGCATGGCTTTGATTTCCGGACTGGTGTAAGCCTCGATCAGCACGTCTTGCACCACCGTGCGGGGGGTGATGATTACCTCTGCCCCAGGCGCAAGCACTGCCGCGATCGCCAGAAACGCAAGCACACCGGCGGCAAAGAACGCCAGCCGGACAACCGGGGACAACGTGCGCGAGGTGAGTTGCGGACGTACCGGGATTTGACGTTCAGCAACATTGGCGCTGTCGATGATCGCTGAAATCGGTTCGGGGGCGGCATTCTTGCGGAAACGGAACGGGAGGCGCCAGTGCTTGGTTTGCGCCTGGCGAATGGATTTGAACACCGGAATGCCAAGGCGGGGTGCATGGTATTGTACCTCGCGGTCTTTACTGACAAACGCCATCTGCGCGCCTGCTGTCTGGCTCATTCGTTGCAGCAACACCAGATCGAGCCGGCGGTTTAGAATGGTCTCGTTTTCGGGCCAGACGATTAAGACGCGGCTGTTTTTTGCCCAGCCCATTTTATCCCGGACCGAGACGATGTCATCGTGTGGCTCCAACTGCAGAATAAAAGTTTTCATCAACTGCCAGGCTTATTTCACTTTTTTCGAATTGCGATGATCAGGCTAACCAGTCCCCCGATTCCCAGCGCAATCCCTAGAATAAATGCCCAGAACAGTTGGTGAGAATTGCCATAGAGATGTTGAAGCTGCTCGGGCGTGGACGCTGCCAGGTCGCCGACCACGGTCAGCAGGGTGGCTGCCTGGCTGAGCGCTGCGGCTGACAGGATAACGCCGGCGACCAGGGCGATCAAGCTGAGGGAAGCTACGATCATTTTCTGGTTTGCGGTCGTCCGCTTTCGTCCGCGGGCTTGCACACGTGCGACGGCATTCTGAGCTTCAGACCAGGACATTCCGGTGAGTTCACACAGGCGGAGCACGACGTCGTCCCGATTCTGCTGCTTTCCCAGCTCTTGTAAGACGAAGCTTTCAATTGCTGGATCGTCATACTTCGGGGACTTAATGAATTCGGGTGGCTGACCGGCTGCCGGCGGCTCAGCCGCCTCAGCGCGGCTGGCAGGCGGTTTGTGCGCATCGGACGGAAGGTCTGGTTTAGAAGATGACTGAACTTTCGCTTCGGGGTGCGCCTGACCTGCCGTAAGCAGAGCTTCAAAGGTTGCTGGATCTACTACTGGGGGGCTAACTGGGGCGTGGATCGCGGCGGAAGTGAGAAAGTCAGTTGCTACGGTCTCATCGACGATTTTCTTAACGAACTTCTCCACCACGTCTTGCGGCGCGTTCAGTTTTACGCTCAGGTCAGCGCTGATCTGTTTGACCGTGCGCGCTTTGGTCATTTCTGCCCGAATAAAGTCAACTGCTTCTTGCTGTTTCATTGACTCAATAAAATCCGCTACAATTATAGTCTGCGCCAGCCGTGGGTGCAACATTCACGCGTGGGGTCTTCCACGGTTTACTCCTTGAACCATTTATGAAAGTAGAGCTGGCAGGATTTGGAAAGAAAACCATGCCGCTGGATCATGCGCTGGGTGGCGATATTGCGCCCCTGGGTGGCTACCCAGAGATAATTGACTTGATGTTGGACATACCAATCTATCCCGCTGCGAAATAGTTCTTGACCGACGCCGCTGCGGCGCGCCGATTCATCTACTCCGGTCAGTTCGTATATCCCTTCGCGCGTTTGCCGGTCAACCAAGCCGGTGATATATCCGACCACAGTTCCATCCTTGATTGCTACAAGTGCAAGGTCTACGCCACCCTGACAACTGCTGCTCACCCAGGTCGCATAATATGCGCCCCATTTCTCTTCGCTGAAATTGGAATCGAAATAAAAGCGCGAATCGAGATAGCTGGTTCTGGCGATCTTCTGCAGCGTGGGAATGTCTTCGGGCAAGGCGTCGCGGATAACGACCCCAGGGGCGTCGTGGGGGCGGGTTTCGGGGTCCCAATCGTTGAGCCGGCGTTCCAGCGTGTAACGCACCTCGACCAGGCGAAAACCGTGATCCTGCGCCAGCCAGACGGTTTGCGGGTCATCCGCATCAGCCAGGAAATACAAACAATCTATGGTTTGGTCCCGGCACCACTCGAAAACTCGATCGAGCAGGGTTGGGGTGAGGCGCGGGCTATTCAGCCGAGCGATCCGACTGCTAAAAAAAGAAGTGTCCCACTCCAGGAACTGACAGGGCTCTTCAGATTCAGTCATTTAGATAATCGCCTGTTTCTTCGCGCACGACGTACGGAGGTCGTTCCATGATTCTGAAATGCATGCGCGCCAGATACTCCCCAATGATTCCAATTGCAAATAACTGCACGCCCGAGAAGATCGCAATGATCGAAGCCAGGAATGGGAAGCCCGGAACGCTGCCCCCTTCAATGAAAAACCGCCCGATGACATAAAAGAAGATCAATATGCCAAAGAAGGCGGAAGCAAAACCCATCAGACTTGCCATTTGAAGCGGAAGGACCGAGAAGCCGGTCAGCATATTGACGCCGTGCAGGATGAGCTTTGAGAACGTGTAATTGGACTTACCGCTCTGGCGCGGCAGGTGTTGGGTGGTCGCCGAGGCAAAACGGGTGGTACCCCAGCCGAGCAGCACATCCAGAACGACAAAAGGGCTTTGATAGTGGGCGAACGCCTGGCGAACTTGGGTTCGGATTGCGCGAAATGCGCTCACTTTGCGGGCATTCTCGATCCCCATGGTGCTCTGCAGCGCCAGGCGGGTGATATACGACGCCAGGTTGCGCCACAATCCATGCTGCTGCTTTGCGGGTGTGCCGTAGACCACATCATACCCTTGCGCAATTTTTTCGAGAAGCAGCGGGATTTCCTCCGGCGGGTGCTGTAAATCGTCATCGATCGTGACGGTGCAAGTGAAGCAGGCGGCGCGCAGCCCGCACAACAGAGCGTTGTGCTGCCCGTAATTGCGCATCATACGAATGCCGCGCACCCAGACGTTTGCTTCGCTGAGGCGCTCGATCACCGCCCAGCTCTCATCACGGCTGCCGTCCTCAATCAGAATTGCTTCGTAAGCGGCTGTAATGTTATCGAGGACGGGCGCAAGCCGGGCGATCAGATCGGGAAGGATTTCTGCGCTGTTGTAGACCGGGATAACGACTGAAATTCCATCGAGCAGTTTATTTTGATCCATTTATTCATCCTGGAACTTGCAGCCTAGAATCCCTTCGACTTGCGCCAGCGCACCGGATTTGGATTCGCTTTCAAGCGCGTGCGTGTATATGCTTTGCCAGGCGTCACAGAGCGGGTACTGGGTCTTGTCCCAGACTTGATAGGCTTCGCCGGTTAATTCAACCGCTTTTTTCCAACGATCCGTGTGCGCGTAAGCCATAATGAAAGGGATTAACTCAGAGATATTCTTCTCGGTGAAATGTTTGTTGATCTTCAACGCCTGGTCTGCCATCTGCGCGGCGGTTTCCCATTCCCCTTGTTGGGCGTAAAGCTCCGCCTTCTCGAAATAATAACACCATTGATGGTCCGGTTCGCTGCCAAAGATATGTTCCGGAGGCGCAGCTTTCATTTCAGGATTGGGTATGATCAGGTCCAGCCGCGACAGCGGAGCGGCTTCGCGAATGTAGAGCGGCTTGACCGGCAGGAAGCGATCGATTGCCGGGTTCATCACCTTCAAGCAGCGCGGCGGGTCGTAGAATAGGACGATGGCTTGCGAAGTGTTCCCCTCGAACCGGGCTGCCCGGTATGGCATGTGGATTGGCAGGTCTGGCTGGATGGCTGGCAGATCCTTGTTCAAGCGGGCTTCGATGTCAAACAACAGGTAGTCCATCTCGCGGGAAACGTTTGCAGGGGCGTAAATCCAGTTCAGCGGCGCCGTCAAGGAATTGTCGCTGAAATACTGGAAAGGAATCTCGGAAGTCATCACCGTTGTACCGGGCTGAATTCCTGGCGCGCGCCAGACAAGCTGCCAGAAAAAGTTTTTCTGTGAGAGCCATTCCTGGCGATATTGAAGGCGATACTGAAACTGGATTCCAACTGAGACGCTCACCAGCAAGGCGATCAGGATCGATCCCAGCGGGATTTGTTTCTCGATCACCCCCGCCAGCCCGGCGACCAGCAGCGAAGTCCCAAGCATTGTGATCAGCATAAAGCGGTCATACGGAAAATAAAGCTCGAAATGCAGGTTGGTGATCCAGATGGTCCATCCAGAAACCAGGAATGCTAAAACGCCCAATCCAATTGCTTGCTGCGCCCAATCCGGCGGGGCGAGGCGCTTCCCCGAATCCGACGCGGAGGCTGGTTTGCGCGTTAAAAAGAGCGAGAAAAGCAAGGTAACAAGCAGGCTGGCGAGGACTGCGCCAATCAGCAGCCTGAGCACGCCCGCTTCGAAATCCTTGAGAAAACCCGGGTTCAATGGCGCAAACCAAGCCAGGAAATTTACCTTGAAGAAATCGCCGAGGATTGTGAGTCCCAGGCTGATCGTAGAGGTTAAGGGACTGCGCAAGAGATCATTGAAGAGCGTGATCTCGGCGCGCGGGCTGGGACTGATCAGCGCCTTCCAAAACAGGACCGGGATCAACAGGATCAGGTACGGCGCCCAGCGCCGCACCACCTTGTACGCCCTGGATTTCCACGACCCCTCCGTGGGGCTGATTAAAATCCATAGGATAAAGGGGCGCAATAATTCGAGACCATAAAAATACTCGGTGATCAACATGCTAAATAAGGATAAAAATAACGACACACCCATAAGCGGGTAGAACCAACGCGCCGCGCGGTACGCCCAGATCATCGCCCCGATTGATAGGATGAAGAGAAAGTACACCAGGTAAGCGTTGCTGTAGGTGACGGCGATGTATTGCTGGCTGAAACCTGGAAACACTGCAAAGAGCGCCGCTGCCCAAAAGACGGCGCGCGGCTGATTTGACCATAAGCCCCGCAGCGACCACCACCAGGCTACACTCGTGATCCAGCGGGTGAAGACGCTGAAGTTTTGCCAGGAAACGGGCGTTTCCCCGAAAAGCGGCGTAGTGAGCATGAAGACCCAGGCGAGCAGCGGGCGGTCGCTGGCGAACCCTTCTCGAAATCCCTGCCCGCCCCAGAAATGCAAGAACCAGATCGAAGGCCAGTCGTCCCAATAAAAACCAAGCCGGTAGATCATCGGCAGATAGGCGAGCGAACAGATCAGCAGGAGCGCCAGCGGAGTGACGACGAGCCCAGCGCGGGAAAGCCGGAACCGATTTGTCATGACCTTAAGGCGGTGTGCATTCGAATTCCTGGTTGACCTCAGCCTGGGCTGCCGTGAACTCTGGATCGCCTTGGATTTGCTGTCCAAGATAATACCAGGTATCGCATATGTAATAGTGCATCTTTTTCGACAGGCTTCCAGCCTGCAGAGATAATTCCATCGCCTTGGTATATCTGCCGGCGCGCGCATAGGCATAAATCAACGGGATCAGTTCGGGCGCGTTATCCCTCGAAAGCGCCGATTTTATTTCCAGAGCACGGTCGGCGAGATTGGCGGCTTTTTCCCAGTGCCCAAGCTGGACCGCCAGGTCGATTTTTTCGAAATAGTAGCACCAGTTGTGTTTCGGCTCGGGACCCAGAAAAGCGGGCATATGAGGATCGTCTTTCTCTCCAGGCTGGATCAGTTCCAGCCGCGAGAGCGGTAATGCCAGCACCACAGAACCGGGTTTATTCGGATAATGGCGGTCGGTATAAAGATCCATCACCTTGAGGCAGCGGGGCGGGCTGTAATAGAAGACCAATGTCTGGGAGGTGTTACCGATGAAGTCGACAGCCCGGTAATTTTCGAACAATGGCACATCGGGTTCCAGACTGGGCAGACTGTCTTCAAGCCTGGCGTTGAGATCGAAAATCATATAGGGCATCTGCCCCGACTGAAACTCGGGGGCATACATCCAGTTTATCGCCGCGGACAACGAGTTGTCAGTGGAAGAATAAAAAGGCAGGTTGGAGGTCAGCAGCGCGGTGCCTGGTTCGATCGCGGGTATGCGCCAGGCGAGCTGCCAGAGAAATGTCCGCTGGTCAAGCCATTCTTGGCGGAATGGCAGGGCGTAGTTCAATTGCGCCCCGGCAGCCAGACCAGCCAAAACCGCAATGATGGTGATTTTCAGCCAATCAAACCGCCAAAGCAGCAGATCGATCATGCCGATAACCGCCAGACACGATCCCAGCATCATCGCCTCGGTGAAACGATCCCAGGGGATGCTTAAATCGAGGCGCAGATTGGTCATCCAAATCGGCCACCCACCCACAAGCAGCGCGTATACGCCGACGAGCAGGGCGGTGAGACCCCAGCGGCTTTTCTCCCTGTCATCGCCGAATGCTTTTTGGTGGGATCGAGCCAGCGCGAGCAGCAAGATCGACACCAGCGCAACCGCTAATCCAATTCCCACATATAATGACAGCACTTCTGGTTTTACGCCCGTGAATTTGAGATATCCGATTGCACGGTTCCATGCCAGAACGGTGGATTTAACCAGATCCTCAGCGATCGTCCGCCCTAGATTTGTGAGGGCAGCGCCTGGATTGGCGGCAAAGTCAGCGAAAAACGTGACCTCCCCGCGCGGCGTGGGGCGCGTGAGGCGACAGATCAAAAAACCGGTGTTCATCAGCAAGTACGGCAGCCAGCGTTTCCCCGTCTCCCTCAGCCGGTCTCGCAATTCAGGGATCGTCTCGCTCAACACCAGCCAGAGAAAAACCGGGCGCAACAGTTCCAGCCCGAAAAAATATTCCAGCGCAAGCATACTGAATAGCCCGGTCAGCAAGGAGGCGCCGGTGAGCAGCCAGTATCGAGCGGGCTTGCGGATCGACAGGATCATTAGCGCCAGGGAGACCAGGAACAGCGCCATGATCAGGAACTGGTGCCCATAAGTGATGGCAATCCATTGTTGAGAAAAACCCGGATAGACCAGGAACAAGATCACCACCCCCAGCACTTGAAACCGGCGGGTCTGCCAGACCAAACCCAGCGCCCAGCCGAGCGCCAGCCCGCTCAGCCAGCGCGCAAGAATTCCAAAGATTTGCCAGGCGAACAACGATTCACCGAATATCGCCGTGGTGGGGACAAACAGCCAGCCTTGCAGCGGGCGGTCAATTGCGAATGCTTTGGGAAAAATCAGCGGTCCTCCGTAATGGAGAAACCAAAGTGAAGGCCAGTCATCCCAATAGAGCCCCATTGAAACAATCAATGCGCCATAGGTGATTGAAGTGATCACCAGCAGCCCGAATGCCAGCGTCCATCGAGATCGAAGGATACGCTGAACCAGGTTTGAATCGATCATTCGCTGCATTTCAATTCCTCGTGGATTTCTTTGGAGGCAGATTGGATTTCCGCGCCCAGGCTTGCATCCGCAGAGATTTTATCCCAAAGAAGGCAGAGTGTTGCTCCCATTTTCTCCCAGGTTTGATACCCCTGCCGGGTCATTTCGTATGCCCGATCGAACTGGTTGCTGCGGGCATATCCTTCGATAAACGGAAGCAGCTCGTAAACGTTTTTGCGGGTGAAAGTTTTGCGGGTCTCAAAGGCTTTCTCGCCCAGTTCGACAATTTCGTTCCAATTGCCCGTCTGGCGCGCCAGTTCGGCTTTCTGAAAGTAATAGCACCAATTTGGGGGCGGTTCAGGTTCAAAAAACTGAAGCGGCGGCTGAGCTGGCGGCGCGGCGTCTGCGTGGACTAAATCGAGCCTGGAAAAGGAGTAGATTTCTTTGAAGTAACGCGGTTTTTCCGGCAGGTTCTGGTCGATTTGCGGGTCGATCAGCTTGAAGCAAGACCCTGGGGGTTGGTAAAAACCCACAACTGCCTGAGAGATCGATCCGCTGAACGGCGTGATGCGCAGGTATTCCTGGATCCGGGTGTTTTTGTCCAGCGGGGGTAAACCGCTGCTCAAGCGCGATTCGGCGTTGTACATCAAGTAGGGCAGCTCGGTCCCTTGCATTTGCGGCGCATAGGTCCAGTTGAGCGGCGCAGTGAGCGAGTTGTCCCAATCGTATTCGAAAGGCAAATCTGAAGTGAGCAGGATTGTGCCCGGCTCTAACCCCGGGACGCGCCAGGCGAGCTGCCAGAAAAAATCGCGCTGGCTCAGCCAGTCCGCCCGGAATGAGAGGGCGATTTGGTAGTGAAACCCGGCTGCCAAACCGGCGCATACCACCACCAATGCCATATTTATTGGCGGTGCAAAGTTCAACAGTTCGATCAACCCTGCCAGCAGCAACGCAGCCCCGAACATCATTGGCAGGGTGAAGCGGTCCCAGGGGAAGAACAGCTCGAGGCGCAGATTGGTGGGCCAGATCGGGATTCCGCCAGCCAGCAGGCTGAACAATCCCAGACCGATGGCTGGGATTGCCCAGCGTAACCCGGCTCTGGCGTCAATATCGCGCCGGTGTCCGGCGGCAAATATCAGCGCCAGACCAGTTGCTGCGGCAGCCGCCAGGGCGATCACCACAAACCTGACCGTTGTGCCGGGCGGCTGGGCAGACAGCCAATCGAGCCGAAATATCTGGCTCCAGGCGGAAAAGCTGGCAGTCAGAATGTCTCTAAGCACAGTTTCGGCGAGCGAAATCACCGCGCCGGAAGGGTCGCTGGTGAGGCGCTCAAAGAGCGTGATTTGCGCTCTGGGGGTCGGATTAGAGATGCGCCAGACAAGAAATGCCAGGTCGATCGCGAGGAAGGGCAGCCAAAGCAGGAGCGTCTTTTTCAAACGCTCCCCATAATGACTGACTGTTTCGCTCAAAACGATCCAGAGAAACACGGGTCGAAGCAGTTCCAGCCCGAAGAAATGCTCCGCGGTAAAAACCGTATAGATAGCTAGCAGCAATGAGATCAGATAGAGAAGCCAAAACCGCGATAGCCGCCGCAGCGACCAGATCATAAACCCCCACGAACTCAGATAAAGCGCGAGCACCAGAAATGCATTGCTGTAAGTGATCGCGATGTGCTGTTGTTTGAAACCGGGGTAAACCGCAAACAGGATCGCAATTGCGCTGGTTTGCAATGGATTGCGCGGCCACAAACCGCGGAGCGCCCACCACAACGCGGCGCACGCCAGCCAGCGGGTGATTACCGCAAACGCCTGCCAGTTGAAGGGCGATTCTCCCAGCAAGGGAGTGGTGACCTGGTAAATCCACGCCAGGAGCGGGCGGTCAGAGGCAAACGCGGCTTTGAAGCTGGATGCGCCCAGAAAATGAATGTACCAGACAATCGTCCAGTCGTCCCAATAGAAACCCTGCTGGCGGATCGTGACCCCATAAGCGAGTGCACAAACCAGCAGCAGCGCCGGCAGCGCCATCCAGGGGCGCAGGATGGTGCGCTGCATCAGGAGGTCTTTTGCTCCACCCAGTTCTTTACTTTTTGCAGCGCTTCCGGTAAATGAGCGGCTTCTTTACCGCCTGCCTGAGCCAGGTTTGGCTTGCCGCCGCCGCCTCCGCCCAGGAAACCGCTCACAAACCTCACCAGATCAACCGCGTTGAGACCGCGCGGCAGCAGATTATCGGTCAACGCCGCGACGACGATCGGACGGTCATCCTGCCCGGTAGAACCAAGCACCACCACACCGGTCGAGTAGCGCTGGCGAAAACGATCGGTCAAAACGCGCAGGGTATCCACGTCGAGGTTCGGCAGATTTAATACTAATAGCGGAACGCCGTTCACGTCCTCGGTTTTATTCAGCAGCCCTTCGAACGTCAATAAAGCCTGGCGCCGACGCAACTCGGTTAATTCCTTTTGCAGGTCACTGGCTGCATCGAGAATCTGTCTCACGCGCACAGACGCTTCCTCTGGCGAAACGTCCAATAAACTCGCCGCGGTTTTTAACACTCGAAATCGATCGCGCACAAGGTCGTAGGCAGCCCGCCCTGTCACCGCTTCGATGCGGCGAACGCCAGCCGCCGCGCTGCTCTCGCTGGTGATGAGGAAAATCCCGATGTCGCCCGTCTCTTGCACATGTGTCCCCCCGCAAAGCTCGTTTGAAAAAACTTCGGGCTGACCGATGGTGATGTTCCGGACGATTTCGCCATATTTCTCGCCAAAAAGCGCGGTTGCGCCTTCGCTGATCGCTTGCTGAAGCGGTTTAACCTGAGTGTTCAGCGGATAATCGCCGAGTATGTCGCGGTTGACGTCCGCCTCGATCTGCTCGATTTGATCCAACGTGAGCGCCTGGGGATGAGTAAAGTCGAAACGCAGGTGATCTGGCGCGACCAGCGAGCCTGCCTGACGGGCATGATCGCCCAGAACCGCCCTTATTTCAGTATGGAGCAGGTGTGTGGCGGTGTGGTTGCGCATTATGTCGCGGCGGCGCTGCCGATCGACCGTTGCGATCGCCATGTCGCCGACTTTAGGCTGTCCGGAGACCACCTTGCCCACGTGAACGATCACGCCTGCGGCAGGTTTGCGCATCCCGGTCACCTGGATCTCCCATGGGGCGCCAGCGGCGTTGACGATGACGCCGGTGTCGGATACCTGTCCGCCCGCTTCGACATAAAATCCCGTCTCGGGCAGCAACACCTCCACCTGTGCGCCTGGTTCCGCGCTTGGCACGGATCGGTCTGCCTCGACGAGCGCCAGCAGCGGCGCTTCGACTTCCAGCAGTTCGTAGGGGTTGTATTGCACGCCCTCGGGCGGCAGTTTGCCCGACGCGATAAGTTGCTTCATCAAGTCGCGGTAAACATCCACGTCTTCGCCGCCCATGGGACCAAACGCTTCGCCCGCGCCCGAGGCGAGGCGGTGTTTTTCCAGCGCCTGGCTGAACTCGGCTTCGTTGACATCCAGGCTGCGCTCGCGGGCAATGTCGCGCGTGATCTCAAGCGGCAAGCCGTAAGTGGCGTAGAGATCGAACGCCTGCTCGCCCGGCAAAACGCGCTTGTTTTCAGCCTCAAGCTGGTTGAACAGCGATTCCAGCTTGGCAATGCCGCTTTCCACGGTGCGCTGAAAGCGCTCTTCTTCCGCGGTCAGGTTGTTCAGGATGGTCGCCCGGTTGCGTTTGAGTTCAGGATAAAAATCGCCATAAATCTCGATGACCTTTTCAGCGACTGGGGCGAGGAAGGGGCGGTTGAGACCCAGCTTCGAACCGAAGCGCGCCGCGCGCCGGATGATCATGCGGCACACGTAGTTGCGCCCGATGTTCCCCGGCACTACGCCGTCGGCGATCAGGAACGTCGCAGCCCGCGCATGATCGGCGATGACCCGGTAAGGGGTCAGGTTGGTTTCCATTTGGGCGTCGCTGTCGCCGGTCATCTGCTGGGCGGCGCGCATCAGCGGCAGCAGCAGATCGGTCTTGTAATTCGAGTAGACGCCTTGCAGCACCGAGACGATGCGGTCCAACCCCATACCTGTGTCCACATGGGTGGTCGGCAAGGGCTCCAGGCTGGTGGGGCTCAAGCGGTTATATTGAATGAACACCAGGTTCCACAACTCCAGAAAACGCGCGCAGTCGCCATTGACCCCGCAGACGTGCCCCGGCGTCCCTTGTTTGTCGCAGTGTTCGATCCCCAGATCGAGATGGATTTCGCTGCACGGACCGCAGGGTCCGGTCTCAGCCATTTCCCAGAAATTATCCTTGCGCCCGAAGAAGAGCACGTGTTCCGGATGGATGCCGGGTTGTTTCAACCACTCTGAAGAGGCTTCGTCATCGGTTGGGATGTCGCCATGATCGTCCTTGAAACAGGTTGTCCAGAGCTTGTCTTTTGGCAGCCCCCAGACTTCGGTCAAAAGCTGCCAAGCCCAGGCAATGGCTTCTTTTTTGTAATAATCGCCGAACGACCAGTTGCCGAGCATTTCGAAAAAAGTGTGGTGGACGTCGTCTTGCCCGACGTCTTCCAGATCGTTGTGCTTGCCGGCGACGCGCATGCATTTCTGCGAATTGACCGCGCGCACATAGGGACGTTTATCCGTGCCAAGAAACACATCTTTGAATTGCACCATCCCGGCGTTGGTGAAAAGCAGCGTGTGGTCGCCTCCAGGGACAAGCGAGGAAGAAGGGACGAACGTGTGGCCGCGTTCGGTGAAGAAGTCGATAAAATCCTGGCGGATTTTGGCGCCGGTCAGCATTTCTGAGGTCATACTTGCTCCAAATACGGTTGATTTCTGGGTCGAACCTGATAATTATACCAACGATGCAAAACCCCAAGCATGCCCGGTTTGCTGTCTTTTATTATCTCTGAATCTGGTATACAATACCCCACGCTAATGAAGCGTTACCTGTATCTGACAGTTTTCTTTGCCGGGATGTCCACCCTGGCGCTGGAATTTTCGGCTTCACGCCTTCTGGGTTCGGTTTTTGGCACCAGCAACCTGGTGTGGGCGAGCATCATTGGGCTGATCCTGATCTATCTGACGGTCGGTTATTTTGCGGGTGGCGCCTGGGCAGACCGCGACCCGCGCCCCGCCACTATGTACCACATCCTTGCCTGGGGCGCGTTTCTGGCTGGCTTGGCGCCGCTAGTCGCCCGCCCGGTGCTGAGATTTGCGGCGGGCGCGTTCGACCAGCTTCAGATTGGCGTGCTGTTTGGTTCGTTTACGGCGGTCTTGATCCTGTTCAGCATCCCGGTCACGTTGCTTGGAATGATTTCACCGTTCGCAATCCGGCTGGCAATCCGCGATCCGAACGAAGCCGGTCGGGTTTCGGGGCGCATCTATGCCATCTCCACCCTGGGTTCGTTTATCGGCACTTTTCTGCCGGTGCTGGTTTTTATCCCCCTGGTAGGAACGACGTGGACTTTCATCATCTTCAGCGAGCTGCTGTTGCTGGTCGCGCTGATCGGCGCGTGGATGCATCTTGGGTGGGGCGCGGCGCTGCGCCTGGCATGGATGTTCATCCTGCTGCTTGTCCTGGGTGGGCTGCTCACCCAGCGCCCGATCAAGGACACACCGGGTCAGATTTACGAGGGCGAATCGGCTTACAACTACATCGAAGTGCTTGAACAGGACGGCTTTCGTTTACTGCGGCTCAATGAGGGTCAGGGCGTGCACTCGATGTGGCATCCGACGGAGCTGGATTATCACGGTCCCTGGGAGCAGTTCTTGGCGGCGCCGTTTTTCAACCCCGCGCCGTTCGACCCGTCCCGCATGAAAAGCATGGCGATCATCGGGCTGGCAGCTGGCACGGTAGCCCGCCAGACCAGCGAGGTGTATGGTCTGATCCCAATCGATGGATTTGAGATCGATCCGCAGATCATTGAGGTCGGGCGCGAATACTTCGGCATGGAGATGCCTAATCTTAATGCGATTGCTCAGGACGGACGGGTGGGTTTGGAGCACAGTAAGCGCCAGTACACGGTGATCGGTGTGGACGCGTATCGTCCGCCTTACATCCCGTGGCATCTCACGACGGTGGAATTCTTCGAATTGGTGCGCGCGCATCTTTCAGATGATGGCGTTCTGGCAGTGAACGTTGGTCGTTCGCCGGATGACCGCCGCCTAATCGATGGGCTGGCGGGCACCATTCAGCAGGTGTTCCCGAGCGTGTATGTCATGGATGTGCCGGATTCGTTCAACTCGATGATCTACGCCACGGTGCGTCCAACCCGCATCGAAGATTTCTATCAAAATCTGCTGGATCTCTATTCGCGGCAGGATGTGCACCCGCTTTTGCTGCGCGCTTTGGAGCGGGTTGTCGCCAATTTGCAGCCAACCCCGCAAAGCCAGGTGATCTATACCGATGATCGTGCGCCAATTGAATGGATCACCAATTCAATGGTGCTAAACTATGTACTACATGGCGGTATCGATGAGTTAACGAAAGGGTCCGGTCAATGAGCGAACAACTGCAATCGCAAAAGCAGGTATTCCGATATCTTGGCTGGTTGATCACGCTGCTCGTGCCGATCGCGCTGGTGCTCACTGCGGTGCGGTTGTTATTGTTTCCAGTATTTCTGACTTTCGAGTACAGCACTCCCGGTTTCCCGCCCGATAGCTATGGGTTTACAAAGGAAGAACGTTTGTATTGGTCGAATATTGCCCTGGAATATTTGCACAACGATCAGGGGATCGAATTCTTGGGGGATTTGCGCTTCGAGGATGGCAGTCCGGTTTACAACGAGCGCGAGCTGCGGCACATGGTGGATGTGAAAATCGCGCTTGCCAACGCGCAGAAGGTCTGGTTGGCTTCGCTGGTTTTGCTGGCGCTGCTCGGGGTTTGGGCATGGCAGGGTGGTTGGTGGCAGGCGTACCGTGCAGGATTGGGGCGCGGCGGTCTGGTATCAGCGTTGCTGATTCTCGTGGTGATCGTCATCGTTTTGCTAAGCTTCGGGGTCTTTTTCGTCGCTTTTCACAACGTGTTCTTCGAGCCGGGCACCTGGATGTTCTTATGGAGTGACACCCTGATCCGGTTGTTTCCTGAAAGGTTCTGGCGCGATATCTTTATTTATGTCGGCGCCATCACTGCCGGGCTGGGCTTGTTGATCGCTTATGTGTGCGGATCGCTGCCAAGCCTGTCCAGAGCCACGCGCTGATAGCGGGTGAAATCGGCGTTTGCGCGATAGATCAACGGGATGGCGGTGGGAACGTCCAACTCGGGCGCCTGCGCCGGCGGGATTTGCTCCAGGTAGCGCACCAGGGCGCGCAAGCTGTTGCCGTGCGCCAGGATCAATACCCTCAGACCGCCCTGGAGCAGCGGACGAATTGTCGTGTTCCAATAGCGCGCCACGCGCAGTTCGGTGTCCTTGAGCGACTCGGTTGCCGGAAGCGAAGCGCGTGGAACCGCGGCATATAATGGGTCGAAGCGCGGATGGCGGTGGTCGTCAAATTCAAGGGCTGGCGGGCGACCTGCGTAGCTGCGCCGCCAATATCTCACCAAAGCCCACCCCAGACGATTGGCTGTTTCGGTTTTATTGAGCCCTTGCAAACCTCCGTAATGGCGCTCGTTGAGCCGCCAGGTGCGTTCGATCGGCAGCGACTGGAGGTGCATTTCGTCAACCAGAATCGCCAGGGATTCAACCGCACGCCTTAGAATGGACGTGCAGGCATAATCGAATGAGATGCCCGCCGCTTTTAGCGCCTGGGCTGCCTGGCGGGTCTCCTGACGCCCTTGGGCGGTCAATGCGATATCGGTCCAGCCGGTGAACCGATTCTCCTGATTCCACTGGCTTTGACCGTGGCGCAGCAAAACGAAATGGTAGGTGGGTTCGTCCGGCATGGCTGGGTCAATAGAAATCGGGTGTTCCAAACCGAATTCCAGGTTGAAACACCCGATCCATTCTCTTGCGGCGCTGGGTCGTCAGCGGATGGCGATCTCGCTCTCGCGGTCGAACACGTGCATGTTGTTCATATTGAACGACACCTGCACTTTATCATCCACGTGGTAGCGTGAGCGCGGGTCGACGCGGGCGACGAAGAGGTTGTCGCCGGTCTTCAAATAGACAAAGATCTCATTGCCCATCAGTTCGGTAACATCGACGATGCATTCAACCGGTTGGGCGTCGATGTTGGGCGGCGCGTATTCGGGGTTGTGGATGTTCTCCGGTCGGATGCCAAAAATAACCGGCTTATCCACGTGACTGATATAGGCGCCCTTGCGAGTTTCAGGGACTTTGACTTTGAACGTGCCGCCATCGATGAACAAGTTTTCGCCATCTTTGCGTATGTGCGCGGGGAAGAAATTCATTGCCGGCGAACCGATAAACCCGGCTACAAACAGGTTGTCGGGGCGGTCGTAGAGCACCTGCGGCGTATCGATCTGCTGGAGCAGACCTTTGTTGATCACTGCAATGCGGGTAGCCATGGTCATCGCTTCGACCTGGTCGTGGGTCACATAAATGAACGTGGTTTCGAGCTGCTGGTGCAGCTTCGAGATGTTGGCGCGGGTTTCGACGCGCAGTTTGGCGTCCAGGTTCGAAAGCGGCTCATCGAAGAGAAAAACCTTGGGCTCGCGCACGATCGCCCGCCCCACCGCAACGCGCTGGCGCTGTCCACCCGAAAGCTGGCGCGGTTTGCGATCCAGCAAGTGTTCGATGCCCAGGATTCCGGCAGCTTCTTCCACGCGGCGCTTGATCTCAGCCTTGGGAGTCTTGCGCAGCTTCAAACCGAAAGCCATGTTGTCGAAGACCGACATATGGGGGTACAGAGCATAGGATTGGAACACCATGGCGATATCACGGTCCTTTGGCGCGATATCGTTGACGACCTGATCGGCGATCAGGATGCGACCTTCACTGACGTCTTCCAGCCCAGCCAGACAGCGCAGCGCAGTGGTTTTGCCGCAGCCGGACGGTCCGACCAGCACCAGGAATTCTTTGTCAGCGATCTCAATGTTCAGATCGTTGACCGCAATAACGTCACCGAACCGCTTCGTAATGTGGTCAAAAGTAACACTTGCCATTCGGTTTTTCTCCTTTCGTCCATTTCGGGGAATATAGTGATTACATTATAGCCGGATAAGGACTGAATGACAATATTTTCCTAGAATAAACTTTACATATTACAAGCCCTGGTTGAACTGCAGATCATCTTCCCGGGGATTGCCGGTTTCGTCGGGAAAAATGGCAATGCGCGAGATTTGGTTATAATAACCACAGGTTCGGGCTGAGAATACCCCGAAATCCAGACTACACAGGTGACACAGTGAAGTCCGACGATGACGTAACCCCAATCCGCAAGCAATATCTTGAGATAAAACACCAATACCCACACGCGATCTTGTTCTTCCGCCTGGGTGATTTCTACGAGACATTTGACGCCGATGCGGAGACGACCGCCCGAGAGTTGGATATCGTCCTGACTTCTAGGAATGTGGCTAAGGGTGTGCGCGTGCCGATGGCGGGCATACCGCACCATGCAGCAGAAAATTATCTGGCGCGCCTGATCGAGCGCGGCTATCACATTGCGATTTGTGAGCAGGTTGGCGAACAGCCGGTGAAAGGGATCTTTCCGCGCCAGGTCACCCGTGTGGTTACGCCCGGCACGATCGTTGAACCGGGATTGCTGCCGGGAGATGCAAACAACTACCTGGCTGCACTGGTAGTCGCGTACGAGGACGGCGCGCAAGGCCGCGCCGGTATCGCCTACGCCGATATCACGACCGGCGAATTTTCAGCAACCGAGTTGGAAGGCAGCGATGTCATGGCGATCGCACGCGCCGAAATCGCGCGGCTTCAGCCGGCAGAGGTGCTGCACCCCGAAACGTTGGAAATCCGGGATGGTTTGCCCGGTCACCTGACCCCTTTGCCCGTCTGGCGTTTTGAGACGGGTCGCTGCCAGCAGGAGCTTTTGCGGCACTTCGCGGCGGGTTCATTGGATGGGTTCGGCTTGAAAGGCAAGCCGCTTGCAGTTCAAGCGGCTGGAGCGATTATCCAGTATCTTGAGCAGACCCAGCCAGCCGCGTTGAGTCTATTGACTGATTTTCACACGTACGCCCTGAGCGAGTTTATGGTGCTGGATGCTTCCTCCCGGCGCAACCTCGAATTGACCCAGACGATCCGCAGCGGAACTGTGAAGGGCTCGCTGCTCGGCGTGCTCGACCGCAGCGTAACCCCGATGGGAAAACGCATGATGTACCAATGGGTCAGCAAGCCGCTTTTAGACGCCGACCGTATCCGCGAGCGCCAGGCGGCGGTGGCGTTTTTCCATCAAGACGGGCTGCGCCGGGCAGAGCTGCGCGCGGCGTTCAAACCGCTCGCGGATCTGGAACGGCTGGCGAATCGCGTTTTGGGAGGCTCAGCCCAGCCGCGCGATCTGGCGGCGCTGCGTGAGACGCTGCGCCGGCTGCCGGGTCTGTTAGCGGCGCTGGATCTTGAGGAACCAGCCCTATTGCCTTTTCTGGCTGAACTGGCGCTTTGCGAGCAGGAACGTGAACTGTTGGAAAGCGCGCTGGAGGATGACCCGCCAGCCACGCTGCAAAACGTCGGCGTGATCCGCGCCGGTTTCTCCGCCGAGTTGGACGGTGTGGTCGAGCGCTCGCGCCATGCGCGGGAGTGGATCGCAAATCTCGAAAACATCGAACGCGAGCGCACGGGCATCCGGTCGCTCAAAGTTGGTTACAACAAGGTCTTTGGCTACTACATCGAAGTCACGCACGCCAACACGCAGATGATTCCCCCAGAATACATCCGCAAGCAAACTCTGGTAAACGCCGAACGGTACATCACACCGGAGATGAAGGAATACGAGACGCTGGTGCTCAACGCCGAAGAGCGCATTCATGAGATCGAAACCCGCATTTTCAAGGATGTGTGCGCCCAACTTGCCGGGTCCGCGGGGCGGCTGCTTGCCACCGCCCGCTCGCTGGCGCAGTTGGACGTGCTGGCTGCGCTGGCTGAGACTGCCGCCCAAAACGCGTACATCCGCCCCGAGGTGATCGACGAGGACCTGCTGGAAATTCGGGATGGGCGGCATCCGGTTGTCGAGCAGATGTTAATGGGAGAACGGTTTGCGCCCAACGATGTGATTTTCGAGCCGGGAGAGCGAGTCCGCCTGATCACGGGTCCCAATATGTCGGGAAAATCGACGTTGATCCGCCAAGTGGCGCTGATTGTGCTGATGGCTCAAATCGGGAGTTTTGTTCCGGCTTCCTCCGCCCGGCTGGGGCTGGTGGATCGCATCTTCACCCGTATCGGCGCGCAGGACGAGATCCACGCCGGGCAATCCACGTTTATGGTAGAGATGGTGGAAATGGCGAATATCCTGCATCACGCCACCCCGCGCAGTCTGCTCATACTGGACGAAATTGGCCGCGGAACCAGCACTTATGATGGCGTTTCGATTGCCTGGGCGGTGGTGGAATACATTCACAACCACCCACATCTGCGCTCGAAGGCGCTCTTCGCGACCCATTATCACGAGTTGACCCAGCTTGCCGATCTGCTCCCCGGCGTACGCAACTACAACGTCGCGGTGAGCGAAGCTGATGGGCAGGTCGTCTTTCTGCATAAGATCGTGCCGGGTGGGGCGGACCGTTCGTATGGGATCCACGTCGGTCAATTGGCGGGGCTTCCGAGACCGGTCGTGCAGCGCGCCAGCGAAATCTTGAAAGCATTAGAAGCCTCCTCCGGCAAAGCGGTCAAAATCGACCCGCAGGCGGCTCAGCAGCTGGCACTCTTCCCGGAGACCAATCCGCTGCTGGATGAACTGGCGAAGATCGATGTCAACAGCCTTTCCCCCATCGAAGCTCTTAACCGCTTGTTTGAGTGGCAGCGGAAGTATATCTCAGGTAAACGATAAACTTGTTGGCTTGTTTATTGGAACCCGCAATCCCACGGGAGAGCCTACAGTAATTGGCTTTTAGATTCGGTGGAGATGAACCGCTTCAGGTTCAATTTCGAAGACCCAGCGACCAAGTTCTTTGAAATCATATTCAATAACGAGTACATCGTTTTGCCGCACGACTTTTTCGAGTTCGAGCGGTCGTTCGAATTCAAATGTGACCAAATCCGAATCCCACTCGCCTTGCATTTCCGGGTCGTAACCAGGCGGGGGATCGAATGCTCTTTGGATGCTGGTTTCGTTGAGCATCAGCCGTAAAACGGCTTCGGGCACGTCCACTGCGTTGAGCAAGCTGGCGGTCGCCTGCGCCTCCAGTTCGGCAAGATGCTCATCTTCTGAAAGATCCCATTGGACGGGAGACCAAATCCCGGGGAGCGGATCAACGTTCATCGTTTCGTAATCAATTACACCTGGCATAGTCAGACCTCCTGGGTTTTAGGTTTGGCGGCGATGAGCTTGCGGGTGATCGTGCTGCCCAGAACCGCGCATGCGTCCGTGGTGAGATAGTGGCTGGCTGAGGCGTCGAAAAGCACCTGAGCGGATCCGGAGAAATCTTCATCGCCAGACCAGTAAACGACCAGAATGGGGAAATGCGGCAAAACCTGAAATCGGTAGGCTGCGTCGCCGAGGTCTTGACGAGCGCCGCCCAGAGATTGGCACGCGTTTTCGAACGCGGCAACATCGTCCTTGAAGGCAACCCACAACTCGCGTCCGGTGTAACCCTGAAACGCCTGTGTGTAGAACCTGCCGTCCGGTAAGTCCGAGAATGAAATCCAGCGGTTTTGCTCCGGCGCGCCGTCCGCGATCGTAAAGTAATACAGCAGCATCGTTTGCTCGTAATCCGAGGCGGGCTCAACCGAGTCGCCTTTATAAACCAGCCAATCTTTGGCGGTGACTCGCACGGGTTGACCCCAATATAAAAGCTGGACTTCTCCCCCGGCAGGGTTCGGGACCCATTCTGACCCGGTGACCTCTGCCAGTCTGTCGGGGTTTGAATTTTGCAGCGCCGCGCGCAGTTCGTTCAGCCGTTGACTGAAACGGTCTGGATTGGGGCTTGGGGAAAATTTTTCAGCGTTCACAAATGGCTCTCCATCCACCCCTGTGGGGCAAGGTTATTCCCCGAAAGCTAACAAAACTGCGAATTGCTTCTCATCCTCAGGGGAAGGTTTTTCTGTATAATGGTCTTGAGCCTGTTGGTACACAACCTCGCCCACACCGCCAGGCGTAGCCAAGTCGCGCTCGACCCGGTTTGCCAGTTTGCGTCATCCGTCTCTCTCACATTCATCCACGACGTAAATGCGGCGCCAAAGGTTGAGCGCGACACGGCTTACATTATATACGAGAGTCCCGCCCTGCTGCGAAATTAGTAGGGCGGGACGGTTTTATTAACAAAACGAGCGGTTTCCAGAGAGTTATTTGGTTTTAACTTTGTGCTGGAGGGTGCGCGCCAGAATCTGCTCAAGTTCATTGTTGGAAGCGGTGGGTTTCCGCCGCTCTTTTTCAGTTTGTCGTTCGGGGTGTTTCTCTTTTGAACGCTCCATCGCTTCGCGCAAGGCAATCTCCATCGCGGTCGGAACGGGTTCTTCTTTGGGTTCCTCAGCCTCGCTAACGCTCGCTTCTGCTTTCTTGGGCGCCTTACTCTCTTTTACCTCTTTGATGGGCGGTTCTTCCAAAGCCTTCATGCTCAGCTTAATCTGGCGCTTCTGGCGGTTCACATTGAGGACTTTCACTTCAATCTCATCGCCTTGTTTCACGACTTCGCTCGGATCCTTGATGTATCCGTAGGTCATTTCGCTGATGTGCACTAATCCAGGGCGCTCGGCGCCGATTTCGACAAATGCGCCAAATTTTTCCAGGCGAGTGACCGTTCCTTTGAGGACCATGTCCTTCTCGATATCCCGCCATTCCAGCGCCAGCGGTTTGATCATCGTTAGCTCGATGCGGTTCTTTTTGGGAACAACCCGCTGAACCCACACATCGACTTGCTGCCCGGGTTGGACAACGTCCTCTACGCGATTGACTGGCTCAGCTTGCAGTTGTGAGATATGGACAACGCCCGGTGTGTCCAAGCCAATGTCCACCAACGCGCCGGCTAAAGTCGTTTTAACTACGGTTCCGGTAAATTGTTGTTTTCTTTGAATCTCGCTTATGTTCGGTCCTGAGGTGGTTTCCTGAATTCCTGCAACATCGGTTTCCATAACGCTTTCTCCAAAAAATAGGATCGAACCACCATAGGGTGGAAGGTTTCAAGTGAATTGTGGGGAAGTTTAACCCGCGAAGGCGGATTATACCTCTGCGGGTTTGAATTGTCAAAGGCGATTGCGTTGAAAAAATTATGTGAACTGTGCTGAACTGCAATTGCCGCGTTATGAAAAGGGGATGAACAACGCGGTCTTCTCTTCAGGACTCATCTTTTTCTGATTTGGATTTCTCCTGCTGCAGCGCCCGGATTCCGTTGCGCACCTGGTTTAAGATGCGGTCTAGCTCTACTTCCAGCTTGGTCAGCGACTCGACGACATAATGATCGGCGTCCAGGCGCGTCTTTTCTGCGTTAGTGAGGGACTGGGCGATGACCTGGTCGGCTTCCGTTTGGGCTGCCTGGACGATTGCATCACGCTGCACCAGTTGGTCGCTCTTTTCGCGCGCGATCGCGATCGTGCGATTGGCTTCTTCCTGCGCCTGCGCCAGAATCCGATCGCGCTGGGCGAGCAGTTGTTGGGCTTTTTTTACTTCATCTGGCACAGCGACCCTCATCTGGTCGATGATATCCAGGATGCGGTCCTCATCGATCAACACGTTGTGCGTAAAAAAGAGAGGGCGACTTTGATTTAAGAGCTCTTCCAGCCGGTCAACCAGATGTAGGATATCCATTTACCCCTCCCAGACAGGTCAATTCAATCGCAGAATAGAAGCATGCAATGATGTATGTTCTGTGTAGATTACTTGAATTTTCGAAATCCGTCAACGATTTGTTTGACATGGATTTTGCCTCAATCGCGCAGAGAAGTTGTCGGCACAACTTGCTGCTCATCGCCCAGTTCGTGAAACCGCAATTTCAAAGCGGTTTCCACATGTTTTGGCACCATACTGCTCACATCGCCGCCGAGGGAGGCGATCTCGCGCACTGTAGAAGAGGAAAGGAACGTGTGTTCCTCGGCAGTGATCAGCGCAATGACCTCAATTTCGGGGTCCAGACGGTGATTTGCGAGCGCCATGCGGAATTCGAATTCGAAATCCGAGAAAACTCGCAAGCCGCGCACAATCACTTGCGCGTCCACCGTCTTACAGAGTTCGACGGTCAGCCCGCTGTAACCCATAACCTTGATTTTTGGATCATTTGCGAAGGCTTCGCTCACCAGCTGAATGCGGGTAGCCGGCGGAAACACCAGCGTTTTTAGCGGTCTATCATAGACTGCAATGATGACCTCATCGAATATTCTGGCAGCACGACTGGCAATATCGATGTGACCAAAGTGGATCGGGTCGAATGTTCCAGGGAAGACAGCACGCACCATACAAGAATTCTCTCTGGTTTTTTTAGGATTCGTATCAGCTAATATCACCTACGTTCTCCTCCCAGAATTGTTGCAAGGAGGATGCCAAAAGCTGGTGCTCAGGCAGCGTGAGCGCCGGGTCGGTTTCGAACAGCGCCTGGGCGAAACGGCGCGCCTTTTCGATCAAATGAATATCTGAAATCTTTGCCATTTTTAACTCGGCGAAACCGGATTGGCGGGACCCTAGGAAGTCGCCGGGACCGCGCTGCTCTAGGTCGCGTTCAGCCAGCACAAACCCATCATTGGTGCTGGTCATCACCAGCAGGCGTTCGTTCTCCGCCTCATCCTGGCTTTCTGGGATCAGCAGACAATACGATTTGTCCGCGCCTCTGCCAACCCGCCCGCGCAGTTGATGGAGCTGAGCCAAACCGAACCGGTTCGCTCCCTCGATCAGCATCACGCTGGCGTTCGGAATGTCTACCCCGACTTCAATCACCGTGGTGGAGACCAGGATCGGAAATTCGCCGCGCCTGAACGCCTCCATCACCGCTTCTTTGTCTTCGCTGCGCATGCGTCCGTGCAGCAAGCCAACCTGGAGATGGGGGAAGATCGTCGATTGCAGACGCTTCTGCTCTTCGACCGCGGCGCGCGCTTCGCTGTTTTCGCTTTCTTCAATCAATGGATAAATGATGAATGTCTGGCGGCCCTGTTCGATCTGAGAACGGATCAGGCTGTAAGCGCGCTCGCGCTCGCGCGGCATCAGGATAAAGGTTCCAACTGGCTGCCGTCCGGGGGGCATTTCATCCATCACGGTCAAGTCCAGATCCCCGTAGATTGTGAGCGCCAGGGAGCGCGGAATTGGCGTGGCTGTCATCACCATGAGATGTGGATTGACGCCTTTCAGACGCAGCGCAGCCCGCTGATCCACGCCAAAGCGATGTTGTTCATCGACGATGACCAGGCTCAGGTTGGCAAAGCCGACCGGGTCTTCGATCAGCGCATGCGTTCCGACGACCAGTTTGATCGCGCCGTCAGCCAAGCCCGCTCGTATCTCCTGTTTTTCCGCTTCAGGGGTTGAACCGATCAGCAGTCTGACCTGGTTCTCGGTTAATATCGGCGCGCCGGGAGTCTCCCCGGCATCAGCGCTGGGGGGCTCTTTGGTGAGCAGATTCAACAGGGTTTGATAGTGCTGCTCAGCCAGAAGGCTGGTCGGCGCCATCATACAAGCCTGGCTGCCCTGGCTGGTAACAATCGCGATTGCCAGCGCCGCGATCACCGTTTTTCCAGAACCTACATCGCCTTGAATCAGGCGGTTCATCGGCTTGCCTGAAGCGAGGTCGTGTTTGATGTCGTCCAACGCATGTTGCTGGGCGCCCGTCAGTTGGTAGGGAAGGCGGGAAACTTGTTCGTCCAGCCACTCTGGTTCAGCGGTGAAGGTTTTCGCAGTGCGGTTTTGCCAGGCGTGTTTTTGTCTGACCACCCCCGATTGGAGGAGGAAAATTTCATCGAATGCGAGCCGCTCTTGTGCAGCCTGGAGGGCTTCATGGCTCTCCGGGAAATGGATCTGGAGCAAGGCATCTGGAAGCGGGATTAACTCCGCTTCACGGCGCATCTTCTCTGGAAGCGGGTCCAGGGTGCGCGGCGCCCAATAGCTCACGACTTGATTCATCTGTTTGCGCAGCCAGGACTGAGTCACTTGTTCGGTGAGTGGGTACACCGGAACAATGCGGTTGGTGCTCAACTGCTCCTCTTCGAGCGTTTCCACGTCCGGATTGGTCATCACCTTTCGACCAAGGTATTGATCGACTTTGCCAGCCAGCACGATCTGCGAACCTTCGTACAGGCGTTTTGCCCGCCAGACCTGGTTGAACCAACTCACTCTCAGCGCGCCGCTGCCGTCGCTGACCAAGGCTTCGACCAGGGTGGCGGTTCCATTCCGAATGAGGCGGGTCTTGATCTGCTGCACGGTCGCGATCACGGTGACTTTATCTCCATATTGGAGCCGGTTGATCGGCGCCAGCCTCGAATAGTCATCGTAACGGCGCGGGAAATGGTACAGCATATCCCGCAGGGTATGCAAGCCCAGGCGGCTCAAGTTCTGCGCAATCCGCGGGCCGATTCCCTGTAAGACGGTAACCGGGGCATTCAAAGCCGCAGGTTCAACGGTGGGCTGGATCTCCCGTTGTTTTCTCTCGAACCGTTCGATCACCGCCGCGTGAGCGGCTTGCTCAGTGGTCTGCGCTTTTTCCGGTGGCGCAGCGATTATAGACGGAGCTGCCTCAGCCTGGATTGTGCTGTCAGTTGCTTCGGGCGGAGCTTCATCCGAGGTTATCTCGGGAGCCCCGGCTGGCTCGGGCTCCGGCGGTGAGACTGGCAGCGCCTCCTTATGGTCTTCTATCTCAACCGGTTGACTGCTCAGGTCGCTTTCTTCGCTGCGTTGGATTCGTCTCCACATACCTTGTAGCGCTTCTGCGCGTGATTTTTCACTCAGGCGGTTGTAATCGCGAAACCGGCTTTCGATATAAGCGATCAAATCCTCCGGTACGCCTTCGTGACGCGCTTCTGGCGTCCAATGCTCGAGCATGCGATCGATTCCGCCAACCACGGCGCGATTGTCGTAACCTCGATCCGCTTCCAGTTTGAAAACTCTTTGGAGTTTTTGGAGAGAAGGTTTCATTAAGGTTTAATTTTACCAGCCTTATTTAATCAGCACGGCAAACCCCAGGCAGTTGGGGCCTACATGCGTGCCAATCACGGTTGTCACGTTGATAATTAGCGGCGCTGAGCTCAGATGCAATTGTAGAGTTTTCACAAACTGGCGTGCATCATTCTCGGCGTTGGTATGTAAAATTGCCAGGTTTTCAAGCGCGCCCAGATCATAAAGGAATTCTCGTAATCGATGAATACCTTTTGTGCGCGTTCGGCTTTCGCCCAGGCTGCGCACGTCTCCGTCTGTTAGCTCAATGAAGGGTTTGATTTGAAGCAAGTTGCCCAGACGGGCGCGCGCCCAGGAGACTCTGCCGCTGCGCCGGATGTACTCCAATGTGTCCAGCATGGCTACGAGTCGAACTCGACCGCGGATTTCATCCAGCAAACGCAAGATTGTATCCAAGCTGGCGCCGTGACGGATTGCCTCCGCTGCCGCGAGAATCTGGAAGCCAAGCCCAAGCGAGACCTGACCGCTGTCAATGACGTGAATGCGATTGCCAAATGCCTGGGCGGCGATATTTGCGGCGTTGATGATCCCGCTCAGTTTTTGAGGGGGATGAATTGACACGATCGTTTTTGCGCCGCGTTGGAACAGGGTTTCGTAAAGCTCTTGATAAACGCCGGAAGAGGCCGTGGCAGTGGTAGGCGTTGGCTTGAACCTGGGCAGGCGCTCATAGTATTCTTCTCTGCTGATATCAATGCCATCTCGCAGACTTTGACCTTCGATAATCAATAAATTGCGAACAACCTGGATCTCATACCGATCGATCAGTTCTTGAGGCAGGTCGGCGGTGCTGTCGGTCACGAGCGCAATTTTTTCCATGGTGTCATTGCATTTCGAACTTGTGGGATCCCGAGTAACAGAAAATTAAATGCATTATTCCAGCGAGAGTATAAAGTGATAATGCGGTTGGCAGCCTTCCTGGACCTCGATGGTTTGTCCGGGGTAAAGCTCCCGAAGATAATCGGCAAGGCGGAATACCTCTTTCTTGGTGATATTGGAACCGTAAAAGAGGGTAATCAATTCGTAGTCCTCTGCATGTGCTTCTTCCAGGAATCCTGACAGGGCTTCCTGCAGATTTGAAGCAGCCAACACAAGCCTGCCGTTATGCAGGACGATGAGTTGCCCCTCTTGCACTTGCACACCATCGATTTCCACCGAACGGGTGGCGTTAGTGATCTCGCCGGTTTCAACATCGTTTAGGGCGTCGTTCATCTCTTTGACCACGCTCTCGAAATCCCCGTCCGGGATAAGGCGCATCATCGCCGCCAGCCCCTGGGGTACGGTTTGGCTGGGGATCACTGCCACGTTTTTTACCGTAAGTTCGGCTGCGGCATTCGCGGTCAGGATGACGTTCTTGTTGTTTGGCAAGATGATGATTTGATTGCTGGGCAGGTTTTCGAAGGCTTTGATGATTTCCTCGGTGCTTGGATTCATCGTCTGACCGCCTTCGATGATCGCCGCCGCGCCAAGGCTGGCAAACACGCGGGCGATTCCAATTCCAGGCGCAACCACAATAACCGCATTCTGACCTGCCTGGACGGGCGTTAGTGAAAGATCGCCAGCACAGGTTTCCTCCCCGTTCTCCATCTGTTCAATTAAATTCTCAATCGCCACTTTGGTGACAACGCCGAGCGAGCGGGTGTACTCAATTGGCGTGTAGAGTTTCTCGGTTGGGACGTGGATGTGGAGGCGGTACATTCCATCGCCTTCGCCGACTTGGATTGAGGTTCCCATCTGCTCCAGGTCGCTATAGAAATTGGGCAGGTTCAGCGTATCGGCTGGCTTGAAGTCGACGATCACTTCATAATCCTGTCCGGGTTCGATGACGCTCATCGTATGCTCAAGCGCCATCTCGGATAACGAGATAACCGCATTGTTGGTGGTTTCCAGAGAGAGACCATCGATGTAGCGTAACATCCCCTCCAGAATGAAGAATAAGCCTTTGCCGCCTGAATCGACGACGCCGGCTTCCTTCAGCACCGGCAGCAAATACGGCGTTCTGGCAACCGACAGGTTTGCTTCGTCAACGATGGCGGCTAACAGGTCAATTGGGTCATTCCAGTGCGACTTATTCGAATTCGCAACAGTTACCACGTCTTTTGCTACGGTCAAAATTGTGCCTTCTACCGGACGGACAACGCCTTTATAAGCCGTTTCGCGGGCAGAATCGAGCGCCTGTACCAGAGCTGGCAAATCCAGCGACGCGATATTATCCACTGAACGGGCAAAGCCGCGGAACAACTGAGAAAGAATCACCCCGGAATTGCCGCGTGCGCCCATCAACGCGCCGTGCGCCAGTGAATGCGTCATTTTGCCAAAGTTCTTCTCGGACGATTCAGCAATCTCGTCATAGGCAGCCTGCATGGTTAAGACCATGTTCGTTCCGGTGTCGCCGTCAGGCACCGGAAACACATTTAGAGCATTGACAATTTGCTGGTTTGTTCTGAGCCAGGTAAGGCTGGCTTGCATCAGGCGCTTCAACGATTGCCCATCAATCGGTTTGCCACGCAGATAATCGCGCCTGGAACGAACAACCGGGTCTACCGACATTAATAAATACTCCTGAAAAAGGATGTTAGCCTGTTAGAGGCAGCCAGATTAATCAATATCGCTGATCCTCAATCCCCGCACGTGGACATTTACTTCATTCACCGTCATTCCCAGCGCTTTTTCAACCTGAAACCGAACGGTATGGCTCACGCTGTCGGCTACAGATTTTATGCGCGTCCCATATTCCACAATGATGTACAGGTCAATTTTGATCTTTTGTCCATCATAGCGGACTTCAACGCCGTGAGTCGGGTCTTTCACGATGACTTGCGCCAAACCGCCTACCAGATTCTTTGACGTGAGCCCGACAACGCCATAAGATTGAAGTGTGGCATGATAGGCGATGCTGGCAATTGCTCTTGGCGTGACGTGGATGCTACCTAAGGGAGTATTTTCTTCTGTCATATTCGTCCTTTAGAACGGGCTGATTATACATTATAAACATATTAACTGCTTGCCGTGATCGTTCCAAGGCTGGTAAAAGCGTGGTTAAATGGATGTGAGGCAGTTAGCCGACCGCCCCACATCCTACGAACAGAAAGGCACACCTACATGCGCCTCAACCTGATTTTACCAAAAGTTGA